>Ga0210056_1001221_pt1 | contig 22358 bp, 14 predicted proteins | sample CryGeyCG2014_080_2_FD_183965 | JGI IMG/M metagenome (GOLD analysis project Ga0210056, IMG submission 183965) | Groundwater microbial communities from aquifer - Crystal Geyser CG07_land_8/20/14_0.80 (SPAdes) (version 2) | ecosystem: Environmental > Aquatic > Deep subsurface > Groundwater | place... | reverse complement strand
AAAGACCCTGTAATGCCATTCCTGCACCTCGTTGGTGAGTTTACTCACTCAACGTACCTCACTCCTCCTCAGCATTCACAAGGCGCCGCAACTTCCTCTCCTCCTCCGGATGGTGGATCAAGGGTATGTTTCCTGCCGTGGGAGTCGTGATGAAGACGGGTGCACTGCGCGGCGCAATTACACCTTGGCAAGCCCGTGCGATGCGGAAAGTAGAATCTGCCCTCGCGCCAGTAAGCATCTCCCTCGCTTGCCCGCGACTGATGACTTACTATAAGAGAGCCTCGAATTCAGGTAGCATCAGGAAAGGGGCGAATCGGCGCTCGGCCCTGATGAGGTTCCTCATTCCAGGCTCCAGTGCAACTGCCTTCTTAAGCAGCTTCAGGATTTCCTCTCTTGGAGGCGGGATGTCGTGGGTCAATACAACGGATAGTATGAAAAGACATGAAGGTGAGGCGGGATTCATCTTCAGCATTTGGCGGAGTATCCGTCGTGCTTCGGGGTACCGCTGCACCGCGACTAATGCCACGACAAGCTGTGCCTTCAACGCCAAGTCCTCGGGATTCTGGGCCGTGGAGCGCTGCAGGTAAGGAATTGCCTCCCGGAATCGGTTGCTGTTAAGGAGTAGTTCCTGGAGTACCCGGAAAACGGCGTCATTGCTCGTGCCCAAATCCACGGATCGCTGGAACGACTTGATGGCGCACCCATACTTCCCCTCGTCGTTCAGCATGAACCCCCTTAAGCCCCAAGCTGTCGCATTGGAGGGCTGGAGCAGTATAACGCAACGGAGAGTGCGCGCGGCCTCCCTTGTCTGGTTACGCACGTAATGGACTTGCGCGAGTCCGAGCAGACCTTGCGGATTAAGTGCTCTCATTTGCAGAGACTGGCTGTAATACCATTGCCCCGCGTCAGTGTAGCCGTTGGCGCACATCATGGTGCCGGCTGTATTGTGGAACTTGAAAGTGCCTGAGCCACACCTCGCTGCCCGTTGAACCTCTTCAGCCCATACCTTTTGTGATCCCGCAGGAATGGCGCGTTGCGGTGCGGTCGGGTCAGCGAATCTATACCCACATTCCCGTATCAACTTTGCGTACTTGCTCAAATCCCTGACGTAGACGACGGATACGCCATCCCAGTACACGAGAATCCATCCGGGATCGTTCTGGAGATGGATGCCGAGGGGGCCGTAGATACTAGACTCTGACGATAGCACGGCCCATTCGATGTTCCACCGTTTCAGTAATGCGACCCGTTGAGTCATATTCCCAGTGGTAGCGACCTCCTCGTCATCGAATAGAGAAGGAGGATACGCATTGGTCGGATCAATGAAAAGGTGCGTCTGCGGAACAAGCTCCCAACAAAGATAACCCGAGTCCCCCAACACATTGAAGACGTTTCCCTTCAAGTTTTGCTGCTTTGCGAAAAGGACAGCCCCGACAGGAGTCAGGGCGTTATCAATGCCAAAGCCATGGCGTCGGTTCTGCTCGATTACACTCCTTTCCCCTGCGAGCAGTAGCGCACATAAGATAGCGGTCGTGCCGCCCGCACAAGACGTCGACCGCCACCACTGAAGTGGCCTGCGATCCGACATGCGCTGCGAGTGCATGCCGTATGCGACAGCCATCGCATAGCAGACAATCTGAACGGCCACCCATCGCTGACGTTGATGGTGCGCGACCGAAAGAACCATGAAACCCACGATGAGAATCTGACCTATGTCAAGAGGGCGGCGCAATACAGAGAACGCCAAGATCGCGCCCATCACTGCGAAGGCTACCTTCTGTTCGGGGTCACATCCGGCAAGGAACTGCGAAAGTGGGAACCACTCCACGATATGCTTCGAAAAGACTGCAATCGGGTTGGGCGATATGGAGCTGAAATAGGCGATCCCGTATGGGTTGATGAAAGTCACCGCGAATGACAGCAGGGCAATCCCCGCCAAGTGCCTCAATTGCCCGGCGTGCAAGTGACTCACGATGGCGCCTGGAAACCGGTTCCGCAGAAGCCAAGTCATGAGCTCACCTGCCACAGCGATCAGAAGGATAAACCAACCCGTCACTACTCCACCGTGAAGATTCGTCCACAAAAGGAACACAAAGGGAAGCCGCCAGAGATGGGTTTTCTGCTTGACCTTGAATAGGCCCAGCTCCAGCAGCAGAACGGCAAGAAGTAGACCACTAAACAGCTCTGGGCGCGCGTCAAGCCGCCCGCGGGCGACGCACACGCCCATCGCAATGGCGAGTGTGATCAACGTGGGGGGGAGGGCAACGGAACGGCAAAGTCTCCACAGCAATACAAAGGAGGCCGTTACCATAAGGGAAGACCATTGTCTCGATTCCAAGAGCACCTGTAAGCCGGTAGACACCGTAGAACACCAAATCGCTAAGCCAGGAATGCTCCACGAAGGGGAAGTTGGGATAAGTGTGGATAAACGGGTTCCCCGTGGGTACAGCCCTATGCTGAGCAATCCATCTGCCCACGGCAATCCTCATCCAGAAATCGCCATTGTCGAGACATAGCAAAGTGCACTGGGCCAATATCAGCAAGACCAATCCGTTGTTCAGGACAGTCAACGCACGCTGCGTCCTTCCTTCCAGTAAACTGCTATCCACCATCTTCTCCCATCAAAGGTGATCCAGATGAACACATTGGCCCCGGAGCTCACACCCTGAACCCAGGGGCTATTGTCGGGCACAGGTCTCCTGGGGCTTTGCCTCGGTTTCAGCGATGCCTCCAAGTCGCAGGAAAGGACCAGTGCAATCCACGCACGATCACGGGTAGATCGCTGAGGATGCCCTCACTTCCTTCACTAGAACTCCACGGGGGAGTGGCAGGGCGGTGCGGCAAGGAGACATTACTTCTCTGCTCGCGCAAAGCGAACCTGCACTTCTGTAGCGACCACAAAACTATGGGTCAGCTCGTTGGCATAGTTATCCAAAAGACGTTGGAGGGTAGCGATTTTGTTGGCAGCTCGTTCATCCTCAAGGCGCAAGAAGACGACGCCCTTGTGAGGGTGTCGGTGACGGAAGACCTTTTCGCCAAAATCTTTGTCGTTTGTGATGAGAATCCAGTTCTCCCGAAACGCCTTCGCGATGATGTCGTCGTCATTCATTCCCCGATCTTCCTCGTAGACCGAGTAGACCTCGTGGTTCTGCGCACGCAGCCAACGCGCCACGACTGGTCCGGTGCATTCGTCCACCAGAAAGCGCATCTATGCGGGCTCCATGGCGAGTGGTCTGAAGGCAGCGCCTGCCACAGACCTGGTGGCAAACAGCAGACATGCCTGGATATCCTCCGAAGTAAGTCCATCGTACTCCGCCAGGATTTCAGCAGACGTTGCACCATGGGCAAGCAGATTGAGAATAAAATCTACGGCAAGACGTGTTCCCCTGATAACCGGCCTGCCCACCATCACTGCGGGATCGACAGCGATTCGCTCAAGTAGCAGATCGTCCTTCATTGCTTCGTTTGCCTTCCTCAAGTCTTCCGTGCTTTTGACCACCCCGGTATTCTATGGTGGAAGTGGATTTGTGTAAAGAGGCGCGCCCCGCTCACTTCCCCGGCTTCAGCAATCCTTCCTTCGTGCTCGACAGAACCTGTGCGACGCCTTGCAGTTGAACATGATAGTCTTCGAGCACGCCCTGCGAGGGACGCTCGAGCTTGATGCTCCACCCCTCGCCCACGGACGCATCCCTGCGCTCAACGACAAACTGGTGCGTTTGAGCGATGCTGTCCTGTTCCTCCAACAGCTTACCTGTCGGGTCAAGAAGGCTGGCTTTGACGCGCTCGGCCACGTTGTCACCGGAGACCTTCACGCCAAACTCCTTCACGCCCGCGGGAACCCAAAAGAAGAACTGCCCCGCCGTGCTGAGAAAATGAATGGAACCGGAATCCGAATACTCGCAGACGCGGTGAGAGATCGAGTAGACGCGCGTCGTGTTGCTTCCAGGATCAAGGACGACTTTATACGCTCCCGTCTCTTCGGGAGTGAACGCGTATGGTGTCTCACTCCCGATCCCTGTCTTGGATAAGGGGATTTCCTTCCCCGAAGGAGACACGAGGACGATTGGCACCGGCGCGACGGCGTTCCTGCCCACCGGTTCAACGACCACCGCGAATTCTGCATCCTTTCCCTTTTCTGCCCACAGGAGATACTCACTGTGAACTCGCTGCCGCGCGAGGCTTTTCCCTCCGAAGCTCTCCCGGTTCGCATCGGGAAAGGCGGGCTCGAATCGCACACCCTCGGTCACGAACCTGGGGAAGCGTTTGCACGTTCGGTGTGGCATCCATTGGTCAATCAGCTTCTGATCGATGGTGTAGGTACTGCGCTTCCCGTCTCGCTCGACACTGACGGAACCGGTTACATCCACCAAAGCCAACCCACCGGCGAGGTCGAGGTAGGACATTGGGTTTCTGTCGACCGGATCGACGACAACGAGATCCGCAAACTCTACCCCTCCGATGTCCTCGGTGTCATTCGCAGCATTACCGAGGAGAATCGGAGTCTGCATCGGTTGCTTCAGAGCAGCATCCGCCACCACGCAGTTGGCGAACTGCACTTCACACCCGGTTGCGGGCTTTCGATTCACCACAATCCCCGCATGTTCGCTGCCTTCGAACCGGCAATTCACAAACTCGATTTTCCCATTGACCGCAGTCCTGGGATCGTTCCCGGTTGTGATGCTGACAGCGCGCATCCCCCCGACGGAACGACAGTTCTCCAAGCGGATGGATACCGGCGCGGAGCTGGCGTGCAGCGTCGGGATATAAAAATCGTAGGCGTCTCCCGCATTATTCTCCGAAACGCAATTCCGCATCACGCAATTGACGAGTCGCTCACTGGGATCGTTCGGCTCGAAGTCGATCCCCGCTTGCGGGGCCGTGCCGCGAGTATCCTTCAGGATCGTGTCCTCGATAAGCAGATCCTCGGCAGTGATGACACTGATCCCCTGACGGTTGTGGTCCGCACAGACGACGTCCTTGATATGGACACCCTTGTTGGTGACACCCTTCTGCGACACGCCGAGATAAATGCCGTCGCCCCCGCTGTTGGCCAGCGTCAGACCGAGCACCTTCACGTTTTTGGAGCTGCGAACGCTCAGCGTGTGGCGCCACTCGGCCTTCTGATATGCGTCAGTATGGTAATCTTCCTTCCACATGCGCAGCGTAGCGCCGTAGCCAGAAAGGGTGATGTTCTCCTTCACCGCCGCCGTGAACAGGCAGTCTCCGGTTCCCTTGAAGGACCCGCGTTTGGCCTGCACGACAACTCCCTTCTGAAAGAGAATTTCTTGATTGCTTGCCAACTGCATCGGCTCCACAATCCACGGACTGCCCATGTTATCCACGGTAAGTTTCTTCGCGCCTGAATTGATAGCGGACCGGAGCGCTTCGGTGGAATCTTCCGGGTCGAAGCCCCACCAAGAGGCCGTTGCGGTGTTCAGTTCCCCAGACTTAACTCCATCAATTGCCGCCTGATTCACAGGCATCCTGTCTGCCAAGGCCGCGCTGACCACAAGCGTGGAAACAACCAATACCGAGGGAAGAAATCGATGGAAACTGTCCATTGGCTATGCTCCTGCATACATTGAGATTCACGGACACCCATGATATCACCTTTGCTTTGTTTTCGTGTTCCTTGACACATATCCTCCCCGTGCCGATAATGCAGTCTGTGCCTCCCTCCCATCCAAGTGGCACAGGGAGTGTCTCCCACGACTGAAGCAGAACGCTTAGCAGGAGCGATGATGTATCGAGGAATCAGAGCGCGTCGGAAAACGTCTGACGTTCCCCAGCCGCGAACGTAAGAGCGAATCTTTCCGCGTCGTCCGCGCCACTCTCTTACGTTCGTGACTCGGACTGCATCAGGAAGATCAGTTTTGGGACGTACTATTGGAGAGTCACACAGTGCCCAATGCCGAACCCACCAACGCGGAAGCGTTCAATGCGGGGAGTGAAGGCTCTCCCGCGGAGACCTCCCCTTCCCGCGCCATCACCCTTCGGGCCATAGTCGTCGGGCTTGTCATTACCTACCTCACCGCATTCTGGGTGCGGGAGGCAGAGATCAAGTCAGTCGGGGTCTTCGTCAGTGAGAGCGTGCCGACGATTCCGGCGGTTGCATCACTTCTGTTGCTGCTGGCAGTCAATCACCTCCTCCGCCGCCGCACGCGGCACGCGTTCTCCCGTGGGGAGCTGCTCTTCATTTTTTTCTTCGTGACCGTGGCTACGACGCCTTACAACTGCGGAGTCGTCCGCATCTTTCTCGCCTTCATGACCGCGCCGTTCTATTTCATGGCGCCGGAAAATAAACTCGCGGAGGCGCAGAAATTCATCCCGCAATGGGCGGCGGTTCACGACCTCCACGCAGTGCGCGGGTTCTACGAGGGACTCCCCGGAAAACCCGTCCCGTGGGACGTTTGGATCGTCCCGGTGTTGGTGTGGGTGGGTTTCTTCATGGCGCTGTGGCTGGCGATGGCCTGTCTCATCATGCTCATGCACCGTCCCTGGATCGAGAAGGAGAAACTGGGCTTTCCCCTCTTCCAGTTGCCCCTCAGGTTAACCGACGTCCGCAAGGAGGGCGGCGGCGTCTCCGCCTTCCTGCGCAACCCGGTGATGTGGATCGGCTTCGGTATTGCATTCTTCTCAGATGGCACTCACATGCTGCACGCAGTCTTCCCCTACCTTCCCGCGTTCGGGAAGGAGGTCAGTTTCCCAACATTCACCGAACCTCCGTGGAATGCCCTGGGGCCTATCACCCTGTTTCGACGTCCCATCCTCATCGGGTTTGGCTACCTGGTATCGACCGAGATCACCTTCTCCGTCTGGGCGACTTTCTGGCTGGAACGACTAATGGCAGTGCTGCTCAGCGCCCTGGGGAACCGCGAGCCGGGCAATCCGTACATGCGAGAGCAGGGGTTCGGGGCGTTCATTGCTGTGGCTCTGGTATTGCTCTATATCAATCGCCAGCACCTCGCTGCAATTATCAAATCGTCAGTATCCCGCCAGCCATCGGAGGGTGGGAGGGACCGCTGGGCGCTGTGGGGATTTGCGTTGAGTGTGCTGACCCTCGTCACCTTCTGCCGTCTACTGGGAATGCTCTGGTGGGTGGGGTTGGTCTACATCGGGATCTTTCTCGCGTTTGCCCTGACAGTTGCTCGAATCCGCGCCGAAGTGGGCATCCCTCTCGCATGGCTGTTCCCCTACGGAATGCAGAAGACGATGGTGATCTCCACCCTGGGAACGGCGCCACTCAGTCCGGGCGGCAGCGCCGCGACCCTCACCGCGCTCGCGACGCTCGCCTTCATGCAGTTCTCCAACACCGTTTCCTTTGCCGGATACCAGGTGGAGAGTCTGCGGATGGGCCGTTTTGTCGGCGAGAAGCCTCGGCGCATCTTAGTTGCTCTCACAGGCGCGTTCCTGATCGGGCTTCTCCTCTCTTTCTACTTCCACATAGCCACCTTCTATCAGGTGGGCGCCAATGCGCAGAGCGGCGTTTATGGTCTCGGCTTCTACGGCAGCTCCGGAGCCATCAGCGAATACTCCCGCGCCATCGAGAACGCCGCGTCTCCCGTTGCCCCCAACAAGCCGCAGGTGGTGGCAGGACTAACGGGATTCTCAACCGTCTTCCTGTTGCAGGTCCTGCGAACCCGGTTCATCGGCTTTCCGTTCCACCCGCTGGGATTTGCTGCGGCGAACGCCTACGGGCACCTTCTCTGGTGGTCGTTCTTCTTCGTGTGGATTGTGAAGGTGACCGTGCTCCGGTACGGCGGTCTGCCGCTCTACCGAAAGACCGTGCCGTTATTCCTGGGGTTTGCCCTGGGACACTTCTTTACATCGGGGGTGGTGTGGGGAACCCTCGGAGCTCTGGGGAAGGACATCTTCAAGAAGTATATCGTTTGTTTCGGTTAGGAGACCGCAATGAATAGACGACATCTCGCCCAACACACACTTGCCGCCCTGGTGGTTTGCGTTTTTGCCGCAGCGTCAGACGCCGCAGAGGATTCCTCACACTGGCTCAACGTCAAAGACTTCGGCGCGTCCGGCTCGCAATTCTCCACGACCGCGACAACCACCGCAGGCTCCAGCGAGATCAGCGTGAAGGAGGTGGGGGACTTCAAGGTCGGTCAGGGGGTGATGGTGTCGAAGTGCAACCCACACTTCCTGAAGGACAAGGTGTGGGGGCCGGGGTTGCAGTATACCGCCGGCTCCGGCAAGCCGTTCAAGGATATTGTCGACGTTCGCGGATACGACGAATCCGCCGGCAGTTGGGCCGTCTACATACTGGATGTCGAACGGACGGATCCACCCAACTTCCGCTGGAGTGACGATACGGGGCGCACATGGAAGCCCAAGGTTCCCTTCACTTACGACTGGCAATCTCTCAAGGGAGGGTTGGAAGTCCGTTTCCATCAATTTGATTGGAGAGCGGGTTACACTGCGTCCTTCAGCGCCCGCGACCAACTGGTCTCCACCATCGAGAAGATCGAGGGAAACGTGTTGACCCTCGCCCGCCCAGCGGCAAAGTCGGCAACGGACGCGGTGGTGCGTCATTGCGACCAGGAAGCGATTCAGGCAGTAGTCAATCGCGCCATCAAAGAAAAGCGCAATATCTACTTTCCGGCGGGACACTATCGACTGACGACCGGCGTCCGCATTGACGACGCGACGGGCATTGTTCTCGAAGGTGCGAGCGGCGAGAACACGGTGCTTGACATCAGTGAAGGCGAAGGGGTGTGCTGCAATATGCGCAACGGCACAGAGATAACCGTCCGCAACTTCAAGATGATCGGGAACATGGGCTTCGCTGAACGGGATCAATGCGGCAGCATTCGGGTATGGGGATCAAGCTATCTCTGGGGACAGGATTTGAAGACCAGCTTTGCCACCGGCGTCGTCGGCACCGAGCGCGTGACCGTGGAGGACGTACATGCCTACCGCATGTCACTGGAGGCTTTCTGGTCGGGGGGTCCCTCTCGCTGGGGGAAGACGGAACCGAAAAACTACACGAAGGCCATCACTTACCTGCGCTGCTGGGCGATTGATTGCGGCCGCAACGGCTTCAACAACAACGACCTCGCGGAGAACACGAGTATCCTCTACTGCCGCATCGTGGACGTGGGAGGGTGCGCATGGGAAGGGGCTTCCCGCTTCGTGAAGTTCGTCGGCAATTACATTCGCAATGCCGGAACGGTCGCCATCGGCAACATCAGCAGTCGCGACGCGGCGACGGAGATTCTGCCTTCCGGACAGCACATCGTCTCTGACAATGTTTTCGAAAGTGTCGTGCCTTACGGCGGCTGCGCCATTCGCACCGCATCCGGCGCAACTCCAGTGGTGATCTCCAACAACCTGTTCGTCAACTTCGGATCGTCAGCCATCGAACTGTGCGGGCACGTCGGCCCGGGGTTGCCGGCGTACAATGCGACAGTGACCGGTAACATCTTCGACATGACAGAGATCGGCGAAACATCGAAGACCCGTCATGCCATTGACGTGGGCGAGTCGGATGTGATCGTGAGCAACAACCAGATCTACGTCCGCGGCGCTTGTGACCCGAGAGTCACGGCGATTCGCATCCGGGAGCCCTCGCTGAACGTGAATATCCACGACAACCTGATCCGCAACTGTGGATGGGGCATTATCACCACCCGCGCTCAGTCACGCGTCGCCCAGATGGTGGACAAGACAACCTTCGAGCTGGCTGCCGGAGGCGTTCCCATCGAACGGCGCAGGTCCCATCTCTACCGCGGCTGGAACCTCGTTTGGACAAGCGCCGGCAAACCCATCGGCGTCTCCGTCATAGACTCCTTCGATCCCGAGACCAAGCAGGTCAAACTCAAAGAACCCCGTGACATGAAAGGAGGCGACACCTTCGAGGTCTATCCACCCTACGGCGAGAATTGGGGCATCCACGACAACACCATCACTAGCTGTCTGAACCCTGTAGTATTCGACTCCTACGGCAGCGAGACTTCCCTGCTGAAAGACAACACCCTCACCCGCGGTGACACGACCGGCGTTTCCAAAGCAGTCGTCATCGGCGGACGCATCCACCTCATCAACAATCACTTCTCGGGCTTCGACGAGGCAGGGAGTTCAGTGCTCTCCCTTTTCCCGGATCGTTTCGGCAAACCCCTGCGCAACCTGGTGTGCGACAATGTGTTTGAGAACTGCAGCAATGTGGTTGGAGAGAACGAAAAGGGACTATGGCAGCCCTGCGCGGCGGAGAGGAATCAGTTCATCAATTGTGTGACAGCGCCGAAGTGAAGGGACTGCATTCGATGGGATACTGGAGTTGACGCCTTCTCATTATTTCGCGATAATACGCTATCGCAAAATAAGGATTGCCCTTATTTCGCAAAGTGAAATAAGCCGATGCGAAGAAAACAAACAGGAGAATACACGCTGATTTCGACGGTGGGTGAGGAGGCACGCGCCTTTGTGCCTGCCCCTCTTCCACCATCGCCACCACTGGTAGTGACGGGAGACCTGCGAGACTCGCTGGATGAGGCGCTTCTGGAACTGGGGAGGTTGGACGGCATCACGACGATCCTGCCTGACACCGGTCTGTTCCTCTATATGTATATCCGCAAGGAGGCGGTGCTGTCGTCGCAGATCGAAGGCACACAGTCTTCCCTGTCGGACCTGCTACTGTTTGAGGTCGAGGGCGCTCCGGGCGCGCCCATCGAAGATGTCCGGGAGGTCTCCAATTACATTGCGGCGATGGAGCACGGGTTGGCGCGGCTGCGGGAGGGTTTCCCGCTCTGCAACCGCCTGCTGCGAGAGGTTCATGAAAGACTGCTGGCGAAGGGTCGCGGGGAGGACAAAACCCCTGGCGAGCTCCGGAGAACCCAGAACTGGATTGGCGGATCTCGACCAGGCAACGCGCGTTTCGTGCCTCCACCACCGGAGCGCCTGAACGATTGTATGGGCGACCTAGAGAGGTTTCTGAACGACCAGCCTGAGCGCACACCAGCGTTGCTCAAAGCTGCGCTGGCGCACGTCCAGTTCGAGACGATTCACCCCTTTCTGGACGGCAACGGGAGATTGGGACGTCTCCTGATTGCGCTCCTGCTCTGCCACGAGAAGGTATTGCGGGAACCGATGTTGTATCTGAGTCTGTTTTTCAAGCAGCACCGGCAGGAATACTATGACCTGCTGCAACAGGTGAGAATCGAAGGAGAATGGGAAGCCTGGTTAACCTTCTTCGTTGAGGCTGTGCGCACAACGGCACAACAGGCAGTCTCTACCGCCGACCAGTTATCGGAGGTGCTTCGCGAGGATCGCGACAAAGTCCGGTTGTTGGGACGTATCGCCGGCTCCGCCTTGCGGATGATGGACGTTCTGGCTCAACGGCCCGTGTTATCGGTCGCCGTCGCCTGCCAATCAACGGGCATGGTTGCCAGCACAGTAACCAAAGCCATTTCCAAGCTTGCTTCTGAGGGACTGGTGAAGGAGCTGACCGGTCAGAAGCGCAACCGGTTGTTCTGCTATGACCGATACCTGCAAGTGCTGGCTGAAGGGACCGAGCCGCTGACCTGAATCAGGCGGAGCCCCAGCGAATCCCGTATGGCAATTCCGTCGGAATGCCGTTCGTCCGTCGCGGACCTTGCGATTCGGGGACCCAGCGAGATCGCGTTGATGCTTCAGCCCGACCAGTTCGGCAAACCGCTCCGCAGCATCCTGCGGGACAACAGCTTTGAAAACTGCAACAATGTAGCAGGGGAAAGCGAGCAGGGGCTGTGGCAAGCCTGCGCGGCAGAGGGGAGTTTGTTCATCAACTGCGGAACAGTGCCGAAGTAGAGAGGGTCCGTATGAAGACAATGGTTTGTGAGACAATTATCTTTTTGGGGGGACTGATGGCCTGCGCGGCAGTCTGCAGCGCGGCGGACAGTGACTGGCTCAACGCACGCGACTGCGGCGCGTCGGGGGCAAAGTACGAGACGGTGGCGACGACGGTGGCGGGGTCGAACCAGATCACCGCGAAGGACGTGGGCGACTTCAAGGTCGGTCAGGGCGTAATGGTGTCGCGGTGCAATGTGCGCTACACCAACAAGCTGTTGTGGGGACCGCGGAGCAAGTATGGCGCTTCGAAGGCGCTGGGGGACACGGTTGAGATTCGTGGGTATGATGGCGGCGCGGGAAGCTGGATTGTGTACGCGCTCGACGTGGAACCCGGTTCTCCGCCGGGCTTCCGGTGGACCGATGACATTGGTCGAACATGGAAGCCGAAAGTAGCGGTTACCGGAGATTGGCAGCCATTGGGTGGCGGTACGGAGGTCAAGTTCGGGAAGCTGGACTGGGAGTCGGGCTACACCGTGACCTTCAGCGCCCGCGATCAACTGGTGAGCCGCATTGAGAAGATCGACGGCAACGCGCTGACTCTGAAGGACGCTGCCAACCGCAGCGCGCAGGACGCCATCGTTCGGCATTGCGATGACGCGGCCCTCCAAGCGGCCATTGACCAGGGCATCAAAGAGAAGCGCAACGTTTACGTACCGCCGGGCTACTATCGTCTGTCACGCAGCGTGAATGTGCGCAATGCCAGCGGAATCACCGTTGAGGCATCCAGTCCCGAACACACGGTGCTCGACATCAGCGAGGGCGAAGGCGGGTGCATCAACCTGAGTGGCGGCACGGAGGTCAACCTGCGCAACTTCCGCATGGTGGGGCACACCGGTTTCGCCGACCGGGATATCGCCGGTTACTTCAACACCTCCGGTGCGCGAGGCATCTGGGGTTTTTATCTGAAGAGCTGTTGCGCCGTGACCATCGCCAACACGGAGCGCGTCCTCGTGGAGAACTGCCACGGCTCGCGCATGTCCTGCGAGTGCTTCGCCTCCGGTGGACGCAGTCGTGGCAGCCAGGAGGAGCCCAACCAGGCGTTCACCAAGTCCACGACCTATCTTCGCTGTTCGGCGACGGACTGCGGACGCAACGGCTTCAACGACTGGAATTGCGGCCCCGAGAATACCAGCGTGCTCTACTGCCGCATCGTGGACGTCGGCGGCTGTGCGTGGGAGAGCGCGTCGCGATTCGTCAAGTTCGTTGGGAACTACGTGCGGAACGCCGGGACCGTGGCCATCGGCAATCTCGGCGTCGACAATCGCGATGCGTCTTTCGAGCATCTCGGCTCGGGACAGCATATCGTGGCAGATAACGTCTTCGAGAGCACCGTGCCCTACGGTGGTTGCGCGATACGCACCGCTCGCGGCGCAACCCAGGTCATCATCAGAAACAACCTATTCATTAACTTTGGCTCATCCGCGGTCGAAGCCTCCGCCATGGTGGGTCCGAACGAATATCCCTCGGCCAACACAACCATTACGGGAAACATCTTCGACATGTCCTACGGATCCGTAGGAACCGCGATCGGCCCTGCGAGCGCCGCCCGGACGGCCATTCATGTCAGCGCCTCCGACACGATAGTCAGCGACAACCAGATTTACGTCCGGGGAACGTGTGACCCGAAAGTCACTGCAATCAGACTCACCGAACCGGTGACGAACGTTGCAGTGCACGACAACCTGATTCAGAACTGCGGATTTGGTCTGATCACCGGTCGCGCACAGTCGCGTGTGGGTGAAGTTCCCGACGCGAAGGCTTTCATACCGAGTTTGAGAACAACGCCTCTTGATCTGCAGAATCCGCAGCAGTGCCAGGGATGGAATCTGGTGTGGCTGAGTGGCGGCAAGCCGGCCGGCGTGTCCGTGATTGAGGGCTTCGATCCCAAGACATGGCGCTTCTCTCTGAAGGAACCGCGTGACGTGAAAGTCGGTGACGCCTTTGAACTCTTCCCCAACCATGGCGCAAACTGGAACCTTCACAGCAACACGATCACCGGCTGCCTGAACCCTGTGGTGTTCGACTCCTGCGGCAGCGAGTCTTCCCTGTTCAGAGACAACACAGTCACCCGCGGGGATACAGCCGGAGTCCCCAAAGCCGTGGTCATTGGCGGACGGCTCACCCTCATCGGCAACCATTTTTCCGGGTTCGACGAGACGGGGAGTTCGGTGCTGATGCTGCAACCCGATCGGTTTGGGACACCGATTCACAACCTCCTGCGGGACAACAGATTCGAGAATTGCTCGAACGTGGTTGGGGAGAGCGAGAAGGGCTTGTGGCAGGCCTGCTCTGCGGAGGGGAATCTGTTCGTCAACTGTGGATCAACGCCAAAATAGGAGGCATCAGACTTGAAAAGGGACTTGGCTTGCGCTCTGCTCATCGCTTTAGTCGTTTGGGTGTCCACCACTGAAACCTGCCGGGGAGAAGACCAGATGAACACACAGATGCGGGCTATCAAGTACGGTGACAACGTTTACCTGCGCAGCGTGTTCTCCCCGCAAGAAGACCTGCTCATCCGGGTCGGAAAAGGAACAAATCGCCAGATCAACTTCGCCAACGTCTGGCTCGTGACAAATTCGTCGGGGATGAGCGAGAAGGAACTCACGGGGGGTAGGTTGATCCACGGCAACGGCGATGACTCCACCCCCTGGAATATCAACGGGACGTACATCGGCGGGAACCACGGGGGCGCCGCCGTGCAGGAGTTGACCTGCAAAGGGCACGGTCTAACTACCGCCGACCTGGGCAGCGAATGGAGCGACGCGGCTGGTGTCAGGTTCTTTCTCATCAAGGTTGTGGACGCGGACAGGCTGTGGTTCCTGTCGCAGAACATGGGCAAGCCCGACCTCTGGCAGTTTCGAACTAACCTGTCGGGGAGCGCCCTAACACGGAAGGCGCCTCCCGCGTCTCTTGCGTTCACCGGCAGCCACGTCGCGCAACTGGTGCCCGCGTGCCGAATCGCCAGGCAGGACTACCTCGTCAACGGCAAGACTCCTTTGGAGGATGGCAAAGAGGTATCCTGCGACCACTTCGACATCGTTGAAGAATACGACATCATCAATCCGGCTTCACTTCTGGAGGACGTCATCGCGCACCCCGGGGTGCAGCGTGGCTTCACTGCCGACCATCTGCAGGCAGTGATTCGCAACCACATTGTCTATCGCTTCTATCCCAACGGTGCCAATGTGATCCATTTCACCGCTGAAGCCCTGCAACCGTTCAATGTGGGGTATATGGGCTTCATCCAGTCGGCGCCGTTGAGCAAAGGGGCTTTCACGACGCACGAATACTACATCCCGAAGACAATCCCGTTTCAGCAGGACGGGATATCCTATGACTTCCGCTCGATCCAGGATTATTCCTTCAAGCTGCCCTCACCGTTGCTCTTCAAGACTACCAACAACAACCTCGAAGACGCCGGGAACTTGCCGGACCGGTTCATCCAATTCCTCGGACGGAAGGAAAACGATCACACGGTGCGGGAGGTCGGCTACGCGCTGGGCTACTCGCCGGTGCGTGGACTGACGCAACCGGCGGAACGAGCGAAGAACGTTGCATCATCTCTGATGCTCTACACTTCCAGCAAGACCTACCCGTCGGCGATTGACTCGAAGATGGGACCTCTGATACCGGCAGGTAAGCAGTTCCACTGCGTGGCCTATCGTCAGTACTTCAACGCTGCAGCACTGAAGAATGCGACCGCCTTCTACTATCACGAAGAAGACGGCGACACGATTGTGTATGCCGACTACCACAAACCGGTTGAGAAGGACGTGCTGCAACTCCCTGTCAGGCTGACCGGGAAGACCATCTCCGTGGTGGAAAAGACGCCATCGTTGACTTTGCATACGACGAAATCCGTTCCTGCCAGCGGGCTGGTTGTGTCGGTTGAAGGGAACTACGGATATGCAGTGCTCGTGATACGGTGAGCCTTCAGCCGTGCTGCGAGACAACAGCTTTGAGTACTGCACCAACGTGACAGGGGAGAGCGAAAAGGGCCTGTGGCAAGCCCGTGCGGCGGAGGGGAACCAGTTCGTCAACTGCGGCACAGCGCCGAACTGAGGACGCGCGCTGTCGTTTACTCTCCGCTGAGGTTCCCACCGCTCTTATTGCGCGATAGGGGTCTAACGTGCAGTAATGCTTCCGCTTATTGCAGAGAGTGAAACAAGATCCCTTCCTCGACGGCAATGGCAGGTTGGGGCGTCTGCTCATTGCGCTACTGTTGTGTCACGAAAAAGTTCTGCGAGAGCCGATGCTCTATCTCAGTCTCCACTTCAAACAACACCGGCAACAATACTACGAGCTTCTGCAAACAGTGCGAACGGAGGGGGATTGGGAACGATGGGTGGAGTTCTTCGTTGAGGCGATTCGCGAGACGGCGCAACAAGCAGTCGTAACGGCGCATCAGCTATCTGCCCTGATTCGTGAGAACCGGGAGAAGACGCAATCCCTCGGTCGTGTTGCGGGTTCGGCGCTACAGGTATTGGATATGCTGGCAAAAAGACCCGTGCTCTCCATCCCCGCTACACGAACGATGACCGGTTTGTCGCCGCACACAATCACGAAGGTATTCCTCGCGCTTGAGGAGATGGGACTGGTGAAAGAACTCGCCGGTCAGAAGCGCAACCGGCTGTTCTGTTATGACCGCTACCTGCACGTGCTGTCGGAGGGGACGGAGCCGCTGCAATGAGCAAGCAGACCCCCAGCGTATTCAAGGACAAGGATTCAGCATTCCACCCACGGGATTAGTGGCGCGGGGGTAGACTGTGCGGGAGAAACGACGTCATGCAACCGGGAGCGGCGTGACAAAGTCATCTCGCATCCGAAACGCGGCAGATGAACCGTTCTCGACGAGCCGGTCGAGTAGGAAGATGACGGCCTCCCGGAGGTCGCAATGACGCTTAAGTTCCAAGGGCCTTCCGTAGACGTGTCGCTGGAGCAGGACTTCGAGCAGGAAGACGGTATTCCCTTTCCTCATCATTTGGTGGGGCGCCCCCTGCTGTAGACGCTTCGCGATGCGGATGAAAGCATCGGGAAGCGATTGGTCGCCGACATGGTAAAGGAAACGAAGGTAGTCGTCCAATACCGTCGAAGACGGCGGCAAATCCTCGAACAACGCATGGATGTGCCCCGCATGCCCCTCCAAGCTTCGCCAATGGCGGGCATCCTCCTTCCACCACGATCCGAGAAAAATGGCCGACATCATCTCGCCACCACTGGCGTGTTCATCATCGATTTCTGCAAGCCATGCTGCATTTCGTACCCTGTCCGCAAACAAGTCCCAAAGTAACCAGAACTGCGTCGTATTCGGTTGGCGGTCTTCGATACCGATCAGCCCCAATAGGATCCAATGGACTTTGTTTGGATGCAGATCGATGGCATCGACGATGGGCTTGACAATCGTTGTAGCGTCCACAGTCGTGGTCCGCAGTAGGAAATTCTGCAGCAAGTCAGTCAGCATCACCTCCGTCTTGTTATTCCGTTCGGGCTCACGCTCGTGCTGCCAACGACGGCGACTGCTATCCGCATCCCACCATCCGACGAGTGTGCGTGCCAGCCGTGCAAATCCCGCGATCGCTGCGGCATCAGTCGGCACATCCCCCAGGATCGCAAGGATACGTCCGTTGGCCTCTGCCCCGAACCATCGGGTTGGATCGAATGTCTGGTGTGCTTCGTCGGAGATGCCATCACTCTCACGAAAACGCTGGCGAATGGTGAATGCTACCTCCGCCTCGATCTCGTCGACGTGTCGGCGACCATGGAATGGTCGGATGCTCTCCGCGTCTACCAATTGCTGTACCATGGTCGCCTCGCTGGCGAGAGCATTGATGCAGCGCAAGGTCAACTCCCGGTCGATTTCCCAAAGGTTCCCGCCGATGCCCGACGCCGCATACTGGCGAACCTCGTCGATCGGATGAGTCAATGCCACCACGAGCATCTGGCACACCCGGGTCCGTCGCACCTCAGAGAGTGGCTTTCCGATAAGCGGTGGCACCACCCATGCGAACGGCCGGTCTGGATACGCGTCGAACCGTTGTATGCGCGCAGATTGGTTCCAATGATCTCCTTGCCTTTGGATCTCCGAGCAGACAACGTCCACACACCATTCCCGTTCATCACCAGACATTTCATCCCAATGATCGCGAACGCAGATGACCGCAACGAACCCCGGTCCTCCTCCGTGCAAATTGTGCCCCTGGCTATCACCATCCAGCATACTGGGAGTTCGGGCTTCTCGCAGCTTCTCCCGCCACAGCGCAGGATCGTATCTCATGGGCTCATCACGATTGAAGGCTTTCAATCCCCACATCAAAAGGCCCAACTTGGCATTCACGGACTGCAAGTGCGCCGCGCTTTGGTCCATCATCTCCTTTACGTCTGGTTCAGGCTCCTTCAAGTCGAGACGAACAAGCTGTCGACCGTCATCGGAAGTCGTTTCGAACTCGGGAATGACAGGCGCTTCAGCTTCATCTTCGGCAACCGTGTATTGCCGCAAGTCCATTCGATGCATCGCGAGCCGCCAGAGGCGATCATCTTTTTCCTGTTCCTCCACCGCTTTCATCTCCTCGCGATGTCGGTCCAAAATCTCATGCACGCGAGGGGCGAGCGGCCCCAACTGCAGGTTGGTAATCGCCGTCTCAAGATCGTGATGCCGGTGAGGACGTGCATTCGCATCCCTCCGTTCCTCCACGTAAACCTGGTTCTCGGCGTCAAATCGGGACATCAGACCAAACATCTCGGAATGTACATGGGACTCACTCGCGAGCCGGTGTCGGTCAAGCAGGATGCAGAGCGGTGATCGAAGCAGGACCAAGAGCGTCTCGCCGGACGCGTGAGGAAACGCGGTGGCGACGCTCGCCACGACTGCGGTGAGCGCGGCAGAGCTGCTCGATTGGAGGATGTGCAGCAATACTGTGTCCAACTCGCGCGGACGCGCCTCCCCAAGTTCCAGCAGCCAGCGCTCCAGCGCCGTGAGGAGAGACTAAAGGACATAGGGGCCGACCGAAGTCCCTCGGTACAGGTTCCACAGCCGGTCGTTGCACCACTGCCTCCGAGACGTGCCGTCCGCGAACGTCAGCGTCAACTCGAAGGGCGGTTCAACGTATTCCTCATCCCGCACCCTCGGATGCGCGTACCATTCTGCGCTATGGTTGAAAACCGCAATGATGAAAGCTAATCCCTCACGCGGATGATACCTCAGGAGTGGAAGAAAGGGTCCGAGGAGTGCGCTCGCGGGGAAGAAGCCGTGGCTCCTGCCATGCTTTATCCCGAAGAGAGTTTCGAGATCCATTGAACCCAAGTTACCCCATTCGTTCTGAAGTTCGGTTTCTGAGCACAGCAGGTAATCGGTGGCCGCCGACGCAACGACCTCGGGCATGTCCCTGGTCGCTGGCATGCCTTCCAGACCTCCAAGGATGACCTCGCGGAAGTCCTCCGCCGCGCGATCTCGCTCCTCGTCATCGCGGCTTCCGTGCAAAAGGGCGGCGAAGCGCTGGCGGTCCGAATTTGGGATCTTGGCGACCACTCGCAGCGCGCGCTTCCGTTCGTCGTCTGACCGGTAGTCATTGAAGCCCGGCAGGAGCCAATGTGCGATCGTCGCGACGGATTCTGCCCCCTCCGGGTACGGGACCTGCCAGGAGACTCCTTGAGCCCAATCCTCGATGAACCCCAAGAGTAAGGAGCGATCTCCTTGGGCGAATGACTGAATATGTGTTTGCACCATCTCCAGGACACACGCCCACGCTGGTCCGTCCGGCACATTGAACAACGACGCGTGGGCTGCCAATGCTTCCAGCGAGGCAGGCGTGGTCACGCACGCGACCCGCAGCAGATGGATCACACGCCGGAGAAGCTGCATATCGTTCGTGAAGAGTTCTGCACTATGCCTCTCCGGGAATGCAGCCGAGGACGGTGAACGCAGGAGGGATACGAGCGTATCGTCACGAAAATGGGCAGGCAGTCCACTCTCACGCACGATGGCCTGGAACAACTCGTCCGAGGCCCCCGGATCTCGCTCCACGAGTTCAGCCACCCACTTGCGGTACGTCCGGCGCACCGCAGGATGCGTACCAATCGCGGCGGAAAGCTCTCTGACCGAGCCCTCGTGCCTCGCATATTGCTCGTCAATCCACTGAAGAATCGCCCAATCCTCGAGCACATCGTGGGCAGGAGCCACAAGGATGTTACTATGTGGGGAGGAGACGATGAGGGAGTCGCGTTGAAGGCCACCAACGACTTCTGGATCGAGGTCATCACAAGCGGCGTACAAGGTGAGCGCCCGCGCCCGTCGCAATGCAATCTGCACGAACGCTTCCTCCCGCCGACGCGGCATCCCGCCAGCGGAATGGTGATCGACCCGAACGATCTCCCGCCAGAAGAGTGTCCGGAATTCCCGCTCGCATTGGGGTAGCGGGCGCTCCTGCGACCATGGGATTTGCAGGGCCTTATCGATGACATAGGGGTTGCGCAGAAGCCCGCGCAGTGCAGCATTCGCGAGCGGGAGCGCCAACGTCGGGTGAGCGTCGCTGACCTCCTGCAACTCCCCGTCATCCAGTGGAGGCACCGTGACGACGGAATGGCCGACTCTCGCGGACTCCAATATGCAAGCGCGGACGAGGTCGGCTGAGTAGTCGCGGCACGTTAGGACGAGCCGCCAACTCGTGTCTCTTGCCACGAGCGTCAATAGATCAGTGAAGGCATCGCGGGTGGACGCTTCGAGAAGCCGTTCCACACTTTCAACGAGCAGCACCTTCCGCCCCTGGGCCGACAGTATTGCCCCGAGCATGTGTGCGTTGGATGGGATCTGGCTCCTCTGGAGAGTCTCATCGAAATGCCGAGCGGCGAATTCTTCCGCTCGGAAGCAGAACGCGAAGTGATCAGCGTCGAGGATGCCCACCGCGTCCTTCGCAATGCCCGACTTCCCGCTGCCCGCGGCTCCCGACATCAAGACGACCTGCGTTGATTCCATCTGCTCGATGACCTGGTGCACCAGTCGGCCGCGCGCTAGGTGAAGGTCCTTCCCGATCGTGGAACGAATACCGTCAAGGATGAGCACTGAGTGGTCGCTGAGCGCCCGCAAGGCGCGCTGTTCCGTCCCGCCGACGGGGGTATGGCGTCGGCGCACCGCTTCGGGCAGATCGTCCAGCCGGAAACTGCGTGCTTCCGGCATCCCTTCGCCTACCTCGCGGAGCAAAGCGTTCCACGAGGCTTCCGCTGCGCCGAGCGCGTCCTGCTCACCTGTCGTGTGGGCGAGGAGGGTCTTGATCATCGCTTCCGTCTGTCGCGTCGAACTGCTCAAGTCCAGGCTCAGGACATGCAAAACGCGGAGGAACGGCCAGACCTCAGCCGCGGAGACGTTGCTCCCCTCGGTCTTACCAATGATCGTTCGGATCGCGTCACAGTAGTGGACGGACTTGGCGCTAACGAACCCGGGAGTGGCCAATCGACGCTCGAACTCGGCCCCATCACGGGAGGCCCGGGAGCAGTCAAGTAGCCCGGAGAAGTGTTCGAGCAGGACGTTCGTCCCTCGCAGCGTGACCAGGGCGAAGCGATCGGCGGCAAGCGAGAACTGCCGAGGGTTCTTGAAGTCCTTCCAGAAATCCTGCACCGCCTTCTTGCACTCGGCATCAGTCGCGGTAACGGTGAACGTCCGCTTGACTTGACCGGCCAGCTTCCGGCGGTCCCCCGAGCCGTTTTGGCCGACGATCAGGAAATCGTCGGTGTGCCAGCCGAGGTGCTCGGTCTGCAGATGGACTTCAACCAGCACGCAGTCGTGCAGGATCGGCGGGATGCCCCGCACAAGGAGTTGGGCGAGCCAGTAGGCATCGGCATGCTGCTCGAAGAAGGTGCCCGCCTCCCCAGTGGAGGCGGGACTTGAGACGCGGCCTGAATTCGATGTACCCGCCGTATGGCTGGGGCTCGCGTGCCGGACCATTTCTTCGGCTGTCTTAGACATAGCGATTAGTTCTACCATAGGAATTTATGACGCGTTTTTCGGCATCAAAGTGGTCAAAAGCCCAATAATGACAGGCATTCTCGGGGTATAGATTTTTCCAACGGATGTAGAAGGATCGTTAAGTAGCGCCCCTGCCACCCGTCACAAGGTCGCCGAAGGCGTTAGTCCTTTCTACCAGAGACATCGGAGATGTACGTGAGAAAGATCAGGCCGAGAACGACATGATTGTCTTCCGCCGCGTCCACGCTGTCACGCAAGGCATCGGCCCTCTGCCAGAGTTGGGACTCGAAACGGGCTGTGGGCGGAGTGGCGTTCCCCGTCTCCGAGTTGTCGCTTCGCTTTGCCAATGCCTACCGAATCCGTCCATCAAGTAGGGGAGTGTTCTGGAGTTGTATCATAAGGAACCCAGTGCATCCTTTCGTAAATTCTTCGACATTAGACGCCGGATCGCTTCAGCGTCCGGTAGCTCACACAACTGACTACCGAGCGCCAAGAAAGGACCTCTTTTCTCCCCTTTCAACCCGTGTTCGTGCCGAACACGGGTTGAAAGGGGAGAAAAGGAGGG
>Ga0210056_1001215_pt1 | contig 22423 bp, 20 predicted proteins | sample CryGeyCG2014_080_2_FD_183965 | JGI IMG/M metagenome (GOLD analysis project Ga0210056, IMG submission 183965) | Groundwater microbial communities from aquifer - Crystal Geyser CG07_land_8/20/14_0.80 (SPAdes) (version 2) | ecosystem: Environmental > Aquatic > Deep subsurface > Groundwater | place... | reverse complement strand
AATTTCCGCGGCGGCGTGAATGTGGCCGCGGGCGATGTGGACGGCGATGGCCGGGATGAAATCGTGGTCGGCGCGGGCGCCGGGGGCGGTCCGCAAGTGCGTATTTTCACGCCTGACGGCCGCTTAATAGGCCAGTTTTTCGCTTATGACAAAAATTTCCGCGGCGGCGTGAATGTGGCCGCGGGCGATGTGGACGGCGATGGCCGGGATGAAATCGTGGTCGGCGCGGGCGCCGGGGGCGGTCCGCAAGTGCGTATTTTCACGCCTGACGGCCGTTGGCTGGGCCAGTTTTTCGCTTATGACAAAAATTTCCGCGGCGGCGTCAAAGTGGCGGTTGGACGGGTTGAGGCGCAAAAGAATTCCGGTCAGGAAAAAATCATCACCGCCGCCGGTCCGGGCGGCGGACCGCATGTTCGTATCTTTGACCACAAGGCCAATCTGCTCGGTCAGTTCTTCGCTTATGACAAAAAATTCCGCGGCGGTTTGTCAGTGGCTGCGGGTGATTTTAATCACGATGGCATCAAGGAAATCATCACCGCCGCCGGTCCGGGCGGCGGACCGCACGTCAAGATTTTTCAGGCGGACGGCGTCCTAATTTCTTCTTTTTACGGTTTTGAAAATGATTTTCTCGGCGGCGTCAATGTCGCCAGCCTGACATTCAAACAATAAGCCCGCGTATTTTTTAATAATAATTTTTTATTTATGCCGCAAAAAGTAATTTTTGATAAAAAAAATGTTCTAGTCACCGGCGGCGCCGGTTTCATCGGTTCGCATTTGTGTGATGAGCTGGTCAAAACCAGCAAGGTGATTTGCCTGGATAATTTTTCCAGCGGTGATGAAAAAAACATTGACCACCTGCTGGCGGAAGAAAATTTCCGTTTTCTCAAGCATGATATTGCCGAACCGCTTGACCTTGAAGCTTTTCCGGAATTGAATGATTTTAAGATCGCTTTTCAGGGCATCCAGGAAATATACAATCTGGCTTGTCCGATGTCACCGAAGGATTTTGAAAAAAGCCGGGTAGAAACAATTCTGGCCAATACGACCGGCCTGATCAATATGCTCAATTTGGCTCGCCATTATGAAGCGGCCTTTTTGCATTTTTCGTCTTCGGTGGTGTACGGTCCGCGCCGGGCGGACAACCAAAAGATCGCCGAGGATGACATCGGCGCGGTGGATTTCCTGTCTCCGCGCGCCGGTTATGACGAAGGTAAACGTTATGCCGAAACAATGGTCAAAACTTACGGCGAAGTTTATGGCCTATCCGCGAAAATCATCCGTTTATTCCGGATCTACGGGCCGCGCATGAAATTAATAGATAACCAGATGATTCCCGACATCATCAATAACGCTTTGGACGGAGCCGACGTCGAAATCATCGGCGACCGGAATTTCAGCACCTCGCTTTGCTATGTCAGCGACGCGGTGGACGCGGCGATAAAAATGATGTCCAGCGGTCGCTCGCGGCCCGTTAATATCGGTTCGGATGTATTGTTGAATATGACGGATGTCGCGGAAAAAATCATCCGTCTGATCGGTTCTAATTCCCAGATCAAATACGCGCCCGCCCATCTGTTTATGACCCCGCTTTGCCTGCCGGATATCACCCTGGCCAAAAATTTGCTCGGCTGGATGCCGGTAGTCACTCTGGAAAAGGGCTTGGAGAAAACCATTGACGATTTGCGGGCGAGCAAAAATTTGATCGGGCCGGTTAATTATTAATTTTATGGCCAAGCAAGGGAAAATTTCGGCCGTGATCCCGGCCTGGTGCGAAGCCGAGTCGCTTGGCCGGGTGGTGGCCGCGGTCAGGAAATATGTTCAGGAAGTGATCGTCGTGGACGACGGTTCCGGCGATCAGACAGCCGCGGTCGCGCGCGCGGCCGGCGCCGTGGTTATCCGGCATCTGGTCAACCGCGGACAAGGCGCCGCTTTGGAAACCGGGCGTCGGCTGGCCTTGCGCCGCGGCGCGGACGTGATTGTCCATTTTGACGCCGATGACCAGTTTTGCGCGGCCGAGATTCCGTCCGTTTGCCTTCCCATCATGGCCGGGGAGGCGGACATCGTTTTTGGTTCCCGCTTTCTGGGGAAGCCGGCCAATATCCCGTGGATGAAAAAAATGTTGCTTATTCCTTTGGCTCACTTGGTTAATCTTTTGCTTTTCGGGCGGACTTTATCTGATCCGCAATGCGGTTTTCGCGCCCTGTCCCGCCGCACGGCGCAAGCGATCGTGATCAGCCAGGATGGCATGGCCCACTGCAGTGAAATCATCGGCTTGGCCTTCGGCGGCCGCTGGCGGATCAAAGAGGTCGCGGTGACCGTCCATTACCATCATTATGGCCAGAAATTCAGCGGCGGCGTGAAAATTTTTTCCGACCTGATCAAAGCCCGCCTTTTTAACGGTTAGGGCGCTAATTTTTGTTTTTTTAAGCAATTTTCTATTAACCGCCTAACAGACAAATTTTGTTGCCGGACAAAATTTTATTCACGCGGTTAACGTAAAAAAATATGGGCCAGCAAGCCATCGCTCTGCTATTTATACTTTTTTTTATCACCCGCTTGATTCTGCAAAAAAGGCGGGGCGCTCTGTCTGGCCCGGCTTTTGTTTTCTGGCTGTCTTTCTGGCTGATCGCCGGCCTTCTCGTTGTTTTTATCCGATCCATCGATCGGATCGTGTCGGCCGCCGGCTTTTCCAGTTCCGGCATCAATGTCCTTTTATACCTGGCCGTGGCTTGGCTTTTTTATCTATCGGTGAAATTGAATATTAAAATATCCGTATTGGATAAAAATATCACAATTTTGACGCGCGCTTTAAGCGAACGGCGCGGTCCTGATGAACCAAAGCCGGATTTATGAATGCCAAAGAAATTGTTATTGATTTTTTGAGTTTTTGCCTTCTGGTGTTTTTGGTTTTGTTTGTTTTTTTCTTTTTTTTTCTGGGCGGCCGTTATAATTTTATCAGGGCGCTTTTTCACTTGGCCGCGCCTTTAGCCTTCGCGCTTTTGCCTTTTCTTATTATCCTGCCCGGCGTCCGCCGGACCGTCCGCAGTTTACGCATAAACAAAGAAGAACACCAGCCGGCTGTCTATCTTGAAACCCGGTTGAAAAGATTGGATTTGTTGGTGATTGGCGTTAATTTATTGTTTTTAGCCTGGTGGCCTTTTATTTTTAAAAATTTTCAGACCAGCGATGGCGGACAAATGTTTGTTTTCGCTTTGATAATGTCCATCTGGCATATTTGTCTTTTCCGGTCCCGGGAAGAATTTCGCGGCCGGATGTATATAACCTATTTGGAACAGCAGCTGGATTCGGTCCTGATCGCCTTAATGCCGGTGCTGATCATCCTGATCGCGGTTTTTTGGTCAGATTTAAATTTTATTGATGGCTTTCAAGCCGCTTCCATTTTAGCGATTTTAAAAATTTGGCGTTGGCGGCTGATCCGCCCGCTCGGTTAAATGTCCGCCTGGCCGCCGCCGCGATTGCCTATCCACGCCGCGGTTGGACGGCTGGAATACGATTATGAAAATCGCACAGATTGTTTGCACTTATCCGCCCGCGCGCAACGGTTTAGGCTTAAGTGTCTTCCATTTTTCGGATCACTTGGCGCGCCTGGGGCATGAAGTGACGGTCATTACCACGCCGGCCAAAAACAGGCCGGATAATTTTGTTTTTAACCATAAAATTTTCCGGCCGCGGCCTTTGCTCCGTTTCGGCCACGCCGCGCTTTTGCCTTTATCCGCCGCGCGGCTGGCCGCTTTTGACGCCGTCCATCTGCATTATCCTTTTTTCGGGACCGCGGAGTGGCTGGCTTGGGCGCCGGTTTTTTCCCGCGCCCGTTTCCGTTTGTTCATCCATTATCATATGGATACGCCCGGTCTTCAGGGCTTGGCCGCTTGGGCCGGCGCCGCGGCTAAATTCTGCCAAAAAAAGCTTTTTTCCTCGGCGCAAGGCATCACTTGCGCCAGCTTGGATTATATCGCGCACAGTCGTTTAGCCGATCTTTATCGCGTTCGGCCGGAGTTATTTCGGGAAGTGCCTTTTGGCGTGGACGGCCAACAATTTTTTTTTCAAGCCAAAGGGGCGTCTACGGGCGAAATTCTTTTTGTCGGCGCCCTGGATCAAGCTCATTATTTCAAAGGTTTGCCGGTTTTATTATCCGCCTTGGTTCGCTTGCCCGGTGTGCGATTGACAGCGGCCGGCGACGGCGAATGCCGTTCGGATTATGAAAAAACCGCGGCTCGCCTGGGTGTGTCGGACCGAGTGCGATTTACCGGCGCCGTCAGCGCCCAGCGGCTTGTTTCTTTGTACCAAGGCGCTGATGTTTTGGTTCTGCCTTCAATAAATCGGCATGAAGCTTTCGGGCTGGTTCTTTTGGAAGCCATGTCTACCGGCACGCCGGTGGTGGCGACCGATTTGCCGGGCGTGCGCCGAGTTTTTCATTCCGGCCGGGAAGGTTTTTTAGCGCGGCCCAACGATCCGAACGATTTGGCCGAAAAAATCGGTTTGATTCTCAATGATCCGGCCCTGCGCGATGCCTGCGGCCGCCGCGCCCGCGCTTTAACCGAGAGTAAATATGATTGGGAGATCAGCGCCCGGCGTTTGGAGAAAATTTATCAAAATGGCCAGATATGAAAATTTGCCTGATCAATAATTTATATTACCCCGATGAGCGCGGCGGAGCGGAAAAGGTGGTCGCGATGATCGTCGCGGGTTTGCAAAGAGCGGGGCATGAGCCTTTCGTTATTTGCACTGGCGATCGGCAACAGAAATCTTTTGGCCGCGGTCCGAACGGAGAAGAAATTTTTTATGTCCGTGCTTTTAATCTTGGCGCTTATGGCAATTTAAGCGGATTACCTTGGTTCGCCCGTTTAGTTTGGCATATTTTTGATCGGATAAATATTTTTGTCTTGCGCGCGGTTAAAAAAATAATCGCGCAAAAAAAGCCGGACGCGGTCATTACCCATAATCTTGTCGGTTTGAGCTTTCTATTGCCAGCTTGGCTAGCGAAAAAAAATATTCCGCACGCCCATTGCCTGCATGATATCCAGCTTTTGCATCCTTCCGGCTTATTAATGTACGGACGCGAAAAAATGATTAGCACCTGGCCAGCCCGGATCTATCAGGCCTTAGCCCGTCGTTTATTTTCTGCCGTGCCTCTGCTGATTTCGCCTTCGCGTTGGTTGCTTCAAACGCACCAAGAGCGGCGATTTTTTTCTTCGCGCCCGGGTTTGATTCTGCCGAACCCGCTTGCCGGAGAGCCGAATCCAGTCCGAAAAAAATCCGGTGCTGATCCGGAATTTCTTTATGTCGGCCAAATTACCGCGGCCAAGGGCGTATTTTTTCTTTTAGCCGTTTTTGCCGATTATCTTGCCCGGGGCGGACGCGGCCGTTTGGTTATCGCCGGCGGCCCGGAGTGCGAGCTCAAATGGTGGTCGGAAAAATTGGGTGATCGGCTTTTCTGTTTAGGGAGGATCAACAGTCGGGCGGTGCTGGCGGCCATGTCCGCGGCTGACGCGTTGATTGTGCCTTCTTTGTGCTACGAAAATTCTCCGACTGTCATCCATGAGGCCATGCTGGCCGGCCTGCCGGTTATTGCCGCGAATTTGGGCGGGATTCCGGAATTGCTCCAAGACCGAGGCCGGCTTTTTACCCCCGGCGACCCGTCCGCTTTGCTCCGGCAATTATTTTGGGCAAACGCGCATCGCGCCCGTTTGGAGGAAACAGGCCGGCAAATCTGTTTCTTGGCCGGCGCTCATCGTTTGGACGATTATATCCGCCGCTTACTCCGGGCTTTAGAAAATATTCGGTAATTCTTTGGCTGGCTGAGCGGTTTTTTTCAGATTTATTTTTTCCACGATATTTTTGAGTCTTTCACTTTTCAATTCACCGCTCAGGGGCGGGGAATCCAGCAGAATGTTTTCATTGTTAGTCTGGCCGGTCAAAACCAGATAAACATCATGATATAAGTGCAAGGTTGCCAAGGTAAAAACGGCTAAAGCGCAGAATAAAACCAAGATATGGCCGTAGAAGAAAGTCCGGCGCGAGGTGAGAATTTTAATTAGGCCTTTTTCTTTATTCATTCATTTATTGGTGACTGATAAATAAGTTTTGTTCCAGCCAGTAAGCATCGGCTTCAATTGATAAAAGAAGATTTTTTTCCTGTCCGAGTTTTTTGTCCGCGATGGCCGCGGCCGGCGTTTTCAAATAATCGCCCGCTCCGGCGCTGTTGTCGCCGCCGGCGGAAAAGGAAATTTGCCTGATGATCAAGTAATAATTCAAGCTGTTTAAATCGCGCAGATAATCGGCCAGACTGGGGAATTTTCCTTGGGCGGAAATATTCAGCCCGCTTTTGGCGAAGATGGTCTTGGGCAAAACTTCTTTTTGACCCAAATTGATTTTCTGGCCGATATTATGTTTGGCGGCCAAACTTTCCAAGCCGGTGATGAATTCCAACTCCTGGCCGCTTCGAATGAAGATGTTTTCTATTTTTTTGATATTATCTTCATTGTCATTTAATTGCTTTTTGGTTTTTTTTAAGGTTCTGACCTCTTCGTAAATTTTTTCCACTTGTTGGCGCTGGGCAAAAATTTCCAAGCGCGCCGTTTTTATTTTTTTGGCAATCGTCACAAAGGACAAGAAAGACAATCCGCCCGCGATCAAAATGACCGCGGCCAGGTTAAGCGCGATTTTATATTTCATCGGCCAATTTTTCCAAATTTTAATTTTCATAGTTTGTGATTCGCGCCTTTATATCAAAAATAATATTTTCTTTCAAAAGGAGGTTATTGATGGGCAGAACGATATCTTGGAAGGAATTTGATTCCTCCAGCTTTTTTTTGAAGGCTAATAAGTCATCGCGGCGGGCGGAAAGGCCCTTGAAAATCGCCTCATTATTAGTCTTATTGATCGTTATTTGCGTGAATTTTACGCCCGAGCTGCTAAAGCCGGCGATTTTTTGCAACAGGGGAAAGGGATCGAAATATTCGGCCTGCAGCCCGTCAATAATAGTGATAGCATTATTAAGAATTTTCAGCTCTTGCCCGCTGTTTTGGGCGAATATTTCCGCGGAGATTCCCGAATTCGTATTTTTTGCGATTTGGTAGCGCAACAGATAGAGGCCCGCTAAAAAATAAAGGCTAAGGGCGGTGGAGATGATAATCAAAGGCCAGCCCAAGCGGATAATCAAACCGTTTAATTTGCGCAGTTCGCTCTCTTTCTTGATCTCCGGTGAAATTAAGTTAATATTCAGCATAATGATGATTTATTCAAAAAAAGGACCGCGTAAAGCCAAACCGATGGCGGCGGCGAAGCCGTTAATATTGTTTTGCGTTAAGGACATCGTTTCCCGGGTTGTTTTTCCGTCGGGAGATTTTTCTTCCAGCCGGTGAATTTCCGAAAAACCCGGATGATTTTCGCTGTTCGCGATTATCTGCCCGGGGCGGCCCAGTCTGGCCGGCAAGCCCAATTTGTTTGCCATCAGGCTGTCCAAACCTTTGATGTTGGCGCCGCCGCCGCAGAGAATGACTTCTTTGATCGGGCCGATGTCCGGATAATGTTTTTGTTCAAAAAGCAAGGCTTCTTGCAGACGGGCAAAAAGCTGGTCAAGGGTGGCGGTCAGGATTTTTCGGATTACGCCTTGGGCGATATTTTCATCCAAACCGCAGACAATTTTGGCTTTTTCCGCCTCGTTGGCCGGCACTTCCAGAGCCACGGAAATTTGCTTGGTGATTTCTTGCCCGCAAATCGGCAAACTGATGCTGAATAATACCGACTGCCGGCCGTAAAAGACCAGGTGGGTGCGCTGGGCGCCGATATCAATGATGCCCACGGCGTTTTCTTCGTTTGTCGGCGCGGCCGCGGGAGTTTCTGACGGTAAAAGGGCGCGGCACAGGGCCACCGCTTCCGGTTCCGCCGCTTCAATTTTTAAGCCGGCCGCGTTGAGCAACTGCTCGTATTCCAGAAAGTCTTTTTTCGCGCAAGCGCTAAAAAAAATATGGTGCCGATCGCGATCCTCGCCGATTTTCTGCCAGTCATAAAAAATTTCATCGTTTTCATAGGGCACATATTTGCCGATTTCGGCGTCCACGGCGGCGGGCAAGGGATTGGGTGATTTTTCCACATAAATCAATTTCGCGAAAGATTTCGCTTCCGGCAGGCCGAGCGCGACCGTCGCTGCGCTGAATTTTCCGAAGAGCGGCTGGTCCAGCGCGTTTTTTATTTTTTTGGCGATTTCCGCTTGGTTGATAATTTGGCCGTTTTCCACTAAGCCGGGGGGCAGATCCGCCCGGCCAACGGCTTGGAAAATGATTTTTTTGCCTTTTTTCCCAAGTTCAACGAGTTTCAAGCCGGTATCGGAGATATCCAGGCCGATGGGATAGCCGGAAAAATTGAACAGAGACATAGATTTATGATATTAACGGCTCCGTGGCCGCGGAAGCTAGCCGTTTATTTTTCGTCCCAGGAAATAAAAGTGTATTCGCCCGTGCTGGGATAATGCGGCGGCGGGCTGAAAGTTAGGTGATTATCATAGATTAAATTGCGAATTTGATAGCCGGTGCCGTCCGTGTAAGCAAAACCGTATCTTTGGCTGGTCGCCAGGGAGCCATAGATCGTAATCGTACTGCGGATATAATTCGCGCAAGCGGAACCGTAATAATTCCGGCCAATCCGGCCGGTTTTGGCAATGATCGCCGCGTCCACGCGTATAATATCCGCGCTGTATTGCCCGGCATTAACATCTCTCTGGGCAATCAGTCCGATAGCATCTGCTCCTTCATAATCAGTATACAATAAATCGTTATTTAGATTAATATCCGCTTCTCCACCGACAATTGGCTCGGCAAAAGCCAAAATCGTGGCGCGGCTATTGTTGATTTGACCGTCTATCCACAGGGTGTTTTTTAAAAAAATAATGCCATTTGCCGGAATGTCATAAGTTCGGGCCGCCGCTTCTTGGCTTAAAATACTGTTGCTTTTATTACCTGAACAGTCCGGATAAACTTGGCTTACCCCCCGAATATCAAAGCGGTTGTCCGAGCGCAGAGTGATATGGAAACCTTCATCGCAAGCGCCGCCGGGGGCCGCGCAGCCCCAATAATCCGGCACGGAATCAGGATCGGCGGCACCCGCCGCCGCGCCATCAAAAAGCAGGCCGGAAGAAGAGGCCAGTTGGTAGAAAATATTAATATGGTTGTCCAAAAGATCAAAACTGACGATATTGGAAGGAAATGATCGGCCAGCCGCGAAGACATCGCTTCTTTCCGGAACATTTTGCGGCGGATTATTTCCATCCGGCAGAGGATCAAGAGGCGGGAGGTGCGTATGCACGCCGAATTCATTGGCGCCGCTGTGATCCGGGTCGTCATAAGAAAGCAGGGAAGAAGTAATCAGGTGGTGGGCAAAGCCGTCAAAGCGGATGCCTTTATTGGAATGGATCGGCCCCCAGACTTCCGTACCGGCGCCGAATCTCATGTTGTCATTCGCCAAGGTGGAATAAGTTGACCAGGCGGAAATACCGCAACGGACCTCAATGGTCCTTTTGATGCTGGGCGCGGAAGACAGCCAGCCGACTGATTTGATCTTGACGATTGTAGAGCCGTTTTGGGGCGGAGGAGTAATATACAATTCATAATAGCCGGTCACCGCGCCGCTCGCGGAATCCTGGTATTCATACGGCCCATACGGACCGTAATCCGGTCCGGGTTGGCAGGCTTCTTTATTGCAATATTCGTTTTTATCATGATAAAGCACCCAGCGGTAATAATTGACGCCGGCTTCCGCCACATACAGGGCTTGGGCGCGGAGGATTTTATTTTGATTCAACTTGTATTGCAAAAGCGCCAGGCTGACCGTCCCCAGGGTTAGAGCCATAAACAAGCCGGTCGCGACCAGAACCGTGATCAGCATCGTCCCCGCTTTTTCTCTTGGCACTAAGACCGGATTGGTTTTATTTTTGTTCATAGGTTGCTTTTTAAATTACGGAGGCTAACGTCCGTTTCCACATAATAATCCGCCGGCGCTCTTTCCGGAGTAACATTGATTTTTATGGTGATATTAATCAGCCGGACAGTGTTGACCAAGTCGGTTTCCGCATTATCCTGGTCGTAATAGTGGAAAAGGGGTTCGGTTTGGTTATTAACGAAATGAGCGATGGTTTCCGCTCGCGGCACGCCGCTGTAATCATTCGCCGGCCCCGGGGGAGTGACGGTTTTGATGAGATCGCTTCCGCTGATGGCATAGCGGATTTTTTCCATTTTTTCGTCATTGTCCAAATCGGCGTAATATTCCAGCTCCTGATCGTTAATGACAGACAAGGGGTAGGAGCCGTTTTCCGATTTGTTCGCGCCGCGTATTTCTTTACTCATGATTTCTACGGCTTGGCGGGCGTTTCTAATGGCGGTTTCCTGTTCATCGGAAAAGGTGGTGTATTTAAAACCGCTGATCAGATAATCGCCGGCCAAAAAAGTGACGGTCAGAAAAATGCCCATCGTGACCAGCAATTCAACCAAAGTAAAACCCGCTCGTCCGGTCGGCTTTTTTTGATGCTGGCCGCTTGTTTTTTTTAAATTATTGGACATAAATGATCAAAGTGTAGGTTTTATTCGGCAGGATACTGATCGGCTGGACCGGATCGGTGTACACAATATTCCCGGCCGGCGGACTGCCGGCGATGACAGCCGTGTAGCCCGGGTTGTCCCATTCCACGGCCAGATCCAGCTCGCCGCTGGCGTCGGTGGAATTATTAAAAACATGTTTATAAATTACCGGATTTTCCCCGATTTTTTTTGTGCCGGTAATGATCAGAGGCACATTGGCGACCGCGGTCAGGGCGCCTGGATCGGAAAAAGCGGTGGCGAAAACATTGTCGCCGCCGTCCCGTTTGTCCGGCCAAACGGCGTAGGGGACGGCCGCGCCGTTTACCAGCAGGCGGGCTTGTTTCTGATCGGAATTATCGGTATGGATATTAATCCTTTGGTCCGCGGCCCATTGGATATTTCCGTTTGCATCATATTTTTGCGTGTAAATATCTTCATTACCCTGCCGTTTATCGGTCCAGGCCGAGTAAAGATCGCCGCCGCGGAAGGCGAGGGACGGTTCATATTGGTCGTAGCCGGCGCCGTCCGCGCTCGCGTTTTTTTGCCAGAGCCAGGCGCCGTTTTGGTCAAAACCGCCGAGTTTAACGGTTTTGGCTATGCCGCTATCTTCGGTCCAGGCCAGAAAAAAACCGTTACTCGCGTCCGGGGCTAAAGCCGGGACGCGTTGGTCAGACGCGCCGGCGGCGATCAATACCGCGTTCGGCCAAAGACTCGCGCCGTCCAGTCCGAATTTGCGGGCGTAAATTTTTTCCAGTCCGCTTTCCAGCGTTGTCCAAGCGAAAATAATTTCGTCCGCGGAGTTGATCGCGACCGTCGGACTGTATTCTTCTTCAACCGCGTCCGCGATAATCGCGTCGCTGGGCCAAAGTTTATTTCCGTTATAATCAAAGCTTTGCGCGTAGATGTCCAATTGTCCGTTCCGTTCGTCCAGCCAAGCAATGACGGTTGTGGCCGGCCCGAAATTTTCGGTAATAGCAATCACGGGCGCGCTTTGGTTCGTGTTGCCGCCATCACTATTTATTTTTTTAACTGACCAAGCCTCATTACCGGCAGAATCCAAGGCAATAATATAAATATTATTATCGCCCACTGCTCTCATTTCCGGATAGTATTGATAGACAAAATTGCTAGTATCACCAGCATTGGTTAAACGAAAGCAATAGACCGCGTCTTGCACTAAGGCAGTACTGCGCAGGGAAAATTCCACTTCCGTGAATTCCTCTTCCGCCAGGCTGATGGCGCCGGTTTGATTATTTTCGTCTTTGCTTTCGCCGGCCTGGAAAGTCGCGCCCGGATCGCTCAGGCCGGAATTATTGGCCGTGGGCGAACCGTCGGCAAAATGGCTGGAGGGGGAAATTTTCCAAGCGGCGCTGTCATCAGCGGGGACCGCCGTCCAAACGGCAATGTCGGCGCAAGTCGTGTTTTTTTGTCCGTATTCCAGCCGGTAATTGACCGGGTCGGAAGCCAGACTGCCGGCATTGACCACGGCCAAGCGGATTCTTTTGTTGGTGGTGTTGTCAATTTCGTCCGGCAGATTTTGGCTTTGCGACCAAGTGGCGCCGGCGTCATCGCCATCATCATTACGCCAGCGGTAGTAGGCCTGTTCCAAGCGGGCGGGGGCGCGCAAGATGGTGGCGCCCGCGATTTCAATCGCGCTGTTGGGAATAACCGTGCCGGCGCTGATTTCCACGTCCACGGCCGGATCGTCAATCTGGATTTCCACGCTTTGGTTTTTTTCCGCGCCGGCCAGCACGTCAAGAATCGGGTAAAGGCAGAGAGTTTTGGTTTGGGAAATTTCCACGCCGCCGCCGGCCGCCGCGCGCGCCCGGCCATCCGGTCCGTCAAAAGCCGCGGCCGGGCCGAAAAGCGCGTCCACGCCGGCGTCATAGCTTTCCGAAGCGCAATCATAGGGCGCGCTCATGTCCAGATCATAATAAAAAGAAAAATTCGCCAAATAATTTTGCGCGTCCACGGTGCCGGTTTCCGCGGCCGTGATCGCGTTGAACAGTCTGGTGCCGGTGTTGTCGGCGATGATAAAAATCCCGCCCAAGTATTGTCCATTGCTGGCAATCAGCAGATCGGCTGTTTGGCTGTTCGCGGCGCTGACGGTTACATCGTCGGGAATATCGGCCGGCTGGATGATGAGCGACCAATTGATCGATTGCTGGCTGACAAATTTATTCGCGTCGTAGTTTTTTTGACCGGTAGGCGAGTCGGATAAGCTGACGGCTTGATCCGCGCTGGCGGCCGTAATATAACTGCCAAAGTTATTGATCGGATTATTCATGCCGGCCGGAAAAATCGGTCCGCCCGGCGCGTCGCCCAGAGAACTGGTATCCGCGCCCCAGCCGCAAACCAAGAAGGAATTGTTTTTTGCGACATTCTGGCTGGGCGCCGGCCGGAGAAGATCGCCGGTCGCCGAAGAGTTGAAGGCGAGAGAACCGTTGAAGGGGTTGGCGGTATCCGCGCCGCGATAAGCGCGAATCTGTCCGGCTTTTTGCTCGCTGTTGCCGGATTGCAGAGTAAAAGTGTAATTGGCGGGATCGCCCGCCGCCGCGATTTTCCAAAAAAGGCCGCCGCGCGAATCATTGTTCGTGGGCCCGCTGGGTCGGAGATTATTATCCAAGACTTGCCAGCCCAAGCCGGCCGGCGGCACCATGGGGCCGTCCGAATAGTCGTCATGATGGATATAGGCCAAAAGCAGGTCGCCGGCGGCCGCGCCGGCCGGTACAGCCAAGGTGATATTGGTCGCGTTGCCGGTCACCGCGCCCGGTCCCACGCCGACAAAACTGACTTGGCCTTCGCCGGCCGCGGCCGGTTTGATCCCGAGCGGGCCAATTTTTTTTGCGCGCGGGGCGCGGAAAAAAGACAATAATTTTTCGGCCGCCCGCCCGCCCGGCCGGACAGACAGCCAAGACGCGACGCGCTCAGTGAAGATCCGCCGCCAATTGTTGATTTTTTCACGTGCGTCCAGGACCGGCTGGAAATCAGACCATTGCTTGGGGGAGGACGGAGACGCGGCCATATGGATTTGTTCCTCCTTTGGTTGCTGGGCGACGCGCGTTTCCGGATCGGCGCGCGTAATCAATTTTAAAGTCATTGAGTTGTCCTGCCAGACAATAAAAGAACGGCCGTTTTTCGCGGTCGCGATATCCGGATTGGTCTGAACCAAGGTCGCGGAGATGTTTTTATCCGCCGCCCAGAGGCGCGCGCCGGCGCTGGAAAATTTTTGCGCGTACACCAGGCTGGAGTTCGCGCTCGCTCCCGTCCAGACGAAATAGAGATTATCGGAATTATCCCGGCTTAAGCGCGCCCGGCTTTTAGCTTCGGACGGGACATTGGCATTAACCTGCCAATTGGCCGGCAGGGCATTGGCCACGGTGCGGATTTGTAAAACGGAAAGACGGTCTATGGCAAAACTTTCCTCGGTTTTTTCGCCTTCGATCACGGTCAGATTTACTTTGCTCGGTTCCGGATTGGCGACGCTAATGGGATAAGTCTGGTCTGTGCTGTAATTGAGCAGGGAAGTGATAATTTGGTAATTTTGGTAGGAGGCTGGTACCGGCAGGGACAGGTAGCCGGATTGGTTGCTTAGGTAATTCGCGTTAATCACCGGGTCAATACCATTGTTGATAATTTGGACGTTAGCGCCGGGGACGGCTTGGCCGGCGGCGTTCGTAACGAGCAATTTCAGGATTCCATAACCGGCCAGAGTTTCTTCCGTGCGCGGGATAAATTTGGAGAAGACTGTCACGTCCTTCGGGCCGGTGCGGCTGGTCCAACTGACTTTGACTGTTACGATTTTATAATCCGTGGGCACCAAGTCGTCATTGCCGGGCAAGCCGGCTTCTCCGTCATAAGGATCGTCATAGAAGGATATATAGGTGTTGACCGCGTATGTCCCTTGGCGGCTGATCGTTTCGGCCGGTTCAATCGTGCCCGGCGGAATGCCGGCGATCAGGCCGATATTGTCATAAGGCAGATTGCGGATCCTTTCCATTTTTTGGTTGGCGATCTCCGTCGCTTCCACGAAATTTTTATTGTCTTCGTTCAGATGCAAAGAAACGACGATCAGGCTGTAAAGCCCCAGAATTAAGATCGCGATCACGCCGATGGAAACGAGCATTTCCACCAGACTGAAGCCGTTGTGCTTAAATATTTTTTTTCTCATGGCAAAAAAAGCGGTTTTTTTAGACCGCTTCAGTGATTTTATACATCGGCAGGATGATGGCCACGGCGACGCCGCCCACCCCCACGCCCAATATCAGGATGAGCAGAGGCTCAATGATCGCGGGCAAGTTATCCATCACTTGGTTGACTTCTTCTTCATAAAATTCCGCCAGCTCAATCAAGATGTTGTCCAATTCGCCGGTTTCTTCGCCGATGGCCACCATTTGCGAGACAATCGGCGGAAAAAGCGTCGGATATTGTTTGACCGCCGAAGCGATACTGTCGCCCTTTTTCAGGACGCCGCACATATTATTGATCGCTTGCCGGTAATGGATGTTGCCAATCACGTTGGCGGTGATTTGAAAAGATTTGATAATCATGATATCGGTTTTGAGCAGCGAGCTGATGTTGCGGGCAAAGCGAGCTAAGTTGATTTTTTTCACAATCGGTCCAAAAACGGGCATTTTCAGGAGGATGGTATGCAAAGCGTATTTTCCCCAGCTGGTGCGGAGGATTTTGACCGCCACGATAATGGACAGGATAAAGGACAAGCCGGTGATCAGGCCGTGGCGGGCGATAAATTCGCTCGTTTTAATGAGGATTTTTGTCGGCAGAGGCAGATCCACGGACATTTCTTTGAAGATGGCCGTGATTTTCGGCACAACAAAAACCAGCATAAAAGTGCCGATACCGACCATGGCGATCATGATCACCGCCGGATAGGTGAGAGCGCCTTTGACTTTGGCGATCAGAGTGTGCTCTTTTTTCATTTGGACGTAAAGTTCGTTCAGGACATTTTCCAATTTGCCGGAGATTTCTCCGGCTTCCACCATACTAATGAACATTTCGCTGAAAATTTTCGGGAAAGTTTTCAAGCTGTCAGTGAAACTCGTGCCCTTTTCCACTTTGGCCGCGATACTCTTCAAGACAAAAGCAAAATATTTATGTTCGGTCTGGGCCGCCAAAGTGTAAAGGCCGATGGACAGGGAAATTCCGGCTTTCAGCATGATGCTCAAGTGCCGGACAAAAAATAATTTTTCTTTCAGAGGGACGCGGGACAAGCGCAAGAGCAAACCGTTCATTTTGTCTTCCCAGCCGGCGGCCGTTTTGCTGTCGGCCGCTTGGTTCGGATTTTGATTATTCAAATTGACTGCCATATAAAGTTGATTATATTTCAAATTTTTAATTTTCAATTTTCAAACAATGAATTAATTTTTCGGAACTGGTAGGGATTTAACGGGCTATTTGCCAGTTTTCTTCCTAACTAGTGTGATCCAATTATGATATTTTGGCAGATTAACATCAGCTAATTCTAAAGGCGATTTTCCGTTTCTACTTTTGAATCCGCTAGAGTGGATTTTGTGAAAACGGTAATCCAGCAGAATAAACTTTAGCCATCTGTCCATGTTAAGCTCTTTTTTAAAGCCCTTCATCAATCTGATTTTCCTTTTGATGATATGGTTAAATCCTTCCAACGTGTTGTTGTAGGGACTCATTTCCGGATTGTCAAAATGAGTCAAAAGCAGATGAAAGTTATGCTTGAGCACACCAACGATTTTTTTGAGCTTGTCGTTCTGCTGATGTTCTCGAGCGTACCTTTTTAAACTATTGAGCGAAGCGATCGCCTCGTCTTTGGTCGGCGCAAACAGTACTTTCTCGATCATGCCTTTTATCTCTTTGTCTATTCCTTTGGCGCGGACAAAGGGAATGATTTGGTTTGAACGCGTGTACTTATGGAAGACGCAAAGTTGCAAGGGTATATGGCTGTAATCGCTCTTCAGATGTTTCAGCAATCCCAATTCGCCATCGGCGTAAAACCCTTTTGCCCCTGTTAAAATGCCTGGTTCAGCATCATTCACCAAATCGATCAATTTTTCGTAAGTAAAGTAGTTTTCATCGTCAGCAATGAAATAATTTATCAGGTCAAGGGTGGAAACATCAAAACAAATCATCAATACTTTGTTGGCGCCGTTGAATTTGAACCAAAGGCCGTCAAAAGCGTAATAGCCGGAACGCCTCGGTTTGAACAGATGGGTGATATCCGCTATATCGGGGAGCAGATCGACTAATCGCTCCAGATGTTCAAGCACGGAATCTTTGGTCAGATAATCTTTCTCATAGAAAGATCTTACCACTTCCACGGTGCTATACAGGGAGAAAGAACGCAGATAAATGAATCCGATCCAGTTGATCATTTTGTTATCAAAGCTTCCAATCATATTGTTTGGCCGGTTGTACCAGGGGTGCAAACACTCTGAACAACGATAACCTTGATAACGCTTTTCAATCCGCCCGCTTTTAGCAAAGACAGATAATTTGATTTTTCCATCTTTTTTAAAAGAGCTTGATCGGCAATTCGGACAGAAATTTTTTTTGGCATAATTTGGACAAAAATTAAGTAAAATTATTCTCCTTTAACTTTATAAAATTAATTTTACCCAATTTTTATCTAAATTAACAGATAAATACCGACTGGTAGCCCGTTAAATCCCTACCAGTTCCAATTTTTCAATTACGCAAAATATGTACGATTTTATTTAATATCAAGGTTAATTCATGCGCTTTTGGCCACAATTTTCCTCTTGATTATTCTTGGCTAAGAGTTCCGGCCGATTTCCAAAATTAAAAGTTTGAAAAATTGTTTAGAAATTGAAAATTTCTTAATTTTTTAAAAACATGTCCTATGCGCCAGAGAAGGATTAGAAACCGGTTGTATAATTAAAGTTTATTCCTTGGTCACGCGCAAAATCTCTTCAATGGTGGTGATGCCGTTTTTTGCTTTGATGAAGCCGTCCTCCACAATGGAAATGACGCCTTTCTTTTTGGCGTATTCGCCGATTTCGGAACCGTCGGATTTTTTCAAGATCAGATTGCGGACATTCTCGTCCACTTCCAAGGCTTCATAGATGCCGATCCGGCCCTTATAGCCGGTATTATTACAGCGCTTACAGCCTTTGCCGCGGTAAAAGAGCAGATTGGCCAAACCTTTTTTCGCGTCCAAGATAGTTTTTTCTTTTTCCAAGGTTTTCAAGATGCTTTCCATATTCAGCTGTCTTTGGAGCTCTTCGGTCATCTCGCGGTCCAGATTGAAGCTCTGGATGCAGTTCGGACAAATTTTGCGCACCAGCCGTTGGGCGATAATGATGTTTACGGTGGTGGCCAGCAGGAAACTGGGTACGCCCATTTCCGCCAGGCGGGGCAAGGTGGTGATCGCGTCGTTCGTGTGCAGAGTGGAGAGGACCAAGTGGCCGGTCATGGCCGCGTGAACGGCGATTTCCGCCGTTTCCGAGTCGCGGATTTCGCCGACCATGATGATATCCGGGTCCTGGCGCAAGAAAGCGCGCAGGGCGTTGGCGAAAGTATACCCGATTTTTGCGTTGACTTGCGATTGGTTGACTTTGGGCATGCGGTACTCAATCGGATCCTCCACGGTGGAGATGTTGACTTCCGGCTTATTCAGGATGCCGAGCACGGTGTACAGAGTGGTGGTTTTACCCGAGCCGGTCGGTCCGGTCACGAGGATCATGCCGTGCGGCTTGGCAATGTTCCGTTTCAACGCTTCAAAGCTTTTTTTCTGCAAGCCCAATTGTTCCAAGCCGATGGCTTGGGCTTTTTCGTTCAAGAGGCGGAGAACGATTTTTTCGCCGTCAAAAGTGGGCAGGATGGAAACGCGGAAAGAAACTTTGTATTCATTGTTAACGATTTTAAAACGGCCGTCCTGGGGCAGGCGATGTTCGTCAACTTTCAGGTTGGAAAGGATTTTTAAGCGGGCGGCAATGCCGGATTGGACGGTTTTCGGCAGAATCATCACATTGCGCAGGATGCCGTCCACGCGGTAACGGACCAGAACGTCTTTTTCTTCCGGTTCAATGTGGATGTCGCTCGCGCCTTCCATGATCGCGTATTCCAGCAGTGTGTCCACGATGCGGACGACCGGCAAATCTTCGGCCAGCTTTTTTAAATCCTTGTCCGTTTCTTCGCCCGCAATCTTTTTCCCTTCGTCCAGGTAGCCGAATTCCGCCTTTAAGCCTTTGTGATATTGTTTGACCGCTTCTTTCAAGCTGTCCGGAGTGGTTAGGTGGATTTTTGGCTGAAGACCGGTTTTTTTGGCGATAAATTCAAAAATTTCCAAATTAGATGGATCCAAAGTGGCGATTTTTATCTCGGTGGGCGTGGTATCAAAGGCAATCAGGTTGTGCGTGCTCACCACGGATTCGGGAATGGCCAGCAAGACGTCCTTGCGGATGGTTTGGGTTTTTAAATCAACAAAGGGGATTTTGTAAAAATTAGCCGCGTTTTCGTAAAGCGTGGAGGAAGTGATGACCTTCTTTTCCATGAGTAAATTTTCCAAGGGCTGGTTGTCCTTGGCCGCTTCTTGGGCGTAATTGTCAAAATCCGTTTCTGATAGCGCTTCAGCGTTGACCAGGATTTTTTTGAGTTCATCATTGGAAAACATGGGGGGAGTTTATTTGCTATTTTTAATTCGGTTTATATAATGCTGATATTTCGCGAAAAAATCAAGCCTGTGTATATTATAACATATTTTAAAATAAAAAAATATAGCCTAAAATATTTTTTCCACCGTTTATTTTCTAAGTAAAGTATGATAAAGTTATAGCAGTTTTTTCCGCGGGAATAAAAATTGACTTTTGCAAATAGAATATTGTTTAATATAGTAAAAAATAGTAAAAAATGAATTTTAATTCATTGTTTGTCAAATTACATTTTTTTAAAAACCAAGCGATTTTACTTGGCCGAGATTTTTTTTCTTCTCGGCGGACAATAATTTATCTATTTTTCACTTTGGCCGGCAATGTAATTTTGTGGGTGATAAGCTTCCGGATAAAATCCGCGGTCGCCCCGGATACCCTGATTCTTAATTACAATACCAGTTTTGGTATCAGCTTAATCGGCGAAGCCGGGAAAATTTTTGTTTTACCCCTGCTGGGGCTTGTAGTTTTGGCAATTAATTATTTTTTAGCTTTTATTTTTCCCAGGAACGCGGATCGGATTTTTGTGGATCACCTGCTTTTTTCCGCCGCTCTTTTCTGTCATATTTTTCTACTTTTGGCGCTGTTCGCCATAAATCATATTAATTTTATCTTTTAAACTATGGTTCATCTGCCCATCATCAAAGTTCTGTTTTTTACGGCCTTGGCTTTTATTTTTGCCATTGCTTGGACGCCTTTTTTAACCCATCTGCTTTATAAATATAAATTAGGCAAGCACATCCGGGATGACGGACAAACGCCGATCTATTCCAAATTGCACGCCCATAAAGCCGGGACGCCGACCATGGGCGGCATTTTAATTTGGCTTACTGCCCTGGTTTTGGCCGCGTTTTTCTTTTATTTAGGGCGGATTTTTCCGCAATCCGTGTTCGCGGATTTGAATTTTTTGACGCGCAAAGAAACGCTTTTGCCCCTGGGCTGTCTGGTGGCTTCCGCACTGGTCGGCTTGGCTGATGATTTTCTGGATGTTTTCCGGCTGGGCTACAAGAACCGCGGAATAAAATTTTCGTACAAGCTGATCATTTATTCCGTCATTGCTCTGTTTGGCGCTTTTTGGTTTTATTTCAAGCTCAACTGGGATATCGTTCGTGTCCCCTTCGTCGGCGATTTCGCGATTGGCTGGCTGTATATCGTTTTTTTCGTGGGCATGGTGGTCAGCACGGCTTTCGCCGTTAACCAGACGGACGGCTTGGACGGCTTGGCCGGCGGCGTGCTGCTGACCTCCTTCGCTTCCTACAGCCTGATTTCCTTCGCGCAGGGCAAATACGACCTGGCCGCCTTCTGCGGGGCGATCGCCGGTGCCTTGCTGGCTTTCTTGTGGTTCAACATCAATCCGGCCCGTTTCATCATGGGCGATACCGGTTCCATATCCCTGGGCGTGACTATCGCCCTGGTCGCGCTTTATACCAACACGGTTTTTGTTTTCTTTTTTATCGGCTTTATCTTTGTGGTGGAAGCGGTCACGACCATTATCCAGATTTTATCCAAGAAACTGCGCCAGGGAAAAAAAGTTTTTTTGTCCGCGCCTATCCATCATCACTTTGAAGCGTTGGGCTGGACCGAACCGAAGATCGTGATGCGTTTCTGGGTGATCGCCATGGTAACGGCCGTGACCGGCCTGATTATTTTCTTCCTTGATCATTAGGTTTTTTTTAGCAAAATTTGCCGCCAAGAGACTCAGGAGACAAAATATTGGCTGGAACTCTTAGCCAAGACTAATCAAGAGGAAGTTACAGATTTGAGAGCATTTTTGGTCAGAAGCGCATGAATTAACCTTGATATTCAATAAAATCGGGCATAGTTTGCATAATTAAAAAATTGATTCATTAGTTAAAATTAAAATTAGAAATTGAAAATTTTAAATTTTAACATCCCGGCATTATGTTTTTCGTCAGACGCCTAATCCGTCAATTTTTAAAACACCAAGCGGGCATTCACACTCCGGACTTTTTTTTTCTCGGCGTAGCCGGTGCGATTCTTTTTTTCGGCTTGATTATGCTGTCCAGCGCTTCTTCGGCCTATGGCTACACCCACTTCGGGGACAGTTATTATTATCTCAAGCATCAGCTGGTCAGTATCGTGATCGGTTTGGGCGCTTGGTTTTTTTTCGCGCGCATTGATTATCATAACTGGAAAAGGTATGCCGTTCTTTTTCTTTTTTCCAGTTTTTTCCTGCTTATCTTGGTTTTTATTCCGGGCTTGTCCGCACATTACGGCAAGGCGCGGAGTTGGATTAACATTTTCGGCTATTCGCTCCAGCCGTCCGAATTAGTGAAGCTGTCCTTTTTGGTCTATCTGGCCGCCTGGCTGGAGCGCCGCGGCCAGCAATTGGTCAAATCGCGCCAAGGTCTTATTTCTTTTATTTCTGTTTTTAGTTTTATCGCCTTCTTGATGATCCTTCAACCGGATCTTGGCACTCTGCTCATTATCGGCGCCGTGTCGCTCATTATTTATTTTGTCGCCGGCGGTCGTGTCCGGCATATCGCGGGCATTATCACTGTCGGTTTAGTCGGTATTTTTATCTTATTGAATCTCAATACTTATCAGATGGATCGGATCAAATGCGTCTTGGACGCGGATTATAGTCCGTCCGACAAGTGCTATCAAATCAATCAGTCCCTTTTAGCGGTCGGTTCCGGCGGATTATGGGGACGCGGCTTGGGCGCCAGCCGGCAAAAATATATGTATTTGCCCGAAGTTTACGGCGACGCGATTTTTGCCATCATCGGCGAGGAAATGGGCTTCTTTTTCAGTGTCGGTTTAGTTCTGGCTTATTTTTATCTTTTTTACCGCGGTCTGCGGATTGCCCGGAGCGCGCCGGATAAATTTGGTTTATACTTGGGCACCGGTATTTCCGCCTGGATTTTCCTGCAGGCCGCCCTGAACATCGGCGGTATGATCAATTTGATTCCGATGACCGGCGTGCCTTTGCCTTTGGTCAGTTATGGCGGCACAGCCATTCTGGCCGTGATGTCCGGTTTGGGGATAATGACCAATATCAGCCGCCAAACCAGATTGGGCCGTTGATGGAAACAGGGCGTAAAAGTTTTTTGACAATTTTTTATAACCAGAGACCCTTCGCACCAGCCTCACCCCCGCTCGCTGACGCTCGCTTCCCCCTCGCACCAGCCTCACCCCCGCTCGCTGACG
>Ga0210056_1001211_pt1 | contig 22448 bp, 19 predicted proteins | sample CryGeyCG2014_080_2_FD_183965 | JGI IMG/M metagenome (GOLD analysis project Ga0210056, IMG submission 183965) | Groundwater microbial communities from aquifer - Crystal Geyser CG07_land_8/20/14_0.80 (SPAdes) (version 2) | ecosystem: Environmental > Aquatic > Deep subsurface > Groundwater | place... | reverse complement strand
CTCTGCACCATCCCCTCCCTGCCCTGAACCAGCACGGTTCGGGGCTTGCTGGGAGGTAGGATAGGATCCTTCTCCCCGGATATCCTCCACTACTGCGACCTTGGAGATCTTTCCACCCGATTGCTCAAAGAGTTCTATGAATTTAGGTAAAAGGAGGATGGGAAGATTATCGACACAATAAAAACCAATATCTTCTAAGGCTTTAATGGCCGTTGTTTTGCCCGACCCGGAAAGACCGCTGATGAGAATCACCCGTATGTTTTTCACTCCACTTCACCCTCAACCTCAAATCTGCCCCCCTCCCTTTCTTCCATCTTGCGAAGGAGCTTTTTCTCAAACTCCAACGCCGAATCGTATCCCATCACTTTCAAAAGGTGATTGCGGACAGCCACTTCGATAATGGTCGTTAAATTCCGAGCGGGCGTAACGGGGATTCTCAACATCGGGAGCTCAATGTCCAGAATAGAAAATTTTTCCTCCTCAAACCCCAAACGGTCGTACTCCCGGTGAGTATCCCATTCCATCAGCTCCAGGACGAGTTCGATTTTCTTCTTCTCGCGGATGGCCTCCACACCGAAAAGGCTCCGAATGTTGATGATTCCCAATCCTCGGATCTCCATGTGGTGCTGGATGACCTCAAAACCACTTCCGATCACAGCAGAGGGAGATCGCTTCTGAATATGAACCATATCGTCCGCCACCAGTCGGTGCCCCCGAAGAATCAGATCCAACGCACATTCACTCTTCCCGATCCCACTTTTGCCCAGGATGAGAACGCCCACCCCAAAAACATCCATGAGCACACCGTGGAGGCTGCTGGTGGAGGAGAGTTTCTCTTCCAAGAATTTGGTGACCCGCTCAATGAAATCAAAAGAGCGGAGATTGGTCCGAAATACAGGGATCTCCTTCCCATCAGCTTCCCGGAGAAGAAGTTCAGGAATCTCCAAGCCCCGGGTGACGACCAAACAGGACAACGGCAGGCTACAGATTTGACGGATTATCTTCTCCTGCTTCTCAAGAGTCAGCGTTTTAAAATAAGCCATTTCTGTATTTCCAATGATCTGAAGACGCTCTGGATTGATGAATTGGATAAAACCCGTCAAGGCCAATCCCATCTTTTGGACTTGCGAATGGGTGACCTTCTTCTTGATCCCATTTCGTCCAGCCATCAGGGTCAGTTCCAAATGGTGTTCCCGATTCTGCTCCAGCTCTTGTACGGTGATACTGTTCATCGATTAATATTCCTCATCCTCTTCAGAGATGATCTGGAAAAGCTCCTTCCGGGATGGAGCCTCCATCAATCTCTTTTTGAAGGAAGGCTCTTTTAACAGAGTGACGATGCGACTCAGAAGCTTCAGATTATCGACAGCCGAATTCTCTGGGGCCATGACTAAAAAGAAGAGCTGGCTGGTTTTTCGATCGATGGAATCAAAATCCACGCCTTTGAGGGAACGACCAAAAGAGATAAAAAATTTTTTTAACTTTTTCAATCGACCATGGGGGATGGCAATTCCTTCGCCAATTCCCGTCGATCCCAGTTTTTCCCGATCGAGGAGCACTTGAAGCAGCTCTTCAACAGAGTTTACCTGGCAGGGCTTCACCAAGACGCTTGACAATTCCTTCAGAATGGATGGCTTGTCCATTCCCTGCAGGTCGGGGATCACCCACTCTTCACTCAGATAATCCATGATCTTCATTATACCCTCTTGAGCGCCTCCCTATTTGGGATAAGGTTCCACCCATTCGTAACCCCCGTCTTTAGACCGATAGACGACGTTCATCTGCTCAGAATCCGAATTGATAAATACTAAAAAGTCCTTTTTCGAAAGAGACAATTGAGAGAGTGCCTCCTCAAGAGACATGGGTTTAGCAATGGTGCGTCTCTTCTTAATCAGGGAGGGGATGTCTCCTTCTTCTTTCCCTTCTCTGTCCTTTTCACTCAGTTGGAGGAGAGCCTTAGAAGAAGAGGGGTTAGCCCTTTTTCGTCTTACCTTCTCCCTCCGTTCACGAATCTGTCGCTCCATCTTATCCACCATTTGATCGATGGCGGCGTAGAGATCGTTGTCCCTCCCCTGGCTATTGAAAGTCCCTCCATCCCCGACAATAGTGATTTCGGCAATATGCCGGAATTTTTCTACCGCCAGAACGACATGAACCTCCCTTGGGTTCTCAATATATTTTTGAAGCTTTTCCACCTTCTCTTTCACATAGGACTTGACTCCTCCGTCGGTCTCCATATGTCGAAATGTCACTGCGACCTGCATTTATCCGCTCCTTATCTTTGTCAAATATCATTGAAGATATGATCAATGGGAATATGTAAAAGATTCTATGTGTATTAAACGATCTTCCTCCGTTCGTTGGAGGAAAGGATTTTCATCATCTCTCGATATTTCGAAATGGTTCTCCGGGCAATATGGATGTTCTTCCCCTGGAGAATCTGAACCAATTTCTCATCGCTGTAAGGCTTCCTCGGATCTTCTTGAGCGATGACCTCCCGAACCAGATTCTTGACACTTTCCGAAGCCATCGTCTCTCCTTGGGTGGAGGTGATCCCCGCATTAAAGAAGAATTTTAATTCATAAATTCCTTGGGGGGTATGAACATATTTGTTGTGGGTAACCCGGCTAATGGTGGATTCGTGCATCTGGATATCTTCTGCCACATCCCGCAGCACAAGGGGTTTAAGAGACTGAATCCCTTTATCTAAAAATTCCCTTTGAAATTTCACGATGCTTTTCGTCACCTTGTAAATCGTCCTTTGTCTTTGGTGAATGCTGCGGATCAACCAGAGGGCGGATCGGAGTTTTTCCTGAATATATTTTCGGTCTCCCTCCATAGCAAGACGACTGCCGTTAAGGATATTTCGGTAAAGAGAATTGACCTTGAGCCTTGGAATCCCTTCATCGTTCAGAGTGATGACATAATCCCCCTCAAGCTTGTAAACATAGACATCAGGGATGATCTCTTGGATCACTTCTCCTCCGAAGGCCTTCCCAGGTTTGGGATCCAATTTGGAAATCAGAGAGGCAGCGCGATTTACACGATCCAGAGAGACCCCTAACCGTTTAGCAATCGCCGGATAATTTCGATTTTTCAATAGAGAGAGATGTTCGGAAACGATTTTTTCTGCGAGGGGATCTCGAGGACTCACCTGCCCCAGTTGGATGAGAAGACATTCTTTCAAATCCCTCGCCGCCACTCCTACCGGATCGAATTGCTGAATTTTTCGAAGGACTCTCTCCACCCCCTCCACCGGAAGATTGGTTTCTGAATAGATGTCTTCCAGAGAGATCTTCAGATATCCATTTTCATCCAGATTTCCGATGATCCACGTCCCGGCTTCATGTTCTTCCTCTGTGAAATGTGAGAGTTGGAGTTGCCACCGAAGATGATCTGTAAGGGTTGTTCTCTTCGTGAGGAAATTTTCAAACGAGGGGCTTTCTTCCCCATCCGAAGAGCTTTTCTGAAATGGGGTAAGGTTGGAATTTTCTAAATAGTTCTCCCAATCGAACTCATCTGCCCCTTCTCCATTGCCTTTTACTTCTGGGGTATGCTCGGGTTCTGGAGAAGTTTCCCCATCCCCCTGTTCGGCCGCCGGGGCTTCGCCTTCTGCCAACTCTTTCTCCTCCTCCTCCTCTTCTTCCAGAAGTGGGTTCTCCTTCATCTCCTGGCTGATCATATCTACCAGTTCAAGACGTGTTAACTGGAGAAGCCGGATCGCCTGTTGAAGCTGAGGGGTGATCACCAACTGTTGAACGAGCTTGGGCGCCAGTTTGAGCTCTAAGACCATCTCACTCCCATAATCTCCCCTGTGCAGGGGAACTTACTTCCTTCTTCTCATCCTCTTTGCTACGGCGTCTTCCTCCTAACTCGAAACCATCTCCCAAATAGATCTTTCTCGCCTTTTGGCTTTGAGCAATCTTTTCGGGGGTTCCTTCTTCCAAGATTCGTCCCTCATTGAGGATATACGCACGGTCACAAACTCCCAATGTTTCCCGAACATTATGATCGGTAATTATCATTCCAATCCCCTTTGATTTCAATTGACGGATAATGGTCTGAATATCTAATACGGCGATGGGATCAATCCCTGAAAAAGGTTCATCCAAAAGGATGAAAGAAGGTGAGAGCACCAAGGCTCGGGTAATCTCCACCCGCCTGCGCTCACCTCCTGAGAGGACATATGCCTTCTGCTTGCGTAGCGAGGAGAGTCCCAACTCATTTAAGAGCTTCTCCAATCGGTCTTTCCTCTCCTCTTTAGAGAGGGGGAGGGTCTCCAAAATCGCCATCAGATTCTCTTCGGTCGTCAGCTTTCTAAAAACTGATGGCTCCTGAGCAAGGTACCCAATCCCTTTTCTCGCTCGCAAATACATGGGGAGGGAAGTGATCTCCTCGTCGTTGAGATAGATCTTTCCACCGTTGGGTTGATACAGCCCGACGATCATATAAAAAATGGTGGTCTTTCCTGCACCATTGGGTCCCAACAATCCCACCACCTCTCCCCCTTGGATCTCAATATTCACCGAATCCACAGCCTTCTTTTGACGAAATGACTTCGTTAAACTCTCACATAAAAGGTGCGACATGTTTATTCCTTCAATGAAGAGTTATGAATGATGAGTTTAGAGTTTGGTCAATGATTATCTTTAACTCTTAATTCTCAATTCTTAACTCTAAATTATTTCTTCTTCTCTTCTTTGGGCTTCCTGCCTTCCCCTTCCTCTTTCGGCGGCGGCGTAATGCTTGTGCTGACCCGACTCCCCTTTCCTCCTTCTACGACGCTCCTCTCCTCATCAACGTAGAAGATGATCCGCTCCCCTCTGATCACATTGGTTCCTTCCCGAACCACAGCTTCTCCATCCAAAACGACTTTATTCTTATCCTGATCAAAAGTCGCCTTCTGGCCGGTAGCCCGGCGATCCAATTGCACGACCTTCACATTCCCGACCGCTACAATCTCCTTTAGCTTTTTGGTATTTTGATCGTAAGTGATGGTCAGTGTATTGGCATAGAGAGTCGTGTCTTCTTGTTTGGCAACCACATTCCCTTTGAAGATAACCGTATTCGTTTTCTGGTCTGCCTCAACGGTATCTGAAGTGATATCAATGGGAGAACGGCTGGCAGTAAATCCAAAGCTCCTATCGGTCTTGGATGCACCCCCCCCACTTTTTCCGCCCCTCTTCTTTTCCTGGGCCTCCCCAGAAATGAAAAAAAGAAAAAGGGAGACCAAAATGACGAGAAGGCCAATTCCCTTGCTTGGGTTCATACCTTTTTTCTCGCTCTCAATTGAGTCTTAACTTGGCTGAGAATTTTGAAGGTCTTGGCTTCCATATCTACCCACATTCCTTTGCCTGTCAGTCGTAGCTGTTCCCCTTCGATCTCCACGGGATCAGAGGTACTCACGATCTTTCCCAAATGGCGATAGGAAACGGAATGGGTCTTTAGCTGATATCCATCGCTCGAGGTAAGCACCACATTGCCCACCAACTCCACATTTTTCGAGTCCTGATAAACCTTTCCCTGTTTCCCAGTTAGAAAGAGGGTTCGCCCCTCTTTTGTATAAAAAGTCACTTTCACGTCCTCTAAGACCATGATGTTCTGATCTTGGTATTGTTGAACAGAGTTCGCCTCCAACTCCCAAGTTTTTTGACCGTGTTTATCCTCCACAAATCGAATCTTTTCCAGTCGCATGTCTGCGCCCCCGGTGGAAACCTTGGGAAGCTTCTCTACGGCTTCCGAAGCTTTCCTCTCCCGGAGGTTCGCCCAAAGACTGACGAGGACGATCCCACCAATCAGCACAATCGAAATCAAGATGGCAATCTTAAGTCTTTTCATCTTCCAATTCGCAAAGTGCAAAGCGCAGAGTGCATAGCGTAAATACACTTTTCGCTATGCTCCATGCTCTATGCGCTATGCCTTTCAGACGACGCCCGCTTTCAAAAGATCATGAAGATGAATAACCCCCACAGGCACTTTATCTCCCGCTTGGTTGAAGACAAAGAGGGAAGTAATCGAATATTCCTCCATCCTCTGTACAGCTTTAGCAGCCAATGCATCCTTTTCAATCCACTTTGGATTTTTCGTCATCACTTCAGAGGCCTCCCGATTGAAAAGATCGCTGAATTTTTCTAAAGCTCGCCTCAGATCCCCATCGGTAATCACGCCGACCAGATGCCCCTCCGTGTTGCAGACTCCGGTTACCCCTAATCGTTTTGAGGTAATCTCAAAAATCGCATCCTTCATCAATGTCTTCTCCGATACCATCGGAAAGGCTTTTCCCCCATGCATCAGGTCTTCCACCTTCAGGAGAAGCTTCTTCCCCAGCGCCCCACCTGGGTGGAGCATAGCAAAATCCTCTTTTTTGAAATCTTTCTTCCCCATGAGAGCAATGGCTAAAGCGTCTCCCAAAGCAAGAGTGGCTGTGGTGCTGGCTGTTGGAGCTAGACCTAATGGACAGGCTTCCTCTCTCACACGAATATCGAGGTTGACATCCCCCGCCTTTGCCAGATTAGAGTACAAATTTCCAGTGAAGGTGACCAACCGGTTTCCATATCGCTTGATGAGAGGCAGAACTTCCAAAAGCTCTCGAGTTTCTCCGCTATAGGAGATGGCGATGATCACATCCTCCTTTGCTAACATCCCAAAATCTCCATTCAATCCCTCTGCGGGGTGAAGGAAAAAAGACGGGGTCCCTGTACTGGCGAATGTGGAGGCGATCTTTCGGCCTACCAGCCCCGATTTCCCCATGCCCATAAGGACCACTTTCCCTTTACAGTGATAGAGTAACTCGACCGCCCGTGAGAAGTTTTCATCAATTCGCTCTGCTAAATCGAGGATGGATTCGGCCTCCACTCTCAATACCCGCTTTGCCTCTTCCACGATATCCAATGACTCCTGTCTCCTTTCCCCTGCACCACGCAGGGTGCAGGGCAGCCCTGAACCTCACATGGTTCAGGGTAATCTCACCCGCCCTTCATTTCTCTTCTCTTCTTGGAAACCCGCGCCCTATCCGGCTTCCTCTTCCCCCGCCGAAGGGAAGCCTTGATGAACTCCCTGAAAAGGGGATGAGGATCCATGGGCTTCGACTTAAATTCTGGATGGAACTGACATCCAAGAAACCAAGGATGGCCTTTCAGCTCGATGATCTCAATCAGCCCCATATCAGGAGAAACGCCACTAAATACCATTCCTGCTTTTCCTAAAATATCCATATAGTCATTATTAAATTCATAACGATGCCGGTGTCGCTCATTGATTAACCTTTTATTATAGGCCTCCAGAGCTAAACTTCCTTCTTCGAGACGGCAGGGATAAGATCCCAACCTCATCGTCCCACCCTTTGGAGTATCAGAGGCCCGTTTCTGGGCGACCTGATCCCGATCTATCCATTCCTCCAGCAAATAGATCACTGCATGGGGAGTGTGGGTATCAAATTCAGAGCTATTGGCTCCTTTCAGACCGGCGCAGTGCCTGGCAATCTCAATGACAGCACACTGCATTCCCAGACAAATCCCAAAGTATGGAATCCGTTTCTCCCTGGCATATTGAATCGCTTTGATCTTCCCTTCAATCCCTCTTGTCCCAAACCCTCCGGGGACGAGAATGCCATTGGCGTCCTTGAGGAAACATTCTGGCCCCTCCTTCTCGACCTGCTCCGAATCAATATATTTCAGATTCACCCTGGCATCATTCGCAATGCCTCCATGAATCAATGCCTCGGTTAAACTTTTATAGGATTCGACCAAGCTGACATATTTTCCTACCAAAGCGATCGTGGTTTCGAAACGGGGATGTTTGACCTTTTTGACGACCCGCTCCCAACCCTTTAAATTCGGTCGCCCAGTCCAGATATTCAGTTTCTCAACAATCTTTTCGTCCAGTCCCTCCTGATGAAAGACGATGGGGACTTCATATACCGTCTCCACATTTTTAGCTGTGATCACCGCATCTTTCTCCACATTGCAGAAGAGGGCAATTTTGGCTTTCACATCGGGAGAAAGCATTCGGTCGGTTCGGCAGAGAAGAATATCGGGCTGGATTCCTATTTCTCGAAGCTCCTTCACGCTATGCTGAGTCGGTTTGGTTTTTAACTCTCCTGCCGTTTGGATGTAAGGCACCAGAGTGAGGTGAATGTAAAGCGTATTCTCCCTGCCTACATCTCCTCGAATTTGCCGGATCGCTTCTAAAAAAGGAAGACTTTCGATGTCGCCGACAGTCCCACCCACCTCGACAATCACAATATCTACATCTTGGGCCAGATCGAAGATCTTCGACTTGATCTCATCGGTGATATGGGGAATCACCTGAACAGTGCTGCCCAGGTAGTCTCCCTTTCTCTCTTTGGAGATGACCGAATCATAGATTTGCCCGGTGGTAAAATTATTTTTCTTCGATGTCTTGACATTGCTGTAACGCTCGTAGTGCCCTAAATCGAGATCCGCCTCTGCCCCATCATCGGTCACGTAAACTTCTCCGTGTTGAAAAGGATTCATGGTGCCCGGATCTACATTGATATAAGGATCGAACTTGAGAAAAATGACCTTCAACCCTCTGAGCTCCAGGAGGGATCCAATCGATGATGACGCCAATCCTTTTCCCAAAGAGGAAACTACCCCTCCGGTCATAAAAATATATTTTGTCCTCGTATTCGCCAAAAAAAACCTCCCTCTCCCTCAACACGAACAACGGGGATTTAAAAATCTTTCGATCAATTCAAATCCTTTCTCAATGGAGATTCCGGACTGCCCTGCAGAAACCTCATCAAATCTTTTTCCATGGGCGGATGTTGCCCCGTCCTCATTAGAATAGATGACATAGGGGACTGGATCGGCTGTGTGCGTTCTAACGGAAAGAGGAGTGGGATGGTCGGGGAGGACCAGAACCTTATACTGTTTGAATTCCTTCATCCCTCTCAAAATACGCCCTACGATCTTTTCGTCAAACGCCTCGATGGCTTCGATTTTCAATCGAAGATCTCCCATATGACCTGCTTCGTCAGGAGCTTCCACATGGACATATACAAAATCCTTTTCCCTCAAACCTCTCAGAGCATACCGAGCTTTCCCATCATAATTCGTATCAAAGTATCCTGTGATACCAGGGACCTCCAGCACTTCCAATCCGGCTAAGATTCCAATCCCTTTGATCAGGTGGACCGCTGAGATCACATAGCCCTCCATCCCGAATCGTTCCTTCAGCGTGATCATGCGGGGCGACCGCCCTTGCCCCCAGAGCCAAATGGAGTTGGCAGGGGGGAGCCCTTTTGCCTCACGGGTGTGATTGATAGGATGATTCTTGAGAAGCCGCTGAGATTTCATCATCAGAGTGAGGACAGGTTCGTTCATTTGAGGAAGGAAAGGGGATATTTCCTTGCCAATGATGTCATGAGGAGGGGTAATTTCCAACTTCTCCATGTTTGAAAATTTAGCCGCCCCATTCTTCAAGACCATCAAATGCCGATAGCTCACCCCTGCATAGAATCTAATTTCATTTGTTGCCATCTCTTTGTTTAAATCAAGGATGACTTTCTTTGCTTCCTCATTCGTAATGTGACCGGCAGAGAAATCTTCCATCACGATTTTATTCCCTTGAAATTTTAGGGTAACAAGATTACATCGGAAGGCAATATCATCAGCCGCGAGTTTGACGCCCAGGCTCGCCGCTTCCAGTGGACCTCTCCCAGTATAATAAGAGATGGGGTTATACCCAAAAATGGAGAGGTTGGCGATCTCACTACCTGGGTTAAAACCGTCAGGAATTGTCCTGACCAAACCGATCTCACCCTGTTTCGCCATCCAATCCATGTGGGGGGTTCGGGCTACCATCAATGGGGTCTTCCCCCCAAGACTCTCAACGGAGTAGTCTGCCATCCCATCCCCAACAATAATAACATACTTCATCTTTTCAGGCATTTCCTGCTATCCTCAAAAGTTCTAAATATACCAAAAACTTACAAATGTCAAATGAAAAGCGAAAATTGAAAGCAAAAGGCATGCCAATTTTTAGGGAAATGCCACCCACCTTGTGGCCAGGTCTTTAATCCTCTTAAGAACTCTTTCATACCCCAAAATGGATAAGTGAAGGTTTGTCAAAGGGTCATTATAAAACGTATCGACTCCTAATTGAGTCGCCACTACATCGGGGTGGAAGGCATCGAGATAGGCGTCAGTATAGATGAAGGCAGTTTTCATTATTTAGCGGTGGTAACCGGTGATTGTGACAGGCAAACAGAAATCCCAATTTGCTATCACCAATCACCATCACCCTTTGCACTTTATAGATTGAGGTATTTCAACACGGCTTCTTTCTTGGGTGGAAGAGAGACGGGTTTCTGAGAGACTCGAATGGCAACATCCGGATCCTTCAGACCATGTCCAGTGATGGTCAGCACCACCACATCTCCTTTCTTGAAGAAACCTTTTCGATCAAGCTTGATCACCCCGGCCAGAGAGGCTGCAGAGGCAGGTTCGCAGAAGATTCCTTCCAAACTCGCTATCATTCGATAAGCCTCCAGGATCTCTTCATCGCTCACCATGTCGATCAAGCCTCCGGATTCATCCCGGGCTGCCATGGCCTGTTTCCAACTGGCAGGGTTTCCAATCCGGATGGCTGTGGCAATGGTCTCAGGCTGCTCAATGACTTTTCCCCTGACAATGGGTGCAGCTCCCTCTGCCTGAAATCCCAACATCTTTGGAAGACCTTCAGCTCTCCCCTTCTCCCAATACTCTTTGTATCCTTTCCAATAAGCGGTGACATTCCCTGCGTTGCCGACTGGAAGACAATGGTAAGTGGGAACAAATCCTAAATGGTCAATGACTTCAAAGGAGGCCGTCTTCTGGCCTTCAATTCGATAGGGATTGAGAGAGTTGACCAAGGTAACGGGTTCTGTCTCTGAAATCTCTCTGACGATATGAAGGGCCTCATCAAAGTTCCCTTCGATTTGGATGACCTGGGCACCATGAGCCATTGCTTGAGATAACTTGCCGAGGGCGATTTTCCCCTCAGGAATGAGGACATAAGCTTTCATTCCTGCTTTGGCAGCATAGGCGGCTGCGGAGGCAGAAGTATTTCCTGTGGAGGCACAGATGACTGCCTTGGAGGCCATTTCCTTCGCCATCGAAACCGCTACAGTCATCCCTCGATCTTTGAAAGAACCTGTTGGATTGAGGCCTTCATATTTGAAATAGAGGTCGATTCCTGAAACCACTTCTTTCTTGATCCGGGAAGAAGGGATGAGCGGAGTATTCCCTTCAAGCAAGGTGATGATGCACTTCTCTTCCCTAACAGGTAAAAAATCCCAGTACTCTCGAATCACCCCACGCCACATCTTCTACACCTACAGTTCGGAGTAATTAGTTCGCCTGCCTTCGCCGAAGCGGCACCGCGCAGGCAGGTAGTTCGGAGAATTTAAAAAACTCCGAACTCTAAACTCTGAACTCCGAACTAAATCATTCCAGCTCGTTTTCGACGCGAATGAACATCGTCTTTCCCAGAATCACTCCAAGTCGATCAATCTCTTTCAAGGCCCGATGGACATTCTTTTCTTTGGCCTCATGGGTCATCATGACAATGGGCACCGCACCGTTGACCTGCCTTCCCTTTTGGATTACGGCAGAGATGCTGATATCATTCTTCCCTAAGATTCCTGAAATTTTTGAAAGCACTCTTGGCCGATCCAATGCTGAAAACCTCATATAGAAAGGCATCACGACATCATCCATCTTCTTGAGAGGAATTTTTTCAATGGCCGATTCCTGGAAAGAGAGCAGCGGCACCCGGCGCCCAGAAGCCCGGATCAGAACATTCCTTCCCAGTTCGACCAGATCGCTCACCACCGCACTCCCCGTGGGCATCCGCCCCGCCCCCTTTCCATAAAAGAGCGTAGGTCCAACGGCATCGCCTTTAATATAAATCGCATTGAATACCCCCTCGACCGTAGAAAGCAGATGTCCCTCTGGAATCATGGTGGGATGAACGCGAGCTTCTATCTTCCCCTTCTCCATTTTGGCAATGGCCAAGAGTTTTATACGATATCCAAATTCCCGACTGAATTGAATATCCAGAGGCGTGATTTCAGAGATTCCTCCAATGAAGACCTCTTTAAATCGGAGGGGGGTTCCAAAGGAGAGGCGGATGAGAATGGCAAGTTTGTGTGCAGCATCGATTCCCTCAATATCATAGGTCGGATCAGCCTCAGCATATCCTTTCTCTTGGGCTTCCTTTAAGACTTCTTTGAAGTTTCTCCCCTCGTCAGTCATCTTGGAAAGGATGTAGTTAGAAGTCCCATTTAGAATTCCGAAGATCGAATGGATTCGGTTGGCGACCAAACCTTCTTTGATCGACCGGATGAGTGGAATGCCTCCACCGACCGAGGCTTCAAAGTTGACATCCACGCCGAAGCGGTAGGCCTCCCTGAAGATCTCATCTCCGTGAAGGGCAAGGAGGGCCTTATTGGCCGTGACGATATGCTTTTTATTCCGAATCGCTTTCAGAATAAAGGTTTTTGCAGGTTCAATGCCTCCCATTAACTCCATGACAATATCGATTTCAGGATCCTTGATCACCTCCTCAGCTCTGCGAGTGAGGACCCCTGATTTTAACTTCACTCCGCGGTCGGTATCTAAATCGATGTCAGCAATTCGCTTCAGGATGAGCTTGGCGCCCATGCGCTTCTCAATCAGCTTGGCATTTTTCTGAAGGATTCTTCCAACACCAGAACCCACTGTCCCGAAACCGATCAGACCGACCTTGATCTCCTTCATCCTTCTAACCCCTCTTGTTTTAGATCAGTGCCAAATGCAAATAAATGATACATGGCCGTTAGGCCTACCTCGAACCATGAAGATCTAACGTACTCCCCTCCCCCTTGAGAGACTGCGTCATAACCCCTAAAATCATATCATTGTCATTCTGAGCGAAGCGAAGAATCTAATAACTACAATAAATTAAAAGTTCAAGATTCTTCGGCTGACGCCTCAGAATGACATTGCGACACACCCTCTGACGGGGGAGAGGATGTTTTCATTTTCTACCTAATGTCAAATGTCATAAATGGTTTTTGAAATTACTCTCGGCATTTAGTCATTTGGATTTCATTTGAACTTCGCCTGCCTGCCGGTAGGCAGAAACTTTGTCATTTGGAATTTATCTTTATACCCCTTTTTTCAGTACTTTTTGTATCCCTTTAACGGCCTGTTTAATTCGAGCCTCGTTCTCTACCAATGCAAACCTCACGAAGCCCTCTCCATGCTCACCAAAACCGATCCCAGGAGAGACGGCCACTTTCCCTTCCTTTAATAGAAGTTTAGAAAAGTCAATCGATCCCATCTTCTTTAAAGGTTTTGGAATCTCTGCCCAAACGAACATCGTTCCTTTCGGTTTTTCAATCTCCCAGCCCACTCGTTTCAATCCATGGATGAGGACATCCCTCCTCTTCCGGTATTCCTCCACGGTTTGTTGAACACAGTTCTGATCTTCATTGAGGGCAATGATGCCTGCGATCTGAATGGGTTGAAAGACTCCGTAATCGAAATAGCTCTTCAACCTTGCTAAGGCAGCCAGCATCTCAGCATTTCCCACTGCAAAACCCACTCGCCAACCGGGCATATTATAACTTTTAGAAAGAGAGGTGAACTCCACCCCCACATCCTTTGCCCCTTTGACCTGAAGGAGGCTGGGTGCCTTATATCCATCGAAGACGATATCCCCATAGGCCAAATCATGGACGATCATCAGATGATGCTCTTTTGCAAAAGCTACCAGATCTTCGAAGAAATTGAGGTCCACCACCATGGTAGTTGGATTATGAGGGAAACTCACAATGACCATCTTAGGATGAGGCCAAGTCTGTTTGGTTGCCGTCAATAACCGTTGGAAGAAATCCTCTCCCCCCATCAAAGGGACTGAACGCAGATCTCCTCCGGCAATCACGACCGAATAGGCATGGATGGGATAGGTCGGGTCCGGAACGAGGACAACATCTCCAGGGCCAAGGGTCGCTAAAACCAGATGTCCGAGTCCTTCCTTGGCGCCGATGGTGACCACACTCTCTGTTTCTGGATCGAGATCAACATCGTAGCGTCTTTGATACCAGCCGGCGGCCGCACACCTCAATTTATAAATTCCTTTTGAGGCAGAGTACCGATGATTCCTTGGATTTTTTACGGCTTCAATTAATTTATTAACGATATGTTTGGGCGTGGGCAGATCAGGGTTTCCCATGCCCAAATCAATGATATCCTCTCCTCTTCGTCTTGCCTCCATCTTCAATTGATTGACAATCCCGAAGATGTAAGGGGGGAGCCTTTGCATTCGATGAAATCCAGCGCCTTCAGGATGAAACATTTCCATATAATGATTTCCTTTCCTATGCCGTAACTCAACCCTTTCAGGGTTGACCATCATCAAGGCTGAAGCCTTGAGTTACAGTGTTTGAGCTTTGAAATTTGATATCAGGTTAGGGTTAACATAATTTTTCCCTCTTTTCAATTCCTTTTACCCCCTGAACCATGCCATGAACCACGTAGGGTTCATGATTAGTCCTGAACTCTATGTAGTCCAGGAAGAGGTTCAGGGCTTTGCTTCACATCCTAATTTTTATCCTATGGTGGCCAGTTCCATCCTCCCTTTCCATCGCTTGACCAATATACCCTTCAATCCTGCATGAGAAGGGTGAACCAGTTCCGGGTCTTCTCGGATGACCCGAAAGGCTTCCTTTCTCGCCTCAATCAAAATTGGAGTATCCCGGATGATGTGGGCCACCCTGAAATCTGGCAAACCTGATTGTCGGATGCCAAAGAATTCTCCGGGTCCTCTGAGGGCCAAATCTTCCTCAGCAATCTTAAATCCATCGGTTGTTTTCTCCATGGCTCGAAGCCGAACCTTTGCCTCCTCAGAAGACCGGTATTGGGCCAGCAAAATACACTTGGAGGGGTAACGTCCCCGGCCAATCCTTCCCCTCAATTGATGGAGCTGAGAAAGGCCAAATCGCTCAGCATGCTCTACCACCATGACAGAGGCGTTGGGAATATCGATCCCCACTTCAATAACTGTCGTAGCGACCAGGATTTGAATCTTCCCTTCCTTAAACTCCATCATGATGGCCTCTTTCTCGTCACTTTTTATCCTGCCATGGAGCAAACCAATCCGAAAATCTGGAAAGACTTCCTTCTGAAGGTGGTCCGCCATTCGTGTGGCATCCCTGAGATCCAATTTCTCAGACTCCTCTACCAAGGGATAGACAATGAAAGCCTGGCGGCCTTTTCTCACCTCCTCCTCAACGATTCGATAAACCTTGGCCCTTGCAGGTTCAGGAAAGACCTTGGTCTCAACAGGCATCCTGCCAGGCGGCATCTCATCAATGAGTGAAACATCCAGGTCCCCATAAATAGTCATGGCGAGAGTCCTTGGAATGGGAGTCGCTGTCATTACCAAAACGTCAGGATTCCCACCTTTCTTCTTTAAAAGCCCCCTTTGAACCACACCAAATTTGTGCTGCTCATCAATGATGGCGAGTCCCAAACGATTGAATTCAACCGCTTCCTGAATCACAGCATGGGTTCCGATCACCAGTTGGACATCTCCATTCCCAATTCTTTGGTAAAGATCTTCCTTCTCCGAACCCTTGACACTACTGGTCAGCAGGGCCACTTTTACCCCCAATGGCTCCAGCCACCGGTGGAGATTGAGAAAGTGTTGCTCTGCTAAAACTTCGGTGGGGGCCATGATAGCAGCCTGGTAACCACTCTCCACAACATACAGGCAAGTCAAGAGGGCGACGACTGTCTTCCCGCTTCCCACATCTCCCTGAATCAATCGGTTCATGGGATGGGGTTTTTCCAAATCCTCCTTGATCTCGGCCAAAACCATCTCCTGGGCGCGTGTTAATTTGAAAGAGAGATGATTTAATAATCTCTGGACTAAGACACCATCGGTTTTAAAAGAAATCCCTGTCTCCAGCGCTACTCCTCTTTTCTTCAGTCCCATTCCGAGCTCTAAGAAAAAAAATTCATCAAAGATGATCCGACGGTGGCCGTCTGAACGCTGGAGGTTAAGAGCATCGATGGACTCTCCTTCAGGAGGGAAATGGACCCTCCGGAAGGCTTCTGAAAAATTAATCAGGTCCTGTCGCTCCACAATCTCCCGTGGGATAGGGCTCGAAAGTTCATCGGCATATCCATCCAAGATGGTCTTCATCAGCCTTCTCAAAGTCCTCTGATAAAGTCCCTCTGTTTCGGAATAGATGGGAACGATCCGTTTGAAGTTGAGGTAATCCTTCTCCATATCCCCATCCACTATCTCCACATCAGGATGATGAATCTCTCTCTGATAGTTAAACCACCTCACCTCACCGGAGAAGATTAGTTGGCGCCCTTTTTTAAATCGTTCTCTGAGGTATCTCTCGTTGCCACGAAACCACTTCAATGTGATCGTTCCGCTCCCATCACCCACAACTACCTCAAAGACTCTTTTCCTCTTGTTTTGATAAAAAGCAACTCCCGAAAGCAGGATTTCACCAAAACTTGTCTCTTTTCTTCCGGCTTTGAGTTCGGAGATCTTTTTCAAGTGACTTCGGTCTTCATAGCATCGCGGGAGAAAGTAGAGGGCATCCTCCACAGTTAGAATCCCTTTTTTCTCAAAGAGCTTAGCCAGTCTGGGCCCTACCCCTTTCACATATTGTATAGGAGTGAGAAGGCGATTCTTAAAGTGAGAAGTTGATAGTCTTTCCATCTGCCCTTTTTCTGCCCTAAGATTTCAAATTGATCCTTGTGAAATTTGAAGCACAAAATCCGAATTTCGAAACAAATCCAAATGACCAAAACTTAAAATTGAGGCTTATGTTTTGAAAATTTGAGAATTTGAAATTCAAATTTGCCTGCCCTGTTAAGTAGGTTTTGAGTAACTTCTGCTTTGCTGTGTCATGATACATCCGGGACAAGTAAAGTCGTCGACTTCGGGCGAAATTACTTAACAGGGTAAAAATTTCGATATTCGAATTTCGTATTTGTTGACTCTCGGACATCACTCCCCTTAACCCCTTGTCTCCCAATCATCGAGAACTACCTTAATATATTTCCTTTTACAGGAGGGACATTGGATTTCATTCTCTCCCAGCTTTAGATTGAACTGATCATAAGAGACAGGCTGATCACAATAAGGACAACGATAAGAAAACTTCTGAATGATTTGTTCTCCCAATTTATCTTCTCATAAAGGTTTTTCTTCACAGTTAATTGTAGCCTCTATCCTCCTGCCTCCAGCCTCTAACCTCTATCCTATGGTCTATCCCCTCTAACCTCATACATTAAAGGACTATACTAAAACTACTCCCAAGAATCAAGGAACTGTCCTGTAGAATTTGCTTGACATTTTCGTTCACTTAAATTATAGTGTTCACTAAATAGTGAACAGCTCTATTTTGGTGAACATAACATGACCGAAAAAGACATTGAGCAAATATTTAAGGCTGATTTTAGAAGACTTTTCCCTAAGCTCAGGGATGCTGCTTTTATACCTGAGTATCCTTTAGGAAAAAAAGGGGGGGTAGACGTGGCATTACGTTTGAAGATTGGCGCACAGAGGGAAACGCTTCTTTGCGAGGTTGTCAGCCAGAGGTTCCCAAAGCAGATAAGAGAAAAAGGGTTACAGCTTTTGGAAACGACTGAGCAAGGCAAGAAAGGATATCCAGTAATTATTGCTCCTTACATATCCGAGTTGGGGAAAGAGATCTGCAAGAAAATGGGAGTTGGATTCCTGGATCTTTCCGGAAATGCATCCCTTGATCTCAGTTCTTTCTACTTAGAGATAGAGGGTAAACCAAACAAATTCAAGTCATTGGGTAAACTCTCAGGGCTTTTTAACCCCAAAGGAGAGAGGGTATTACGGTTCTACCTACTTCAAGGGAGAGACGAATCGCTGAAAAATTATCGCCAAATAGCGGGAGAAGTTTCTGTAAGTCTCGGTCAAATATCGAAAGTAAACAAAAAATTGGATGAATTAGGGTTCTGGATAGAAGAATCAGAAAGTGTGAAAGCACTCGATAAAAAAAAGCTTCTGGATTTATGGAGAGACAATTTTCGGTTTGAAAGAAACAGAATATTAAATTTTTATTCAATAAAACAAATACCCCAAATCGAAAAGCAGCTTGCCGAATTATGCAGCACCAATGGAATGCAGTATGCCTTTACCCTTTTTTCCGGTGGCAATCGCCTGGCACCCTTCACGAGGTATCATGTTGCCACAAGCTACTTCAGTGGTGATATTGAAAAAATAAAAAGAGAACTTGATCTAAAAGAGGTTCCTTCAGGGGCGAATCTGCGAATCATCATCCCTTATGATGAAGGCGTGTATTATAAGGCTCAGGAAGTTAATTCCACCATCGTTGCAAATCCAATCCAAATTTATCTCGATTTATATAATGTCAAGGGCCGTGGAAGGGAGCAGGCCGAATTTTTAAGAGAACGGATAATAAAAATCTAAGATGAAGGTTAAGAGCGAATACTTACCAAGAGAAATAGAGGCTTGTGTCATCGTCATGCGAGACCTTTTTACATACTTAAAACCTTACCGTAATCAAATCGTGCTTATTGGAGGATGGGTACCCTATTTCCTTCTCGAAAAGTATGCGCCCCCTGGTATCGAATATGACCGACATGTGGGTTCACTGGATGTCGATATAGCCCTGAACGCCTTTTCCATTCCAAGGGACGCATACAAGAGCATCCTTGAGATTTTAAAGGAAAGAGGATTCCATCATAGAAAGGACAGCCTTGGTAAAAACATCCCTGCCCGTTTTTTAAAGAAGATTGCTTTTGATGATGGAGAGGAGATAGAGGTTCAAATCGATTTCTTGGCTCCTGAATATGGCGGTGCACCTAAGAAAAGAAGGCATCAGGTAATACAGGATATGCTTGCCAGGAAAGGGCGTGGAACTGACATTGTATTTGATCAAACAGAAATCATTCATCTATCAGGTCCGATTTCAAGCGGGGCGAACATCGAATTGGACATCAAAGTGGCAAATGTGACAGCCTGTTTTGTGATGAAAGGCATTGCTTTAGGTGAGAGGACGAGCGAAAAAGATGCTTACGATCTTTATATGCTCGCACGATATTATAAAGAAGGTCCTCAGTCGGTTCTTTTTGAATTAAAGAAACTGGGGAGTCATGGGCTGATGAAGGAATCCCTAAGAAACATTGAAGAGCAGTTCAAGGAGGTGAAATCGATTGGACCCGTATCGGTGGCAACGTTTATGGGAATTACAGACAAAGAAGAATACGATAGAATTACAAGAGACGCCTATGAATTACTCCAGTTTATCATTCGAGGGATGAAAAACAAGTGAAGAGAGGAGAAAGAAGTGAGCGAGCCTTCATCCCAAAGCCATGAGTGACCGGCTCATGACCGGAAGGATGAGACGATGCCCACTCGAAGGTAAATTTACCATTAAGTCCCGCGTTGTTCTACTATTCTAATGAACTTTCCCACGACCACAATTTAGACACATATAGAAATTTCAATAAAAAAGGGATTAGCTTTAAATGTGCCAACCCCTTGATTTACTGGTGCCTAGGGCCGGACTTGAACCGGCACGGTGGGGGGCCACCGAGGGATTTTAAGTCCCTTGCGTCTACCAATTCCGCCACCCAGGCGTTATTTAGTCATTGAGTTCATTGAGTCATTGGGTCATTGCGTTACTGGGTTATTAGTCATTGAGATTATAAATATAGCTTTTGTTTTATTTTGTCAATATACGAACTCATTCGGGGTAAGTGATTCGTGTTCGCGACTTGATCTTTTTATATTTTTTGTCCTAATTTTGCTATCTGCTATCTACCATCAGCTATTCGCTGCAATATATCATCCCTTGTTTCAAAAAGAAACTTGTGTTAGAAGTTAAAAAAGATTGACGGACACAAGACACGGACACGGTCACGTTATTTTTAAAACAAGGAGAAGATATGCGATCTGATAGTATGAAAAAAGGCCTTGAAAGGGCACCCCATCGTTCTCTTTTTAAGGCCCTGGGGTTGACGGATGAAGAGATTGAGCGGCCCATGATCGGGATTGCCAATTCAGCCAATGAAGTCATTCCAGGCCATCTCCATCTCCATCAACTCTCCGATGCCGTTAAAGCCGGAGCTCGAATGGCAGGCGGAACTCCTCTTGAGTTTTTTACGATCGGTGTCTGCGATGGGATTATCATGGGGCACGAGGGAATGAAATACTCACTCAGTTCAAGAGAATTGATTGCTGACTCGATCGAATCCATGGCCATGGCCTACCCTTTCGATGGTCTGGTCCTCATTCCAAACTGTGACAAAATCATTCCTGGCATGATGATGGCGGCTGCGCGGCTCAATATCCCTACCATTCTGATAAGTGGCGGCCCCATGCTGGCTGGTGAATTTCAAGGAAAAGAAATCGACCTGATCACAGTCTTTGAGTGGGTTGGGAAGGTGAAGACAGGAGAGATGACATTAAACGAATTGAAAGAAGCCGAGGGTTGCGCCTGCCCTGGAGTTGGCTCCTGTGCAGGAATGTTCACAGCAAATTCGATGAACTGCCTTGCAGAGGTCCTCGGTTTAGCACTTCCTTATAACGGCACGATTCCTGCCGTCTTTGCTGACCGAATCCGCCTTGCAAAGAAAACGGGGATGCAGATCATGCAACTCGTCAAGAAGGATACCAAACCTTCCCACATCCTGACAGAAAAGGCCTTTGAAAATGCCGTCACAGTAGATATGGCTTTCGGAGGCTCCACCAATACTTCCCTTCATCTTCCTGCGATTGCCAGGGAGGCAGGGATTAAACTTTCTTTACAGACCTTCAATAAAATCAGCAGGAAGACTCCTCATCTCTGTAATATGTCACCTGGCGGGCCCCATCATATTCAAGATCTTCATCGCGCTGGAGGAATTCCAGCCCTGATGAAAGAATTGGACCGCGGAGGATTGATCCATCAGGATCCGTTGACAGTTACAGGAAAATCGGTTGGAGAAAATCTTAGGGGGAAGAAAATCCTCAATCCAGAAGTGATCCGTTCCATGGAAAAACCCTACCACCCAACAGGAGGGTTAGCGGTTCTCTTCGGAAACTTAGCCCCTGATGGTGCGGTGGTAAAACAATCAGCCGTTGATGAGGTTATGCTCCAACATCGGGGGCCGGCCAGAGTCTTTGATTCTGAAGAAGAGGCCATCAAAGTTATTCTCAATAGAAAGATCAAAAAAGGCGAGGTCGTTATCATCCGCTATGAAGGCCCAAAAGGGGGACCAGGAATGAGGGAAATGCTTGCTCCAACCTCTGCGATTGTAGGCGTTGGGAGAGATCGGGATGTTGCTTTGCTTACGGATGGCCGTTTTTCAGGAGGAAGTCGAGGAGCGGCAGTCGGCCATATCTCCCCTGAGGCGGCGGAGGGAGGTCCCATTGCTGTGGTTAAGAATGGGGATCAGATTGAGATCGATATTCCGGGTAGAAAATTGAATCTTCTTATATCCAGCAAAGAATTGAAAAAGAGATTATCCAAGTGGAAACCTCCGAAGAAAGAGTTGAAGGGTTATCTCAAACGATATGCGAGGCTTGTCACTTCCGCGAGTACGGGTGCTACGTTTGAGGACTGATCTCGAATTGAGGAATTTAGGGATTCAGGGATTTAAAGATTCGAGAGCTTAAGAATTCAATTTTCCAATTCCTTAATTCCTCAATCCCTCAATTCCCCAATTTCTTCAGTATCGGTACGGCATAAGGGCCTTCCCGAATGAAGGCCATGGTCGGTTCAATCCCCTTTTCTCTAAATCGATAAATCGCAAATTGGATAGCTTTCTGGATCATCTCTTGAGCCTTTTCAGGGGAGGGCTTTATTCTCTTGCCTTTCAGAAAATCGAGACCACAGACGCCAGGGAGGAGGCAGTAATTTTTTCTCTCAATTTCGAGAGAACAATAGATCAATCCATCCCCCCCCACTTTTCTCAAAACCTTTCCCCAGACTTCAGGTTCCCATTGATCCTTGGTAAATTTCCAGTGAGGCGTTCGAAGCAAATCAAGATATCCATCCGGTCCCTGTAATTTCAGCAGATGGATCAAGCTTCTATATTCTGGAGATCCGATGGGTTCGATGAAGTCCCGGTTGTTGGCAGCAATGATAATGACACCGCCCTCTTTCACCGCGGGAAGAGCACCCACTCCTGCCTTGGCTGTCTGGTAATGATCTCTCCCAACATATCCGCTGTGAGTGAGAACGATATCGAACTCCTCATTTAGTAGGATCTCTGCATAGCCCTTGATCATTTCAAAGGCCTCCAAATTCGCCTCCACCATATCACCGGTGAAAATACGGATGAGGTGTAGATCCTTGTTGAGATTGACATTAATAACAAAATCAACCCCAACGGTCTGAGCAACTTCCAGAGCCTCTTCATGACATGGATTCCCTTCAAGGACGAGGTTCG
>Ga0210056_1001203_pt1 | contig 22501 bp, 18 predicted proteins | sample CryGeyCG2014_080_2_FD_183965 | JGI IMG/M metagenome (GOLD analysis project Ga0210056, IMG submission 183965) | Groundwater microbial communities from aquifer - Crystal Geyser CG07_land_8/20/14_0.80 (SPAdes) (version 2) | ecosystem: Environmental > Aquatic > Deep subsurface > Groundwater | place... | reverse complement strand
AAGGCGTTCAATGTGGTCTTCAAAGTTAAAGTGCTCTAAGATACTGCGCGCGTTCTTGGAAAATCCGTTAATGTAATTGCGTAGATTCGCGGCGATATCGTTGGGGTCGGCAGCAAGCTTCTGAAAATCATATTTACTTTTATTAAAAAAGGTAAGCTTGGCCTTCTTCTTGAGCACTGTTTCAGCCGCATCAGGCGAAAGCCTTTTGATTTGTGGAAGATAGGCAAAAACAGCTTCTTTTGTCGGCTCAAGCACACAATCCAGACGACGCAAGACTGTAAGTGGCAAAATTACCCGGCCGTATTCTGACTGCTTGTAATCTCCGCGCAAAAGATCGGCGATGCTCCAGATAAAATTGGCTCGTTCCTTAAAATTGTTAACCATGTATGCCGCTCCTTAATTTCTTTTCCCGCTTCTCTATTCCCTTCTCCTCTTCATTCCCACGGCCCCGGAGCTTTCCATTCGTCTTTAAATACCCGTGCTTTATTAACAGCATCCAGCGGTTCAATAAGAAAATTTTCTATCTCTCTGGCCGTGGTAGACAGCTTCTCTGGAGCATGTTTAATATCACCCTTTCTTAAGAAGGCCTTCCATAATGTCTGGCGATCTGACTTTTCATCGTAGATTTCTTCAGCAAACAATGGCTTATGCTGTGGCAAAGAAGTTTTGCGATGTCTAAAGGTTCGTTTTAATGCTTCAGCTAGCTTTAAGCCATCAAAATCGAACTGACGCATCATGAGCCAAATATCATAGAAATCTTTCATCCGACTATTGAGAAGACCTAGCTTAACCATGGCTTCAAATTTTTCACTAACTACACTTTCTGCCGGATATCCTTTAAGGTGAGGCTTAGGAAAATCTAAAATAACCGGATAATCAATAGTTTTGGGTTTGGGATAGATAACATCGCCGAAACCAACATCAATCTGCATTGGGATATGTGCGCGCTCTAAAAAACCCCTAAATTTAACACGTACGCCTTCGTAATCAGCATCCTCTTTTATTTTCTGTCCCTTTATTGCCCGCGAATCAAAAACAAGCCCGTCTGGAGCTACCGAAACCTTACATACATCTCTGATTACTTTCTCAATAGTTGCTATCTGATTGTCATAGGTGCTTGAGAAATCTATATCGAGTGTTGTGCGTCTCTGGGGAACTTGCCAAACCGTAAACATAAGCGCTCCTTTAAGAATAAATTTATCCGCATATTCGGAACGGCTAAACCTATAAAGAAATCTTTCCATCCCATAATACTGCAGAACCTCAGCAAAAGGACGGTCGGTCTCTTTTGCTTTATTTTGAAGTTGAGCCCGAACCGAGGCTTGTATATTTTTAACATCCCTTCTCATAACATGGTTTCCAATATTGGTTTAATAATTTTATCTATACGACAAATTTTAGCGTATTCCATAATTTCTTTTGGTTTTATGCCTTTTTCTGTAATAGCAACTCTGAGGGCATCTCTGGCTATATCCACACCTATTCTATTGCGGAATTTAAAGCAATCGGCGATCGTCTTAGCAAGACTATAAACTTTGATCTGATGACTTTCAACTTCATGTTTTTCAATTCCTGTTTTCCATGCTTTGGGTGCAAAGCGGTAAAATTTGACTGGTGGGTATTTAATTCTATTGGCGTGCGTACCTTGTGGAATAGCTATGTCCACGTACTTAGGAATTTCATTTGTTGCTTCATAAAAAGAAAGGGCGGAAAGAAGGCAAATAACGCCCTTCGGAGCCTGAAGCGATGCAATAACAAGATCGGGGTGAGAACCTGGAGTATAATTAGTTATGCGATAAAGACCCCGGGCAATCTTTTCAACCTTCCCCTCTTTTTCAAGAGCACTGAGCGAATCGGGATGAAATCCAACCTTTAGAATAGCAGAAAACCGTGCCACCCCGCCATGACTCTGAAAAAAACTCATAAGTTCCTGTGTTCGTGCTTGCATTTAATCCCCCGTATAATTTCTTAATACTTGTTAACAAGTATACACAATTTATACGACTATGTCAATGATTTTTAACGTAGGCACACAAAGGGCACTGCGGAAGCCCAAAGGGCTGAAACCGCCCGACTGTGACTGCTGGGTGGGTGGAGATTGCAGAAATTTCAGGCGCGTGGACAGGATAGATTTCTCTTCCCTACTCCCCTTTTTCTATCTCTCTAAGACCTTTTAAGAATGTCTCTTTAATTGTATGAAAACGCTTGTATAGGTCTTTTCTCATAAAAGAATCTATGGATGTACCCTGTCCCTCAAGCAGTGTTTTTATAAGGAAAACAAACTTAGCCGGGCCACTTTTAGCCATAAGGGATTCCGGCTCAAAGAATTGTCTTTTTATCTTAAAGCTATCTCCTTTAAGGTCAACAATTTCTATCCAAGCGTCTTTTCCATGCATAAAATCAGCTTCTATAAGGTTATATTTATCCTGTAATTTTTTTAATGTTCTTATTACCTGTCTTCTTATGGCTGTATCACTCCAGCTATCAGGCATACCTAAATCATGCCCTATAGCTTCTAAAGATAGAAAGAATCCTCCGGGTTCCCATCTGGTAGCTTCAGCCACCAGTAATAGATACATATCCATAGCCTGATAATCGCGGTTGGTTACCATATAAGGAAATAGATTTTCGTCTTCTAATAGACTAATCTTCAGGGAAATTAAATCCGGCAGTACTTCAGCCCTCTTGCCTCTATCAAGCTTTTTTTTGTCCATTAAAGGAATACGTCTTAGTCGTATAAGCTTGTCTTTGGCCAACTCCGGGCAATCTATTATAACAGCTGACTCGAAGTTATTTTTTATAGCCGATACTGTCCAGTTCATGCTTCCTTCAACCACATAACGGTTATCAACTATAATTAATTTATCATGCAGCCGGCGATCAAATTTGGCGATGTATATTTTGGCCCCTTTTTCCTTTAAGTCTTTGAAAGCATTTTTTAGATCAAACGGTTCTCCCCAGATATAATCAAATTTTGAATTGTGGTATACCTCTACAGTGACCCCTCTGGCTAGCGCCTCTTTTAAGTCCCCGACCAATAAGCTGACAGGATCGTTCTCCAGGGGCCTTATAATATACATAGACATAACGATAGACTCTTTGGCATTATCCAATAGGTCAATAACCGCTCTCTCATAGGTTCTATCAGAGATATCTTTTACTTTGGCTGGATAGAAGTCAGATTGGGCGTATAAAGGAGAGATAAAGAAGAACAAACTGAAGAACAGGGTAATTATGAGGCAGGATAAAAGGAATTTTTTGGTTTGGGTCATTATTTATGAACCTGCGGCCAAACTAAATCATAATGGACGCTGCGGCCTTTGCCGGGTAATTGACGCAAGATTTTTTTATCAAGCATATCTGTGATTTCACTTTTTTATAATCCAATGGAATATAATACAGCACCTATCCCTAATCCAATCAATAGATTAAATAGCTTTATTAATAAAGAATCCTTTATCGTATAAGATAGAAGCGGAAGCATCCCGTGGCCGTCTTGAACAATGGAGCTTGTTAAAAGCACGGAAAAAGGCACCAGTCCCTGGGCAAACATCATTACAAATATAAGATGAGGTCCGGATTCAGGAATTATCCCTACTAAACTTGCAATCAAAAGCACCCAGAGCATATGTCCCCGGACAAAAGCTTCCAGGTTCCAGAATTTCAATCCGATATCTACTATAATGAGTGCACTAAAGCTCCACAAAAAAATTCTCCATAAGTGTCTTTTTGCAATATGCTTCCAGATATGTTCTTCTAAATAATGGTCAGGAACCGTAATGACTATAAAAGAAGCTAACGAAAGAAGTAAAACAAAAGTAATCCGTTTCCAATCCCAGATAGCAGGTCCGATGGCGCCTGAAATAAAACCTAAAAGAGCTCCCAGCAAAAGCACCAGAAGCAGGAACCTGGCAAGAGACATCTTTTTTATGTATCCGAATATCTCTTTAAAATTAAGACAGCGGCATTCATCCTGAGGATGGATACCGGAGAACTGACACTCTTGACACGGTTTTATTTTTAAAAGTGGCACCAGTTTATCCGTAATGTAAGCGGAAATTATACCCAAAATAAATAAAATGCCGAATAAAATTAAGGCCTTGCCGGGAAACATTGCCAGCATAACAAATGACCCATCGCCCGATGTAGCAATCATTGTACCTACAACCGCACCGAAAGAGACAAGTCCGCGGACGTAAAAAGATACAACCGTGAACGCACCCAAACACCCCGGCGTTGCTCCTAAAAACGAAGTCAGGACATACTGCCTGAATAACCCGCCTTTTACGGCTTTGCTCATTTTCCCCTTTGTCCAAACATTGAGATAGTCAATAAACATCATCATCACAAAGACAAAGACGGTAATCGTTAAGCCGTGTTCTAGATTATGTATAATAATATCCATTATTTATAGACGTTGAGTTTCTTCAAAGGTACTAAACAGCTTCCATGGCGGAAGGCGGCTTTTTGGTTACGTTATAGGTAACGCTTACGACACCCGGCACTTCTGTCGTTATCCTGCCTGACAGTTTGTCCAGAGTATCGTAAGTAAGCCGTGTTGGTGATGCGGTCGTTGCATCTTTACTATCCCAGCACCGGATTTCTATTTGAAAACCAAATTCTCTTTTCCCGTCCCTGATTCCTGTAACTTTGTCTTCATGTAAAATAGCAAGATACTGAAATGCCCCTGTATCGGACAATTCCTCTTCAACAATTTTCGTTGCAGCTCTTACAATTTCGACCTTCTCCGGTATAACCTCTCCTATTACGCGTGCTGCCAGAGCAGGCCCCGGAAATGGCGGTCTGTTGTATATTTCTTCCGGTAACCCCAGGACTTTCGCTACTTTTCTTACTCCTGATTTTCTAAGTTGTATTAAAGGTTCTACGACCTTATATCCGTATGTTTTCTGTGTATCGATTCCAATTTGTTCAAGAATGTTGTGTTGTCTTTTAATCCCTGCAACCGTTTCTTCTATGTCTGTGTAAATTGTACCTTGAAGAAGATATCTTGCACCACTGTCTTTCACAAGCTGGCCAAAAACATCTTTATAGAATGTCTGAGTAATGGCTTCTCTCTTCTCTTCAGGGTCCGTTATACCCTTTAGTGCATCAAAGAACTGCTTTCTGGCATCGATTACCTCTACAGGTACGCCTAATTCTTTGAATAAAGAAACTATTCTTCGTGGTTCGTCCTGTCTCATAATACCATTTTCAATAAAATATGTCTTGAGCCGCTCGCCCAATGCCTTATGTCCTAACATAGTAACAGTCGAAGAATCGACGCCACCTGACAATGCATTAATAGATATTCCATCGCCGACAACAGAGGAGATTTCCTTTATTTTTTCCTCTACAAATTCCTGAGCATTTAAATCTTCTACTCTTATTTCTTCAGTTTTCATCATGCTACCTCCTAATAGTTATACTTCAAAAAGAGTTCTGGTAGAAAAATTCGGTTCGCTGGTAAGGTTAACTCCCAGCCGTCTCAATCCTGCTTCGTCACCAGGGGTTGGGATGTGAGTCATGTGTACTTCACAGCCATGAAGTTCTTTTATTTTCTCCACGGCTAATTGCGCGGTTGGATTTGTAGCAGCGCTTATACTTAAAGCAATCAGGGTCTCGTCAAGGTCCAAACTCACTGTTTTCGCACCAAGAACGTTTTTCTTAAAATTTGCTATGTATTCTATTATGTTCGGTGATAATAAATGGAGCTTGTCCGGTATTTCTGCTAACTCTTTGACTGCATTCAGAACAAGGCTGGATGCTGCGTGCATAAGAATCGAGTTTTTTCCCGTAACGATTGAACCGTCCTGTAACTCTATAGCTGCCCCGCAAAAAATACCCTCATTGCCTTTTCCGTTCTCTTTTGCCTGGCGAGCAGCATTTTTTGCTGGCCCAACCACACTTCTGTCTTCCGGCTTAATATCAAGTTCCTTCATAAGAAGCTCTACTCTTTGTAGCGTTTCTTTATCCGTCAAACCCATAAGATATTCGCAGGAATATCTAAAATATCTCCTTATCACTTCCTGCTTTGCAGCTTCCCGGGCCGTTTCGCCGTCAGTAATCCCAAAACCAGCTCTGTTTACCCCCATGTCAGTCGGAGATTTATACATAGGAATTTTTGAGTCCATTATTTTTTCCAGTATCCTTTTGAGCACAGGGAATACCTCTACGTCACGGTTATAGTTAACTGCTGATTTTTGGTAAGCTTCCATATGAAAAGGGTCAATCAGGTTAAAATCTCCAATGTCAGCCGTAGCTGCTTCGTAAGCTACGTTTACAGGATGTTTTAGAGGTAGATTCCAAATTGGAAATGTTTCAAATTTAGCATATCCGGATTTTATTCCTCTCTTGTAATCATGATATAGTTGAGAGAGACAAGTAGCGAGTTTTCCACTTCCCGGACCCGGACCGGTAACGACAACCAAAGGATTTTTGGTTTTGATGTACTCATTTACACCATAGCCCTCGTCACTGACAATCAAATCTATATCCGTAGGATAACCTTTTGTGAAACGATGCGTATAGACCTTTATATTTTGACGTTCTAATCTATTTTTAAATATCTTGGCTGACGGTTGACCTTCGAAACGGGTTATCACTACTGCTAATATGTCGATACCCCAGTTTCTTAAATCATCGATTAACTTAAGCGTATCAATGTCATAGGTAATTCCGAAATCTGCCCTTACTTTTCTTCTTTCGATATCGCCTGCATAAATACAAAGTAAAATGTCTGCTTTATCTTTTAATTGTTTCAGGAGCCGCATTTTTACGTTTGGGTCGAACCCCGGTAAAACCCTTGATGCATGGTAATCAAAAAGAATTTTGCCTCCAAACTCAAGGTATAGTTTATTGTCAAACGTCTTGACTCTTTCTATAATTGCCGCAGTTTGTTCTTTCAGATATTTTTCGTTATCAAAACATGGCTTTTTAGACATGGCGATTTACTTTTCTTACTCTATTACCTGACTTCTTTATGATATTCTTGTAAGGATTTTACGGATAGTTTCTTTTTGTTGATCAAATTCTCTATGCCGTTAACGGATGCCTGTGCACCGGCAACGGTGGTTATAAGCGGGACACTATGGAGAATTGCATTTGACCTTATTCTGGTCTCGTCTTCTTTGGTTGCCTTGCCAGCAGGTGTATTTATGATAAGGTGGACTTTACCGTCTTTTATGAAATCAATTATGTTAGGCCTGCCTTCGTAAAGTTTAGGCAGGATTTTCGTTTTCATCCCATTCTTCATCAGGACAGACGCTGTACCAGCGGTTGCCATGAGCTCAAAACCCAGGTCAACCAGCTTTTTTGCAATAAATATTATATTTCTTTTGTCACTATCCTTGACACTTATAAATACGTTTCCTTTTTTCGGTAACATCTGCCCGGCTGCGAGCTGGCTTTTTGCATATGCGACGCCAAAAGTCGAATCTATTCCCATAACTTCTCCTGTCGATTTCATCTCAGGTCCCAAAATCGCGTCAACGTCTGGAAACCTTATGAATGGGAATACAGACTCTTTTACTGAGACATAATTCGTTTCTTTTTCTTTTGTCCATCCCAATTCTTTCAGTGTTTTCCCAAGTATTACCTTAGTTGCTAGTTTTGCAAGCGGAACACCTATTGTTTTACTCACGAAAGGAATCGTTCTTGATGCTCTTGGATTTACCTCCAGGACATAAACTACGCTATTTTTAACGGCATATTGGATATTCAGAAGCCCTTTTATTTTCAACTCCTTTGCCATTTTATAGGTATTTGTTTTTATGGTTTCTATTATGTCTTTGTCAAGCGTGTATGGAGGAAGGACCATTGCGCTGTCGCCGGAATGTATACCTGCTTCCTCTATGTGCTCCATAATTCCGCCTATCACACATCTCTGGCCATCAGCTATTGCGTCTACGTCGACTTCTATGGCATCTTCCAGAAATTTGTCTATAAGAACTGGGTGTCCCGAAGATGCCTCCTGCGCTTCTTCCATAAATTTCTTCAAGTCCTCATCGTCATAGACGGTTTTCATTGCCCTGCCGCCAAGGACGTAAGATGGCCGGACCAACACAGGATAACCTATTTTATTTGCAATTTTTAATGCATCAGCGAAGGAAGTAGCTGTACCGTTGTCCGGCTGGACGATGGCAAGTTTCTTGAGCATCTGCTGGAATCTTTTTCTATCTTCTGCCATGTCAATCGAATCAGGGCTGGTTCCTAAAATTTTCACGCCTGCTTCTGCCAGAGAAATAGATATATTCAAAGGTGTCTGCCCTCCGAATTGGACTATTACTCCTTGAGGTTTTTCGATATCCACGATATTCATGACGTCTTCAAATGTCAGTGGTTCAAAATATAACTTGTCTGAAGTGTCGTAATCCGTCGAAACTGTTTCAGGATTACAATTGACCATAATGCTCTCGATGCCTTCTTCTTTTAGAGCATAGGATGCATGGCAACAGCAATAATCAAATTCTATTCCCTGCCCTATTCTGTTAGGTCCGCCTCCGAGTATCAGAATCTTTTTGTTCGGTGATGGCTTACTCTCATTCAGGGTTTCGTAAGTAGAGTAATAATATGGCTGGTCAGCTTTGAATTCCCCTCCACACGTATCTACCAATTTATAGATCGGCTTTATATTATGCTTCTTTCTATAAGAACGGACTTCCTTTTCAGTTGAATCCAGAAGATAAGCAAGCTGGATGTCTGAAAACCCATTCTTCTTCGCTTTTTTTATAAGCTCATCCGGAATCGTGAGCTTACTTTTTTGACTTTTACGTCTGAATTTCTTTACTTCTTCTTCTATTTCTACCAGCTCTTTTATATTGTCCAAAAACCACCTGTCAATTTTCGACAGTTTATATATTTCGTCAATTGTAAGTCCAGCTTTTAAGCCATACCTCACATAAAAAAGCCGTTCGTCGTTAGGGAGCCGGATTTTTTCCCTGATTTCCTTGATTATGGCATTTGACGGTGAGCGCAATGTTTTGTCCGTAATTTTGTCTCGTCCATCAACACCAAGCCCATACCTGCCTGTCTCGGTAGACCTTATTCCCTTCTGAAGCGCTTCTTTAAAGTTCCTGCCAATTGACATTGCCTCACCAACTGCTTTCATAGATGTATTTATAATTCTTTGTGCTTGAGGGAATTTTTCAAAGGTGAACCTGCAAATCTTAAAAACACAATAATCAACTGTCGGCTCAAAGAATGCAGTTGTCTTTCCCGTAACTTGATTAAGGACTTCAGGTAGAGTCAGGCCAACGGCTAATTTCGTGGCAACCCTTGCAATCGGAAACCCGGTAGCTTTAGAAGCCAGTGCCGAGCTTCTTGAAAGACGCGGGTTGACCTCTATAATTACGATGTCTCCGTTATGCGGGTTCTGCGCAAACTGAATATTTGCTCCTCCCCCGGTTATATTAACCTTTCTGATAATCTTTTTGGATAAACAGACGAATCTCATATACTCGTCCCTGGTTAAACTCTGGGATGGTGCAACAACAATGCTATCACCGGTATGGACACCCATCGGGTCTACATTTTCCATAGAGGTAATCATAATGACGTTGTCCACGCAGTCCCTCATTACTTCAAACTCTATCTCTTTCCATCCCAATACCGATCGTTCTACCAGTACCTGACCAACAGGACTTATTTCAATTGCTTTCGCAAGGTACTCCTCCAGCTCTTCCTTATTATAAGCAGTAGAACCACCACTCCCGCCTAAACAATATGCTGGTCTTAAAATCAATGGAAATCCGATATCCAGCCCAATTTTCATTCCCTGTTCCAGATTCGTAGCAGTACCACTTTTAAGAACGCCAATTCCTATTTCTTGCATCGCCTTCTTGAATAATTCCCTGTCTTCGGCTCTTGCGATGGCATCAACATTGGCTCCTATCGATTCTACGCCATACTTCTTCAGTATACCTTCTTTCATCAGGAAATATGCCAGATTCAAACCGGTTTGGCCGCCAAGAGTAGGCAGGATGGCATCCGGCCTCTCTTTCTTTATAATCTCGGTAACTGCTTCTACCGTGAGTGGTTCTATATATGTCACGTCTGCCATATCAGGGTCTGTCATAATCGTAGCAGGGTTGCTGTTTACAAGGATTGTGAAATAACCTTCTTCCCGTAACGCTTTGCATGCCTGGGAACCGGAATAGTCAAATTCACAGGCCTGTCCTATAACAATTGGGCCGGAGCCAATCATTAATATCTTGTGTATATCTTTACGTTTCGGCATGTTATCCCTATTTGGTTATCTTCAAGAATCTTTTGAATACCTCATTTATCTCATCACACCCGGGACTGGCTGGATAGTATTGAATTGAAATAAACTTCAATGGTCCACTTTCCATTTCTTCGATAGAGTTATCGTTGACATTGCGTCTGGTAATCTTAATGTCGTTTCTCATCTTGATTGATTCTTCCTGAACAACAAGTGAATGGTTCTGGGTAGTAATTTCGCCTTTATATGAACCCTGCGTTTTCACCGGATAATTCACGCCACGGTGGCCGAGCTTCATTTTTTTAAGTTTCCCGCCCAATGCAAGAGAAATAATTTCATGGCCCGTTGATATTCCCAGAATAGGGATTTTGCCAATGAGTTTTTTCACTAAATCCACTATTCCCGGAATTGACTCATCTTTTTCCGGGCCGTTGGAAATAATCAATCCATCAAGATTCGAAGCAAGAATTTTATCAGCACTGGTATTATACGGTAATAACGTTATATTGCATCCCAAATCTTTTAGCTGTTTGAGAATACTATTAGTGATGCCGATGTCCAGGATTGCTATCTTCCGTGCCGATGCTTTCCCTTTGATCTGAACAATTTTTTTTGTTGATATTTTCCCTATGAAATCCATCTTCATTTTTTTCTTGCGCTCTTCTAATTCTTTAAGTAAGATATCTACTTTTTTGTCACTGGTCGATAGAATTCCAAACATTTCTCCTTTGTCTCTGAGTCGGACAGCAAGAGTCCTGGTATCAACGTCCTCGGCAGCAACTACCTTTTGCTTCTTCAAGAATTTCTCCAGCATCCCTTCTGCCTGCCAGTTAGAACTTATCCTGCTCGGCTCTTTTATGACCAGGCCTTCTATCCAGCATCTGCGGGATTCGTTGAATTGCTCTGCTACGCCGTAATTGCCGATAAGAGGATACGTAAGCACCACGATTTTACCGGCATTTGCCGGGTCCGTTATAATCTCCTGGTATCCGACGACCGCGGTATTCAGAATTACTTCGCCCATTTTCTCGCCACTTGCTCCAAACGACAATCCTTCAAAAAAACTGCCGTCTTCCAGAACCAGCTTTGCTTTCACGCTATCTTCTGCCATGCTCACCTTGTTTTTTTGATACTTTGCCTGAAGCCGGGCATTCACCATTCCAACAATACAGACACAATTTTTCTCTTGGAAGCCCGATAGCTTTCACCATATCGTCAATATGCTGGTACCTCAAAGTAGTAACATCTAAATCACGAGCGATCCATTCTACCATCTTTTTATATTTTTCGGAGTTATGGTCCAAATACTCTGAAACATCTTCTATGTCTTTGCCTTCCAGTGCTCTGATGGCCTTCCGGGCCGCAAGTTCATTTATACTGCGCGTGGAAAAAGAGAATTTACAGGGGAACATTAAAGGCGGGCAGGCAGGCCGGACATGGACTGCTTTTGCCTTACAGTCCCAGAATTTTCCTACGGTAAACTTCTTGAGCTGAGTGCCCCGGACAATAGAATCTTCACATACCACGATTCTATTATTTTCTATCACTTCTTTGATAGGAATGATCTTCATCTTAGCCACTAAATCACGCGTCTCCTGAAATGGAGGGATGTAGCTTCTGCCATAGCCCGGCGTATATTTAACAAGAGGCCTCCTGTAAGGTTTCCCTGATTCCATAGCATATCCTAAAGCATGAGCAGTGCCTGAATCAGGTACTCCGGAAACCACGTCTACTTCTATGTCTTTATCCCTTCTTGCCAAAAACCTTCCGCACTTTTCTCTCACCGTCTCAACGTTGATTCCTTCATAATTTGAAGCCGGAAAACCTGTGTATATCCAGAGAAAGGCGCAAATTTGATTTGCACTGCCGCCCTGCTTTTTTTGCAACATCCCTTGTTCATTTATAAGGACTATTTCTCCCGGCTCGAGGTATTTCACGATTTTGAATCCGAGATTTGGAAATGCGCTGTTCTCGGAGGTTATCGCCCAGCCATCATCTCCTTTCCCGACGGTAAGAGACGTGTGTCCAAGCCGGTCACGAGCAGCATAAATTCCATCTTTATTCAGCAATAAAAGCGAACACGAACCATCTATCGCATCAAACATTTTTTCTATCCCGTTTATCAGATTATCGCCCTCGCATATTAGTTTTGCAATAAGTTCCGTCGTATTAATTCTATCCTTGCTTACTTCACTGAAAGATACCCCATTTCTTAAAAGAGACAGGGCAAGCTCTTCTTTGTTTTCTATAAGACCGGAAGTAACCGTACAAAATGGACCAAACTTGGAGTTTAGATAAATGGGCTGTTCATCGCAATCACTGATAACGCCAATGCCTTTGTTGCCTTCCATTCGTTTATAGTCCTCATAGAATTTTGACTTAAACTGATTCTGGCTTATGTTATGTATCTGGCGGCTGAACTCGTTACCCAGGACCGCCATCCCTCCATATTCAGTGCCGAGATGCGAGTGATAATCTGTGCCGTAAAACAGTGCCTGAACACAATCTCCTTTATTAGAGACGACTCCGAAAATACCGCTCATATATTACCTCCACCGTTTGTGGTATGGGGTTCTTCGTCTGCACGAGCAAGCCCATGCAGACGATACGGTAAATCACACCGTTACTAGTACCCTGTCCCATAAATATCTTTACATTCGGTCGCCGCTGTATCTCGTCTGGCTTCGTTGCTCCTCGCTCAAATAGTCTGTGCTATTCTCCCTCGTCGCGCCTTGCCAGCCGAGCACATCGACGCCCTCGGTGTAACAAGATATTTACGTGACAGGGTACTCTAGTTATGTATCTCGCCTGCTTTTTTCAGTGCGAACATGGTGCAGGACGGGCCAACAAGTTCGTAGACGACAGTGGTAGCAAGAATCGTCGTTAGGATAATATCCCCTACCTCTGGAAAATTAGCTTTTGCAATAAGCGCGCACCCAAGAACAACGCCTGCCTGAGGCATGAGTCCTAATCCAAGATATTTTTTTATGTTCGCAGATGCGTGCGAAATCCTGGCACCAGTATAAGCTCCGAGCATCTTTCCGATTATTCGTGCAACGATATAGGCAGACCCTATAATCCCGATTTTACTCAACGACAGCACGTCCATACTGGCTCCTGCAATGACAAAGAAAATCAGATAAAGAGGCGAATCTATGCCGCGCAGCGATTCAAAGAATTTGAAACTGGTGTCGCTGATGTTCACTAAGACTATGGCGAGAAACATGCTTGCAAGCAGTACGGAAAGATGGAGTTGCATAGCAAGGCCGGCAGTAAGTAATATAAAGCCGAGTGTGTAAATAAGAAGTTCTGCAGGGTTGCGTACAAGCCGGCTGACAAAATTAACCAGATACGCAACAACAGCGCCAAGTCCAAGAGCACCAAGAATCTCAAGCAGTGACTTGCTAATTACTTTCAAAACGTACAATTGATTGACAGACGTGGAAAAATACAGCGCCCTGGCAACCGCAAGTGACACGGCAAAGATTATTAAAGACCACGCATCGTCAATTGCAACAACCCCGAGCAATGTATCCGTAAAAGGACCCTTACTGCGATAGTCCCGTATAACCATAACGGTAGCTGCAGGTGCAGTCGCTGCTGCGAGAGAACCAAATACAAGCGCCAAATAAAAAGGAACGCGAAAAGCTAATAATGCAAGCATAACCAACAACCACGCGCCGGTTGCCTCGAGGATAGAAATCCACAGAACGGATTTACCTATTTTCTTGAAAGAATTTAACGAAAAATTCTGACCTATGGAGAATGCAATTATTGCCAGGACAAAGTTTGATATTACTCCTGAAGCACGTGTAATCGGCTCAGGAACTAGATTCAACAAGGCAGGACCGATGATAATCCCCAAAATCAAGTACGTTGTGACCGATGGGAGTTTTACTTTGTATGCGAACCGCGCAACAAGGAATCCGGCGAGTAAAATAATTCCGGCGCCGAGAAGTACGTTCACTTCACCACACCTCTTTCACGGAACACTGCGAAGATTACGTCAAAAATACCTATCATTCCTGCCAGTTTACCCTTCTTATCAATTACCGGCACCGCACTTTTTTGATATAATTTCATCTCCCTATATACTTTTTCCAGAGATGAGTCCTGGTCTACGGTCAGGAATTTAGTTTGCATAAAGTCATCAACTACTACCAGTTTTCCCATTTCCGGTTCTATGACAAGGTCGAAAATATCCGGCTCCTGTGCGTCCACGAATGCAATGCCTTTCAGGCCGCCCATATGCACCGGCTGTAAGGCATCAATCAACTCATCGAAAGAAACGGACCCTATCACCTTCATATCGTCGTCCACCACGGGCACAACTGGCATTGTGTGGAATTCCTTGAATTTTTTTAGCAGGGAACCAAGCGTGGTGAACCTTTTTACGTAAATAATGTCAGTTGCCATTATGTCTTTTACGAGCATAAATAGCCTCCATTTGACGATACAAATACGCGTGAAAGGAATTTGCCGGACAAGCTACTATAAATAAAAGGGTGTTTGCAATAATGAGCCATACGGCAAATGAAATGATAGTATCACACAAGCAGGGATTAGTGCGAGTTTTCCATGTTTGTTTTACAACGGATGCAATACTTTGCATATGGTTGTGCTAATAGCCGCGTACGTGCTATTTTTTTACCGCATTGTTCACACAATCCGAATTGGCCGCTTTTCAATTTATTTAGAGCTATTTCAATATCCTCAAGCAGTGTGCGGTCAGTATCATTGAGAGAAAAAAGCAATTCTTTATTAAAAGTATTACTCGCAAAATCTATTTCATCTCCAACTTCTATATCAGTACTGTTTTCATCCTCAATTATATGTTTGACTGACTCAAGAATTTGTTTGCGGATTTCCAGTAATTTTTCCCGCCAGTATTCTTTCTCTTTCTTATGTAACAACTTAATTTTCATTTTTCCTCCATATTTATTAACAAATTATTATACTTATTAAAACAGCCGATAGCAAATCAGTCAAGATGAAGCGGTTCTATCGCTCTTTTTAGATTATCATGGACATACGCTATCGCTACGCCATAGTTCGTTATTGGCACGCCTTGACGCCTGGCTTCATAAATTCTTGAGAGCGTTTCTTTTCGATTCAGCATACAGCTTCCGCAATGGATAATTAGCTTGTATTGTTTTAAGTTTTCCGGAAAATCATGGCCTGCACAAACATCAAAATCTATATGTCCTCTTACCCTCTGATTGATCCACCTGGGAATTTTTATTCGCCCAATATCATCACCTATCGGGTGATGCGTGCACGCTTCTGCAATCAAGACTTTGTCATGCAGCTTAAGTTCGTCTATTTTTTCTGCACCTTTTATTAGTTCTTTTATGTCTCCCTTAAAACGCGCAAAAAGTATAGAAAAACTGGTTACGGGAATGTCAGACGGCGTGGATTCGAAAACTTCTTTGAATACCTGCGAATCAGTAACCACCAATGCCGGTTTCTTTTTCAGATTATCAATTGCCTGAGATAACTCTTTTTCATTGATTACCAGAGCAGAGGCCTTCTTATCCAGTATTTCTCTTAATACCTGTTGTTCCGGCAGAATCAACCGTCCCTTTGGCATTTCTTTATCAACCGGAATAACCAAAATTACCGTGTCTCCCTTTTTGATCAGGTCGGTAATAAGAGGAGGTGGCATTATCCAGTCATCCGGCAGCAATTTAATGAGTTCGCTTTTTATCTTGTGCGTAACTTCCCAGTCATAAGAAAGACATGAAACTTCAGTATGAGGAATTTTTTTTCTGTCAAGTTTTGCTTTTATATTTTCATCCGGACCAAAAAGGTCTGATTTGTTCATGACAACGAGAATAGGCGTATTCCTCTTTCCGGTCTCTTCTATTACTTTTTCTTCGTACTCACCCCAGACGTTTGCTTCGGTAACAAGAAGCACGATATCCGCGCGTCCAAAAACGTCATACGTTTTCTTTATCCTTAATTCACCAAGAACGCCTACGTCATCCAGGCCAGCCGTATCTATGAACAAAACAGGACCGATTGGCAGGAGTTCCATTGTCTTTTCAACCGGGTCAGTAGTCGTGCCTGCAACGTCCGAGACGATAGAGACATCTTGATGCGTTAGTGCATTTAACACTGATGATTTACCTGTATTTCTCCTGCCGAAAATTGCTATATGCAGGCGGATGCCTTTCGGCGCTTTTGTCATGGATACATTGCTTTCTATCATAAAACTGACTCCGCTTTTTCGTTTCGTTCCTTAAAGGAATCTCCTCTTCCCCGTGAAATCGTTCTTCCTGCTTTTGAGATTAATTCTTTTGCTTTCTCAACATCGACTCTCACTTTACCATCATATATAATATAATCCTTACGGTAACGTTCAGGTGTCCAATCCGGCATAAGGACATTGCACCCGCCTCGCAGAGCCAGAAGTTGCCCATTTTCTGGCGAGAGCGTAGCAAGCGCAGTAGTTGCCGGTAAATGAGTATTTTTGGTATAAATGCGTACAAGAGCGAGAGTTTTCAAAGTCAGTTCAAGTGTACCGCTTGCATAATCCTTAAGAGGCGTTTCTTTTTGTGGAATAAACGGGCCGATTCCGGCCATGTAAACGTCAAGTTCCTTTAAGAGCAAAATGTCACTTGCGATGTCCTCGATTGTCTGCCCCGGCAAACCAACGATATTTCCCGCACCTATTTGGTAACCTGACTTCCTGAGATATTCAAGGATTTTTATTCTTGTTCTCAGCGTCTGTCCTGGATGCAGTTTTTCATATAACTCGGGGTTTGCAGTCTCATGCTTTAAGAGATACCTGTCAGCACCTGCATCTTTAAATGCCTTGTAATCATCGAGCGGTCTTTCTCCCAGACACAGCGTAATTGCAACCGAAGGATTGTCCTTTTTAATCCGTACGATAACATTGGAAAGTTCCTTGTGGCCGAAACCAAAATCATCTCCTGATTGCAGCACGACAGTCCCTGCCCCGCACCGTGATATTTCACCTGCAATCTGCACTATCTCATCAGCCGGTATTCTATAACGATGGATAGCTCTGTTCTGGCATCGCAGCCCGCAATACAGGCAACTGCGGCAGCAATGGTTTGAAAACTCTATTATCCCTCTTACGTGCACTTCATCGCCACAATACTTTTTTCTGACGCTATCCGCTTCCTCAAAGAGTTCTTCCGGATTGTCTCTCAGTGCTTCTACGATTTCTTTCTTAGAAATAGAGGTCACGCTCGCCATTTTTAATTCTCTCGTAATATTTTATAAACTCCGGATAAAATTTCGGCAACTTTACTTTTATTTCTTCTATTTCTTTTGCAATAATCTCCTCACAGGATTTTTTCGTTTCTTCGCTTGCATAGTCATCCAGCCATTCTCTGAATGTCAGCACTGCATTCAGTTTACAGAACCATCTCTCCTGCCCTTTTTTGAGTAAGTCCATAATATGCTGTCCTGTTCTGCCGCACCTGTATCCAGCCGTGCAAAACGAAGTAATGTATCCGCTCTTTGCAAATTCGTCTATCACTTCATTAAGCGTCCTTGTATCTCCGAGCAGAAACTGTTGTCTTTCTACTTCCTGCTCAGAGTATCTTTCGCTGTAAGCACCAATGCCAATCCTGGTGGACGCATCCGTCTGTGTTATTCCGAGCGCCAGAACGTCCCTTCTGATTTGCGCCGGTTCCCTTGCAGTAAGTATCATACCCGTATATGGTACTGACAGCCGGAGGACAGTGATAAGTTTTTTGAAATCTTCATCCGATACCTTGTATTTTGTTTGACTAAAAAATGGTGTATCCGCAGCTGGCTCAAGACGAGGGAAAGAAATCGTATGAGGCCCAATCCCGCCAAAATGCTTTTCAAGGTCGATTGCATGATATAAAAGTCCCATTACTTCGAATTTCCAGTCATAGAGACCGAATAGTACTCCGGTCGCTACGTCATCTATACCTGCTTCCTGTGCCCTGTGCAGGGCGTAAAGCCGCCAGCCATAATTTGATTTGATGCCGTGTGGATGTACTTTTTTATAGGTTTCATGGTGGTATGTTTCCTGAAATACCTGATACGTTCCTATACCTGCCTGTTTCAGGAGTTTTAAATCTTCGATTGACATCGGTGAGGCATTTACGTTTACTCTTCTTATTCTGCCATTTCCAACCTCTACGTCATAGATTGTTTTTATGGTATCAGTAATGTAGTGGACATCCGAGAGTGGATGCTCGCCATAAACAACGATAAGCCGTTTGTGACCCGTAGAAACCAGTGCTTCCGTTTCTTTTCTTACTTCATCCAGAGTAAGCCGTCTCCTTTTCTCAGTTGTATTTTCTTTTCTGAAAGCACAATATAAGCAACTATTCACACAATAGTTGCTTATGTAGAGCGGCGCGAAAGTAACAATCCTGTTGTCGTAAACCCGTCTTTTTACATCACCAGCAGCGAGAAACATCTCCTGCCATAAGTCCTTATCCTCTACGTTCAAGAGAGCGGCTGTTTCCTCCGGTTCTAACCTTTCGATTGAAAGCGACTTCTGAACGATATCCCTGACATAACGTTGGTCAACGTTCCTCTTTTCCCTGAGAAACCGTTCTATCTCATTTTCGTTTATAAAATCATTCCCGTTATCCATGAAGCGTGCAATCTGGTCTTCTTTGACCACATCGTTCATCCAATCTGAAACTGAAGTGTTAGTAGATGGCTGCATATTTCCTCGAATGGAGAATCCTTAGTATCTGCTTCTTTTGGTGTATTTCGTGTGTAACAGATGATGTGCTTTTTCGCTTAGTGGCTTACCGAGAAACTCTTTATACAGTGAGATAATGGCAGGATTTTCGTGTGACTTTCTTATTGATTTTCCCTTGTCTTCCAGATATATGCTTGCTGCACGCGCTTTTCTTATTTCGTCATTCGTCGGCATCGGCTGTCCGCCACCGCCAAGACAACCACCAGGACAAGCCATTATTTCTATAAATTGATACGGTGATTTTCCATCCTTTACCTGCTCCAGCAGGACTTTGGCATTCGCAAGACCATTTGTAACTGCAACCTTTAGTTTTGTCCCGTCAAGGTCTATCTCTGCTTCTTTTATTCCATCCATGCCCCTGACCTGTTCAAAATCCAGCTTAGCAAGCGTCTTGCCTGTAACTACTTCATACGCGGTCCTCAGTGCCGCTTCCATTACTCCGCCAGTGACGCCAAAGATTACCGCCGCGCCAGTTGATATACCGAGTGGCTCGTCAAAATCCTCGTCCCGTAAATTCTGGAAGTCAATGCCTGCTTCTTTAATCATTCTCGCTGCTTCACGCGTAGTCAACACTGCATCCACATCCTGAAAACCGGACGCTCTCATCTCAGGTCTCTCGGCCTCATATTTCTTAGCCGTACATGGCATTATTGATACAACGTACATATTTTCTGGCTTGACACCTGCTTTTTGAGCGTAATACGTTTTTGCTATTGTGCCAAACATTTGCTGGGGCGACTTGCAGGTTGATACGTTTTCTAAACATTCAGGGAAGAAATGCTCAACGTATTTTATCCAGCCAGGAGAACAGGACGTAATCATTGGAAGAGTTCCTTTGTTCTTGATTCTTTCTATCAATTCATGCGCCTCTTCTACAACTGTTAAGTCGGCGCCAAACTGCGTATCAAACACCTTATCAAAACCCAATCTCCTGAGTGCTGCTGCCATCTTTCCCGTAACAAGCGCACCAGGAGGCATTCCAAATTCCTCGCCTATAGCTGCCCGGACTGCAGGTGCTGTCTGCACTACCACGAATTTCTTATCGTCGGCTATTGCGTTCCATACGTCATCAATTATGGTACGCTCGCGCAATGCCCCTGTCGGGCAAGCAAGAATGCACTGGCCGCAGGTAGTGCATTCGACGTTATCAAGCCCTTTGTTAAAGAAAGTCAAAACCTGCGTTTTTCCGCCTCTGTTGACAAAATCAATTGCACCAACTGCCTGAATCTCGGAACATACCCTGATACATCTCGAGCACTGTATGCATTTGTTCGGGTCCCTTATTATAGAAGGAGACGAAGTATCCTCCACATAGTGATATTTTCGCCCTTTCTCGAACCTGAGTTCTTTTACTCCCAGGTCATACGCAAGTTTTCTCAACTCGCAGGTTTGACTTCTATCACAGGTAAAGCAATCTTCAGGATGATTTGCCAAAAGCAATTCTACTATCATTTTTCGTGCTCTTCTCACTCTTAGAGTATTGGTTTTTACGTTCATCCCTTCTTCTGCAAGAGTTGCGCATGATGGCTCCAATCGCGGATGTTTTTCTATTTCAACGGTGCAAATTCTGCATGCTCCATATATAGAAAGATTCTCATGGTAGCAGAGATGCGGAATGTTAATGTTCAGCTTTTTTGCAGATTCAAATATAGTAGTCCCTTCAGGAACCTGTAACTTCTGGTTGTCTATGGTTAAATTGACCATTTCTGCCATTTATGTTACCTCCATAGGACAGATGCCGAGCGGACATTTCTTTTGCGTTATATGTTCTTTGAACTCATCCGTAAATTTTTCTATAGCAGACCTTATTGGGTTTAGTGCTGCCTGACCCAATCCGCAGCGTGACGTATCGTACATAACCTCTTGTAGTTCCTTTAGTAATTCCAGATCGCTCAGTTCACCGTCTCCACGGGTAATATTACCAAGAATTTCTCTTGTGCGTTTCGTTCCTTCTCGGCATGGAGAGCACTTTCCACACGATTCATAGTCAAAGAATTCTGCACATCTTTTTGCTACGTCTACCATGCAATGTTTATCGTTAACTACTATTACTGCGCCGGAGCCAAGCATACTGCCTGCTTTCTGCACGGAAGGATAGTCCATTTCTATGTCCAGGTCTTTTGCGAGCAGGAAATTGCTTGAGGTGCCTCCTGGCAAGACCGCTTTAAGTTTTCCATGGACGCCTCCACCATATTTCTCAATCAATTCTCTCAGGGTAACGTTCGTAGGCAACTCGTATACGCCTGGTTTATTTACGTCACCTGATATGCAATACATCTTTGTCCCTGGAGAAAGTGGAGAGCCAATTTTTGAGAACCACTCGCCGCCATTCAGAATAATCGAAGGGACGTTTGAAAACGTCTCTACGTTGTTTAAGACCGTCGGTTTGTCTTTATACCCTGCGAATGTGGGAAACGGCGGTTTTACGCGTGACTGCCCCTTTTTGCCTTCCAGCGAATCCAGAAGAGCGGTCTCTTCTCCGCAAACGTAAGCGCCAGCACCCCTGTAAAGATTAATTTTGAAAGAGAACGTTGAACGAAGAACGTTCTTTCCCAGATAATTATTTCTCTCTGCATCCTTGACAGCTTCACTCAAGAATTTGTATGCCTTTGGATATTCACCTCTGATATAGATAAAGCCGGTTTCTGCACCTATTGTATATCCGCAAATGGTCATTGCTTCAATCAAAAGATGAGGGTCTTTTTCCAGTATCAGACGGTCCTTGAACGTTCCCGGTTCACCTTCATCGGCATTACACACTACGTATTTTGGAGAGTCGCTTGCTTTACGCGCCAGCTCCCATTTAAGCCCGGTCGGAAACGCGGCTCCGCCCCTGCCGACCAGATTAGATTTTTTTACTTCATCAATGACTTTCTCAGGTGACGTCTCAAGCGCCTTCTTTAATGCCTGATAGCCATGTTCTTTCAAATAACTCTGAACATCCGGTTTATAGCCATCTTTATTGATGTTTTTCAGCAATATTTTCATCATATTTCCACATCGCGCTTCTTTAATTCCAGGATTATTTCTTTTACTCTTTCAGGCGTCAGGTTCCCGTATATCTCGTCATTAATCATCATTGCCGGAGCTTTATCACAAAGCCCCAAACAAGAAACCGATTCTATGGTGAATTTTTTATCCTGTGTAGTTTGACCTGTTTTGATGTTCAATTCCTTGCTCAAAGCGTCTAAAATTTGCTTTGAGCCATTGAGGTAACATGGCAAAGATTCGCAGATACGAATAACGTATTCCCCTGTCTGTTCAAAGGTGAACATGGAATAGAAAGAAGCAGTGCTGTAGACCTCCACTCTCGGCAATTTTAATCCCTCTGCCAGGAATGAGATAACTTCCTCAGTCAGACAACCGTACTTCTCCTGCGCAGCATGAAGGCATGGAATTAACGCTTCTTTCTCAAAATTATGCTCTTTGAGCGTCTTCTCGAGTTCCTCTTTGCATTTCTGTAAAGGCATCGGGTTTTCCTCCATGAATACAACGGCTCTCTGTTTGGAGTCAAAAATCTAAATTGAAAACGATTTTAGTATATTTGCAGGCTTTTGTCA
>Ga0210056_1001202_pt1 | contig 22502 bp, 23 predicted proteins | sample CryGeyCG2014_080_2_FD_183965 | JGI IMG/M metagenome (GOLD analysis project Ga0210056, IMG submission 183965) | Groundwater microbial communities from aquifer - Crystal Geyser CG07_land_8/20/14_0.80 (SPAdes) (version 2) | ecosystem: Environmental > Aquatic > Deep subsurface > Groundwater | place... | reverse complement strand
TTTAATTGACCAAATTTCATTAAAATTTGAAGAAATAAACTCTGTTTTGGAAAAAAGAGGAAATTTAAAAATAAAAGGCAGGCAGGTCATAAAATTAATTGGTTTTAATAATACTATTCTTAGTTTTATTCTTTCTAAATTATCTCTTCTTGATAAACCCGATATTTTATGGGAAAGAGAAGATTTAGAATCGCTTTTTAAAAATTTGCGTTCAATGTTTGAGTTAGACGATAGATTTAAAAATTTAGAGATAAAAATTAATTTTATTCAAGAAAATTCAAAACTTATGTTACAAACCTTAAACAATCGCCGAGCAGAAATGCTTGAATTAACTATTATTGTTTTGATTTTAATTGAAGTAATTTTGTTTATTTACGAGATATTTCTAAAATGAATCAAATAGAATTTCTCCAGAAAAATAAATTTACCCGAAAGATTATTTATAAATTGGGGCGAAGCAGAACAAAGAAGATGGTTAAAAATATCGAGAAGTATTTTAATAAAACAGATAAAATATTGGATATTGGAAGCGGTATTTGTAATATTTGTGAAATCTTAAAAGAAGAGAATTTTAACGTCACTCCCTTAGATATTAAAAATTTGAGTTTTGTTGATAATATAGAACCGATTATTTATAATGGAGATAAAATTCCATTTAATGATAATGAATTCGATGTAGCTTTAATTTCAACTGTTTTACATCATTGTAGAAAACCAGAAGAAATCATTAAAGAAGCAAAACGTGTTTCCAAAAGAATAGTAATCATTGAAGATATTTATCTAAATGAGATTCATAAGCACCTAACTTATTTTTTTGATAGTTTAATTAATTTAGAATTTACCGGACATCCTCATACCAACAAAACCAATGAAGGATGGCAGGCATTATTTAAAAAATTAAATTTAAAATTAAAAGATGTAAAATATGCTAATAGCTATTTAGTATTTAAACAAGCTATGTATTATCTTGAAAAATGAGAAAAATTCCGAGTATTAAAAAAATAAAAATTAAAGTAATTGGAATTGGCGCCGGAGGAAGCACTATTGTTTCCGAAATTGCCAAAAATATAAAAAAAGCAAGTTTTGTTGTTACTGATTGCGATAAGCGGATTTTGAAAAAAGGAGAAAAAAATATAAAAGTAATTCAATTAGGAGAAGATATAAGCCATGGTTTGGGTACAGGCATAAATCCGATTTTAGGAGAGGAAATCGCCCGAAAAGAAAAAGAAAAAATTACTAAAATTTTAAAAAATCAAGACCTTTTGATTTTAATAGCATGTTTAGGAGGGGGTTTCGGTTCGGGTGCTACGCCAGTTTTTGCTGAACTATCAAAAAATTTTAAAAATATCAGTTTAGGAATTTTTACTTTACCTTTTAAATTTGAAGGTGAGAAAAAAACAAAAATAGCTAAGGAAGCTTTAGAAAAAATAAAAGAGAATTTATCAGGAACTTTCATTGTTTCTAATGAAAAAATTTTTCAAGTTATTGATAAACACACCCCTTTTAAAAAAGCTCTTTCAATTTTAAACAAAAATTTAATTTTAATCCTTAAAGATTTAATTGAGTTAATTTCAAAAACGGGAGTAATCAATATCGATTTTGCCGATTTAAGAACAATTTTAAAAGGACGAGGCCAAATAATTTATGTTGGCAGTATCATTTGTTCCGGGCCTAATCGGACAGAAGAGGCAATTAAAAAAGTTTTTCAAAGCCCTTTTTACGGAGGAGCTGCTGCTGCCTTTTTCTGTAAAAATATTTTGTTTAATATTAGCGGGGGCGAGGATTTAACTTTAAAAGAAGTGGAAAGAATAAGTTCGGGAATTTATAACATTTGTCCCCAAGCAAAAATAATTTTCGGAATTTCCCAGGATAAAAAATATAATGGAAAAGTTAAAATTACGCTTATTCAAGCCGGCGAAGAAAAAATTAAAAAATCGATAAGAAAGAAGATAGTAAAGAAAGAGAAACCTTTAAAAAGGGAAGCAGTTAAAGAAAAGAAAAAAACCAAAAAAAAGAGAAAAGAGATTCGACGGTCAGCTTTGGAAATAAAAAAAGCGGAAAAAGAAGAGGAAAGCGAAGTTTTAGCTCAAGAAAAAGAATGGGAAATCCCCGCTTTTTTGAGAAAAAAAATTAAATAATTATAACGCTGACGCTATTAATTATTTCATAATTATGACCGAAATAAAAAAAGCAATAATTCCAGTCGCTGGTTTAGGGACAAGATTTCTTCCCTTAACTAAAGTTTTAGCTAAAGAACTTTTACCTTTGGCAGATTCTTGTATGGTTAATTATGTAGTTTCTGAAGTCAAGAGTTCTGATGTTAATGAAATTATTTTTGTTCTTTCAGAAAAAAAGAGCATTATTTTAGATTATTTTAAAAAATCTTCCAAAATTGAAAACATTTTAAAATCTCAGGAAAAACAAGAACTTTTAAAAGAATTGCAAGAATTTGAAAAAGAATTTGAAGAGATTTCTTTTTCTTTCGTATATCAGGAGAAACCAAAAGGTGACGGCGATGCGATTTTAAAATGTAAAAACTTAATAGGCAAGGAGCCAGCTGGAGTTCTTTTTGGCGATGATATTTTTGTTTCAAAGATACCTGTCTTAGCTCAATTGAATCAGATTTTTAAAACTTCAGAGAAATTAGTTATCGGCTTAAAAAAAATTGCCCGAGAAAAACTTTCTTCTTATGGAGTAGTTGAAGTAGAAAAAATTGCTAACCGACTTTACAAAATTAAAGAAATAGTTGAAAAACCAAAGGAGATTTCTAAAGCCCCTTCAGATTTAGCAATTTGTGGACGATATATAATAACTCCGGATGTTTTTAGTTATTTAGAAAAGACGCCAGCTAATGAAAAAGGAGAGATAATTTTAGCCGAGGCATTGAGAGCGATGTTAAAAGATGGTAAAATAATCTATGGTTATGAAGTTGATGGCGAGTGGCTTGAATGCGGAAATAAAATTGAATGGTTAAAGTCAAATTTGTATCTCTCTTTAAATCACCCAAAATACGGCCCTATTTTAAGGGAAGCGTTCAAAAGATATTATGATAAAAGTAGGTAAAAATATTTTAAAAGAAGTTTATAAACAGCGTTCTCCTGATGTCCATAAATATGATTTTGGGCTACTACTGGTGATTGGAGGAGGGGAATTTTATACTGGTTCGCCGACTTTGGCCGCCTTGGCGGCCTTTAAAACCGGGGTAGATATGGTTCGTATTTTAGCTCCCAAAAGAGCCGCTGATATTATCGCTACTTTCTCTCCTAATTTAGCCGCTTATCCTTTAAAAGGAAAATGGTTAGAGGGAGAGGATCTACCAACTTTAATCTCAATGGCTGAGTCGGCAGAAAGAGTAGCTCATGGGAAAACAGCCATAGTAATTGGAGGAGGTTTGGGAAGAACAGAAGAAACAAAAGAGACAATAATAAAATTTCTTTCCCAAGTTTCAACTAAAGCTGTTATTGATGCTGATGCCATTCATGCCATAGCGTTGAGGAAAGAATTAATTAAAGAAAAAAATTTTTTAATTACACCTCATTGTTTTGAATTTTTTATTCTCACAGGCCGCCAAATTCAAGGTTTACCTTTAGGAGAAAAAGTTAAGATTGTTCAAGAAGAGGCAGGAAATTTCGGCGTTACAATTCTCTTAAAGGAAAGAATAGATATAATTTCCAATGGTAAAGAAGTGGCTATCAATGAAACTGGTTCTCCTTTTATGACGAAAGGAGGGACAGGTGATACCTTAGCTGGAATTTGCGGAAGTTTACTCGCCCAAGGAATTGAACCATTTACAGCCGCTCAAGCCGCAGCTTTTATTAATGGCAAAGCAGGAGAAATTGCCGCTAATAAATTAAAAGAGAGTCTCACAGCCACAGATTTAATTGAGGCAATTCCAGAAGTTCTCAGATAAAGATGTATGGAAAAAATATACGATTTAATTATTATCGGTGGCGGACCAGCAGGAATTACTGCTGGCATTTATGCTGCGAGAAAGCGGTTAAGAACTCTTGTTTTAACTAAGGATTTTATAGGTCAGGTTGGAAAAACAAGTCAGATTGATAATTACCCCGGTTTTTTTGGAATTTTCGGTTTGGAATTAATAAAAAAATTTGAAGAACATTTGAAAAAATTTGAAATAGATATTTTAGAGGGAGAAGAAATAATTAAAGTAGAAAAAAAGGGGCAAAATTTTCTTGTTAAAACAAAACAAAAAAAAGAATTTTTAGCGAGAGCAATAATTATTGCAACGGGTAGAGACCCTCGGCCTTTGGAAGTTGAGGGCGAAAAAGAATTTATCGGAAAAGGTGTATCATATTGCAGTATTTGCGATGCGCCTTTTTTTAAAGACAAAAGTGCAGCGGTAATTGGAGGAGGAAATTCTGGTTTTGAGGCGGCTTTAGATTTAACAAAATATGCCAAAAGAATTTTTATTTTTGAAAAGTCAGATAAAATAATAGCCGATGAAATTTTACAGGAACAAGCATCTGAAGAAAAAAAGATTGAAATTCATTTAAATAAAGAAATTAAAAAAATTGAAGGCAGGGGAAAAGTTCAGGCGATTATCTATGATGATTTAAAAACCGGAAAAACTTTTCAAGTCCCCATCCATGGTGTTTTTATTCAAATTGGGTCAATTCCTGCCACCTCTTTTATTAAAGAGTTGGTTGAATTTAATGAGATGGACGAGATTAAAGTTAATTTTGAAACTTGTGAAACATCAATGCCCGGTATTTTCGCTGCCGGTGATGTTAATGAAGGAAAAGATAAACAAATAGTTTTAGCTGCTGGCGAAGGAGCGCGAGCAGCATTGAACGCTTATGAATACATTAGAAATGCAAAATGGAAATTTAAAGATTAAAAATATAAAGGCGAGGGAGATTTTGGATTCGAGGGGAAATCCGACTGTTGAAGTTGAATTAGAAACAGAAGAAGGAATTTTTGTTGCTTCGGTTCCTTCTGGCGCCTCTACTGGAAAATACGAAGCAGTTGAGTTAAGGGACGGCGGTGAAAGATATAGAGGAAAAGGAGTATTAAAAGCAATTAAAAATATTCAAGGAGTTATTTTTCCGGCGATAAAAAATAAAGATGTGTCTAATCAAAAAGAAATAGATGAATTAATGATCGAATTGGACGGAACGCCAAATAAATCAAGATTAGGGGCTAATGCTATTCTGCCAGTTTCGATGGCTGTTTGCCGGGCTGGCGCCAAGGCAAAAAATCTTCCTTTATATAAGTATCTTTCTGAGATTTCAAATTTAGAATCCAAAGTCCTTAATTTTCCAAAACCTTCTTTTAATATCATTAATGGTGGAGCCCATGCCGGAAACGATTTAGACATCCAAGAATTTATGGTTTTGCCTCAACAGGAATCTTTTTTGGAAAATCTTCGGGTCGGTAGTGAAATTTATCATATTTTGAAAGAAATTGTTGAAAAAAAATACGGCGAAGAAGCAATGAATGTTGGTGACGAAGGGGGATTTGCTCCGCCGGTTTCCGACACGAAAGAGGTTTTAGATTTGATTATAAAAGCAATTAAAGATTATCCAAAAACAAAAATAGGTTTAGATTGCGCTGCCTCCCAATTTTTTCAAGATAAAAAATATCATTTAGAAAAAAAAGTTTTTAATTCAAAAGAACTAAGTTCTTTTTACTGTGAATTAGTTAAAGCCTATCCAATTATTTTGTTAGAAGACCCTTTTGCCGAAGATGATTGGGAAGGGTGGCAAAAGCTAATTTCTAATTTTCAATTTCTAATTTCTAAACCTTTAGTGATTGGGGACGATTTGACGGTGACCAATCCAAAAAGAATAAAAGAAGCCCAGGAAAAGAAAGCTTGCAATGGACTTTTGTTGAAAATAAATCAAATTGGAACAATATCGGAGGCGATTGAAGCGGGGAAATTAGCCCGGTTTTTTGAATGGAAAGTAATGGTTTCCCATCGTTCGGGCGAGACAAATGATGATTTCATTGCTGATTTAGCCGTCGGAATAGGGGCTGATTTTATAAAATCAGGAGCGCCAGCCAGAGGAGAAAGAGTGGCAAAATATAATAGATTATTAAAAATTGAAGAAGATTTTCGCTCGGCAGACTGATTCGCTCGGATACCTTGCCTCAGGGAGCACGCAGTCGGCTCAAGCAGTAAAAAAAGTTATTGACCGCCGCTGCTATTGCTCGTCCCGCCTTACAGGTTTAAAAGCTCATACATAGTTTCTTTTGGGCGGGACTGCGCAATGCACCCTTCGGCAAGGATACCTCGCTCATCAGTCGGTTTACCTCGCTTCTTTTATTCGTATATTCGTATATATTCGCCCGCCTGCAACGCTATGCGTAGTATTGCGGGCAGGTAATTCGTAGGGATAGGATTATGAAAAAAATTCTTTTCATTATATTGGATGGTTTAGGCGATAGACCCATTAAAGAATTAAAAGGGAGAACACCTTTGGAGGCGGCAAAAACGCCAAATTTTGATTTTTTAGTGAAAAATGGAATTTGCGGATTAATTGAACCAGTTTTTTTTGGTGATTTTCCAACCTCAAAAGATGCTCACCTGTCTTTATTTGGTTACGATTTAAATAAATGGCATATGGGTAGAGGCGTTTTTGAGGTTTTGGGAATTGGGATGAAAATGAAAGAAGGAGATGTGGCTTTAAGAGGGAATTTTGCTACCGTTGATAAAAATTTAAAGATAATTGATAGAAGAGCAGGTCGCATTTCAGACATTAAACCATTAATTAAAAGTTTAAATGGATTGGTTATTTCCGGAGTTAAATTTTTATTAGCTTCCGGAATTTCCCATAGAGTAGGAATAATTTTAAGAGGAAAAAATTTATCTGAACAAATCAGCGATGGCGATTTGTATGAAAGTAAAATTATTGCTCCAAAAATTTTACCGTTAAAAAAGATAAAAGAAGCAAAATTTACCGCCAAGGTTTTAAATGAATTTTTAATTAAATCCCATCAAATTTTAAAAGAACATCCCTTAAATAAGAAAAGGGAGAGAAAGGGATTGTTGCCGGCAAATTATCTCTTAGTTCGGGAAGCAGGAAAATTTAAAAAAATTCCTCCTTTTTCTAAAATTTGGAAGTTCGCAAGCTTGCCTGCGGGCCGGGAATTAAAATCGGCAGCTATTAGTGGCGGTGGTTTATATCAGGGAATTGGTAAAGTTTTAAATATGGATATTATTAAAGTAAAAGGGGCAACCGGAAAACCTGATACTAATATCAAAGGAAAATTAGAGGCAGCTCGGAAGGCATTTAAAAAATACAATTTTATTTATCTTCATATAAAAGGCACTGACGTTTTCAGCCATGATGGAGATTTTTTAGGCAAGAAAAAATTTATTGAAAAAATTGATAAATTTTTACCAATTCTCTTTGGCCTTAAAAATACTTTAATTATAATAACCGGAGACCATACAACTCCTTGCAAAATTAAAGAACACACTGCCGACCCTATACCGATTCTGATATATGGTAATGGCAAAGATTCAGTTGAAAAATTTTCTGAAAAAGATTGTAGAAAAGGGAAACTCGGTAAAATAAAAAGCAATATTTTGATGAAAACAATATGGCGAAAAAGATTCTTTTAATTGAAGACGTTAAAGCTGTTTACGAAATGTATCAATTCGCGTTTGAAAAAGAAAATTTTAAAGTAGAAATAGCCACAAATAAAGAGAGAGCAATGAAAGCAGCGTTAGAAAAAGAGCAGCAGCCAGATTTAATCTTACTTGATTTAGTTTTACCCAGCAAAAAAGAAGCAGTTACTGAACCAGAATTTCAAGGAATTGAGATTCTAAAAGAATTAAGAACAAATGAAAAGACAAAAAACATTCCAATTTTTATCCTAACCAATTTTGACTCTGACGAAACGCGCAAAACAGCAAAAGATTATAATGTAGAAAACTACTTTATTAAATCAAACTATACGCCAAAAGAATTGGTTACGATTATTAAAAGGTGGTTTACGGCAAAAGGAGCGCTTGACACTGGAATCTAATACAATAAAATAGAATATATGTCTAACAAATTTAAAAAAATTTTAATTTCAATAATCCTTATTGTTTTAGGAATTACAGTGGGTTATATTATTTCCAATAAATTTGTTGTTTCGAAGTCAATTAGTTCAAACGAGAATATTCTCTCCTCAAAAGAAATAGGAGACAAATCAATAAAATATTTAAATGAAAAACTTTTAAAGAATGTTGGTTTAACCGCTTCTTTAGTAACTGAACCCCAAATTAACAATGAATTGGGGATGTATGAATTTAAAGTTAAAATACAAAATGAAGAAGCTACTTTATATGTGACAAAAAATGGCAAGTTCTTATTTTCTCAACCACTTGATTTAACTAAAGAACCGCCCACAGCGCAAGGAACTAGCACTGGTGAGCAGGAAGGAAAGCCAACTTTGGGAGGTTTTTCAGAAACAGAAAATCAAATTTGCAAAGAAAACGATAAACCAATTGTTTATTTCTTTGGTTCCGAGAGTTGTCCTCATTGTGTATGGGAGAGTCCAATTATTGAAAAAGTAGCCAGTGAATTCAAAAATTACATTTCCTTGCATAGTAATATAGATAAAAACGCTGATGAGGAAATTTTCTCAAAATATTCTACCGGCGGTATTCCAACTATTGTTTTAGGATGCAAATACTATCGGGTTGGTTCCGGTGAAAGTATAGGCGAAGAAGAAGAGGAAAAAGTGCTGAAGGAATTAATTTGTAATCTAACTGATAAAAAACCAAAAGAAATTTGTGAAAAAATATAGCGTTAAAGTTTATAGCACTCCAATATGTCCTTATTGTGTTGTTCTAAAAAAATTTTTAGGAGAACACAATATTGAATTTGAAGATGTTGATGTGTCTCAAAATGAAGAAGCAGCCAAAGAGATAATTGAAAAATCAGGACAGATGAGAGTACCGGTAATAGAAATAAATGGCGAGATAGTAGTAGGATTTGATAAAGAGAAGATTTCGACGTTATTAAATATAAAATAATAATAAAATCCAAAGCCTAAATGTCAAATGTCAAAGCAAATCCAAAGCTCAAAAATTAAATATAATCACATTTTGAATTTTGGATTTTAATCATTGATTTGACATTTGGATTTTGATATTTGGATTTTTATGGCAATAAAAATAGCAATAAATGGTTTTGGCCGGATAGGTCGGCCAACTTTTCGAAGGATTCTCGCTCATCACCCTGATTTGGAAGTGAAGGCAATTAATGATTTGACCGATGCTAAAATCTTAGCCCATCTTTTAAAATACGATTCTATTTATAAAATTTATCAAAAAACAGTAAAGGCGACCGAGAAAGAACTTTTAGTTAATGGAAATAAAGTTAAAATTTTTGCCGAAACAAATCCTTCAGAATTACCCTGGAAAGAATTAGGGATTGATATTGTGTTGGAATGTACCGGCCATTTTACTGATTATGAAGGCGCTAAAAAACATATTCAAGCCGGAGCAAAAAAAGTAATAATTTCTGCTCCCGCTAAATCTATTGAAATTCCAACTTTTGTTTTGGGAGTAAATGAAAAAGAATACGATTCCAAAAAAGACAATGTAATTTCTATGGGTTCTTGTACTACTAATTGTTTAGCGCCAGTAGCTAAAGTTTTGCAGGATAATTTCGGAATAGTAAAAGGATTTATGACTACTGTTCACAGCTATACCAATGACCAGAGAATTTTAGATTTAGTTCATAGCGATTTGCGTCGCGCCAGAGCTGCCGGCTTAAACATTATTCCCACTACTACCGGCGCAGCAAAAGCAATTGGAAATGTTATTCCTGGACTTAAAGGAAAATTAGATGGAATTGCTTTACGGGTTCCCACTCCCATTGTTTCAGTTTTAGATTTGATTTGTGAGGTGAAAAAGAAAACAACGGTTGAGGAAATAAATTATGTTTTTAAGAAATCTTCTCAAAAAAAAGAATTAGAGGGAATTTTAGGCATCGAAGATGTGCCTTTAGTTTCTTCTGATTATATTGGTAATTCTTTTTCGGCTATTGTTGATGCTAATTTGACAATGGCAGTTGATAATTTAATTAAAGTTGTTGCCTGGTATGATAATGAATGGGCTTATTCCTGTCGCTTAGCCGAATTTGCTGAATATCTCGGGAAATCGCTCGGGCATCCTGCTTCAAGGAGCACGCAGTCGGCTTAAGTGATAAAACAGGGATTATTTTCAGCCGCTGCTATTACTCGCCAAGCTTCCTTGATATTTTAGAAATACAATTCTTTATCTGGCGCTTGGCTCCGTAATGCTCCTTTCGGCCACTGGGAAATTCAGCTCACTGCGTTCGCGAATTTCCCGCGACCTGCGGGTCGCCTCGCTCCCCTTATTTGTTTAGAAATTAAAAATTGAAAATTTTCATTTTATATCTCACCCCGGCTTTGGCCGGCTATTTTAATTTAAATTAAGTTTGAATTTAAATTTCTAAAAAGGTAAAATGAATAAAAATGCCTTTATTAAATTTCCAACAAACCAAAAAACTTCTTCTAAAATACAAAATCCCGATTTATCAAACAGAGATTTTTAATTCAGAAAAAAAAGCAGAGAAATTTGTTAAAAAAATTGGTTATCCAGTTGTTTTAAAAATTTTTTCGTTAACAATTTTGCATAAAACAGACATGGGAGGAGTAAAAATGAACATTAAAAATAATAAAGAGCTCAAAAAAGCATTTTTTGATTTAATTAAAATTAAAAGAATTGAAGGTATTTTAGTTCAAAAAATGGGAGCAGGGAAAGAAATAGTTTTAGGGATGAAAAGAGATTTTCAATTTGGCCCGGTTTTAATGTTTGGTTTAGGCGGAATATTTGTTGAAGCATTAAAAGATGTTTCCTTTAGAATTTGTCCAGTTTCTAAAAAAGAAGCTATTAAAATGATTAAAGAAATAAAAGGATATTCGATTTTAAAGGGTCAAAGAGGGGAAAAACCACTAGCTATTGAAAAATTAGCGCCATTAATAACAAAACTTTCTAACCTATCGCTAAAAGAAAAAAATGTAAAGGAAATTGACCTAAATCCGCTCATTATAAATGAAAAAGGAGTTTGGGCAGCGGATTTTAAATTTTTAGTATAAAAGTATGAAAAATCTTGAAAAAATATTTAATCCAAAAACAATTGCTATAATCGGAGCTTCACCCAAAAAAAATTCAGTTGGTTGGGGCTTAGTTAAAAATATTTTAGAGGGTAAAGATTCAAGAAAATTTTTTTATGTCAATCCTTTTGAGAAAGAAATAGGAGGAATAAAATGTTTTTCTAAAATTGGAGATATTTCTCAAGAAATTGATTTAGCAGTAATTGCTGTCAGAGCAAAAATTGTTCCTCAAATAGTGGAGCAATGCTGCCGGAAGAAAGTCGGAGGAATAATTATTATTTCTTCCGGGTTTGCGGAAATAGGAAAGGAGGGAGAAATTTTACAAGATAAAATTATAAAATTGGTAAAATCAGCCAAGATTCCGTTAATCGGCCCCAATTGTCTTGGTATTATTCGACCTTCAATAAAATTAAATGTTTCTTTTGCTCCGGCTTTTCCAAAACCAGGCAATATTGCCTTTATTTCTCAATCCGGCGCTCTTATTGATTCAATAATTGATAAAAGTTTGTCAGAAAATTATGGTTTTTCATTTTTAATTTCTTACGGAAATGAGGCAGACCTTACTCTTTCTGATTTTCTTCTTTTTGTTAATAAAGACCGACAAACAAAAGTAATTACTGTTTATCTTGAAGGATTAAAAGGGGGAAGAAATTTTATGAAGGTGGCGAAAAAAATTTCAAAGATAAAACCAATAGTAGTTCTAAAAGCCGGAAGAACTGAAATGGGGAAGAAAGCTGTTTTTACTCATACTGCTTCTTTGGCCGGAAATTATCAAATTTATCAGGCGCTTTTTAAACAAACAGGAATAATTGGAGTTGAAACAATTGAAGAACTTTTTGATATAGCCAAAGTTTTAGCCTGGCAACCAAAATGTAAAAATGGAATTGGAATTATTACTAATGGCGGAGGATGCGGAGTTTTAATGGCAGATTATTGTCAAGAATTGGGCGTAAACTTAGTAAAATTGGATTCAAAAACCATTCAAAAATTGAAAGATTCAAAAATAATGCATCCGGCTTTTTCAAGGAATAATCCTTTAGATATAGTTGGCGATGCCCTAAGTAAAGATTATCAAATAGCAATTGAGGCATTATTAAAGCAAAAAAATATTTATGGGCTTTTAATAATTCAAACTCTTCAAATTATGACTGAAGTGGAAAAAAATGCTAAAATAATTGTAGAAGCAAAAAGAAAATGGCCTGAAAAACCAATTGTGTGTTGTTTTTTGGGAGGAGAGATGACGAAAAAAGGAGTTGAGATTTTAGAAAAAAACAAAATTCCAAATTATCCAGATTTAAAAAGAGCGGCAAAAGCGATGAAAGTTTTAATTTATGAATAAAAACAAAAAATTTATCCTTTGGTTTAAAGAGATTTCAAAAAATGACATTCCTTTAGTTGGCGGGAAAAATGCTTCTTTAGGAGAAATGATTTCTCATTTAACTAAAAAGGGGGTAAATATTCCCAATGGTTTTGCCCTCACAACTAATTTTTATTGGAAATTTCTGGAAGCAAACGGCTTGGATAAAGTCCTTAAAGGATTTTTTAAAGAATTTAATCCCAAGAGCATAAAAAGTATTCAGGAAACCGGCAGAAAATGCAGAGAAGCGATTTCAAAAGGAAAATTTCCCGACAGTTTAAAACGAGAAATTTTAAAAGCTTATTTGAAACTATCTCAAAAATACGGGGCAAATCTCGATGTGGCCGTACGCACTTCCGGCGTTGCGGAAGACAGGCCGAACGCTTCTTTTGCAGGCCAATTCGAAACTTATCTTAACGTAAGAGGAGAAAAAGAATTGTTAAAAGCGGTCAAAAAAAGCATTATTTCAACCTTTACCGACAGAGCCATTGCTTACAGGGAAGAGAAAAAAATAGGACAAATGGAATTCGGCCTTTCTGTCGGCGTTCAAAAAATGATTAGGTCTGACTTAGCTTCTTCCGGGGTAATGTTTACTCTTGATACCGAAACTGGTTTTAGAAATGTTGTTTTGATAAATTCAATTTATGGGTTAGGAGAATTGATTGTTAAAGGGAGAATTACACCGGATACTTTTTATGTTTTTAAACCAACCTTGAAAATGGGTTATAAAGCAATCATAAGAAAAGATTTGGGCAGGAAAACGGTAAAATATATCTATAATAAGGCCGGTGGGATAAAAGAGATAAAAATTCCTTCAGCTAAGCAACTCCAATTTTCTTTAAATGATGATGAAATTTTGAAATTAGCGAAATGGGGTTGTTTAATTGAAGAACATTATAAATTTCCTCAAGATATTGAATGGGCAAAAGATGGATTAACTAAGAAATTATTTATAGTTCAATCAAGACCAGAAACTGTTCATGCTCTTTTAAAACCTCAATTTTACGAAGAATACAAAATAAAAACTAAGAGAATTCCAATTTTAACTGGCATTGCTATCGGAGATAAAATTGGACAAGGAAAGGTTCGGCTAATTTCCGATGTTTCAAAAATAGAGGAATTTAGAAAAGGAGAAGTTTTAGTAACAAAAATGACAGATCCAGATTGGGTTAGTATATTTCCCTTAGCTTCAGCTATTATAACTGACGAAGGAGGAAAAACATGTCATGCAGCTATTGTTAGTCGGGAATTAGGAATACCTTCTATTATAGGAACCCAAAAAGCAACCAAAGTTTTAAAAAATAACCAAGAAATTAGTGTTGACTGCACCCAGGGATTAAGTGGCAGAATATTTTTAGGCAAGGTTCCTTATGAGGTAAAAAGATACGATTTAAAAGAGATTCCGAAATTGAAAACAAAAATAATGATAAACATTGGCGCGCCGGAAATTGCTTTTAAAACTTCATTTTTACCAAATGATGGAGTAGGATTAGCCAGAGAGGAATTTGTTATCGCAGAAAAAATAAAAATCCATCCCTTGGCGCTCTACCACTTTAATAAAATTAAAAATAGACAGCTCAAGAGGAAAATAGCAATTCTGACTGTTGAACACAAAGACAAAAAAGAATATTTTGTTAAGGAATTAGCGGAGGGAATTGCTCAAATCGCTGCTGCTTTTTGGCCAAAGCAAGTAATTGTTCGCTTTTCCGATTTTAAAACAAACGAATACGCCCAATTAATTGGAGGAGAATTATTTGAGCCAAAAGACGAAGCAAATCCAATGTTGGGATGGAGAGGAGCTTCAAGATATTACGACCCCAAATTTAAACCCGCCTTTTTAATGGAGTGCGAAGCAATAAAGAGAATTCGCAATGTCTTTGGTTTAAGAAATGTGAACCTGATGGTGCCTTTTTGTCGAACAGTAGAGGAGGGGAAAAAAGTTATGGAATTAATAGAAAAAGCTGGTTTAAAAAGAGGGAAAGATGGACTTAAAATTTATGTAATGTGCGAGATTCCGTCAAATGTAATTTTAGCCGAAGAATTTTTAAAGATATTTGATGGGATGTCAATCGGTAGCAATGATTTGGCCCAATTGGTTTTAGGAATTGATAGAGATGCAGGAATACTTCAGAAAATTGGCGATGAAAGAAATGAAGCGGTAAAAGAAATGATAAGAAAAGTTATAAAAATTTGCAGAGAAAAGAAAAAATATTGCGGAATTTGCGGCGATGCCCCTTCTACCTTTGTGGATTTTGCTAAATTTTTAATAGATTCTGGAATTCCTTCGATATCTTTATCGCCAGACGCAGTAATTAAAACAATTTTATCGTTGTTAAAGAACAAAGAACAAAAAACAAAAAATTAACTATGTACGATATTATTACCTTTGGTTCAGCAACAAGCGATATTTTTTTGAGATTAAAAAAGGAGAGTTATCAAATTTTAAGAAAGAAGAAAAAACTTCTTTGTTTTCCTTTGGGGGCAAAAATATTTATTGACGATTTAAAAATTGCTTCCGGTGGCGGCGCTACCAATACTGCTGCGACATTTGCCAAACAAGGATTGAGAACAGCTGTTTGTACTAAAGTGGGACAGGATAAAAGGGGAGAGGCGCTCATTGAAGAACTTAAAAAATTAAATGTGGAGACCCAATTTATTAAAAAAGATAAAAAATATTCAACAGCTCATTCTATTATTCTTTCCTCGCCTCCGGAGGATAGAACAGTTTTGATTTATAAAGGAGCCTGTCATTTTATGGAATCTTCTGATATTGCCTGGAGAAAGTTGAAGAAAGTTAAATGGTTTTATTTAGCTCCTTTAACTGGAAAGTCAGCCCAACTTTTTGGACCGTTAGTAGAATTTGCTAAAAAGAATAATATAAAAATTGCCGCTAATCCGGGAAATAGCCAACTAAATTTAAATAGAAAAATTTTAAAACCAATTCTTTCTCAAATTGATATTCTGATTTTAAACATAGAAGAAGCTTCGCTTTTAGCTAAAGCTGAAGAGGAGATAAAAATAATTAAAAAATTGTCCTCTTTAACCAAAGGTATCATTGTTATCACCAAACAGAAGAAAGGGTCAATAGTTTTTGATGGAAAGTATATCTATAAAGCAGGAATAGCAGCTCCTCATATTTTGCCATTAGAAAAAACTGGAGCTGGTGATGCTTATGCTGCTGGGTTTTTAACTGGATTTTTTAAAAAAAATGATATAAAATATGCGATACAGTTAGCAACAGCCAATGCCACCAGTTGTATTTTAGAAATTGGAGCCAAAAAAGGGCTATTGGCAGAAGGCCAGTGGGAGCAGCAGCTGGGGCCTCGAGTAAGAGTTCAAATTAAGAGATGCAAATAATTTTAGAAAAATCAAAATGTATTGGTTGCGGAAGTTGCGCTGCTGTTTGTCCAAAGCTTTTTGAAATGGGGGAAGATGGAAAAGCCCATTTAAAAAACTCAAAAACAAATTCAGAAAATGAAATATTAGAAATTGGAGAGGAGAAGTGCGCTAAAGAAGCAACTGAAGTCTGTTCGGTCCAAGCCATCTATCTGAAGGTATGATTTTACTTAAAGCCAAAATAAGAGAAAAATTTGGTCGGAAAACCCACTATTCACACCAGGAATTAATTCCTGCTATTTTATATGGTTCAGAAATTAAAAATTTCCCCCTAGAAATTGATAGGAAACAATTTGAAAAAGTTTATAAAGAAACAGGAGAAAGTTCTTTAATTTCACTTCAAATTGAAGGAGAAAATTCTAAGAAATTTGACGTTTTAATTCATGATGTTGAAAAAGACCCTTTAACAAAAAAGATTTTACATGTTGATTTTTATTGTCCTTCAACTAAAAAAGAAGTTAAGGCGGAAATCCCTTTAGTTTTTGAAGGAGAAACTCCAGTTGTAAAAGAATTAGGAGGAATTTTAATTCGGGAGATTCAAACAGTTATAGTTAAAGGATTAGCTCAAAAGTTACCCAGAGAAATTAAAGTGAATATTTCAAAACTTAAAAATTTCCAAGATAGAATTTTAATTAAAGATTTAGAAATTCCTGAAGGAATAACTATTTTGAAAAGTCCTGAAGAAATTGTTGCCTTAATTGGATTACCAGAGAAGGAGGAAGAGATAAAACCGGTTGAAGAGAAACCAGTTGAAGAAAAACCAATAGAAGAGAAAGTAACCGAAACTGAAACGACAGAGAAAACAAAAAGTTAAAAAGTAAAAATATGTTTTCTTACTTTTCAAAATTATTTTTTATATTTATTTTTATTATTGGCCTTGTTTGGGCTTTTTTAATTTTCGCCACTCCCGTTTACAGCGGGACTTCTTATAATTTAGAAGAAATTTGTAAGTCCGACCAAACGGTTGATAATGAATGCCAAAAGCTTTCAAAACAAGATTGCCGAGTATTATTGGAAAATTGTTTGAAATATTATGAAGCAGAAAGTGAAGAATTTCAAAAGAATGTTACTCAAAAACAGGCCGAAAAGAAAACTTTGCAAAATCAAATTTACATTTTGGAAAACAAAATTAAGCAATTAGATTCCCAAATTTATCAAAGTAATTTAATAATAAAAGACCTTAAATTGCAAATTTTAGATACTCAGGATTCTATAGATAAAACAAGTTTGAAAATTAAAGAAATTAAAGGAAATTTAACTAATATTTTGCAACTTAGTTATGAAAATGATAAAAAAAGTTATCTCGAAATATTTTTAGCTGAAGAAAAAATTTCTGATTTTTTTAATGAGTTAATGGCTTTAGAATCTTTAAATTCAAAAACCCAAGAACTTTTGGGGAAAATTAAAGGATTAAAGTCAGATTTAGAAAATCAAAAGGATTTAATGGTTGGAGAGAAAGACGAAAGTGAAAAAGCAGTTATTCTTCAAGAACTTCAAAAAAAAGAACAGCAAGGAATTCAAAAAGAAAAAGGTGTTATTTTGGAAAAGACAAAAGGAGAAGAAACTTTATATCAGAACTATTTAGCGCAATCTAAAAAAAAGGCGGCTGAAATAAGAGCCAGAATTTTTGAATTAATTGGCGTGCCAAAAGCCCCTACTTTTGGCGAGGCCTATGAAATTGCTAAATATATTAAGAGCGTAACTGGTGTTCGACCGGCTCTTTTATTGGCAGTAATGACCCAAGAATCAAATATTGGAAAAAATGTTGGCCAGTGCTACTTAAAAAACCCCGAGACTGGCTCGGGAATAGTAGTTTATAATAGTAGAGAAATCTCTCGGGTGATGAATCCTCAAAGAGATATTCCTTATTTTTTAGAAATTACTAAAGAATTAGGCAGGGATTCTTATAATACTCCGGTTTCTTGCCCAATGAGTTTTGGTTGGGGAGGAGCAATGGGTCCAGCTCAGTTTATTCCTGATACCTGGGCTAACCCAAAATATGGTTATGGCCAAAAAGTTAAAGAAGTTACTGGAAAACCAGCTGACCCTTGGAATATAAAGGATGCTTTTCTTGCTGCGGGTTTGTACCTGAGAGATTTAGGAGCATCTCAAGATGAATTTAAAGCAGTAATGAGGTATTTTTCCGGATATTCTTGGTCCAAATGGGAAGAATTTTACGGAAGGTCAGTATTGTCAATTGCCAGCCAATATGAGGAAGATATTAAACAGATTGAAGGGCTTTAAAGATTGGTTCTAGTTTTCCTTCCATTATTTTCTCAATATTATGAAAACTTTTTTTAATTCGATGGTCGGTAATCCTGTCTTGGGGGAAATTATAGGTTCGAATTTTTTCTGCTCTTTCTGCTGTTTTAATTTGCGATTTTCTTTCTTTTTCTATTTCTAATCTCTTTTTATTTTGTTCTTGCTTATATAGTTTAGCTGTTAAAATACTTAAAGCAGTTTCTTTATTTTCACCTAAACTTCTGGAGTTTTGGGAACAGACAATTATATTGGTTGGTAAATGAGTAATTCTCACCGCCGTTTGGCGTTTATTAACATATTGTCCACCAGGACCAGATGCTTTGTAAAAATCCATTTTAATTTCATTAGGATTTAATTTAATTTGAAAGGATTCTGGTTTTAAAAAGACAGCGACCGAAACAGTAGAAGTATGAATTCTGCTTCCTTTTTCGGTTTTTGGTATTCTTTGAATTCGATGAATTCCTGCTTCATGTTTCATTTTCAAAAAAACATTTTCTCCTTTCAATTCAAAAATTATCTGTTTTAAGCCATTGAGTTCAGTAGGGCTGGAATCTAAAACCCTTGCTTTCCAATTAGCTGAGCCAGCAGCGTATTTCGAATACATTTTAAAGAGTTCGGAAACAAAAAGAGCTGCCTCTTTTCCTCCTATACCTGCTCTTATTTCCACAATTACTGATTGAGAATTATTAAAGGTCATAAATTCTTTGAATGTTTTAATAATTCTTTTTTCTTTCTTAATTTTTCAGTAAATTTTTGAATTCTTCCAGCCGTATCAATTAATTTTTCTTTCCCGGTGTAGAAAGGATGACATTTGAAACAAATTTCTGTTTCAATAGATTCTTTAGTTGAGCCAATCTCAAAAATATTTCCACAAGCACAGTGGACCTTCGCCTTTGGATAATATTTTGGGTGGATATTTTTTTTCATAATTTGATTATATTAATTATATCTTAAAGCTATTGAAAAATCAAATTGATTATAGTAAAATGCCAGTTATGGGAAAAATAGAAGATTTTAAAATTGATATGGATGAAATGATGAAAGCTGGTGTTCACATCGGGCATTCCATTTCAAAGCTTCATCCAAAAATGAAAGATTTTATCTTAGGAATAAGAAATACTTCTCATATAATTGATTTAAAAAAAACAAGTCAATATTTAATTGAAGCATTGAAATTTATTCAAGAAATTATAAAAAATGGAGGAACCTTGCTTTTAATTGGGACAAAACCACCTTTTAAAACTTTAATTAAAGAGATAGCCGAGGAGTGTAATCTTCCTTGGGTTAACGAACGTTGGCTTGGCGGCACCTTTACTAATTTTGGAACAATCTTAAAAAGAATAAAATATTTTAAAGAACTCACCAGACAAAAAGAAACAGATGAATTTGAGAAATATACAAAAAAAGAAAAAATAAAAAAAGAAAAAGAATTAGAAGAGCTTAAAATAAAATTTGAAGGAATAAAAAATATAGAGAAATTTCCCGAAGCAGTATTTATTTGTGATATTATAAAAGATAAACTATGTTTAAAAGAAGCAAAAATGAAAGGGATAAAAACAATAGCTATAGTTCACACCAATACTGATCCTACCTTGGTTGACTATCCAATTCCTGCTAATGATGACGCTTATTTAGCAGTAAAATATATTTTAGAAAAAATCAAAGAAGCGATATTATCAATTAAAAAAAAGTAAATATATGGCAGATATTGAACAAATTAAAAAATTAAGAGTTGAGACAGGTGTTTCTTTGATTGAATGTAAAAAAGTTTTAGAAGAATCAGCGGGTGATATTGAAAAGGCAAAAAAAATTCTTAGAGAAAAAGGTAAAGAGCTCGCTGAAAGTAAGGTTTTAAGAGAAGCCACCGCTGGCATTATCGAAAGTTATTTACATCCTGGAAATAAAATCGGAGTTTTACTTCAGATTCATTGTGAATCAGATTTTGTCGCCCGTTCCGAAGAATTTAAAAAGTTAGCCCACGAATTATGCTTGCAGATTGCCGCAACAAAACCATTGTTTTTAAGCGAAAAAGATATCCCCGAAGAATTTTTGGATGGAGAAAGAAAAATTTATCAGAAACAATTTGAAAATTCAGGTAAGCCGCAAAAAATAGTAGAGCAAATTATCGAAGGAAAATTAAATAAATATAAAAAAGAAATTTCTTTATTATTTCAACTTTGGGTAAAAGATGAAAATAAAACAATAGAAGATTTGGTAAAAGATTATATAGCTAAACTTGGAGAAAATATCGAGATTAAAAAATTTACGAGATTTGAGATTTAAAATGGATGAATTAATCTTTAAAATAATTTTTTCTACAAGTATTATTGGTTTGACAGTAATTATCTTTAGAAAAATTCCGGTTTTAACGAGTTTACCTGCCTGCGCAGGCAGACCCGCGTCGTCGGCAGGCCTGCCTGCGCAGGCAGGGCAAGATAAATTTTTTTTAAAAATTTTTAAATTTGTTCAGCAATTTTTAAATAAATTAAAAATAACTTCCGAGAAATCAGAGAAAAAAATCGAAAATAAACAAAACGAAAATTACTGGAAAGAGATAAAAAAGAGCTAATTTTAACCTCTTTGATGCCATCCTAGCTCAATGGGTTGTCCCGTTTAGTGGGACAACGGGCGACTACCTTAAATTAATTTCAAATGAGTAAGTCGCCCCGGGAGAGCAACTATTCTTTTCTAATGCCGTCCTAGCTCAATGGCAGAGCATTTGTTTTGTAAACAAAAGGTTCCGAGTTCGAGCCTCGGGGACGGCTTAAAGAGAGAAAAAAAGTTGTCTTGACAGATAATTTTTCTTGAGTAAAATAGAAAGGGTATGTTCTTTTATAATTTAATATTTAATTGGTTTTTTTTGAGTTGCTCCGAACTATTTTTTTTTGAGAGTTTGATCCTAGCTCAGGATGAACGCTGGCGGCGTGGATAAGGCATGCAAGTCGTGCGAGAACGTAACATTTTGCGCAAGCAAAATTGTACGTTCTAGCGGCGAACGGGTTAGTAACACGTGGATTACCAACCTCAGAGACGGGTATAATCCCGCGAAAGCGGGACTAATTCCCGATAGTTTCTTTTGCTAAAAGCGGAAGAATAAAAGAGTAATCTGCTCTGAGATGGGTCCGCGGCCTATCAGGTAGTTGGTAAGGTAATGGCCTACCAAGCCTATGACGGGTAGGGGGTGTGAGAGCATGTCCCCCAACAGAGGCACTGAGACACGGGCCTCACTCCTACGGGAGGCAGCAGTCGAGAATTTTCGGCAATGGGCGAAAGCCTGACCGAGCGACGCCGCGTGCAGGAAGAAGGTCTTCGGATTGTAAACTGCTTTTTTTAGGGAACAATCCCGCTTAGAGCGGGATGAGAGTACCTAAAGAATAAAAGGATCCTAATTCTGTGCCAGCAGGAGCGGTAATACAGAATCCTTAAGCGTTATCCGGAATTACTGGGCGTAAAAGGTTCGTAGGTGGTCTACTAAGTCTAATGTTAAAGACCTTTGGCTTAACCTAAGGAAAGCATTGGAAACTAGTAGACTAGAGAGCGTTAGAGGCCAGTGGAACACACGGTGTAGGGGTGAAATCCGTTGATATCGTGTGGAACACCAAAAGCGAAGGCAACTGGCTGGGACGACTCTGACACTGAGGAACGAAAGCGTGGGGAGCAAAAAGGATTAGATAAATCCTTGTCTGTAAAATAAACAGACTAAATGGTGTCCTCCATATTGGCGACAATATGGTGAGCATCCAGCTGTATCGGGGAAACCCATTTTAGTTTAATGGGTAATCCCGAGGGAAGCGAGCACATAAAGCATTATGTGTTTCGCCCCGTAGAGACTATGTAAATCAAAAAGATAGAAAATGAAAAATTCATTTTTGTCTAAAAATTGCAAAGATATTATTCTTGGTTCTTTGTTAGGAGACGGTTCGTTAAAGATTAACGAATATTATAAAAATGCTCGTTTTTCTTTTCGCCATTCTATTAACCAAAAAGAATATTTTTTCTGGAAAAAGAATGAATTAAAAGAAATTTCCGGAGAAAATTGTTTTTGGAAATCAGAAATTAAAGATGGGCTTGGCGGTCAAAAATTACGATATCAAAGCTTAACAACACCAGAATTAACAGAGTTATATAATTTAACTCATAAAAAGGGAGTATTTAAAATCAGCCGCAAATGGCTTAACATAATAACTTCTTTATCTTTAGCAATATGGTGGCTTGACGATGGTTCCATAATAGGGAATGGGAGAAAGGGCGTATTTTGCACTGACCATTTTCTTTACGAAGAACAAAAAATATTATCCCGCTATTTAAAGAAAGTGTGGGATATAAATGTCCATATCGGTAAAATAACTAGAAAATGGGCGGACGAAGAAAAAATATATTATCG
>Ga0210056_1001201_pt1 | contig 22502 bp, 22 predicted proteins | sample CryGeyCG2014_080_2_FD_183965 | JGI IMG/M metagenome (GOLD analysis project Ga0210056, IMG submission 183965) | Groundwater microbial communities from aquifer - Crystal Geyser CG07_land_8/20/14_0.80 (SPAdes) (version 2) | ecosystem: Environmental > Aquatic > Deep subsurface > Groundwater | place... | reverse complement strand
ACTAACTACTGCTGAATTTTCTCCGGTCGGCGCGGTCCCTGACCAATCACTATCATCGCCATCTACGGTGATACTATGCCCCCACGCTCCTGAACACATAAAGAACAATGCAATAACTTCTACCAGTAGAACCAACCTGTTCATTTTAAACATCTCTTTTGTTAGACATTACCTCAAGCTACCAGTCAAAAATTAATCAGCGCTATCGGAACTTGCGAGTTAAATACAGCACTTGACTCACAAATAGACTATATCTTCTTTATTGTATAAGGAAAGAAATAGCAGCATATAATCCTTGATATGGCGCGTAATTAAAAAGTTATTGCGTATATGCTCCCTGCCGTTTTCACCTAACTTCTTTGCGTATTGGGGACTGTTTAATAACTGCTTCACTGCAAAAGCTGCCCCGTCTATAGAATGACACAAAAGCCCTGAATATTTATGTTTAATTTGCAGGGGAATTCCTCCCACATTAGAAGCCACAACCGGTTTCGCTTTCCACAGGGCCTCCGCCACGGTAAGGCCGAACCCCTCTTTAATCGATTTTTGCATAATAATAGTTGAGGCTCTCTGCAGCGCATTGACTTCTATGTCGTTCTGGGGTAAAAGCAAAATGTGCATATCGTCGTCTTCCTGCGCCTTGTCTTCGACTTCCTCCAGCACTTTTACTCCTTCCGGATCATCTGCTGCCGTGCCGCCCGCTAAAATAAGTTGGCAATCGATGTATTTTTTTACTTTCTTATATACATCTATAACACCTATAGGGTCTTTAAGCGCGTCAAAGCGTGAGATCTGCGTTATTATTGGTTTATCCCTGGTAATACCATATTTTGCCAATACAGAATCTATTTCTTCCGTAGATAATTCTTTATTCTTATCGCTTAAAGGATCTATGGAAGGTGATATCAGAAACTGCCTGACAGGCAGAATTTGCGAAAAATTAGGTGCAGAAAAGACTATGGAATCATATTTGACAATAAAGTCCCATAGAAACTTCCAGACCTCACTATTAGGGCTCGAGACATCAATGTGGCACCGCCAGATCCATTTATTGTCCTTCTTTTTCTCTATTAAAGCTATGGGCTGTGGGTCATGGATAAAAATAACGTCTCCATATATGCCCATTTCTTCTATGTTGTCACGGCTTGTTTGCATAAAAATTTCGTAATCATGCGCACTTATCTCTTCTGATTTGCCATGTAAAGCATTGTGAAATTTTTTTGTGACTCCAAAAAAGTCGCTTCCGCCCTTGATCAGATCCCACCTTGCATCAACTCCGAGCTCCTTCAAAAGCGGTATCATCCGGTTAAGTATTTCGGCTACCCCTCCGCCTACAGAAGTAGAATTTATGTTCTGTATGACCTTGCCGCTAAGCTTTTGACCAAGAAGATTGAGGTCATCTATAACAGATTGCCCAACAATAGGAATATATTCTTCTATTTTTGCCATATTAAGCCGCTATTCTCTTTTTGATTATTTTGATTATGGCTTGTCGTAATTCTTCAAGCATATGGGTATAAGGGTCGAGCCTTGATATTTCTTCCGCAAGTCTTTTGTCACCCAGGGAATCTGCTATCCAATTGGAAAAATCGTTATCTCCTTTTTCGAGTCTTAGCCTGGATTCAAAAATATGAAAATATATAGAATCTATCGTGATTTTTTCCAGTACTTCTATGAATTCTTTTAAGTCGGAAACTACGTAATTAGTAGGAATGACAAAACTTACCGATTTCATGAAATAAAACGGCCTGTCCTCATCAGCGAATCTTAATGCGGCAGACGGATTTGCTTTAAGGTATTCTTCAATAGTAGCCACTATTCTCTCGCGCAACATACGAATAGTTTTAAACTGCACCGTATCGATGCTCTCCAGATTTTCAGCAAGCTCTTTTTCGCCCAATATTTCGGCCACCCAATACGCAAAATCATTAGGGGGTTCCGGAGAAAGATACTGATGCTGCTGTAAAAACCGATGGGTGTGGTGATAAATGCAAGAACCCGGCACTTTTCTAATAAGCTCTAATAGCTGACTTACTGTAGTAGCCCTTAGCCCGGTCAATTCAGTTAAATGCAGTCTTGTATAGAATCTAAATGGCTCTTTAGCTTTAATTAATTCAGGCATATTGCCATTCCTTTTCATGCTTCTGCGAGCAATTGTGAACTACCCCGACCTTACGGATGAGGACTTCTTGCCATGAGTGTTAAAAACTTAATAACTTCACCTGTATTTTTCAAATAATACTTAGCGCCGGATAATCCCGATTTACCGACAAATACGGTAATTCCACTTTTTGCGAGCGCTCTAAATGCATCCTCGTCCGTTAAATCGTCACCTATGTAAATCGGAGTAATACTTTTACCTCTAAGAAAAACTCTTTGCCTGGCCAAAAGCCACATTGCGACGCTGCCTTTATTCCAGCTTACAGGCGGCCTTACCTCCAGCATTTTTTTGCCTGCGCTGATTTTCACTTTTTCGGAAACAACATATGGAAGTGTAACCGCTTTAAAAATCGCTTTTATGCGAGGCACATCTTTTATTCTTGCCAATCTATAATGAAGGCTCAGGCAAATGGCTTTATTTTCAATAAGCACGCCTTTGATGCCGCGCAGTTCACGCTTCAATCCATTGTCTATATTTCTTATTATGGCTCTATATTCCGGCGCAGGACGATGTCGAAATTTAACCTTCGGGCCTTCTATTTCCAGGCCATGATTACCCGCATAAATAACTGATTTTAGACCAATCTTATTTTGTATGTCTTTCAGTGCTCTTCCGCTAATAATGGCTACCTTGCGCCTGGGATGCACGGACAGTTTTTTGAGCAACTGCCTTGTTTTCCTGGAAATAACCGCTTTATCCGGAGTCCCCGCAATTGGGCTTATAGTCCCATCGTAATCCAAAAACAGCATTATATATTTATTACTTAATTTTTTTTCAAACTCATCCCAATGGTAAAAAATATTTCTCATTTTACTCCTTGAATTCTAACTTCAAAAGTTCGGATAAGATTTTACCTGCCCAGCGGAAGATATTATTCCGCTGGACAATCTCTCTCATCTTTGTCATTCTTTTATTGCGTTCTTCATCAGATAGAGTGAGCGCGTTAAATATACCGTCGCTAAATTGCTCGCAGTCATAAGGATTAATTAATACTGCATCGAGCAATTCTCTGGATGCGCCGGTAAATTGACTCAAGACAAGCATGCCGCTTTCATCTGTGCGACTTGACAGAAATTCCTTTGCTACAAGATTCATCCCGTCATGTAACGAACTTACAATGCAGATATCACCCAAACGGTAAAATGCTAATAGTTCAGTAAAAGACAAATGCCGCCTCACCAAAATAATAGGCTTCCAGCAATCTGTAGAATGTTTCCAGTTTATCTGTTCTACAAGCGCATTAATTTCATCGTTAAGGGCTTTATATTTTGGTATATGGATACGGCTAATCTCACCCATCTGCAGAAAAACAATTTTTTCTTTTAACTCGGGATGCTTCTCAAGTAGACAGTCAGTTGCTAATAGTCTCTCAGGAATACCCTTTGTGTAGTCAATACGATCAAGACCAAGTAAAACCTTAAGACCGGAAAGACCGAATTCTTCAATTAGAGATTCTTGTGCTTTTAATACATCCGGTGAATCTGCCAACTCATTTATTCCCTCAAAGTCTACACTAATAGGATAGGGTCTAATAAGCGTTTCGTGCTCTTGGCGAATTACCGAAAAGCGCTCGCGGTCAATCTTGCTTTCTATTTCTCTATCAACCGCTTCTAAGAAATTATCGCAGTGATAACGAATATGGAATCCCAAGAAATCGTTTGCCAATAATCCTTCTAAGATTTCCTTCTTTTGTGGACAAATTCGAAATGCTTCATAACTAGGCCAGGGTATATGCCAGAAGTGCGCCAAAATTACCTGGTTTCCCACATTTTCTTTTAAAAACTTAGGTAAGAGACAGAGATGATAATCCTGTATCCAGACAAAAGCTCTTTTGTCACCCAATTCCTCAATTACAGCTTTAGCAAATTTTTCGTTCACCTTTACATAGTATTTCCAATCTTCTTTTCTAAACGTCGGCCGCTGAAATGCCAAATGACATAAAGGCCATAAAGCCTCATTTGAATACCCATAATAATAACCATTCTCTTCCTCTTTAGTAAGCCATACGCGTTTTAAGGTATATGTTGGCTTTTCTGGTGGGACTTTTATTTTGCCTTGAGTATCGGTGAATTTGTGGTCTGCATCACCATTTCCATGGGCCACCCAGATTCCATTACAGGCCTGCATAACAGGGTCTAAAGCAGTAACGACTCCCCCTACACCACGCAGACACTCGGGTTTCCCTTTTTTTAATACATGGATATAAGGTTGCCTATTAGATACTACAATGAATAAATAATCGCCCATTTTTTCTTTAATTAATTGTTGTAGATTTTTTCTTGTCCACATAATTCACTTCCCCCGTAATCTCCGGAGAGGGCGAGATTCGAACTCGCGATCCCGGAAATCCGGGATACCGGTTTTCGAGACCGGCAGTTTCAACCACTCACTCACCTCTCCTTGGGTATCAAATTCTCACTGTACACGTACTGCTTTAAATCCGGATGGCCGGTCATCCAGTTCGTGCGTATCTTGGCATACCCAAACAACAGTACTCCTCCAATTATAATACCGGCAACGAGTGTAATGATATGTAGCCCTCTAAATATAACACCAACTGCATAAGCAGCATCCAGAATAAGAATGATATTTATTAAAATGATGTTAAGCGCAAAACCAGCTTGATACACAGATTCACCAATTTGAGGAAAACTAACAAAAAACTTAAATAATCCAAAGAAAACAAACCATGGTAGCAGAGCGCTAAGGAATCCGGAATTGCGGGTAATAACTCCGAGCCACCCAAATAACAAAAGCATGCCAATCGGCGCTACCATAAGCCAGTCAACAAAGCTTAGTTGCTCGCACCATACATAGACAATCAGCGACCATACTCCAAGGAGAAAATTTAAGAGCAAAAGGGTTCTTCTCAAGATTACCTCCTTTTGGAAAAGAAGCACTGCATCAATACACCAGCGTCATTATGTTTAACGTAACGCATTGAAATCTTGTTTGGTGGCTCTGGTTTGTTTGGACGTGAACCGTAATAAATAGTGTCTATTCTGGCCCAGGCAAATGCCGACTGGCACATACGGCATGGTTTTACTGTAACGTAAGCTTGAGCCCCTGTGAGGCGCCAATTACCAGTCCGGTGCGCTGCGCGGCGGATAGCAAGAAGCTCTGCGTGTCCTACGGGGTCATTTTTAGTAATAGTACAGTTATGGCCACGACCAATTGCCAGCCCATCCTTTACTATCACGCAACCAACAGGAACTTCTCCGATGGAATTCGCTTTTAGAGCTTCGCGATACGCTATAGCCATCCATTTGTTATGCTGGCTGTTTTCCATTATCAAAACTGTGACCCCCGCGAGACTCGCCCTCTGCGTCGCTTCGCTCCTTTTCATAGGGGCTCTGCCCCTCTGAACGCTCGGACTTAAAGTCCTTGCTGTCACCCCGAAAGCACAGGGGGACTACTCCCCCTGTAACCCCCTTGAGTTCGACTCTCGCGGGATAAACACCATAATTACCTTACGGTGTCAACATTATGACCCCCGCGAGACTCGAACTCGCAACCTTTTGGTTCGTAGCCAAACGCTCTATCCAATTGAGCTAGGGGGCCATATATTTTCTCGCACTACCTCTACGTCCGACCCAATAAACGATTTATCGCACTTACAAGATCTGCTTTCTTGAACGGTTTAAGCAAGAATACACTGGGCCCTTTCGGACGCAGGGTCTCATATAATTCCTTATCTTTTACCAGACCTGAATTGAACAATACCGGAGTAGCAGCAAACCGCGGTTCCTCCCGGAGCCGTGCTATTGTTTTCCAGCCGCTCAAACCCGGCATAACAACGTCTGAAATTATCAGATCAGGGGATACTTCTTTCGCTTTTTCAAGTAAGTCCATTCCGTCTTTTGCTTCAATAACTTCGTAGCCACTACCGAGCATAATCCTGACTAATTTTCTTATTGGCTCCTCGTCATCTGCAATGAGAACTATTGGTTTTTCCCGTGTCACACGAACAGCCCCACCCGCACCGGTATTCTCGCTTCTAACTTCCTCTGTCTTAACCAATTCCGTTATTCTGTCACCTGCAATTTCTTTCAGAATAGACCTCACTTTTATCTTCTCTATTGGCCGTGTTAGAATCCACACGCCACTCAACTGCTCCACCGCCTGTATACTAAAGCCGGCTTCTTTAATGACCAAAACTGGCAAATTCTTACTACGCTCTTTCACACGTACTTCCTGAAGCGCATGATAAGCATCTGCCGGAGGTAAGAGGAAGTCAATGACCAGCAAATCTATCCGTTCATTCTCCAGAACCCCGGAGAGTTCAGGCATATTCCTGGCGTCAAACCATGATATATTATAGTCACGTAGTCCAACCTGAAGTTGGAATCTTGTATCAGGTTTTGCGTCAGCAACCAGAATACTCCATCCGCTCATAGAGCCGTTCCTATCAGGATACCAATCCAGATTGCATTCACCCCTATTATAATTGCTGGCAAAAGCCATTTCCAGACAGTGCCTTCTTCCTTCTTTTCTCCTCTGGTTATCCTCAGGGCCTCCGTTGATTCGTTTCCCGCGCGGTCCCTGGCCAGGAAATGCACGTTATTCTTGCCTTTTTCCAGAGTTACCCTCATAGTGAACTTCCCGGTATCCGCTTCCACCTGTACCGGCAGACTATTCACCCACAAAAGTGCCCCCGTTTCCGTCTTGCCATGCACCGTTACCTGGGACCGGTCTATTACAGCATTTTGCTCGGGAGAAATTATTTCAATCTCAGGAGGTGCGCTGTCAACTGTAATCTTTCGCACTTCACTGAATGTCCCCTCAACACCATCCTCGTTTATGAATGCAATCCTCCAGTAGTATTCGCCATCTGGCAAGACAGCACTACGCCAGTCAACCGACTCGCCTTTTTCTTCGCGCACCAGATACTTAAATTCTATGTCGCGTGCGACCTGCAAATGACAATAGCGAATCGGAGATACTGATATCTGTTCCACGGCTTCTTTTTGCGCAACACTCTCAACTTCAGATATTTCCAATTTTGGGGTCTGTCCTTGAGGCACCTTAAAAGAAAACGCTATCTCCCCTGAAGTGAAACCTTCTGGAAGTGCCATCTCCTTCTGCATCCTGGCTAATTCCTCACCAGATGGAGGCGGAGGTAGTTTAAATGGCTCAAGTGGTTCCTGGTTTAATTTGACCTTAGTACCTAATCCAGCAAATACATCAACTTTCTTTCCTGCTCCTGTAACGCTAACTTCCCCTTTGTAAACGGCAACTTCGGTCGTCTTGTCATCTTTAAGACGGGTCTTGAATTGGGGCGCTTCACTGCCAGGTACGACTTTTGGCTCAACTACTGCAGAGACAGTTAGTACTTTTGCCTTTGAGGAATCAAGCTCGCCCTGGAGCAGCCGAATCTCTTCCTTTCCAGCTTCCTCTGGCTTTAACACCATCATTGAATTCTCTCCAATTCTTAAGACCTCACCCGTTGGAAAGTCCACTTTTGCGTATGACCGAACCAGTGTCCTGACAGTATCCTCGTCGTATAGCTCCATATCTAATTTCGCCCTGAGCCACTCGGCTTCACCTCTGCGCATCGCACGCACATCGTTCTGGACGAATATCATCTTAGCAGGTCTCAGGTAAACCTTTACAAGTTCAACCGGCACCATTATAGTCATTGCAGGAAGAATCAAATCAGGGTTCTTAATAAGCGACTCATTGTATTTATATATCTCAGGCCATCTTGATGGATCCTGAAGATACTTTTCACTAATTCCATGAAGCGTATCTCCCGGCATTACCCGGACCGGCTGGAGACGGACCTCCGGTTTCTTCTCAGTAAATACATCCCCTGCAACAATGACCGTAAAAATAGCGGCTATAACCAGGCAATAGCACGTCCTTCTCAATGACTGCTTCCACATACTATTTCCCCTTTTTCGTTTGCAACCAGACCAAGCGGAATCTGAAAAATAAACTTGCTGCCTTTTCCAAGTTCTGACTCGGCCCAAATTTTTCCATGGTGCGCCTCAACAATGTATCTGGAAATTGTGAGTCCGAGCCCAGTACCCCTGAATCTGTCATCTCTGGATACCTGTGAGAATTTATCAAATATTTTCTCAAGCTGGTCCGGAGGCATACCACGTCCTGTATCCTCAACTAAACAAACTAATTTGGACTTATCTGTTTTTGCAGAAATTCGCACAACCCCATCCGGCGGCGTAAACTTTATTGCATTTGTCCCAAGATTTGCAACCACGCGTTCAATCAGACGCCGGTCTATTTCCAGCGTTTGCAGATTGCCGGGGACATTCACTTCAAGTTTTACTTTTGCAGATTCTGTAAGCGGTTTCAGTACTTTTACGGCACTCATTACGACTTCATCAAATTGTACTGTTTCGAGAGTTACAGGCATCCTTCCTGACTCAAGTTTCGCCACGTCAAGAATATCATTTACGAGTTTCACCAACCGGTCACTTGAATCTGAGATAATGTGCAGGAATTCCTTCTGCTGGTCATTTAGTTCCCCTGCACTACCATCCATAAGAACTTCAAGGTATCCATTTATTGCCGTAAGCGGGCCCTTGAGGTCGTGCGTAATCCCATGAGTAAAGTCATCCTTAAGTCTCTCGAGTTCCTTCTCAAGCGTAATATCATGTACTACGGTTACCAATCCTAACCCCTTTCCTTTATCGGTCTGGACCTGCCCCACCGTGCTCCTGAAAATACGAGATATCCCTGGAGTTGACAGGTCGATTTCTTCTCTAACCGGTGTTTCGGGATTTTCTTTAACCCTTACTATCGCTTGTTCTATCCTCTCGTCCGAAGTGAACTTTTTAAGGTCAACCATACGTTTTGCACGTTCATTACTCAGAACTATGTTACCGTCATAATCAGTCATAATAATTCCGTCTTCTATACTGAACAAAATTGCATCTGCACGCGCCTTTTCGACCAAACGCTTATCAACCTGCAAATCATCATATCTTTTTAATTCGCTCGTCATGAGATTAAAGGTCTCAGCCAGGGTCAATAGTTCGTCTCTGGTCTTGACTTTTACCTGTGTACTGAAATCGCCGCTTGCAACCCTTTTTGCTGCAGAAATAAGTTTCACAATTGGCTTTGAAAGACCTCGCGCAAACCAAAAAGCAATTACTGCTGCTGCCACTATACTGATTGCTATCCAGGTCAACGCATTGCGCCGCATTGCTATAGCAGAAGCGTATGCCTCATCCTTTGGCTGTTGAATAATAACAGACCATCCGGTATTGCGAACCGGCGCGTATGCACCGATCAGTACCTTACTGTTTTCACCTACAAACTCCTCGCTACCAAGAGCCCTCCTGCTTGTGGCGCGTTGAATTATTGCCAACCCGGAAACGTCCAGTTTATTGGCAGCTCTTTCTATATCCGGATGTGCAATGACTCTGCCGGAAGAATTTACCAGATAGGCAAACCCCGTACGCCCAAAAGTTGTTTTGTAAACTTCTCTCCAGAGACGCTCCAGAGAAATATTGAGATACAGAACGTTCCCGTCCCCCAGTGGATAGGCCAGGTTCAGGCGCGGTTGATACTTTTCATATATGATATCACTGAGCTCGGGCCGAGTACTTCTCTGCGCTTTTTGAAAAACTTCATCATTGGAAAAGTTGCCAAGTTTCGGTTCCTCTCCAAGTTTTGGATTCCAGACTTTCATTACTTCACGGCCGCGCCTGTCAACCAGTGAGATAGTCAGAAAATCCTCATTCGCAATTAAGAGCGACTTGAGCACTGCTTCGTTTGCCATACGAAGTGTTTCCTGCTCAGCCTGCCTGTCAAGCCATCCAAATCCTCTGGTTTTCTGTGCAGCAATGACAAATCCGAGATTACGGCCCAGGTTCGTAATGTAATCATTTATCTTGTCTGCAAGTGCCTGTGCAAGATGCAGATGCAAACTGAGGATTGATTCCTGGAGCGCTACCCGGTTTATGTCAATCATACGCGTACCGACCAGCACAAGCGGTACCACGGCAAGCGCCACCATTACAACCAGGAACTTGGCAAAGAGACTAAAACGTCTCGTCTGTTTATTCATAACCACGTTAACATTCTACCCGAAATAGAATTACACTGTCAACTAATCAAAAACACTAAATTCATGCAGATGTCTTTAATATAATTACAAACTCACCGCGAATCCTACTCTCTGCTAAACGAGACCTCAATTCAGAAATCCTGCCGCGGAAATGCTCCTCATGAAGCTTGGTTAGCTCCTTGAGGATAATTGCAGGTTTATCCCCAAATTCATCCTCCAATAGCCCCAGTGTAGTTAGCACACGAAAAGGTGATTCAAAGATTACCACACATCCAACACTATTCACAAACGCCCCAAGCAACCGTCTCGCCCGTGCCTTACTGCGTGGCAAGAATCCAACAAAAGCAAACCTGTCGCACCCCGCACCGCTGATTGACAAAGCGGACGTAACTGAAGATGGGCCCGGGACAGGGACAACGTCAAAACCTTCTCTGACTGCAGCATCAACCAACCTGGAACCAGGATCACTTATGCCAGGAGTGCCACTTTCTGATACGTATGCAATATCATTTCCGGCTGCAAGTTTCTGCAATACTTCCCTCTCCCGCATTCTTTCATTCCCGGCGAAACAACTAAACGTCCTGGTGACGATGTGATAGCGATTCAGCAAAATCCGTGCATGTCTTGTATCCTCTGCATATATCACGTCAACCTGGCTTAAGACCCTAATGGCGCGAAGTGTTATGTCTTCCAGATTACCGATAGGCAGACCAACGATATAAAGTTTTCCTGGCATTTATTTAAAGGAATCTGTCGACTTTGGGAAGGGAGGAGTGGAGCGTTTATGACGGCTGGACTCTATCATTCTGGCAATCCTTCGGACGGTCTGGAGCCCGAAACCCTTTTTTGCTACCGCATCTACACTCATCTTCTTGTCTACGAGTAAATACAGTACCTGATCTAATACAGAGTAGGAAACACCAATTTCATCTTCATCGAACTGATCCATCCATAGGTCAGCAGAAGGAGGTTTGGTGATAATGCGTTTCGGCACCCCAAGACGCCGCGCAACTTCCCAGACCTGCGTTTTATAGAGACCGCCAAGCGGAAGCAAATCGCATCCACCATCACCGTACTTGGTAAAATAGCCCACCATTAGTTCGCTCTTATTGCCTGTACCGAGCACGATACCATCAAACTTGGACGCGTAGTCATAAAGAATACTCATACGCTCCCGTGCCATCTTATTCCCCCGTCTTAAATGTGAAGCGCCGGTGTCACGTTTGAAATAACCATCTACCAACGCCGAAATATCAACCTTTTCAGCCCTGATTCCAAGTTTTGAAACAACCATCGTTGCATCCTCAATAGATTGTCTGGAAGAAGTCCGGTACGGCATTATCAAGCCGATGGCATGGTCTTTACCAAGCGCTCTTTCAGCAAGGTAGACAACAGTAGATGAGTCAACCCCACCCGATAATCCAAGTACTGCAGTTTTGGCCCGGGTACAAGAAAAATAATGGGATATAAAACGGACAATCGTTCCAATACATCTGTCACAATCAATTGAAATATCAACTATTCTCTGTTGAGTCACTTGTGTTCCTCTTCTTCCAGAATCTCGACCATTATTTTGACAACATCAGGGTCAAATTGTGTGCCGGCGTTGCGTTTCAATTCTTCTATTGCCTGGCGCCTCGTCAAACTTGGAGCATAAATACGGTGCGAAGTCATAGCGTCGTAAGAATCAGCAACAAATATTATCCTTGAGCCCAATGGTATTTCTTCGGCTTTCAAACCACGCAAATACCCTTTACCGTCCCATCGTTCGTGCGAGTAAAGGATCAACGACGAAGCACCTTCAAGCAATTCGATGGGCCGGACTATCCTCTCGCCAATCAGTGGATGAAGTTTCACCTGTTCCATTTCTGTTGGTGTGAGACGGTTTGGCTTCAGTAGTATATCATCTCTGATTCCAATTTTGCCTATATCATGAATAGTTGCAGCTGCATCGATGTTTCTTAAGAGCGACTCGGGGAGATGCATCCTTCTTGCAATCCTGATTGCATACATGGCCACGCGTTCGGAATGACCGCTGGTATATGAGTCCTTCGCTTCAATCGCGCCTGCAAGGGTCCGGACAGTGCCGAGATAGACATTCCGCATCTGCTCATGCAGTTGCGCATTTTCAATTGTGATTGCTGCTTCATCAGCAAGAATCATGAGAAACCGTAAGTCACGCTCATCAAATGGCTGTCCCGCCTCCTTGTTATTTACGTTCAGAACCCCTATCGCGCGGTTCTTGACCTTCAACGGCACCGAGACAAATGACTTTGTGGTATATCTGGCCTGACTCGTCCGCATGAACCTCGGGTCTGTTTCTATGTTCGAGCATAATATCGACTCGCCCTCTACCAACACTCTCCCCGCTATCCCTTCGCCAACGGGAATCTGGCTCGTCTCCATCACCTCCTGCTCCAGTCCTTTCGCAGCTTTTATTTCCAGTAGATTGCTCTGGTTATTGAGAATCATAATCGAGCCGATGTCCGTCCTCATAAGCGAACAGGCATTTTCCACTATACTCTTATAAAGTGGCTCTAAAGTCCAGTATTTTGAGGTTGCAAGACCGAACTCATGAATTCCTTCCAGCATCGACATAAGTCGCTCAAGATTAATGTTGAACCGTCCAAGCCGCTCACCGATTTCTTCCAACTCTGCGTTCAACCGCCTGTTACGAGTCACCATATATATTGCGAAACCCGCCAGAGCCACGGCAATCACGGTTAATAACCAGCTAAAAATTCCCATTTTCCTATCTACTCCTTGCTATCTAGCCCTTACTATTTCCTTGATTTTCATCAACCGGACAATAGATTCGCGGTCCATTTCTTCGAGCCGCTCTTCAATATATCTCATTGTTTCCTTAATGTTTGGAATCAGGATATGCTCCAACGCATTCACGCGCCGCCTGGTGCTTTCTATCTCTCTTGCCATAACCTCAATCTCCTTCTCCTGTCCGGCGAGACGAATAATGTCCTTGAGCACCGCTTCATATTCTTTAAGTGCCCGGTCCAACAAACCACCTCCTCTATATCCGAAACCGAACACGTCACCTTCAAACGAAACGTGGTAATGCGGCACGCGTAAATTCACCCGCGGAACCAATTCTATAGAGACATCGGATGCCACCAGCTTTGATTCCAATATCCTGGTTACGTCAGACGGACGATACGTAAGCCATGCACTCAAATACATCCGCCACGCCTGCTTGAGTTTTTCTTCCACTCTGGCGCGCATCCCACGTTGTTTTTCTATTGCCTGGAGGAAACGCCGCATTAGCTCATCCTGTTTATCTTTCAGCAGCCGATGCCCTCTCACTGCGATACTATGCCGCCGCCTCAGCTTTAAAAGCTCCATGCGTGTTGAATTAACTGACAGTCGCATTACAATATCTCCGTCATTATAGTTTTGCTTTTTCCCTATCCAGATATTTTTTTATCTGCTCTTCTCGCACACGTTTCAACTCTTGCCTCGGAAGTATCCTTAACAATTCCCACGCACGGTCAAGCGTGTCTATGATACTACGCTCCTCGTATTCCCCCTGCGCCACAAATTCACCTTCGAACTTATCTGCGAAATTACTGAACATTCTGTCTGTCTCAGAAAGTGCCGCTTCTCCCAGTATCACCGCGAGTTCCTTGACTTCCTTGCCACGAGCATAAGCTGCAAATAACTGGGATGTCACATGATGATGGTCTTCTCTAGTCCTGTCTTTTCCTATCCCTTTCTCTTTTAACCTGCTCAAGGACGGCAGCACGTCTATAGGAGGATACACGCCTTTCCTCTGCAGCTCACGTGAAAGGATGACCTGTCCTTCTGTTATATATCCACTCAGGTCCGGTATTGGATGCGTTTTGTCATCCTCCGGCATGGTCAGAATGGGCATCTGTGTTATTGAGCCCTTGCGGCCTTTTATCCTTCCTGCTCTTTCATAAATCGTTGCCAGGTCCGTATACATATATCCTGGATAGCCACGTCTACCGGGGACTTCTTTTCTTGCTGCAGAAATCTCCCTGAGTGCCTCACAATAGTTCGTTATGTTGGTCAGAATCACAAGAACGTGCATATCCAGTTCAAAAGCGAGATACTCCGCCGCCGTGAGTGCCATTCTCGGAGTTGCTATCCTCTCGATTGCCGGGTCATCTGCGAGATTCATAAACATCACAGAGCGGCCGATTGCGCCGCTATCTTTCAGGTCGGTTATAAAAAAGTTTGCCTCTTCAAAAGTTATTCCCATCGCTCCAAAGACTACTGCAAACTTCTCCTCCCTGCCAAGAACTTTTGCCTGTCTTGCTATCTGCGCCGCTATCTCATTATGAGGAAGTCCGGTTACTGAAAAAATTGGTAATTTCTGTCCCCTGACCAAAGTTGTCATCGCATCTATTGCCGAGATTCCCGTCTGGATAAACTCATCCGGATAATCCCGGGATTCGGGATTTATCGGGAGCCCGTCTATTGACAGACGCTTTTCCGGAATTACCGGGGGCGCCCCATCAATTGGTTTACCCAACCCGTCAAATATCCTGCCAAGTATATCACGGGACACGCCCAATTCGAGCCCACGGCCAAGAAACCGTACCCTCGCTTGTGTAAGATTGACGCCTGTTGTCCCTTCAAACAACTGTATCAGAACCTTGTCTTCATCAACTTCCAGCACCCTGCCGCGGCGTACCTCTCCGGAAGCAATCTGAACCTCGCATATTTCGCCAAATCCAACTCCCGGAGCGTCTTCTACCAGAATCAGAGGACCAGCAACGCTACGTACCGTCAAATATTCCTTATGTTTTGAGTCCATCAAATATGCTCCTTATCTCATCCTCAAGATGGTTATATTCCTTTTCATCCTTGAAGAATTTCGCTCTTGCAATTCTAGACCGGACTTCCAACGCGCTAACCTTCTCAATCGGTATACCTTTCTCAAGCGTCTCAAGCGCCCTTGTATGAAATTGCAAAATCAACTTTAATAACCTGTATTGAAATTTCAGTTGAGTATATGCTTCGTCCGGGTCAAATGCGCTCTGGTTCAAGAAATCCTCTTTAATCGATTTCGCTGTTTCAAGCACAAGCCGCTCTCTTGCAGATAGCGCTTCAATCCCAACGAGCCGCACAATCTCGGAAAGCGTCTCTTCTTCCTGTAGAATTTCAATTGTGGTATTTCTATGCCGGACAAAATCGTCTGCGATATTTTTCTTCAGATACTCCTCTATTTCATCAATGTATAACGAATAACTCGTAAGCCAGTTTATAGCCGGGAAATGACGCTGATAAGCAAGTTTGTCCTCAAGTGACCAGAAAACTTTAACCATTCTCAACGTTGCCTGAACCACCGGGTCTGACAAATCGCCACCTGGTGGAGAAACGGAACCTATTACGGAAATCATACCTTCTCTGTTATCGGAGCCGAGGCATGCTGCGCAACCTGAGCGCTCATAAAAACCGGCAATTCGTGCTGCCAGATATGCAGGATAGCCCTCTTCTCCGGGCATCTCTTCAAGTCGTCCCGAAATTTCTCTGAGTGCCTCAGCCCAACGGGAAGTGGAATCAGCCATAAGTGCAACTTTGTAGCCCATATCCCGATAGTACTCTGCGAGCGTTATTCCGGTATAAACAGATGCCTCACGGGCAGCTACCGGCATATTGGAAGTATTCGCTATAAGGATCGTCCGCTCCATAAGCGGCCTTCCGGATTTCGGGTCCGTGAGTTTCGGAAAAGATAGAAGTACGTCAGCTGCCTCATTTCCTCGCTCTCCACATGCGACAAAAATAATGATATCGGCATCTGCCCACTTGGAAAGTTGATGCTGGATTACAGTTTTTCCGCTGCCGAATGGTCCAGGGACACAGGCAGTGCCACCTTTCGCTACTGGGAAGAACGTATCGATCACCCGCTGGCCGGTTATAAGCGGCTCTGTCGGCGGAACTTTCTTTTTAACTTTGCGTTCCTGGCGCACAGGCCACCTCTGTAGCATCTTTATTTCGGTCTTTCCTTCATCCCCTTCCAAAACCGCTACTGTATCCTCTACCGTCCACTTACCGCTTTCAATTTTTGCTATTTTACCGGATACGCCAACAGGAACCATTATCCTGTGTTCAACAAGTGATGTCTCTTGTACTACTCCTATGATATCTCCTTCCGAAACTTTCTGACCTACTTTGACCCGTGGCTCAAACTCCCATTTCTTTTTACGGTCAAGCGCAGGCACCTGGACGCCCCTGCCAATAAAATCGCCCTGCTTCTCCCTTATTTTGTCAAGCGGCCTCTGAATTCCATCGAATACAGACGAAACCAAACCAGGACCCAGTTCCACTGACAATGGAGCTCCTGTACTTTCAACCGGGTCTCCTGGTTTAAGACCGCCTGTCTCTTCATAAACCTGCACCGATATCTTGCCTCTTCGTAACTCTATAACCTCTCCAACAAGCCCTTCTTCCCCAACGGCTAACACATCGTGCATCTTCACGTCTGGCAGCCCTTCCGCGACCACCAACGGACCTGATATCTTGACAATCCTGCCTTTCTCCATAAAAATTACTCCTCTAGTATATCTGCGCCTGCAGCGCGAGCTGCTATCTTTCTCATTCGTTGGCGAATGAAACTTGTGGTACCTCCGAGCTCCGGTATAACCGCCAGAGATGTCCCTGGCAACTGTGCAATATGTTCTACTACTTCTGGAAGTTCCTGGACAATGCTTTCAACCATGAGAATCACGGCGTACTCCTCCAGATTCAATTTTTCAACCTGCACCTTAGCGTCTCCAGCTGTAGCCGCTGATAATATTTCAACCCCAAATGCCTTAAAAGGTGCGATGTATTCCTCTGGACCAATAACTGCTATCTTCACACGTATGTCTCCCTCAAGAGCAACTTTTTATCTGATGAAGACATCTGATTTCTCTGACCACCAAGAACAACACGCAGGTTTATAATCTCAACTGACTTACCCTGCCAGTAACCCCACAAAGGGTCAAGACCGAATGCTTCATATTTTGCTGGCTCACAAACATGCGTGAGCCAATTATCGCACTCACGGTCAAGCCCGGCAAAATCTACCACATTTCCATCACCAATGAAACTATTTATATGCGGCCAGAAATCCCTGCTTTCCCAGTATTTTATAAACCCTTCTCTTCCCTGTTTGCACAGTCGCACAAGGGTCGTCCTCTCTCTTTCATCGCCTACGAAATTATCGATGTTAAAATCGGTAGTCCCCCTCCAGAAAATCCTCAGGCCAGTACGCAAATTCCATAACTCTGCGCCATCACGTGCCCAGGCCAATATCAGTGGACTGCCCAATAGTTTAGCTTGCGTTAGAATATCCTGCCAGCGATACCCGGATTCAAGAGAAACATTCACTAACGGTGAAATCACCCCGTCTGTCAATGATTCAAGTAGATGTGCCACGCTCCCGGTATGCTCCTCGAGAGCACCTTCTAATTCTCCTGGAGCAATACGTCTGAGCATATCAATATAGTCGGTCTCACCAAGTTTATGCACCAGTTCATTCCAGTTGTCTACACCCGCAAGATGCTCAAATCTTGCACGCGGAATTAACCTTGTCTCAAGTGCGCGTATCGCTCCAACCGCATGCGCAAACCTATTGTTTAGCCTGCCCTCTAACATCGTTAAACAACCTCCTCGCAACTTCATCTCCAAATTCGTCCCGCCAGCTCCTCATCAGCGCTTCCAGCGTACAGTTTACCTCTGTTGAACCACTGTGTAATACGAAACCGTAGTTAAAACTACCCCGGCTGTCACTCAATTTCAGTTTACCTGTCAATTGGTTATTGTTTAACCGTTCATTACACCCGGCGATAAACTTAGCGTCAAGGTATTTCTCTTTGCGCCCGACTACAACCGTTTCATCACCTGTCTCCACTGCGTTCAGCAAATATTTCCTCCAGAACTCGCAATACTGTTCCTGTGGAAGTCCCATAATATGCTGCTGCAAACTCTCAAATACCCGTGCAACCAATTCCTGTTTCTTTTTGAGAATCTCTTTTGCCGCTTCCAGTTCTGCCTGAGTCACAATCTGCTCTTTAATCCGTGCGCACTTTTGCTCTCCATCCTTCTGTATAATGCTTGCTTGTTTTTCTCCTTGTGCTTTGGCATCAGCAAGAATGGACGCTGCCTTGTTCTTGGCCTCATCCAGAATCTGCGCGACCGCAGATTGATTCGTCTTTTCTAATTCACTAAGTATATTCTCAAGAGACATTTTACAGTTTTATTCCATTGAGAAGGAAAATAGTAACAACCAGTCCGAGTACCGCGTACGTCTCTACCAGTGCAGCATAGATTACTGCCTTCATTGTATCGCCTGGCTTCTTCGCTGCTACCGCCACACCTGCTGCACAGACCTTACCCTGATGGATTCCACTCCACCAGCAACTAAGTCCAACTGGAAGACAGGCAGCAAGAATTTGTAGCCCCTGGATGGTTGATACGCTTGCAAGTTCTCCTCCGAGCAGCCCGATTTTCATCATCACAAGAAAAGCTGCAAGGAACCCATAAATACCCTGAGTCCCGGGGAGGGCTACAAGTATAACGAGTAGTCCAAATTTTTCTGGCTGTTCGGATAGAAGCCCATTTGCCGCCTGACCTGAATATCCAATCCCGATTGAAGAACCAATTTGCGCCAGTCCATACGCAAGAGCAGCTCCTGTTATTGCCCACAAAATTCCAGTCATAGAAAACTCCTTTCAGGGGGTTTAAATACCCTTATCCTGTTATTATGACATGCTCCTGTTCTTCCCGAAGCGGGGCAAAAGGTTGCCCTGTTCCCTCAAAAAATTTCGGGAAAAATTCTACGTACTGCAAGCGAGAAGTGTGAACATATCCACTCAGCATATTTATTGCCATATTAAAAACATGCCCAATGATAAGTACTATTGCCATCAGCAACCAGCCAATATATGGAATACCGACCACCATTTTGCTCATAGTATTTACTGCCATACCCATTATTCCAGTTCCAAGACCAAGCGCAAACAACCGCGAATATGAGAGAATATCTTTCAGATAATCAATACCTCCATATAATCGATAGAGACCAAGCCCTATCCTGCCAAATGGATTTTTTATTGAGCGGCCCTGGACTATAACGACAGCAACAACACCACCGATTGCAAGCTGCTGACCTGGTAACCTCGTTGCTGGAATAATGAGCATTGCAACTCCGGCAAGAACAGCAAGCCACGGCAACTCGTCACAGAAAGCGGAAGACCACTGCGCTCGGGATATATGATGAATAAATTTCAACAAAACACCAAATATTACCTGAATGTAACCAAACACCAGAGAAACGTACAGGAAACTTGTTGGATTCTTTATCGGGTCCAGCATAATAAACTTATTAGTGACAACTGACAGGGCAGCAAAAGGTGAAAACGCGGTCAGCGCATCTCCAAAATATGTCCCTAACACTATACCAAACGCTATAGAACTTATCCCACCCCAGAAGAAAACGCGAAGAAAAGAAGCGAGACTACCGCGTGGTTTGAAATGTCTCAATGCCCACCAGCATCCAAACGCAAGTATCAATCCATATCCTGCATCGCTCAAGCAACAACCAAAGAAAATAATAAAAAATGGAGTCAGGTATGGAGTCGGGTCTATACTTCCATATTTTGGCCATCCATACAGGGTGGTAACAAGTTCAAATGAGCGCGCAGGTGCCTTATTCTCAAATTTAACAGGTGGTTTCTCATCTATTCCCGGTGATTCTATCAATGCAACTACGTCGGGAAATTTTTTTTCAATTTCCTGCTTTGTCCAGTCCGAACGCTTACTTTCAATCCATCCTGCCAGCATGAATGCCTGTTTACTCTCCCCGATATGTTGCTTTATCCTTTCCCGGTTCGCAATCGTCCTGTAAAAATCAAGCGCAACCTGCATATTTCCAAACTCACTCAATAAACCTCTTGCTTTCTCAATTATCTCCAAACGTCTGGAAATAAGAGATGTTTTTTCTTCTTCCAGTGATTCGATGTATTCTGCCGGCGTCTGAGTGGTATCCGGTAAATCAACGGTTTCAAAAGCAGCTCCACGTAAAACTGGCATAATTTTTTGTGCTTCGGAACTAGAAAACCCGATAACGAGATGCTTGTGAGTCCGGGTCTGGCTGATTTCACTTATAGCGGCTTTGCCTGTCTCAATCGAGAGTTGCGCAACAAGTTCACTAAACTTTTTTCGCTCTACCGAACCCATAAGTATCCGGACTTTTTCCAGACGTGCAAGAGCATCGAACTTCACCTCTATATTTATGTATGGTCTGAACCTGGTTATTTCCTCGTCAATATCAGCAAGCCGGATGGATATATTATCCAGTTCTCTGGCATTTTCCACGGCATACTTAAACCATTCTTCAACAGGCAAACGCTTGACAAGCGACACAATCTGTTGCCGTGTGAAGCGTGGTACCTCAAGTGGCCGGACGCGGTTAAGTTCCCGCTTTCCCGCTACCTTTTTTAGGAATAAAATAATGGACTCAAGATGAGCAATTTCTTCCGTCGGTGGAATACCCAAGCCATTGTTAACATCACCAGTACCGAGCAATTTATTATAGTTCATTTCGGAAATCTGGACTGTGCCGAACTGCTGGAGGGCTTCAAGGACAGATGGTTCGCTCTTTCGCAAGCCCGCTACTATGATTTTCTGTATCTTTGCAAGTGCCATTATCCGGTAAGTATGCGTGATAGTAAATATTTCAGGACATTATCTTGTTTATGTTTTGCCAGTGAATCCAGGCGTTCTGTCTCGTGTCTGGCTTCTGCAATAATTTTAGATGACTGGGTGCGTGCTTCCGTTTCCGCGCGTTTTTCTAACTCGGCACACTTGCGGTGAGCGGCTTCCGCCATATCCGGGATAGTTTTACTCGCTTGCTCCCGGGCTTCTTTGACCATCATACGGGCACGCTCGTTAGCACTCTCTATGCTCGCATGACCATCTTGCTCTCTGGCTATAATCTGCTTTAATAGTTCTGTTGCCATTAAAAATTACGCAAGGGGACTGATGACTTTAGTCGTCAGGGGAATTGCCCTCCTCCTTTTAAGAAAACTCAACTTGACTTGATGTTAGAAAAGATCTTGAGTCTCTTCTCAGACAAAAAGCAAAAGAGATTGATATCACGATTGAAGCTCTCGAGATTATGGCTGACCACGTTCATATTTTTGTATCTTGTAAACCAACATTACCAATTCATTACATTGTTCAGCAATTCAAAGGTTTTACATCACACTACCTCAGGGGTAAATATGAACACCTGAGAAGAAAACTCCCGACTTTGTGGTCTCGCAGTTATTATGTAGGAACAATAGGTTGTGTCAGTGATACTGTAGTCAGGAACTATATTGCCAACCAGAAAGGTAAATAGATGAGTGAAGTTTTCAAATATAGACTTTATCCTACTAAAAAACAGATTGATATGTTGGCTGAACAACTTGATGGACACCGCTACCTTTACAATCAAGCACTTGCTCAAAGGAAAGACGCCTATGAAAAGACAGGCAAAGAAGTTGGTATTGATGTAGGACTCCAAAGCTTTATTGCTACCAGTGATGGCAATCAAATTGAGAATCCTAGATATTTTAGGAAAGCAGAGAGACAACTTGCTAAAGCTCAAAAAAGATTGTCTCGCAGAAAGAGAGGTTCCAACCGTAGAAGAAAGGCACGGATCCTTGTTGCAAAAAAACATGAAAGAATTGCTAACCAAAGATTGGATTTTTGCCACAAAGTTGCTCACTTTTTTGTCCAGAATTACGATGGCTTTGCAGTAGCAGCACTTAACATTAAGGGAATGGTTAAGAATAAATATCTCTCTAAAAGCATCTCCGATGCTTCGTGGGGAATATTCCTTAATATACTCAAAGGCAAGGCTGAAAGTGCTGGCCGATGGTATAAGGAGGTATCCCCCCAGGGCACATCGCAAATGTGTTCTAACTGTGGAAAAATCGTTAACAAATCTCTTGCGGTTAGAATACATAATTGTCCTTTTTGCGGGCTGTCTCTTGACAGAGACGTAAATGCAGCCCTGAATATCCTTAAATTGGCTCGGACGGAGCCTTCGGCCCTGGCCACGACGCCTGTGGTGTCACCGAGAAACTGACTGCTTCAATCTGTCAGAGTCGTCACTTTGTAACAATTATAGCAATCGCAGAACTATTGTCAATAAACTGCTGCCTTCTGTTTGTGTCAAGAACTTGTTGGGGCTTTCACCATAAAAGTCATTTTCAAGGAACTATTTGAGGATTGTTAGAACAGCAACATCCACTCAAGTGGCCTAAAAAACCATCTTTGGCCACTGGTGCTCTT
>Ga0210056_1001200_pt1 | contig 22508 bp, 22 predicted proteins | sample CryGeyCG2014_080_2_FD_183965 | JGI IMG/M metagenome (GOLD analysis project Ga0210056, IMG submission 183965) | Groundwater microbial communities from aquifer - Crystal Geyser CG07_land_8/20/14_0.80 (SPAdes) (version 2) | ecosystem: Environmental > Aquatic > Deep subsurface > Groundwater | place... | reverse complement strand
AAGCGAAGGTCTCCGCGTAAGAAAAGGTGTGTTTAAAGCTCGTATGGAAGTAAGCCTTGTAAACGATGGTCCTGTAACATTTATACTTGAAAGAAGAGCAAACTCCAAACAATCTGATTTTATTTAATATGATTTAAAAGGGGGAAATATGAAAATCCGTGATCATATAAAATGCATAGGCTTTCCATGCATAGATATTGATATGAAAAGTTATGTTGTTCCATTCATAGAAGTAGAGGCGAAAAATATTCAAATATTTATGATTACCGAGTCACCTCCGAATGACAAAGCAGATTATTTTTACGAGAAAGGAAATCCATTTTACCTCCAAACAATTGTTCAGGCTTTTAACGACGCAGGCGTAAAGGTCTCGAACATGCGAGATATTCTTAATAAGGGGGTTTATATCACCACAGCAATAAAGTGCGGGAAAAAAGATTATACAATTTCACTTGAAACAATAAAAAACTGTTCTATGCTTCTGGAAAAAGAAGTAAGTCTATTTCCTAACATTAAGGTTTTTATGCTTATGGGCGATGTGTCAATCAAGGCAATGAATTCTATCTGGAAAAAGCAGTCAGATAAAAGAGTAATTCCAGTGGGTTCTACTTATAAAACAAGGAAAGAGAAATATTACTATGCCGGCAAAAGAGTTTTTCCGTCATATACTCCAACGGGGAAAAATTATCTCATTGAAAAAGCAAAACAAAGGATGACAACAGAAGATATTAAAGAGGTGATGAGGCTGATATAAAAAGACAGATTTAAATTTAAATTGCTCAATCATAAAATATTATTGATAAAACAGGAATTAACCTCCGAACCCATTTTAAAATTTTATACTATAGCCAATTACGGAATAGACTTTCGTATTTCTCATTAATGATTTAAAATATTATGCAAAGATTAATAAATAAGGAGGTATGATAAAAAAATGCCAAGAACTATTCTGGGTAAATGGTCAATAGTGTTAATAATAATTTTCATTTTGTTATTTGCCTTATTCCAAATTCTTGTTGCTTCCGGCCAGGAAGTTGGTGATACATTCTCCAGTAATCTGGTGCTTTCTATCCCTTGGCTTGCTATGGTAATTGCCGGAATATTAGCCTTTTTTACTGGAATAGTCAGTATTATAGTGAAAAAGGAACGATCAATTTTTGTTTTCCTGGCAACAGGAGCAGGTCTTTTCGCTCTGATTTTTGTACTTGGCGAATTGATATTTCCTCAGTGAAAAAGCAAAACAAAGGATGATAGCAGAAGATATCAAAGAAGCAGTGAGGCTGATTTGATAAATTTTTATAGAAACTTGATGTTTGTTTCTTTGATGGAATGGCTTTTGTCTTGAAAGTCTTTGAGAACGCTAAAGAGGGTGTACTTAAATAAATATGCAAGAAGGATTGAACAGATACATAGAGTATTTAATCTTTTCTAACATGCGATCCTTCTCAGCATGTTACAATTCAATGAGATCTCATAAGGATATAAATGGACTAACACCAGAAGAAAGACTAAAAGAATGTGATGTCATAAGGATAATTAAAAAGGATTCTAAGAATGATTTTGATATTTCCTTTTATTTTAATAAAATTAAAGAAAGAAACGTTGAACATGAAATTTTTGGTAGTCGCCCAATTTAGGGAGCACTACACGATTTTGATGAGTACTAAAAACAGGAGGCAAGTAATTTATGAAGAGAATTTTAGTAACGGGAGCTACAGGGCAGATTGGGTCTGAACTTACATTAGCCTTACGCGAAAGGTATGGCAATGAAAATGTAGTAGCAGCAGGACATAAAAGAAAACCCAGTGAAGAATTGCTTAATTCAGGGCCATTTGAAATTATTGACTGTGGAACGATTAGTACGGTTGAGAAGGTTGTGAAAAAGTATAAAATAGATGCTATATACCACCTGGCAGCCATACTTTCTGCAGTAGCAGAAGCCAAGCCAAAACTTGCCTGGGATGTGAATATTAACGGGCTTTGTAATATTCTGGACGTTGCGCGCGAGCATGGATGTGCTGTTTTTACTCCCAGTTCTATTGGCGCGTTTGGCCCTGATACACCTAAAGATAACACACCTCAAGATACGCTTCAGCGTCCTAATACAATGTATGGTGTTACAAAGGTCGCAGGGGAATTGCTTTGTGATTACTATAATAAAAAATTTGGAGTAGATACACGAGGAGTGCGTTTTCCTGGCATCATTTCTTATGTAACGCTGCCAGGTGGAGGGACCACTGATTATTCTGTTGAAATCTTTTATGAAGCTCTTAAACACAGAAGATATACGTGTTATTTAAAGCCTGATACATATATGGACATGATGTATATGCCAGATGCGATAAAGGCAGCGATTGATATTATGGAAGCAGATCCTAAGAAATTACTGCATAGAAATGCTTTTAATGTGACGGCAATGAGTTTTGCTCCCGAGAAAATAGCAAATGAAATCAAAAGATATATTCCAGATTTTGTTATAGAATATAATATTGACCCGGTACGGCAGGCAATAGCTGATTCTTGGCCCAACAAAATGGACGATAGTGCTGCTCGAGAGGAGTGGGGATGGAAACCGAGTTATGGCCTTGCTTCTATGACAAAGGACATGCTTGAGAAGCTGTCCAAGAAGTTAGAAATTAAAATATAGATAGGAGGTGGAATAATGCCACTTGATAGAATTAAAGAGGTATTAGCAACTTATTTAAAGGAGTTAGAGGAAAAAGGAGTACTTAAAGGCAATGAAACAGTGATAACCGGAATAAAACAGGCACAAGACGATAAAGGTCCTAGATATTTTATAAAAGGTTATGGTGGAAAAGAATTTTTGAGAATGAACGCAAATAACTATCTTGGGATGTCCCTGAGGAAAGAAGTAATAGAAGCTGAGGAAAAAGCTGCAAAAGAATTTGGGGCTGGACCCGGTGCTGTAAGATTTATAAGTGGTACCTATACTCCCCACATAGCGCTGGAGAAAAAGCTTGCTGAATTTCATGACAAAGAAGCGGCTATGATATTTAGTTCTGCCTATTCAACGGTGGTGGGCATATTAGCAACTATGGTTACTCAAGATACTACCGTCATAAGCGATGAATTAAACCATAACTGTATTATTAATGGTATAAAATTATCCAGACCAAAGGATAAAAAGGTATATAAACATAACGATATGAATGGTTTAGCATCAACATTAGAGAGTTCGATTGGCAATTGCAAGAGGGTTATAGTTGTAACTGACGGCATCTTCAGCATGAGGGGAGATCATGCTCCACTTAAAGATATAGCGGATTTAGCCGAAAAATACAATTCTAATTTTGAAGAAGGCATTCTTACATTTGTTGATGATTCACATGGTGTTGGTGCTATCGGAGAAACAGGCAGAGGAACAACAGAATATACACATGAAGATAGAATTGACGTATTAATTGCAACGCTAGGCAAGGCTTTGGGAGTAAATGGTGGGTACGTAGCAAGTAGTGCAGAGGTAATCGGGTTTTTACGTGAAACTGCTCCGTTTTATATTTATTCTAATCCTATTACGCCGTCGGAAGCAAGTGCTGCACTTACTTCATTGGAAATATTGGATAGTGATAAAGGAAGAGCAATGCTAAAACATTTGCATAATATGACAGCGCGGTTTAGCACTGGTTTGATAGATATGGGATATGAAGTGATAAAGGGAGAGCATCCTATTGTGCCCCTTATGGTAAGAGACACACAGAAGACTACGGAACTTGTTGAATACTTAAAAAATAACGGTATTTTAGCAACTGGCCTTAACTTTCCAGTAGTTCCAAAGGGTAATCAGGAGATACGATTCGAAATCTGTGCCGACCATACTGAAAGTGATATAGATTACGCGCTTGGAGTGTTGCGTAAATACAAAGAAACTCACTAAACTGTTGCAATAATCTGTTGTTAACAGAAGGCGATATTTTGCATTGAGGTCTTTGAAAAACCCTATTTGTCACTTTTTCAGGAGCATTTTCTCTGCCATTGCCTTTTTTCGTCATTGCGAGAAGCGACCTTTGCGACGAAGCAATCTCGTCTTTGTACTTTCTCTTTGTCATTCTGCAATTTTTTTCTTACTAGGCAAGTACTCGTTTCAGAGTCTTCGCTTTTGGAACTGAGGAGATCCTCACGGCCTCATAAAATACATTCGGCCTCAGGATGACAGAGAAATACCTGCAATGATGTCTCTCTTCTCTGTCACCCTGAGTTTGTCTCAGGGTCTAATTCTTTATCCTGTCCTTTAAAATATTTTTTAGTTGGTTAATCCTTGCTAAACACATTTTGGGACCTTAAAAGTCGCTTTAATTTTGCTAAATTAAATATCTTTTTTAACACTCTTTACAATACTCTCAAGTTGTTCAATTCGTTTCAATAATTTCTCTTGCTCTTCTGTAATAGATCTCAGCGCATCAGCTATAGGGTCAGGCAGTTTGCCATGCTCTAGTTTCCGTGCTTCCTCTGTTGAAGGTCCTGATTGAATCCGTGCTGGTACTCCTACAGCTGTAGTACCAGGAGGTATATCCTTTATTACAACTGAGCCTGCACCAATTCGTGCATTATCTCCGACAGTGATTGGTCCGAGAACGATTGCTCCGGCGCCTATTTCCACACTGTTGCCAATTGTAGGGTGTCTCTTTTTCTTTTCCAGAGACGTTCCCCCAAGCGTCACACCCTGATAAATCAGGACATCGTCTCCTATTTCTGTTGTTTCACCGATAACTACACCTGAGCCATGGTCAATAAAAAATCTTCTGCCAATCTTTGCTCCCGGGTGGATTTCTATTCCCGTGAGAAATCGATTTATATGGGAAATAAAACGACCCAGAAATTTAAAGTCGTTTCTCCAAAAAAAGTTTGCAATTCTATGTAGCCATATAGCATGCAGTCCTGGATAGCAGAATATGATCTCTGCAACACTCCTTGCTGCGGGATCCTTTTCAAATACTGTTTTAATATCTTCCCTAATAGTTTTAAACATTTTGTTCAAATAACTCCGTACTAAGGTATCGTTCTCCCGCATCAGGTAAAATAACCGCAATCATCTTATTTTGATTTTCCCTTCTTTTAGCTATCTCAATTGCAGCCCAAACTGCTGCACCTGAAGAAATACCGCAAAGAATCCCCTCTTCTCTCATAAGCTTCCTTGTTATTATGAAAGCATCTTCATCTTTTACCTTAATAATTTCGTCAATTAATTCAAGTCGCAATACATCAGGAATAAACCCAGCACCTATTCCCTGTATCTTATGAGAAGCAGGTATTCCACCTGAAAGAACAGGTGAAGAGGCAGGTTCCACTGCAATTGCTTTGAATTCTGGTTTCTTTGCTTTTATTACTTCACTTATACCTGTAATTGTACCTCCTGTTCCAACGCCTGCAACAAGTATGTCTACTTTACCATCAGTATCACGCCAGAGCTCCATAGCAGTTGTTTCACGGTGGGCTTTTGAGTTAGCGGGATTTTTAAATTGCTGGGGCATAAATGAGTTGGGAGTATTTTCTGCTAATTCTTCTGCTCTTTTTACTGCTCCACTCATCCCTTTCTCTTTTGGAGTTAGAACAAGCTCGGCACCAAAAGCCTTCAAAAGTTTACGACGTTCAATACTCATCGTTTCAGGCATGGTAAGAATCAGATGATAACCTTTTACAGCACAGACAAATGCCAGGGCAATACCAGTATTACCTGAGGTAGGTTCAATGATAACAGAATTTTTATTTATTAATCCACGTTCTTCGGCATCTTTGATCATTGCAAGACCAATACGATCTTTGACACTTGATAAAGGATTGAAGAATTCTAATTTAGCAACGATTTCAGCATTTGTCCCCTCTGCAATTTTATTAAGTCTAACAAGTGGCGTGTTGCCTATTAATTCGGTAATATTACTTGCAATTTTTGCCATTTTTTCACCTCCACTACGACCTGTATGCGTTACATAGATACGAGACCACCATCTCTATTTTTAGTATAAAATTTTTGACAAGACGGTTCGTATAAAGAGTTCCTTAATTATCTTCCAGTCACCAAAGCTTCTTTTATTTTCTCTGTATAGATCATCTCTGCTTGTCGTTGTTTTACATTACTATAAGCTTTTGGTGTTTTTTGTATTTACTTTTCTATCTTTTAGCTATCAACTCCTTTTTCAATTTGAAAGCATACTTAAATATGGGCAAACTGTTTTCGTGGTTTTTGAGAGTCTCCATTCCCTCGGCACCATTAATTTTTAATTAAAAAATCTTGAATTATTTTTTAAGAAAACTTCTTCGAGATTTTATCTAAAATCCCAAAGAACCAAAAAAGTTAAAGTAATCTTTTTTTTTATAATTCTTTTTATCGTTTCTTATTTTTTAATACCTTTAATGAAAATGTGAGTTATATGTCTAAAAATCTAAGAATTAAGGAAGTAAATCATTTTCAAAAGAGTCGCTAATTGTAGGTTTCTGAATTACACAATTTGCTCTGGCATAATCGAATGCCTCTTCTATTGTAACATCATCCTGCACATGATCTTCATTATGGTCATACTTGTCTGCTTTTCCATTTATCATACCTTCGTTAACGAAATAGTAACTAAATTGACCATGTCCTAATGAATCAAATTCATAACCTGTTCCTGATTCTGTGGTCGCCATATTAATAACTCTTCCTGGAACTTTAAGATCAGTCATACCACCTGAAAGGCAGGAATCAAATACAAAAATAATCCTTGAGGTATGAAAACCTTCAAACCATGTTTTTAGTTGTCCGTCCCATATAAATATGAGGTTGGAAACATCATGACTTACAATTGACTCGTCAATTTTTTCGCTGTCTCCATCATCTGCTACACCTTTTGCTCCGTGTCCGCTGAAGAAAAAGAAAATTTCATCGTCAGATTCTGCCTGGTTCTTTACATCGTTAACAGCAGCAAGAATGTTATCATATGTGGCATTCATATCTTCTAATAAATGAATATTTTGAGGTAAGTATCCATAAAGATTTGTTAAGGCATAAGACATACTTTCTGCATCATCATCGGCATATTGGAGGTCGTTTGCTGTGCCTGGATAATTTGATATACCTATCACAATTGCATATTTGTTTCCACTGCATGGTATGCCGAGAATCCCGGTTGCACTATCTTTACTTGGTTTACCGCCCTGAGGTTTTCCACGAACAGTAATTTTTTTCACCAATTCTACATCTGTAGCCTGCAATGGTTTATCCTTATCGGAATTAGCAGTTATAAATGGCGTTAAAAGAAGAGTGGTTAAAAGTAACACAACGACAAAGACTAACAATTTTTTCATTTTATTGCCTCCTTTAATTTTTACCTTGAAAATTTAAAAATTAGTCTCGTTTGATTATACTATAAAATAAAAATTTTTGTGCATGGTGTTCACATTTTAATACACGATTTTTCATATAGGTTTTATGTGAGGCAACACGAAGAAATTTGTATAAAACTTTTTAAAGAAGAAGGATTTAAATTTCAAAAAGTAGAGAGCTGTTGATCTTAAAATAAGTAATTGAACAACTATTTCAATTGAGCTGTAATTTCTAATGGCTAATCCTTGCTAAACACATTTTGAGGCCTTAAAAGTCGCTCTAAATCTAATATGAGCTTAGTTGTATTTACCTGCGTGGCGGCGGCGGGGGGATTTGCACATTTCGTATTAACTAATAATTTGTGCAAGTTCAATTAAGTCAGGTATGGTAGTATAAATCCCCTCTCATCTTATTATCAAATTTCAAGGATTATAGGGGATATGAGTGCTATCAATTTTAGGGAATTATTTTTTAGAGTACACTACTTTAGAGTTCGCTAAATAACTTTGGTGGTTGATCTACTTTAAAGTACAAAGAAGTCTTTCTAATTCTGCAATTTCTTGAATTTGTCCTATGTGTGGTGGAGCAGAGGGGGATTGAACCCCTGACCTCATCCGTGCGAAGGATGCGTTCTCCCGCTGAACTACTGCCCCAACCATATCTATTATAATGAAACCTGCTCAAAAACAATCATTGGCGTGTAGAGTATTTTAAAATTCGAATTTGTTTTAATTTAAATAGAAGTCATAAATCCTTAATTTGCTGGCTCGCTTAAAATCTAATGCTTTTGAGTTTTTAACTTTTACTTCCCGGGAACCCCACCCCAAAAAATTGACCCTTCATTTTATGCTGATTCTTTAAATTATTACTCTAAAAATTATAATTTAAAAACCCGCATTTTTTCGTAAAACCCTCATTAATACTAATCTAAAACCATCTAAAATTAGGCACTTCAGGGCCTCAAAAAGAGGGTAGGGCGACCCAAAATACCTTCTTCTAAAATTTTCCTCTGTAATCCCCCTTATTGTTTATTACACAATAAATCTAATTATGATGAGGCTTTTTTGGCTGTAAGTTTGGTATAATTGATTGTTTAAAATTTTCTATTGCAATTTAAGAATTCCAAAGATTAACTTGGCTTTTTAATTTTTAGATTAATTTCCTAAACTTTCTTCTTGAAGTATAGAAAAAATTTATAAAAATGATAAAATATTCTGGAGAAAATAATGAAAGTTAACAAAACAATTCAGAATTTTATTTGTACTGTACGTGGTGCGAAAAAATATTACTTGGTGCCAGGCACTTTGCCATGAAAAATAAGAGGTGATGGATGGATAATAAAAAATTTTCTTTTTTAAAAGAAGAAATTGATAAATTAAAACAAGAAGGGCTTTACAGCACAATAAGAACGCTTGATGGACCTCAGGGTACCTGGGTTAAGATTAACGGCAGGGAGATGCTTAACCTAGTTGCAAATAATTACCTTGGCTTCTGTACAAACGAAGAAGTTAAGCTCAAAGCAAAGGAAGCAATAGATAGGTTCGGAGTGGGTGCTGGTGCAGTGAGACCAATAGCAGGAAATCTTTCAATACATGAAGAACTCGAGAAAAAACTCGCTGAATTTAAAGATGCAGAAGCCGTTATCCTCCTTCAATCCGGGATACTTGCAAATATTGCTGTAATCCCTCTTGTTGTGGGCGAACAGGATATTGTTTTGAGTGACGAACTAAATCATGCAAGCATTATTGACGGTTGTAAACTCAGCAGGGCTCAGATTGTAAGATTTAAACATCTTGATATGGGCGATTTGAAGAACAAACTCGAGGATTATAAAAGTTTTCCGGGAAGGAAGCTTATAGCAACTGATGGTGTATTCAGTATGGATGGTGACATTGCACCACTTCCGGATATTGTTGAACTTGCAGATAAATATAATGCCATGACAATGGTTGATGATGCTCATGGGGAAGGAGTCCTTGGCGAAAACGGAAGAGGAATTTTAAACTATTACCATCTCGAAGGAAGGGTAGATATAGATGTTGGCACGCTCTCAAAGGCGTTTGGCGTTATCGGGGGATATGTTGCTGGTTCTTCGGTGCTTATCGAATATATGAAGCAAAGAGCAAGACCTTTCCTTTTTAGCACACCACTTTCACCTGCTGATACTAGAGCTCTTATTGCGGTAGTTGATATACTTTCAAGAAATGACGCCCTTGTAAAAAAACTTTGGTATAACGCAAACTATATAAAAGATAGATTCAATAAACTTGGTTTCAACATCGGGCATAGCAAAACGCCTATCACCCCTGTAATTATAGGAGATGAAAAGGTAACTAAAGAATTTAGTTCAAGGCTTGCTGGGGAAAGTGTATTTGTTCAGGGGATTGTATTCCCAATGGTAACAAAGGGTACAGCAAGAATTAGAGTGATGGTTTCAGCCGTCCATTCCGAGAAAGATCTTGATTTTGGGATAGGAAAATTTGGAAAAATAGGAAAGGAACTTAGAGTGATAAAATGAAAAAGGTCGCCATAGTTCTTGCAGCAGGTATCGGTAAGAGGATGTATTCGCAAACTCCCAAAGTCCTTCACAGGATTTGCGGGAGAGAGATGGTTTTTTATGCAATAGATACAGTTAAAAATATCAGTGATAAAGTAGTTGTGGTTATTTCGAAAAATATTTCAGAAGATATTTTTAAAGGCCTGGAAGTCGCTGTTCAGGAGTCTCCTCTTGGCACGGGTGACTCTATAAAGGCAGGATTATCAAAGATCTATGAATTCCCATATGATACTCTTGTGATTGTGTCAACGGGCGATAATCCCCTTATAAAAGAAGGAGAAATAAAGTCGCTTTTAGAGTTCCATTTGCGTAATAAGAATGGTGTTACAGTACTTTCTGCGAATGCTTTCGAGCCTGCAGGTCTGGGAAGAGTTATAAGGAAAGGTAAAAGATTTATAAAAGTTGTTGAAGAGCGCGATGCAACCCCTACGGAAAAATTGGTTAGAGAAATAAATACTGGCATTTATATTTTTAATAAAGAATTTCTTGAAGAAGGACTTTCAAAAATTTCAAATAAAAATGCACAGGGGGAATACTACTTAACAGATGTGTTTGAGGCGTTGAAAGAAAAGACAAAGATAGGAGTAATGGTCCTTCCTCGGAAGCTTCCAATTTATGGGGTAAACAACAGAAAGGAACTTTCAATTGCCACTTCTTTGATACAGAATGAAATAATTGAAAATCTTATGATAAAGGGAATTACAATCATAAATCCTCAGAGTGTTAGCATTGACTATGGGGTCGAAATTGGCATCGACACTATAATTTACCCGGGAACAATTATACAGGGAAAAACCAGGATTGAAAGCGGATGTGAAATTGGGCCTTTTGCAAGAATTATAGATTCAACCTTAGGAAGTGGCACAAAAGTCCAGTTCAGTGTTATCATAAATTCTGTAACAGGGGTTAATTGTTCTGTAGGGCCATTTGCATATATTAGATCAGGCAATGTGCTTGACAAAAGCGTAAAAATTGGTACCTTTGTAGAGGTAAAAAACTCTAAATTTAACGAAAACGCAAAAGTGCCACATTTGAGCTATATAGGTGATGCGACTCTCGGCAAAAATGTGAATATCGGAGCGGGCACCATAACCTGTAACTTTAGTGGTCTTGAAGGAAACAAAAAGAACCCAACACATATTGAGGACGATGTTTTTATAGGTTCTAATACAACGCTTGTTGCTCCCGTTACAATAAAGAAAAGAGCATATACGGCGGCAGGATCAGTTATTACTGAAAATGTGCCAGAAGATTCGCTCGCTATCGGGAGGGCTAAACAGGTAAATAAAACAGAATGGGTAAAAAGGAGGAAATCTTCAAATGATAAGTGAAAAATTCGAGGATTTTAAAATCTTTACAGGTAATTCAAACATCTTTCTTGCAAAAAGCATTGTCGGATACCTTGGAATGAATTTAGGAGAGATTCTTTCCACAAGGTTTCCAGATGGAGAGATTTACGTAAGGTGTCTTGAGAGTGTTAGAGGCAAGGAAGTTTTTGTTATCCAGTCTACTTATTCACCGTCTGACAATTTAATGGAACTTCTTATAATGATTGATGCCCTTAAAAGAGCTTCTGCAAGGTCTATATGTGCTGTTATTCCGTTTTTTGGTTATGCAAGACAGGACAGGAAAACGAAGTCAAGGGAACCAATTTCCGCAAAACTTGTCGCGAATCTAATTACAGTTGCAGGAGCAACGAGAGTAATTTCTGTTGATTTGCATGCAGGGCAGATACAGGGATTTTTCGATATCCCTCTGGATAACCTTACGGCAGTACTTCTCCTTAGAAGTTATTTCAAGGATAAGGAGCTTAAAAATCCTGTCATTGTAGCACCTGATGTAGGTGCCGTCCCAAGGACTACGGAATTTTCTAAAGGAATCAGAAATTCAACACAGGCGATTTTTGTTAAGAAAAGATTGGGTCCTGATGAAGTGGAAACTTCCAGGCTTATTGGAGAAGTTAAAGATAAAACCGTTATTCTTGTGGATGATGCAATTCATACAGGTGGAACAATGATCAATGCAGCTGAAGAAGTTTTGAAGAGAGGGGCAATAGAGGTATATGTAGGTGCAACTCATGGAGTATTTGCACTTGACTCTCTTGAGAAACTTGAAAAATCGGCGATAAAAGAAATAGTTGTAACCGATACAATGCCCGTGTCTCAAAGAACTAACCTCCCCTCGAAGGTAAAGGTCTTGAGCGTGGCTTCTCTTATTGGAGAAGCGATTAAGAGAATTGTTTTTCATGAGTCAGTAAGTGAACTCTTTGAAAAATCTTCTTAAATATGTATAATATAAACTGAATTTGTAGGAAGGAGTGTGAATAGTGAAAAGAGTGCAATTAAAAGCAGAAAAAAGAGAAGTTTCTACCAAAGGAATGTTGAATAAATATAGGCATGAAGGATTTATTCCAGGCATTGTCTATGGCGAAAACTTAAACGGTTTGTCAGTTATTATAAACGAAAGAGAATTTCTTGTTATTGCGAAGAAAGAAGGAAGAAATGTTCTTGTCGACCTGGAAGTTCAAGGAAATGTATATCCCACGATTTTTAAGGAGATACAGAGAAATCCTATAGGCGGTAAAATTCTTCATGTGGATTTCGAGGCTGTAAATCTTGAAAAACCAATTTATACGACTATCCCCGTTGTAACTAAAGGAGAAGCAAAGGGTATAAAAATGGGAGGAATTCTTGACCAGGGCCTTTATAAGGTCGAGGTCGAGGGTTTAATAACTGATCTTCCTGACAGAATCGAGATCGATGTTACAGATCTTGAAATAAAGAATGTTTACTATGTAAAGGATCTTAAAATCTCTGAAAAGATTAAACTTTATACTCCTCTTGATACTGTAGTTGTTTCAGTGGTAACTCCGACAGTTGAAGAAGTCCCTGCTCCTGTAGCTGAAGTAGTACCTGAAGAAGGTGTAGTAGCAGCACCTGGAACAGAAGCTCCCAAAGAAGAGAAAGGCAAAGAAGAGAAGGGCAAAGAAGAAAAAGCAAAGGAAGAGAAGAAATAATTTGAGGTTAAATTTTGAAAGGGATTCGTTTGTGCTAGCTTTTTGCTAGCACATTTTACTATGATAAGAGTTATTTTTATTGGTGATATATTTGCAAAACCAGGGAGAAAAGTCTTAAGAAGGTTCTTACCTGATATTAAAGAAGCTTTTAAGCCGGACTTTGTCATTGCAAATGGTGAAAATGCAGCTCATGGTGCAGGCATTACAGAAGAGATTGCCGATGAAATTCTTTCAAGTGGCGTTGATTTAATAACCGGTGGCAATCATACCTTCGATAAAAGAACATCATGGGATTTTTTGGACAGGAAACCTTTTGTTTTGAGGCCTGCAAATTTTCCATCTGGAACACCTGGCAAAGGTTACGAAATCCTTGAAAGGCAAGGTCTAACGATCGCTGTCCTGAATATTCAGGGCAGAGTCGATCTTGTTCCTATCGATTCACCTTTTGATGCCGCCTTAAAGTTGATAGATGAAATATCAGGTAAGACAAAAAACATTGTTTTGGATTTCCATGCAGAGGCAACAAGCGAGAAGAAAGCAATGGGCTTTTTTCTTGATGGTAAAGTAAGCGCAGTGCTTGGTACGCATACACATGTCCAAACGGCTGATGAAAGAATACTTCCAGGTGGCACTGCGTATATTACAGATGTTGGGATGTGCGGGGTGGAGAATTCGATCATTGGCCTTGATAAGGAAATTGCTTTAAAACGTTTTTTGACCCTTTTGCCATGGGCATTTCAACCAGCCGAAGGGAAAGTTGTCGTAGATTATGTCGTTTTGGATATAGACGATTCAGGTAAAGCGGTCTCAATAAAAAGAGAAAAATGGAGAGAGCCCTAAATTTAATTAAGGAAACCCTTTCAAAAACCTTTATTAACTTACTTAAAACAGAGGTTTCTAACATGTATCTTGTAGGAGGTGCTTTACGCGACGCTTATTATGGCATACCTTTAAAAGATTTTGATTTTGTAGTTTCGAAGAGCGATTTGGATGGCATAAGAGATTTTTTAAAAGAGCGAAAGATTTCTCATTTTTCTTTAAATGAAGAACGATTTTTACTTCTAAGAGCGAATTCAAACAATTTTACATTTGATTTTATGGTTCTTGATGACTCGATTAAAAAAGATGCAAACAAAAGAGATTTTACAATGAATGCTCTTTATTATGATGTAAAATCAGACAAAAGTATTTTTAAAGGCGAATTTCTCAATGACCTTAAAAACCGTGTTTTAAGTGTAGTTAATGATGATTCCATAAAATTAGATCCCCTGAGGTCCCTGAGGGGAATTAGACTTGCTTGCGATTTGTCACTTTCTATTGGAACTAGCACAAAAAAGTTTATATGCGAAGGTGTTTCACTCCTTAAGAATGTGTCAAAAGAAAGAGTCAGGGAAGAAGTAAAGAAAATTTTGCATTCAGATTTCAAAGAGCTTGTCGAGATTTTAAAAATCTTATTCGGGCAAGATTTAACTGGGTTTCTGTCGAGGTTTAATTTGATTGAAAAAATGGATTTGCTTGATAAAGAAGTGAATAAAGATGTTTCGTTTAAAGATCTTTGCAAGATATCTGTCCTCGTCAAACATTTTAATTTCTTTTTAACAGGGTTTACAGGCAGAGAAATGCAATACATTGAAAAGATGGTTAATTTAAAAATTGAAAATAACTTTGACAGTTTGTTCGAAGCGTTTTTTAATAATACAAGAGAAATTCGTATTCCGTTATGTGCAATCGCAACCTATTTTGATTTGCGAGATGTTTTAAAGGCTTTTAGTTTATTCGATAAGTGGAGTAAAATAAAAATTGATACCAATGCAATTAAAAAAAGTGGCTTAAATAAACGTGAATTTGGAGAAAAGAAAAAGAAGCTATTGAAGATAGAATGTAAAAAGGTATATGAAGAAATTTAATATAATCACCTACGGGTGTCAGATTAACGAGTATGAGTCCAATAAATTCAGGGAAACACTTCAAAACCTTGGATTTGAAGAAGTTGACGATATCAAAAGAGCGGATCTTGTTTTGCTTAATAGCTGTTCTGTGAGGGAGAAGTCTGAGGAGAAGCTTTTGAGTAGAGTTGGCTTTGTAAGAAGCCTTTATGAAAAAAATGGCTTTCCTAAAAGTATAGTCACAGGTTGTGTGGCAACGACAGAAGAGAAGAAAATAAAAAAAATTGGCAAAGATAGCGTGCTAACAATTCTTAAAGGCGATGAACCTCTCAACGAAAGACGTGAAAAAATATTTAACATTTTAATTCCCGTGAGTGCCGATACAATGACATACGAAAGAACTAAAGGCAAGCCTTTTGAGTTTGTACCTGTTATGTTTGGCTGTAACAGCTTTTGCACTTACTGCATAGTTCCTATTACAAAAGGAAGGGAGAAAAGCCAACCCCTTGATAAAATTATTAATGAGATCGAAGCCCTTGTAAAAGCTGGCACAAAGGAAATTACTCTTCTCGGGCAGAACATAAACCATTATGGTTTTGATTATGGGAATAAAAACGGGCTTATTGAGCTTCTTGAGGAAATTGATAGAATGGAAGGGATAAAGAGAATCAGGTTTCTTACCTCACACCCGGCGGATTTTAATGTCGAAACTTTGAAAAGGATGGGTGAATTAAGGCATATTTGCCCACATTTTCACTTGCCTGTTCAATCTGGAAGTAACAGAATACTTAAATTGATGAAAAGAGGTTATACCAGGGAGTATTATGTTTCTCTTATAAACGAAATCAATGGATTGTTCAGGGATGTATCTATTACTACTGATATAATTGTTGGTTTCCCTACCGAAACCGATGAAGATTTCATCGAGACAAAGAAGCTTGTAGAAGAAATAAGGTTTGACAAAAGTTTTATTGCAGCATTTTCTAAGAGGCCTTATACGCTTGCAGCGAAAATGGATGGTCAGGTTGAAGATAAGGTTAAAAAACAAAGACTAAATGAACTTTTAGAGGTTCAAAATGACATTTCTCTTAAAAAGAACCGCGTATATATTGGGAAAACGGTTGAGGTTCTCGTTGAAAGTTTTGGAAACGGTTTAACCTTTGGCAGGATCCCGCAGGATAAGCTCGTGATTATTGAGGGGAAAGCCGGTAATTTGGGAGACTTAATAAATGTTGAGATTACTGATGCAGATTTTATTCACCTTCGGGCTCTCCCGGTGTAATTTTTATTACAAAGTGCCAGGCACTTTGTAATATTTTTGGGGAAGAAAACGTGAAAAATAAAGTGATAGTAATTCTTGGTCCGACAGCAACTCATAAAAGTGAAGTTGCAGTTTATCTTGCGCGAAAATTTCCCATTGAGATTATCTCTGCCGACTCAATGCAATTTTATAAAGGGATGGATATTGGAACAGACAAAGTTTCAAAGGTGATTCGTGAGGAACTGCCACACCATTTTATTGATATTATCACGGTTCAAGAGGAATTTAGCATTGCAGATTTTAAAAAACTTGTCATTAAAACGATTGAAGAAATTGTATCAAGGGCTTATTTTCCTTTGATTGCGGGAGGCTCGGGGCTTTATATACGAGCACTGACTGAGAATTTCCCGGTTGAAACTTCCGCTCCACCTGATAAAAATTTGAGAGAAAAACTTTCAAATATGCCTATTTATGAATTGAGAAAGTTAGCAAATGAAATCGATCCTGTAGCAACAGAAAAAGTCGGAAAAAGCGATAGAAAAAGGCTTATAAGAGTTATAGAATATTTTAAAATCACAGGAAGAAAAATCTCTGAAGTTTCAAACGATGAAGCACCTTTTAATTTTCTAAAAATTGGGTTAGTGCAAGAAAGAAATGCGCTTTATAATAGTATTAACCTGCGAGTTGACAGGATGTTTGAGGAGGGTTTTGTTAAAGAAGTTGCAATATTAAAAAAGAACTATGAAAATTGGTCAAAAACTGCTCTTCAAGCAATTGGTTACAAAGAGGTTATTATGTACCTTGATGGTGAGATTCCTCTCGACAAAGCGATTTTTGTAATAAAACAGAAGACGAGGAATTTTGCAAAAAGGCAAATTACCTGGTTTAAGAAAGAGAACGATGTCGTTTGGTTTAACACTGAAAATCTTAATGATGTTTTGCCGGCTATTGAAGAGCGCGTAAAGGAGTTTGCATATGGAGATTAACATAAGCAATGAAATTAGGGAACTTGCAGATATAGCTGAGCGGGAGGCTTCTCCTGTTTTTTTAGAAATCGAATCCGTAAGAAGTCATAATTTTTTAAAAGTGCTTGATGCATTCAGGCGTTCAAGAATTTCTGATTTTAACTTTAGGGATACATCTGGTTATGGTTACGACGATTCTGGAAGGGAGAAAGTTGAAAGTGTTTATAAATATATATTCCACACTGACGAAGCTTTGGTGAGGCCTCAGATAGTTTCAGGGACTCATGCCATAGCAATATCTTTGTTCGGGCTTTTAAGGCCCAAAGATACGCTTCTTTATCTTTCGGGTGAACCTTATGAAACAGGAGAAGGGGTGATTGGAATAAGAAAGGTCGAAGGCTCGCTAAGGGATTTCAATATTAATTATGAAGAAACCGACCTTAACGAATTGCTTGATATTGAGAAGATCAAAAGGGCAAATGTTGGCGTCATTCAGCGATCAGGGGGTTACTCTTTTAAAAAATCACTCACAATTGCAGAAATAGGCGAATATATTGACAAGGCTAAGAAAATAAATCCAGATATCTGCATTATGGTTGATAACTGTTATGGAGAATTTGTAGAGGATCTTGAGCCAACCGATGCAGGTGCTGATGTTGTGGTGGGGTCTCTCATAAAGAATATGGGTGCAGGAATTACCCCAACTGGGGGCTATATCACAGGGAAAGAAAAGTATATAAACAAAATAGAATCAAGGCTTACTGCTCCAGGTGTTGGTAGGGACATTGGACCAATGCTCGGGTTAACAAGGCTCTTTTTGCAGGGTGCTTTCTTCGCGCCTATGGTTGTTTCAAACGCCGTTAAAGGAGCAGTTTTTGCTTCAAGGCTATTTGAGCTCCTTGGTTATGAAGTTAAGCCGAAATTCAACGAGCTAAGAGGGGACATTGTACAGGGCATTAAACTGGATGACCCTGATAAATTGATTAAATTTGCACAGGCAGTACAAAAGGTGTCTCCAATAGATTGGGATGCCGAGATTCAGCCAGCCCCTCTTGCAGGTTACGACAACAAAATTCTTATGGCAGCAGGAACATTTATTCAAGGTTCATCAATTGAACTTTCTGCAGATGCTCCGATGAAACCTCCATATGTTGTTTACCTTCAAGGCGGGATTTATTATGAGCACTCGAAACTTGCTTCAATGTATGCTGCAGAAGTCTTAAAAGGTTGAATATTTATTTTTAAGCAATTTTGCTTATAGAATACATTGCTTTAACTGAAAAGATCAATATATTGTCTTTTAGAAATCGATGTAATCTTTTGTTTTAAGGGGTTGATTTTAGATTCAGTTTGTTATAGAATATGAGCAAATTTTTTACAAGGAGGCGAAACAATGGCAATAAAAGAAGCAAAGTACATCTGGATGAATGGAGATTTTATTCCATGGTGGGATGCAAAAATTCATATATTGTCTCATGTTGTGCAGTACGGCTCTGGTGTTTTTGAAGGCATAAGAAGTTATGATACTTCTAATGGCTCTGCTATTTTTCGATTAAATGACCATCTCAAGAGGTTGTATAATTCGGCAAAAATTTACAGAATCGAGATACCTTTTCCTTTTGAGCAATTACGCGAAGCAACGAAAGAACTTTTAAGGAAAAATGAACTTAAAGATAGCTATATAAGGCCTATAGTTTATAGAGGTTACGGCACCATACTTCCTGATGGAAGTGATGCTACAGTTGAGGCCTCAATCATAGCATTCGATCTTGGAAAATTCCTTGGAGACAAAGGCATGAATGAAGGCATAGATGCTATGGTTTCATCCTGGAGAAAGTTTGCACCTGATACTATCCCTTCTATTGCCAAAGCAGACGGTAATTATCTAAATTCTCAACTTGCGCTTATGGAAGCTCATCGTTATGGTTTTAATGAGGCAATACTCCTCGATAACTTTGGTTTTGTAAGCGAAGGAAGTGGAGAGAACATATTTGTCGTTAAAAATGGAGTACTTTTTACTCCACCTCTGTCTGCTTCCATTCTTGAAGGTATAACGCGAGACTCTGTTATACAAATTGCTAAAGATGCTGGCTTTGATATAAGGTTCGAGCTTATGTCAAGAGAAATGCTTTATGTTGCTGATGAAATTTTTCTCGTAGGAACTGCAGCCGAAGTAACCTCTGTGAGAACTGTTGATAAGATTTTGATCGGGAACGGTAAGATTGGAAAAATTACGCAGGTAATTCAGGAAAAGTTTTTCAAAATAGTGAGAGGCGAAGAAGATAAATATAATTGGCTTGAATATGTAAACAGTTAAACTCAATTTTTTTCAAAAGTCTCTCTTGCATTTAGAACAAACGTTCGTATAATATGATTGAGGTGATGCTTGTGGAGAAATTAACTAAAAAGCAGGAAGAGATTTTAAATTATATAGTTGAAGAGCAAGCAAATGGTCATTACCCTACATTCAGGGAAATTATGCTTGCTCTTCATTATAATTCTGTTTCAACCGTTTTTCAACATGTTAAGAAGCTTGAAAACCTTGGATATTTAGTAAGTGATGGTAAAGCTCGTTCACTTCGCTCTACGAAAAATCAGTTTCACGGTTTTCCTATTTTGGGTACTATTCATGCTGGCGGTCCTACTATTGCCGTTGAAGAAATTCAGGGTTTTCTTCCATTGCCAATTGACCAGCGAGCTCACCCGAATGCATTCCTTTTAAGGGTGAAGGGTGATAGTATGATAGGTGCTCATATAGACGAAGGGGATCTTGTTGTAGTTGATCCTGACACTACCCCGGTTGAGGGGGATATTTGTGTTGCGGTTATTGGAGAAGAGGCAACTGTCAAAAAAATTGAAAAGAGAAGAAACGGTTTCTACCTTGTTCCTGAAAATCCCTATTACAGCCCTATTTACATTACGCGGGATACAAAGATAATTGGAAAAGTTATAGGACTCTGGAGGAGCAGGTTTTAAAAACTCATATATAAGTTTACAATTATCTTTTCATCCAGGTTATATAATAGAACAGTTTTCCATTTTTTGATTTTATGCAGTGTTCGGGTTCTTCTATTTTTTCAGATTTGTCAGCACCCCTCAAATGTATTATTTCTCTTTTATTAAGTTCAATGATTTTTTTATTTAACCCTTCTTCGCTAATATTAAACTTCTTCTTAAGTTCATCTTTGAAAAGATAGAGCGGCATAGAGTCCTTAAAACTACACTGAGTATTGATATTATCGTAGATAATTCTCATTTCTTCTTCATTTGGCGGTTGCCCTTTTCTTTGCAATATAAATATCTCATCAACATATTCGTAAATTCTATCAATTTGTTCTTTTAAATCAGAAATTTTTTTGTTAATTTCACCAAGTTCTTTTTCGAGGATTTTCTCAACTTCCTTTTTTGTTATGTAATTCTCTTTATCATTTTTTTTCACTTTTGACTCCATCGCCTCTCCTTATTTATCCGATGATGAGTTTTACATTCAGGATATTTTTAAATTGCTTCCTCATATAATCTTCGTCTTCTTCTGTGAGACCTTTCACGCCCCTCAGCGGTATAACAACTTTAAAGCCGTTCATCCTTGCATCTGCAGCGGTATAATGAACGCATATGTTCATTGCAACTCCCGTGATGTAAACAGTATCAATCTTCAATTCATCAAGTAATTCTTTAAGGTTAGTACCAAAAAATCCTGAGTAAGTTTTTTTCTTAATTACATAATCTTTTTTGTTAGGTTTTAACTCATCAACAATTTCTGCGCCTCTTGTTCCCTCTACGCAATGGGCAGGCCATATTTTGAATTCCGGGTCATTTTTATCGTGAGAGTCACAGAGGTATATAACAGGAGAATCTTCCCTTTCGAATTTTTCTTTAAGGGTTTTTATATAAGGAATAATTTCCTTTGCCCCTTCTACTTTTAAAGCCCCCCAGTTCTCTACAAAATCATTTAACATATCAACAATCAATAATGCTTTCACATTTCACCCCCTAAATATTATATCAGAGAATTAATTACAATTAAATTCAGTTTAATTTACAATCAAAAATTTATTGCTCTTTTAATTCTTCTATTGCTTTTATGACTTCCTCAACGTGTCCAACAATTTTTACATGCCTCCAGGTTTTTTTGATGATTCCTGTTCCAATTATAAGGAACGTTGAGCGTTCAATTCCCATGTACTTCCTTCCGTACATTGACTTTTCTTCATATGCGTTGTACAAAGTTGAAACTATGAAATCATGGTCTGAAAGTAGATCAAAAGGAAGATTTTCCTTTTCTATAAATTTTTTGTGCAGTTTCTTTATATCTCCACTCACTCCTAAAATTACTCCATTAAGTTCTTTTATTTTTTTGAAGTTATCTCTAAATGCTCGTGCTTCTTTTGTGCATCCTGATGAAAGATCCTTTGGGTAGAAATATAAAACTACTATTTTATCTTTGTAATCTGAAAGTTTTATCTTTTTCCCATTCTGGTTTTCGAGCTGAAAATCTATTGCTCTGTCTCCTTTCTTTATCATTTAAACCTCCTCAGTTTTCTTTACTAATATTACAGGGGTTGCTCTCTCGAAAATTCTTCAGATCTTTATAAGCAGTGATCCCGAATAACGAGTCGGCATTTTTTACTGCATTAACAATAGCTTTTTCAAGCATTTTCGCAGCAATAATCCCAATCCTGCTGACATCTTCTTCGACTTCACCTGTTGACAGAGCAAAAACTGTGTCTCCATCAAACATTGTATGTGCAGGCCTTATAGTTCTTGCAATTCCGTCTTGCGCCATCATCGCGACTCTTTTTGCCATAGCCTTGGTAAGCTTTGCGTTTGTTGCAACAACTCCAATTGTGGTGTTTTTGAAGGGAGTTTCTTTAACATTCCCATGAATTATAAATTCTTCGGTATTTAAAAAAGATTTTTTATCAGGCGATAACGCTCCAGCAATAATTGAATTGGTTTCAGGGTCGACTATGTCTCCGAATGCATTGACCACTGCAAGCGCTCCTACTATTAATTCTCCAACTTTGATACTTTCTATTCCAAGTCCTGCTTTCATGCACTGCCCCATTCCAAATGCTTTTCCTACAGTACATCCGGCTCCCGCTCCAATATTTCCCTGCTTTGAAAATTCATCCTTTGCATTTAAACATGCCCGGTATCCCATTTCTTTGTCCGGCCTTACAAAAGGGCTTCCTACGCCGAGGTCAAAAATAATTGCACCAGGTACTATTGGCACCCTGATAATGCCTGTATCAAAACCAATTCTTTTTTCTTCAAGGTATTTCATAACTCCTGATGCTCCATCAAGGCCAAAGGCACTACCTCCGCCAATATAGATAGCATGAACCTTTTCCACGAGGTTTACAGGGTCAAGAAGGTCAGTCTCCCTTGTTCCGGGGGCTCCTCCTCTTACATCAACTCCACAGACTGCCCCGTTCTCTATAATAATAACAGTGCAGCCTGTTACTCCTATCAAATCTTCTGCATTTCCAACTTTTATTCCTT
>Ga0210056_1001199_pt1 | contig 22509 bp, 23 predicted proteins | sample CryGeyCG2014_080_2_FD_183965 | JGI IMG/M metagenome (GOLD analysis project Ga0210056, IMG submission 183965) | Groundwater microbial communities from aquifer - Crystal Geyser CG07_land_8/20/14_0.80 (SPAdes) (version 2) | ecosystem: Environmental > Aquatic > Deep subsurface > Groundwater | place... | reverse complement strand
TGACAACGCCTAAGGTGGGGATTGGCCTCAAGAAGACAGCGGTCCATGTATGCCCCCGGGTCGCCTTCATCGGCATTGCAGACGACGTATTTCTCGTCTCCCGGCGCCTCTGCGCATTCGGCCCATTTGCGTCCCGTGGGGAAGCCTGCTCCCCCTCGCCCCCGCAAGCCGGATGCTTTGATTTCACTGATGACCGCCTCCGGCTCTATACCGGCGATGGTTTTTGCCAGGGCCGCGTATCCGCCGATAGCGATATAGTCTTCGATGGCACAGGGATCGACAGACCGGTTGTGGTTCAGGAGCTGCCGGTCCTGGGCCCGGTAGAAGGGGATCTCCGCCTCGGTGCGGACCTTCTTGCCGGAAACTGGATCTGTATAGAGAAGTCTTTCGATCACCTCGCCGTTCTTGACCGTCTTGGCTACGATCTCTTTGGCGTCTTTGGCTTTGACATGACAGTAAAAAAGGTTGCCAGGCTCAATGACCATAATCGGTCCCTGCTCACAGAAACCGTGGCAGCCCGTGGCACGGACATGAACCTTCTTTTCCATTTCCTGCCCCGTAATTTCCTTCTTAATTGCAGCGATCACTTCTGGTGATTTTGATGCCTGGCAGCCTGTTCCTCCACAGATAACAATCGTTGCCCGGGCGCGCTTTCTTTCCGCCAGAAGCTTTTTGCGAAGAGAATCCAGATTGTTTAAACTTTTAAGTTTATGCATGGGCCCTCTCCTTCTTCTTTTTCCCTCTGGATTTATCGATGGCCTTACGGAGTTTTCCCGGTGTCATATGGTGACAATAGGCGCCGTCCTGTATAACCACCGGCCCTAAGGCGCAGGCCCCGACGCAATTCACATTCTCGATGGTGACCAGGCCGTCTTCCGTCGTCTCACCCGGTTCTATATTGAGTTGCCCCTTGACCTGGTCCAGTAGAAGATTTGCTCCTCTAACGTGACATGCCGTGCCCGTACACACAGTAAAGACGTACTTGCCCCGCGGCTTGAGAGAAAAGGCCTTGTAGAAGCAGGCAACTCGGTATACCTTCATGAGAGGGACTCCCAACTCCCGCGAAACGGCATTCATAGCTTCCTCGGGTATGTAACCGTAAAGGTCCTGCGCGTCCTGCAATACCTCGATCAGCAAGTGCGGCTGGCTTCGCCTTCCTTTCAGGATGGAGTTAAGCGCTGTCATGATCACCGGAACCTCCTTAAAAATATTATTGGGTTTTATTTTTCTATCTGCTATTATACTGCATGTAAATAAGGTCAAAATGCACTCGTAATGCCTATAATTTATAGTCATTGAAATATTTAGTCATCCCCTATTGATTGCCTATATTATATTGGCAAAGGAGACCAGATATCATGTCCGAGGCGCAACCAGACTCATTAAGAGAAGATTTTACAGGAAAAGGAGACCCACGCGAATGGATTGAGCTCCTGTGGCGAATTCCCCAACGGGAAGACATGGAACCGAAGCAGGTGGAAATCGCCCTCCGCGAGCGCATCAAAGAATTGAACTGTCTGTACAGCATCGCCCGATTGGCAGAGCGCTATTGTGATTCCATGGAAGACTTCCTGAAATGTCTTGCGGATATTCTCCCTCTTTCCTGGCAGTATCCGGAAATGGCCTGCGCGCGGATTGCCTTGAAGGACCAGATCTTTAAAAGCAGAAATTATAAAGTGACAAAGTGGCGGCAGTCGACACAGATCATGATGTACAACGAACCGGTGGGCGATGTGACGATCTTTTATCTGGAGGAGCGGCCGCCCTCCGATGAGGGGCCGTTTCTTAAAGAGGAACGGGCGCTGCTCGACGAGGTCGCCCGGCGGATCGGTGCAATCGCGGTGCGGATTGCCGCGGAAAAGGAACTGCAGGAAAACAACAGGCAACTGTTACTGGAACGGATGGCGCTGCAGGAGGCAAATGCAGCATTGCGGGCGGTCATGGCGAACAGCGAAAGAGAAAAGCAGGGAATATATAAAGACATGCAGGTCAATATCGAAAAAGTCATCATGCCGATCCTCCATGCCCTAACCCTCAAACTGCCAAAGGTCCAGCGGAAATACGCAGATATTCTGAGGACCAATCTTGAGGAGATTACCTCTCCGTTCATCAGCCGGTTTCTCCATCAGTATCAATCCTTGACCCCGGCGGAAATCAGCGTCTGCAACATGATCAGAAACGGATTGCGGACCAAGGAAATCGCTCAGATGCGGAGCGTATCCCCGGCAACCATCAACCGTCACCGCGAACACATCCGCCGCAAGCTGAAAATCGCCAACAACAATGTCAATCTTACAACCTATTTGCAATCAATCCTGCCGCCTTGAGGGTCCTCCCTTTTATTGTTCGACCGCCGACATTTGTTTTCATGCACTGAATCGGCAGGGTAACGCCTTTTGGGTGTTCAGGATAATCATTGACAAAGATCCCTTTTCCCATTATTCAATTTAGCAGAGCCCATTGCAAAAGTCCTTATGGGGAGAAGATAATCATGGGTGAAGATTTTCAGGAAGACAAGCCGCGGGAGGAGTGCGGCGTCTTTGCGGTGTACGGTCATGAAGAGGCGGCGCGGGTGGCCTTTTTCGGCCTTTTCGCGCTCCAGCACCGCGGACAGGAGAGCGCCGGGATCGCATCGTCCGACGGCTGTCAGGTCTGGGCGCACAAGGGGATGGGGCTTGCCTCGGAGGTATTCCGGGAGGATATCCTTTCGAAGCTTCCCGGACGCCTGGCCATCGGCCACGTCCGCTATTCCACCACGGGCTCCTCGGTTCTCTCGAACGCCCAGCCCTTTTTGGTCCACCATGCCGACGAGTACTACGCGCTGGCCCACAATGGAAACCTGATCAACGCGCCGGAGCTCTGGGCGGAGCTCGAGGAGAAAGGGTCGATCTTCCAGTCCACGATGGACAGCGAGGTGATCGTCCACCTGATGGCCCCCCATCTGAAGCACGGAATCGAGGAGGCGCTGACGAAGGCTCTCGCCCGGGTGGAGGGGGCCTACAGCATTGTCATGCTGACCCGGAACCGGGTCATTGCCGTCCGCGACCCCCGCGGATTCCGGCCGCTCTCCCTCGGCCGCTTCAACGGCGGCTGGGTCGTGGCCTCCGAGACCTGCGCCTTCGACCTCGTGGGGGCGAAATACATCCGGGACGTCGAGCCGGGTGAGATTATCATCATCGACGAGGCGGGGCTCCACAGCCTGAAGCCCTTTCCGGCGGAGAAGCCTTCCCACTGCATCTTTGAACTGATCTATTTCTCCCGTCCCGACAGCCAGGTCTTCGGTGAGAACGTCTATCTTTGCCGCAAACGCTTGGGGCATACCCTTGCCCGGGAATACCGACCGGACGTGGATTTCGTCATGCCCTTCCCCGATTCGGGAAACTACGCGGCCCTGGGGTACGCCGAGGAGAGCCGTCTTCCCTTCGAGATGGGGATGATCCGGAACCACTATGTGGGGCGGACCTTCATCCAGCCGAGCCAGGCGATGCGGGATTTCGGCGTCCGGGTCAAGCTGAACCCGGTGCAGCCGCTCATCGTCGGCAAAAAGATCGTTATCGTCGAGGATTCGATCATCCGGGGGACGACCAGCCGGAACCGCGTCCGGCATCTGCGGGAGTGCGGCGTGAAGGAGATCCACATGGTCGTAAGCTGCCCGCCGACGCGCCACCCCTGTCCCTACGGGATCGATTTTTCCATGCGGGGAGAGCTCATCGCCGCCGGAAAAGAGGACGAGTCAAAGATCGCTTCCTTCATCGGCCTCGACGGTCTGCATTACCTCTCCCTCGAAGGGATGGTCCAGGCCACCGGAATGTCCCGGGAAAGTTTTTGCCTCGCCTGTTACACCGGCGACTACCCGCTGCCGCCCCCAGCGGCGTTCGGAAAATTCTGCTTCGAGAGGCATCTGTTCTAAGAAAAGGAGAAGCGAGATGGGATTGATGACGAAAGCGGAGTATATCGAGTCGCTCCGGAAGTTGAAGCCGACGGTTTACATGTTTGGGCAGAGGGTGGAGGATGTCGTTGACAACCCGCGCCTTCGGGCCGGCATCGAGGCCACCGGGGCCACCTATGAACTGGCCGAGGCCCCCGAGTATCGCGACCTGATCGTGACCCAAAGCAAGTTGATCGATGAGCCGATCAACCGTTTCAACAACCCTCCCGCGTCGATCGCCGACCTGGTGGCCCGTGTCAAAATCAATCGGCTGCTGGGCCGGCGCGTCGGCACCTGTTTCCAGCGATGCACTGGTCAGGACTGTTTGGTTGCGCTGTCGGTGACGACATACGACGTCGACCGGAAGTACGGTACGGACTACAACAAACGGTTCCTCGATTTTCTGAAGCACATGCAGAAGAACGACCTTGCGGCCAACGCCGGGGTCACCGACGTCAAAGGGGACCGGAGCCTCGGTCCCAACGAGCAGCCGGACAAGGACGCCTATCTTCACGTGGTTGAAAAACGGGTGGACGGGATCGTCGTGCGCGGCGCCAAGTGCCATCAGACCGGTTCGCTGTCGGCGCATGAGATCATCGTTCTGCCGACGCGCGCGCTGCGCAAGGGGGAGGAGGAATTCGCGGTAGCCTTTGCCGTTCCGAGCGACACGGCGGGCGTGATCCACGTGGTCGGCCGGTCGAGCCTGGATACGCGGGAGCAGGACGGCTGCGACTGCGGCAACCGGCGCTATTCCAAATACGCCCCGACGGTCATTTTTGATAACGTTTTTGTCCCCTGGAACCGTGTCTTTCTCTGCGGGGAGGTGGAATTTGCCGCCGACCTGGTGGCCTACTTCTCCGCCTTCCACCGCCAGAGCCACGGCGGGTGCAAGGCCGGCAAGATCGACTGCATGGTCGGGGCGGCCCTGACGATGATGGCATACAACGGCACGGAGAAGGTCGGCCATCACAAGGAGAAGGTGATCGACATGATCCACCGCGCCGAGACCCTGTACGGCTGCAGTCTGGCCGCCTCTTATGAGGGAAAGCCGATGCCGTCCGGCACCTACTTCATCGACCCGGTTCTGGCCAACGCCTCCAAGATTCACGAGGGGAAGGAGATGGCCGAGGCGACGCGACTGATGATCGACATCGCTGGCGGTTTTGTGGCGGATCTGCCGTCGGACCGGGATTTCGACCATCCCGATGTGGGCCCGCTGTTGAAGAAATACCTGAAAGGGAGCGCCCAGGCGCCGGTCGAAAATCGGATCAAGATGTTCCGGCTGATCGAAAAAATGGCGATGGAAAGCGCGGATACCATTTCCGACATTCACGGCGGCGGCTCGCCGGCGGCGCACAGGCTCACGATCTTCCGCGAGTCGGATACCCAATCCAAGGTGGAGGCGGCCAAACGGTTGGCCGGCATCGAGGATTGATCCTCTTTAACCCTGTCAGGAAAGATGATCCGGGGTAAGATCACTTAAAAAAAGAAAGGGGGAGGGTATATGCTTAAAGCCAAGGATATAATGACAAAGGAAGTAATTACGGTTTATCCCGACACAGAGATCATCCAAGCTGCGCACTTACTCCTTGATAAACACATCAGTGGTCTGCCGGTGGTTGACAAAGAGGGACGTCTGAAAGGGATTATTTGCCAGTCCGATCTGATCGCCCAGCAAAGAAAGATTCCCCTTCCTTCCTTCTTTATCCTGCTTGATGGCACTATCCCTTTAACCTCTTCTCGGCATATTGAAAAAGAAGTAAAGAAAATGGCGGCCATTACAGTATCCGAAGCCATGACCGCCGATCCCATAACGGTTGATCCGGAAACTGACCTGGGAGACATTGCCACCTTGATGGTGAAGAATAGCATCCATACTTTGCCTGTTTTGGATCGAGGCTGGTTGGTTGGCATTATAGGCAAGGAGGATATTCTCCGCACCCTGATGTCTGGCAAGAAAAAGTAGTTAGACCAGAAGAAGAAAGAGATTCGGCAATTTGAAAGCGGACGGCCTGTGTCCCGGCAAGCACCAAGCCTCCGACTTTGCCGGAAGTGCGGTGACGGGGCTCTCCAAACATATGATAAATGAATTCGAGAGCGAGAAATTGGTTTATATCCCTGCATCTTCCGTACGGCCAGCAACTGCTCCTCGACCTGCCGGTGCGCGGTGGTCGTCGTACGGTTGATATTGGTCGTGATCTCCTCAAGATTCTTCAATATCCCCGGAATGCGTCCTTCGCACGCTTCCGCAGTGCTTCGCCTTGCAGCGGGGTATTTTTTTCTTCTGTCATGGCTCAGGTTTCCCCTTTTCAAAAGCAATCGCTACCCGATTCTTCCCTTGCCCTTTGGCCCGGTACATGGCGGCGTCGGACTCCGACAATAGCTCCCCCATCGTCAAGGCCCCGTCGATCTCGATGAGGCCGATGCTCAGACTCAACGTGAATACCCGACCCGCCAGTTCGAAGCGAAACCCTTCAATGGCGGCACGCATCCGTTCCGCCGCATTGAGAGCCTCCTCGCAGTCCATGCCGTCGAGAAGGACGGCAAATTCATCGCCCCCCAACCGGAAAACGATGTCCTCCATCCGCATGGCTGCCTTCATCTGCCCGGCAAAGGTAATCAGGACGTCATCGCCGACACCGTGGCCGACCGTATCGTTCACCTCTTTGAAGTTGTCGAGATCCATGTAAAGAAGGGAACTGACCACGCCGCGATTTGCCCTGGCGATGGTCCGGTTGAGCATCTCTTCCAGGGAGTATCTGTTCAGCAGCCCCGGGCTGTGTTTCTCACTGGTTTCCCGCACGATCGGCCGGGGCAAGCAGGCTGGATTGCGGAACCGGGAGCCGCTCTCTATGGGTATTCATACACCCCGTATTCGGTTTGCGCTCCCAGCATGGCGTCGATCTGCTCCTGGATCTCGGTCCGCTCCGGACTCGTCCGCCAAGCGTTCCAGGCGTCCGTACTCTGCCAAGTGCTGATGACCAGATACTCGCGAGGCTGGTCCACGCGTTTGAGTGTTTCCCCGGAGATGTAACCTTCCCGAACGGCGGCCAGCGCGCGGAGTTTACGGATCAGGCTGCTGAACTGGGGATCGATGAAGCCTTCCGGAATTCTTCTTTTGATCAAAACCTTGATTGCCATGGCTTCCTCCTTATAATCAGGATGATTTCTTGCGAGGGATCTCTCCCTCAGTTCCCAAGACAGTTAGACGGCCTTGTCCTGCTCCTCTTTGAACGCTTCTACCCCCGTCTCAATGGCCTTCTTTACGCGGCTCTTGCCCTCCTGCAACGTATCCTTTCCCCGAACGGCCAGTTCGCCGACCTTCTCGCTCACATCATCCACCTTCTCCAGGGCCTTCTCCTCCAGCGCCTTCAGGCGCTTTGCTGCCGCCTCGTAAGCCTTCCGACTTTTCTCTGCGGCATGCTCATATTCCTCTTTCACTTTGGCCAGCAGTTCATCGGCCTTCTGGCCAATCTCCTCTCGGGTCTTCCTGCCGCTTTTTGGTGCATACAGGATGCCGATCACGGCGCCGATCAGACCGCCGATGACCAGACCCGCCATAAAATCTCCACTCTTGTTCATGGCACAACCTCCTTTTGTGTTTGGATGTTCTTGAGGAAATGATTCTTACCGGCAGGACTCCGGCCTGATCAGGAGTACGGGCACATGCGAATCATGCAGCACCCTGAGCGCGACACTGCCGAACATCAGTTTTTTCATCCCGGTATAACCGTGGGTGGCGATGACAATCAGATCCACGGCGTTCGTTTCGGCGTAATTCACTATCGTTTGCGCGGGCGTTCCTTCCAGCGACTCATTTTTAACTTTAATCCCCTCCGAAATGAGCCTGGATTGGATCTTTTCGAGATACTTTCGAGATTTATCTAAATGAGCATTTCTAAGTGCGTTAATATCGATGATTCTGGTATGGGTCGTCGGAATCCCCATAAGATCGATCTCAACGACATTCAAAAGTATTACTTCCCCGATAAAACCTCCCCCTGCCAGCTTTTTTACCTCGGGCAGAGCACACTCGGCAAGTTCCGAACTGTCCAATGGAACGAGAACTTTTTGATACATTTTAAGCACCCTCCTTCCTGTCGCTTTTTTACAGTTCGCTGCATCGCCTTCCATACATCCGTCAAGACTCCGGCCGAATAAGGAGAACGGGTATATGGGACTCATGGAGAATACCTAATGCCACGCTGCCGAACATCAGCTTTTTTAGTCCCGTATAACCGTGGGTGGCAATGACGATCATATCGATCCCGTTTTTCTGAGCATATTCAGAGATGATATCGGCAGGCCGGTTTCCCTCCAGTGACTCCGTTTTTACCTTAATGCCCTCGGAAGCAAGTCGGGCTTCCACATCCGCAAGATACTTTCTGGATTCCATGAAAAGGTTTTCCCTGATCGCATTGATATCGATGCCACCGGGGTATTCACTGTGCCCTGAGATATAAACAGTGACTACGTTAAGAAGGGTTACTTCTCCCACGGCCCCGTCTTTTCCCATGTTTATGACATGAGGCAACGCACACTCCGCTAACTTTGAACTGTCAAGTGGAACCAAAATTTTTTGATACATGGCAGACACCTCCTTTATTTTTAAATTTCGCGAAATGGCCAGCGTTTACTCCCAACTCATTTTCCCTGGCTTCGGATGAGGAGCACCGGACATTTAGCCTCTTTCATCACCTTTTCCGTGACGCTTCCGATAAAGTATTTTTGCAAACCCGTTTTCCCGTGAGAGGCGATCACGATAAGATCAATCTTTCGCTCGGATGCCTCTTTCAGAATCTCTTCATATGGCTGACCCTTGCGGACATCGGGAATAACCTTGATATTCCCGCTTTGTTGATTTTTGTCGATTACTTCCTGAAGTTTTTCATTGGAAAAAACGATGCTCTCGTTCAAAACACGAGCCACAATGCTCTGGTCAAGGCAGTAATCAGCCAAACTCTGCTGTACCGTGTTGCTGATGACATGAAGGAGAAAGATTCTCGCCTGGTACTTGACGGCAATACTCAAAGCCATTAGAAAGGCCAGATCCGAGTCTTCCGAGAAATCCGTCGGTACAAGTATTTTTCTGGGTTGAAACATTAAGACCTCCTTATTGATTTTCCATTTTTCCCATCATGAAAGAAAGTTTTATGCCAATGCTTGATACTGTTTTTAGGACAGCGGCCTCCCCCCGTTTAATTTCTCATAGACCCCGATGTATTCATCAATCATCTTTTTTATACTGTATTTCTCTCGCGCCTCCCTCATGATCCTTTTTGTCTGCTCTTCCCTGACTTCCGGCGCCATCCTGTGGAAATGAACGCTCTTTTCCAGGCCATACCATAAACCGCCGCTGTCATAATCCCGGAAGAGAAACCCGTTCCCCTCGTCACGCTCCGCACCGTCCATTCGCAGTCGCAGCTCCTTGATCTTGTCATGGTACCCGCCTGTGTCCCTATTGGTCGCCGTCGCCCCAAAGAGGTTTCCGACCTGATCAATCTGCCCACACGGCTCATAGAGGGAGGCGCCGAAGACATCATTCGCGGCCGCATAACCCAACATGGCAAGCCCTTCCTCAAAATGTTGATAGGCGATCTTTCCGCCGGAGGCCCAGGCAATCCTCCCAAGAATTTCTTCATGGGTCCTGTCGCCTCCGACGCCATTCCCGACAATGGCTATCTGTACATCCCCATGCTCGATTACGAACCTCTGCGCAATCTCCTCAACGAGTTCGACTCCCTTCTGCATGGGGTCCAACCTTGACGGCCAGTAAAATAGAATGGCGTTGGGGTCCTCGATGAGACCGGTCCGTTTTTGGAAGGCAACGAGATTTGAGCGTTTTGCAGCAAGGATTTGTTCTTCAGGACCATATTTTTTTACAAGATAGTCGCAGGACTCAGGATACAATACGGGGGAGGGTGCATTGATGATGGTCAGAACGGCGCCGTGATAATATCTCTCCCTGACTTCATTTCTCACGGCAGGGGGAACGATCGGTCTGTCGGCGAAATGACCTTCGACGACCTCATGAAGAAACCGTTTGCCGACGAAATTGATCAGGTTGGCGTTTTTGATGGCCGTCGCATGGGAATCGATACACCTTTTTCCCCGATCCTCGGTAAAATAGAGGTTATTGGCGAGGTCGTCGAGATCCACCCCGTAGAACATTTCTTGAGGTATATAACCCGTGTGGACATTATGAACCGTATGAAGAACCGGGCAGCCCCTTGACCTTGCATAGGCGGTGATTACGCCTCCGGCCATCCAGTCGTGACTGTGAAGGATCAGCCTTCCCTTGTTTTTTGACCGGATTTCTTTGATCAGATGATTGACCATAACTTTTTGGAACTCCGCTGCATTGCAAAGGGGATTTCCCGCATAAGCGCTCGAAAGATCATTAAATATAGATGAACTGACGAGATGGATTTTCTCCGGATCCATAGTATGGCGAAGCGCCCTCCATTCCGCCTTATCCATCCGGTTCTCCTTCTGAAAACGTTTCTTGAGGTTGATCGTGGCGAGGTGACATTCGATGCCCCGTTCCGTGAGCCCGGCGCAAAGTGCGGCAACAACATCCCCCAGCCCCCCGCTCTTTCCTGAGATGTAGCCGGCTAAGGTGCACATGCCTTCCTGCAGCCTTCCCGTCTCCGGGGCGATGAGGAGCACAGCCGTTTTCCCGCGATGATTCGCACTGTCCGGCGCCATATCGAGTCACCACCTTTATCATGCGATCGTCGTATTTCATTTCCCGTTTGTCAGGCAATCGCTTTTCCAGAGGCAATCGCTTTCACATTCCTCTCTTGTGCGAAAACAGGGAGAATAGCCCTCCCGGATCTGGATATCCCGAATGATATCCTGCTTGGAGCGTCCGATCCTTGCATTGACATCCCACCGTCTGGCAATCTCTCTGATCTCCTGTATTTTCATCTCTTAACCTCCTTTGCCTTTTTCGGAGTGATTTTTTTATTCAATTATAAAATAAGGCAGAATTCCCCGCCACGCAATACGGGATGATCTCGGAGAAAATACGGGGTAAAAACAGGGATTATGAAAGTTTCAACAAAAAGGATCTGAGGTTGGTATGATGGTTCTTGATACCCAGTTTTCGGCGGATATTGTCTCTATGGTAATCGACGGTTTTGATGGAGATCCCGAGAATATCAGCGATTTCTTTGGTCGTGTTCCCGTTTTTCACGAAATCCGCCACCCGGATCTCCTGTGGTGTGAGATCGAAACAGGCCTGGGATATCCTGTGGAGGAAGGGCGAGATGATCTTTTTCATTTGCGCTTCGAGAATCTCTATGCAAGCCCTCTGGTGATGGGTCAACGGACCTTCTTTCACTTTTTCAATATAAGGAAGAATGGAAGTTTTCACATTGGCGAGCACATTTTCTTCCATCTCTTTTCTGTCTTCATCCCTTTGTTTCAGGAGCACTTTTAACGCCGTGTTCACCTCCTCAAGATTCCGGGATTTGATGGAGAGTTCCTCTTCTCTCTGCCCCAGGGTCTCCTCGGCCCGCTTGCGTTCCGAGATATCCCGCATGGAGCCAACGATCCGCGGGGGACGCTCTCCTTCTCCAGGCAGAATTGCCGCCGTGATCGAACAGGTGAAAAGAGCGCCCTGAAGGTCCCTGAGTTGGATCTCAAAATCGCGGACATATCCCTTTCCCTTGATTTCCTGCAGAAAATCCGTTCTTCTGTTTTTATCGGCGTAAAAATCATAAATGGATCGCCCGATCAGATCTTCTCGTTTGAATGGAAAATATCTCTCGATGGAAGGGGATATCTCCAGAATGGCGCCATCGAGCCCCACTTCATAGTAGATGTCCTGAATGTTTTCGAAGATCCGGCGGTATCTCTCTTCGCTCCTGCGCAGCCGCTCCTCAACCTCCTTGCGGTCGGTCATATCGAAGACGGATCCGATCAGCCCGCCCAATGATCCGTCCTGATTCAGAAAGGTTGCCTTGTAGAAAATCACGTAATGCGTGGCGCCATCGGCATGCATCACAGGACTTTCATAGGTCTGGACGCCCCCTGTCCGGAACAATTCTTCATCCGCCCGTTCGTATCTTTCGGCGAGATCCTTGGGGGCAATGTCATGGACCGTCTTTCCGACGACATCCTCCATTTTTCTGCCCAGAAAGTCCCCGAAGGCCTGATTGCCTCCAAGATAGATCCCTCGGGCGTCCTTGTAAAAAATGGGGGTTGGTATCGAATCGAGCAGTTTTTGGAGGAAATGGGGATCCCTGTATCTTTCGCAGGAGTCTTGATGGGGCTTTGGCTTCTCGATAGGTTTTATTTTCTTCATGGGATGACCTCTGCATGCCGTTTTAAGTGTTCTTTAATAACCGGTCCCCCTGGAGATTTCGTTATCCTGCTTTTTATCTGGGAATATAGCATAACCTCCAGTACGGGTGGAAAGTTTTTATGGTAAATAAATTTGATAAGAACTTCCTTTTTCGGGTAGGGAGTATAGGAGAAGCGCCCTTGTATCTCAATGATGAATTTGGCAACTGGGGGCGGGGTGAAGGGAAGCGGGGGCGTCTATGCCGCGGAGTGTTCGCGGTGGCGCTGCCAGTTTTCGAGGTAGGGTTTGGCCAACTCCTGCGAGCGGATGATCAGGAGGTTCTCCGCGTTCTTCTCCTCGGCGGCCTTTGTGAAATTGAACGAGCCGGTGATGACGACCGCACGGTCGATGAGGATGATCTTGTTGTGGGCAATGGCGTGCTTTTCGTCGATGTAGGTCGGGATGCCGGAATGCGTCAGAAAGGACGCCGACGAGTACCTCTGGGTCTTCTGACTCTTGTCGAGGATCGCCTGGACCTTTACGCCGCGTTTGTGGGCCTTGAGGAGCGCCTTCGCGATCGGAAAGGACTATCGCAAGGTGGCCGCTTTCTAATATGTTTCCCGACGCCTGTCAAGGGTAATGTGGCGAGGAGAAGGGGCGCCTTTTCCGGCGGTCCGGCGGCGTCCGGGGAGCCGCCGGGGTTGCGTCGGCGAGAGGGGGCATTTCACAAGCACGCAAGGAGGATTTTATGAGATTTCGACTGGTTTCTGAATTACTTCATATTTCTTTTCAATGATCTCTCGGAATGACTTGGAGATGGTATGCCAGTCCTGGACCTCCACGCGAAAGGGCAGGTCGGATTCCGCGAAGGCCTCCCGGAGGCGGCCCATGCGTCTGCGGTCGATCCTCTCCGTACCCACGACAGTCAGATCGAGATCCGAGTAATCCTTGGCCGTTCCTGCAATACGAGAACCGAAGGCGTGCACCTCGCATTCCGGCACGTGCTCGGCCAAAATGCGTTTTACGACTTCGAGTTGATCAGGTCGCAGGTCAATCATTGCGAGTCTCTAAAGCCTCCAGAAGGCGCTTCGCGTCCGCATAAAAGCTCCGGGCGATCCTGAAAATCTCATCCGCCTTTTCTGAATCATAGGTATGGGCGGTTTCATTTCTCGCCTCATGGTATTCCATCCAGCCATTCACATCCGTGATCAAACGATTTTCGGCGCCGAGCCTGAAAAGCTCGCGCCGGGTAATGCCATCGACATAGGTTGAGCCCAAGTTGTTTCCCAGCCAGCGCTTCATGAACTTCCAGCACAGCTCATAGGTAAACTCGAAGTTTTGGATAACCCCGGCCTTGATGACCTCCTGCGTCGCCTTGTCATAAACTGAAATCTTCTCGGCGGCGGCAACTTCAAGGGCCTTCTCCAAGGACAAAATCCCCTTTCTGAGACTGTTCAAATCCAGCGGCATGAGTTACCTCCATTTACCAACGTATTCCTTAAAATCTTTAAAAGGGCGAGCATCGCTACACCCTACTCGGTAAAGGCATAGGGAATAAATGTTTCTCGATGGTCTCAACTGGAATAAGTGGCTTTTTCCCCTTAGCCCTTCAGGTGCTTCATGATCGCCCTGAACTGGCTCTTGCCGTCGAGCCCGGCCTCGGCCAGCACCATGTGGGCCTGACCGCTTCCCAGGTAATGTCCATTCCGGAACGGATGAAGCGTCATCTCCCGCCCCCGGTCGGAACGGATCCAGCGGTACATTGTCGGCAGCGTGAAACCGGTGACGCCCATCGCCCGTTTCGCATGTTCTTCGGGAAAAATCTTTTCCTGCACGCGGCGCGGGAGGAGATCGAAGAGCTCGGCGCTGGCCACATAATAGACAAACAGATCGGCGCCCTTTTTTTCCAGCAGCGGCAGCGCCTCCTCCAGGAAGGCGTATGCCACCTCGCTCCCCTGGAGGACCACGACGCCGGCGTTTTTCTTTCCGGCCTTGCGGAGGAGGTAAACCCCGGCGGTCGCGGCGTTTGCCGGCGGAAGCCCAAAGGCTTTCCGATCGATCACCCTCTCGGTCGGACGGGTGACGAAGGGGGCAATGATGGCCGGGCGTCTGTTCAGGGCCGCTGCCGTCAGGGGCCACAGTTCCTGCGGATCCCACGGTGTGAGCGTGACGATCGTTCCTCGCGGAAAGTTCTCCTGGAGGATCTGGAGCGGCTGCGGATCCGCATGGGTGGGTCCATCCTCCCCGGTCTTCAGTCCCGCGTGGGCGCAGACGAGGATGATCGGTCGGTAAGGTCCCTTCTTCAGCGTCTGGCGGGCCTGGTTTCCAATGGCGTGGAGGCGGGCCGCAATGTGGCCGAGCGGCGCCAGGAAGGCGCCGTACGAAGAACCGGCCCCGCTGTGGCGCCCGAAGGAGGCGAGCCCGGAGAGGATCGCCGTCATTGCGTCCTCGCAGATGCCTCCCGTCGCCAGGAGCCGGGAGCCCGGGTTGGCGGCGGCATTGTAATAGCCGCCGGCAAACCCCTGTCCCGCGGTGAGCAGGCTTGTCGAGCCGAGCAGATCGGCGGCCGCGACAAAGAGGGCGCCGTTGCTGGCCCGGTTGTAATGGTCGAGAATACGGCCGAACTCCGCACGAAGCGTCGTGCCGGCGCCGGGTGTCAGCGTAAGCTCTTCCGGGGTTGTTTTGGGGGATCGCGCGGCGATCTGATAGATGGCCTCGATCCGCGGCCCGTTGCTCCTTGGTTTGCGCCGGCGCCGGTCGAGCCTTTCCCGCGCCGCCTTGAGCCTCTCCACGATCATGGTCACGAGGGCCCGGTTCCCCTCGAGTTTCTTCCGGACAACGATCAGGGATTCCCAGAAGCATTCCTCCAGTATCCCTGCTTCCTTCCCGCCCCGGCACCGCTGGGCGGCGCTGTCACAACACGGCAGTGAACCCTCAGCGGAGTTTGTAAACGGCTCCAGGGTTTTGAAGAAACCGTCGGCGCAGAGCTTGTGCCCCGCCCCGTGGGCGGCTTTTCCTTCGATGCCGTACCGCCATCCCTTGACCGTCCGGTAAACAATGGCCGTGGGCTGGCCGTTGCTCAGCTCCAGGGCTTTGCGCTGGGCGGTGAAGATCTGCTGCCACTCCTTTCCATCGGGGACAAAGATCACATTCCAGTCATGGAGGTAGGCCAGTTCCGCGGGCGTCCACTGGACATAATCCCCGGGGGTGGAGCCCTCCCGGCAGACGCGGTTGCTGTCGATCGACGCCTGATTCCAGTCGATGTGAAGGATCACGTTCGAGAGCGAGGCCGTTCCCGCAGCGGCCAACGCCTCGCTGACCCGGCCGGGCGTCAACCCGCCCTCGCCCTCGACGATATGGACCCGCGGCGCGTCGTCTCCGTAATAGTCCAGCGCCCCCAGGGCGAGGCCGATTGAGCTCCCCATGCCGACGCCCGAGGCGCCCGTCGCGAGGCGGACAAAGGGGGTTGCCGGCGTCGGATGGCCGTCCAGAACCTTCGCATGGAACTTCCGAAGCAGCGGCGTTTTCGCGATCGGGTTCCTCCGGAAGCCGAGGAGGTCTTCCAGGCGGATCTGGAAGCGCTCTTCCGCGGGCAGCAGTTCCGGCGCCGCGATCCGGAGGGCCTCGTTCCGTATCGCCCAGAGGGAGTAGAGCCCCAGCGCCTTGTGGCCCGCGGCAAAGGAGATCATGTCGGCGTCTTCCCGCTCCGGATCGGAGATGTCATAATCCAGGGAGTCGAGAAGCAGGCCCGCCAGAAACCGCCCGGCGGAGATGGAACCGCCCGGGTGGCCCGAGGCCGGAACGTAATTGAAAAGCAGCGTGCACAAGGTGCGGTAGATCAGATCGAACTCTTCAAGCAGTTTTACCCGGTCTGCAGAGACGGGAGGTTTCCCGCCCTGCAACTCATCTGTTACATCGAAATAGACTCCCCTTCTTGGTCCGAATGTAAATGCCATCGTCTTCTCCTTATGATCGTCGATGAAATTCCTTTTATGTTTATCAGCCTTCTTTGTCAATCTCATGTTGTCAATCTCATTGACATGCAAGTCCGTTCCGTTTATACTCCCGCCGTCAAAAAGCAATGTCGTATCCGATCCGATATTTGACATGATGTGGCCAGGTGAATCGGGTTTGCGAGCGGAGCGGTCGGGGTTGAGCCAATTCAAATTGAGGGATTTTTATGAACCGAATTCTATTGGTAGAACGCATTCATCAAGCCGGCGAGGCCATGCTGGCGCAAAAGGCGGAGCTGGTCTATCCGCAGCCGCAAAATCTTGAAGGCATTCTGGCCGCGATCGGCGATTGCAATGCGCTGGTGGTCCGGAACACGAAGATCACGCGGCAGATCATGGAAGCCGCGCCGAAACTCGCCGTGATCGGGAGGCACGGAGTAGGTTACGATACCGTGGATATCGCGGCCGCCGCCGATCTGGGGATCCCGATCGTCTATACCCCGGCGGCCAATACGGAAAGCGTGGCGGAGATTTCAATCGGGTTTATCATCTGCCTCGGTCGAAAAATCCTCGAGGCCCATGCCGCCATGCAATCCGAAGAACTGCTCAGCGATACGGTGACCATGGCGATCATGACGCGGCAGAAAGGGCTGATCAATGCCGATCTATGGGGAAAAACCCTGGGTGTGGTCGGGGTCGGCCGGATCGGTTCCGCAGTATCCAGCAGAATGAACGCGGCCTTCAACATGCGCGTCCTGGGCTACGATCCTTATGTGGATGCGGAAAAGCTCGCGGGTTATGGCGCGCAGAAGATGGACCGTCTGGAGGAGATGCTGCCCCAGTGCGATTTTGTCGCCATCCACTGTTCCGGAGGCGCGGAGACGCGGCGCCTGATCAACGCGCGCACGCTGGCGCTGATGAAGCCGGGCGCCTACCTGATCAACACCGCGCGCGGCAGCATTGTCGATGAGGCCGCGCTGATCGACGCGCTGCAGAAAAAACGGATCGCCGGCGCCGCGATCGACGTCTATGATCCGGAGCCGCCGCTTCCGGGCAATCCGCTGCTGCATATGGAAAACGTCATCGTGACGCCGCACTTCTGCGCGATGACGGAGGAGAGCCTGTATAACATGGCGACCATGGTTGCCCAGGGCGTCCTGGATGTCCTGGAGGGCCGGCAGCCGAAGTACCCGGTCAAGCCCTGATTGACGGGCTCCTGCTCCTCGCCCATGGTACAGCACAGAAAAGGGGACAGATTTGAAATCTGTCCCCTTTTCCTTTCATCCACGCGGGATCAGGCGCAACGGTTCGCCGACCGCTTGCCAATATGGGAGGGCGACGAACAGAACTACCAGATAGGCGGCAAGCGTCATCCACAACCCGAAACGGAAGATTTCCGCCGCCGTGAGGTGTCCCCGTTCGTAGACCACAAGCGACGAGGCGCTCTGCGCCGGATAGTACAGCACCGCGTCGCCGGCGATCATCACCGAAAGCCCGCAGACGACGGGGTTGAGCCCCGTGGCCGCTCCGATCGACATCGCGATCGGGATGGTCGTTGCCAGAAAACCGGCGATGTTTGGGATCAGCAGACGGAGCAGTGCGGCGGCCAGCAGCAGCACGACCACGACCAGAATGGGCTGTTGCGAAAATGTCGGCATCCCGCGAACGATGGTCTCCGCGATCCAGGCCCCGGCGCCGCTGCTGCCAAGCGCGCGGGCCAGCGACAGCGAAGAGGCGATCACGAAAAAATTGGCCCAGCCGAAACCCCGCTCGAACTCCTTCCAGGTAAGCGCCCCGATGCCCGGCGTCAGCAGGCAGGCCCAGGCGAGGATCGCCGGCAGGGCAGGATTCCAGTGATGCCACGCATCCGTGAGCCACAACAGCGAAGCGCCGACGGTGATTGCGAGCGTCCGGATCTCCTTTCCGGAGAGGGGCGCAGGCAGGGCGGTCGGCAGCGGTGAGAGCGGCGCGTGGAATCCCTTGCGGTACAGCAGATAGATCAAGACGGCGCCGACGACGAGCAGGATGCCGTAGGGCACGCACATGAGCGCCAGCCAGCGGCCCCAGGAGATTCCGCCGATCAGTGAGGCCGCCAGGACCGGGGTGATTCCTCCGGTCAGCAGCATGGTGGAGGCGAGCCGGTTGATGGAGCTGAGCGCCAGCATGATTGCCTTGGCGAGCGGTGCGCCCCTGGGCACATGGCCGAGGTCGAGCGACTGTTCGTAGACGAAAATGAGAATCCCCGTCCGGGTCGTCGCCGATGGGAGCAGAAACGTGAGCAGCGGAAAGGAGAGCAACATTTCCAGGTAAAGGGCGCGTGGACTCCCCTCACAGCGCCGGAGAAAAAAACGGGCCACCCGCTCGGCCAGGCCGCTTTGCAATACCGCCAGGCCAATGGTCAGCACGCCGATCAGGAAGTAGGCCACCGGTTCGGCGAAACCCACCAGCGCTTCCGGGAACCCCGGCACGCCCCGGGAGAGCACGAGGGCGATGACCAACAGGATCCCGGTCACGGCAGCCGGGATCGCATCGGTGCACCAGAGACCGATCGCCATGACAGCCACGGCCAGAACGCGTTGTCCCGCCACGGAAAGACCGGCAGGCGTCGGCAAGGCCATCAGGCCCACCGACAACCCGGCCAGAAAAACGGTGATCAGGAGTGCCCGCCATTCGCCCTTCACGCCGTCGGGCCCGTTGTTTTGCGTTCTGTTGTTTTCGTCTTTTCGCCTGGATTCCATGAGATCGGCCGTTATTATGGAAGAAGCCCGCAGGAACAGGGCCATTCAGAAAATTCATTCCATGGGAGCCAATTGCAAAACTCCCCATTCTGTCATTCCCGCAACGATTCTGAGCGGGAATCTGGTTCTAACGGTTTGAAAAACCATATTCCCGATAGAGGCATTCGGGAATGACAAATGGTTTTGCAATTACCTCATGGGAATGATGTCATTCCCCATGACGTGCGGATTCATAACAGAAAGCGGGCCGGGTGTCGAGAAAAAGAGATGCCCGATCCGGGGTCGAAAACCGGGCCGCCGATACCGGCGTTCAGTCCATCTGGACGGCTTCCCCGCAGCCGCGGCAGCGCTTCACGCCGCGGAAGAGGGCGTTTCCGCACCGGGGACAGCGATAGCGCTTCTCCTCCTCTTCCATCCACCGCTCGGTTCCCAGCTCCCGACGGGCGGGGACAGAGCGGAGCATCACCTTCTTGCCGACGGGGAAAGGAAATGTCTCGATGTGGGCGCAGGGGAAGTCGGCGCACTGGTGGCAGCCCTCGATCCCCTTTTGGGCGGTGCAGGCCTTGATCGGGCAGACGCGGCAGTAGGAAAAGACGTCGTCCGAAAGACATCCCTTGCAGTGGAGCTCGTCGATGGCGACACCGTAGAGGCCGGTCAGTCTCTCCTTGAACTTGAGGTTGTCGTCCCGATGGGCGATGTAGATCGCGCACACCCCGCAGTACATTCCGCACGGCGCGGCCAGTTTGCTATGGTCATCCATCATGATCCCTCCCTATTCGAACCACTCCGGTTTCATCGCCACCGTGATCCCGTCGCCGCTTTCCTTCAGGCGGGCGGCGAGGCCCCGGACCTTTGGAAGCTCGTAGGCGAAGAAGTAGCGGCAGGTATTGATCTTCCCCCGGTAGAAGTCGGCGTCGGCCGCCTCGGGATTCGCCCCGAGGGCCTTTGCCGCCGTGACGGCCTGGAGGAGCCACTGCCAGCCGATGGCGATGATCCCGAAGAGTTCGAGGTAGAGCGTCGCGTCGGCGAGGAACAGCTCGATTTCGCCCTTCATCGCGAGGCCCGTCAGCGACATGGTGACCTCCTTGAGAAGCTCCACCGCCCCGGCAAGGGCCTGGGCGCAGCCGTCACACTCTGGGATCGCCCGCCCGGCCGCGACGGCCTTCTCGACCTCGGCCAGATAGAGGAGGAGGGCCTTCCCGTTTTTCATGACCACCTTCCGGCCCAGCAGGTCCATCCCCTGGATCCCCGTCGTCCCCTCATGGATCGGGTGGATCCGGACGTCGCGGTAGTACTGCTCCAGCGGGAACTCGTCGCAGTAACCGTAGCCGCCGAGGCACTGGAGCCCCTGGCTCACAGAGAGGATCCCCATCTCCGACGGGTAGCTCTTGGCGATGGGCGTCAGCAGGTCGAGAAGCAGCTCGTACTTTTCCTTCTCCTCGCCTTCGGTCACCAGCGCGAGGTCGACGTACTGCGCGCACTGGAGGATCAGCGCGAGCGACCCTTCCACGACAGCGCGCTGGAAGAGGAGCATCCGCTTCACGTCCGCGTGTGCGATGATCGGCACCTGCGGCGCCAGGGGGTCCTTCCCCGCAACGGGCCGTCCCTGCGGGCGCTGCCTGGCGTATTCGAGGGAGGCGTAGTAGGCGGCCGATGCGATCGCGGCCGCCCCCATTCCGACATCGACCCGCGCCTCGTTCATCATCTGGAACATATAGCGGAGGCCCTTGTGCGGTTCGCCGACGAGCCAGCCCCGACAGTCGTCGTTGTCGCCGAAGGAGAGTTGCGTGATCGGCGCGCCGCGGTAGCCTAACTTGTGGTAGATCCCGATGCAGGTCACATCGTTCCCGGCAAGACCGCCCTGGCCGTCCGGGCGCTTTTTGGGCACGACGAAAAGGGAGATCCCCTTCACGCCGGGAGGCGCCCCTTCGATCCGGGCGATGAGGAGGTTGATGATGTTCCCGGTCGATTCATAGTCGGAGCAGGAGATGAAGATCTTCTGCCCCTTGACCCGGTAGTAGCCCTCCGTTGTCGGGAATGCAGTCGTCGCGAGGTCGGTGAGCGACGAGCCCGCCTGCGGCTCGGTGAGGGCCATCGTCCCCTGCCAGGCGCCGGCGAACATCTTCGGGACGTAAGTCTCGATCAGCTCCTTCGAGCCGAAGGAGAGGATCAGGTGGGCCGCACCGGTCGTCAGGAAGGGGTAAACGCTGGCGGAGTAGTTCGCTGCCGAGAAGATTCCGCGGAAGGCGGTCATGATCGAGTTCGGGAGCTGCTGACCGTCCACCTCATACGGGGCCTGGGCGCCGATCCAGCCACCCTCGCCGCAGGCCTTCACCACCAAAGCCGCGACGGGGTGAACAAAGACCTTCCCGTCGCGGAACTCCGGCGGTTCCTTGTCCATAACCGACAGCGCGGGGAAGAGGATCCCCCGGGCCATCCGCATGCCCGTTTCCAGGACCATGTCGAAGGTCTCTTTGCTGTGGTCGGCGAAATAGGGATACTTCGTCAATGCCGCCGCGTCGAACTGCTCGTAAAGCAGGAATTGCAGGTTTCTCAGACTGATGAACTTTTCCGCCATGGTATCCTCCTTGTCTTTTCAATCCAATCATGTTCCGGGATCGTCCCCTTTTTTCCCTATCTTTTCCTCTTCAACCTTGCAAGGCCCATCTGGACCGCCGTCCCGAGAGGATCGTCGAGAGGAGCCTCCCGAACGTATCAAGGTCATTCTGCATGCCGTGGATTTCCATGGATATCCTCCCGTTTCCCCTTCAGTGAGCGGGTCGATGTGCCGGACCGCTTGACGATTGGACCAACAGTTGGTCCATGCCACGGTTGTCCCCCTTCCCGATCCGGAGACGTTCATACGTGCCGGCCTCTTTGTCGTACAGGGCGCATTCGCCGCCGGTTACCGCGCCGACGACGAAGATATAGCGCCCCGTCCGTTCCAGGGTCATCGGTCGTTCCGCCGGGATCGCCTCCCGCGTCACGCGCCCGCCAGACTTCCTAAAGAGGATCGGGAGGTGCGAATGGCCGCAGAAGAGGATCCGGAAATCCGTCTCGTTGAAGAGCGCTTCCGCCCGCCGGGTGTTTCCGGTGTCGATCGGCTCGTAGAAGGCGCGGAGCGTATCGAAGGGGAGCGAATGGGCGAAGCGGATGTCGCCCTGGGCGCGGACGACGGGCGCGTCCCGTAAAAACGCTAACATTTTAACCCCTTCGACATCGGGCGGTCGGCGTTCATCGGCCAGCATCTTCTCGACGAGAAAGTCGTTGTTCCCTTTGACGACAAGGACGCCGTTCTCCCGGAGGAGGTCGATCATCGCCGCCGTCCGGTCGCGGCGGAGGGAATCGCAGAAATCTCCAAGATGGACGAGAAGGTCCGCGCCGCGCCCCTTCAGCAGTCGGATCGCCTCCGCCGTGGCCTCCCGGTTGCCGTGGCTGTCGGCGATGATGCCGATCCGTTTTGGCTCAAGTTCCTTCAATGTTTTTCTTTCAAAGCTACCGCTTTTCCGGCTGCTTTGCAAAGGCCTGGATGAGCTTGAAAAACTCTCCGGAGAAGACCATCAGCGCCTGGTTGCGGTTCTCAAAGTCCACGGCCTCCGT
>Ga0210056_1001193_pt1 | contig 22524 bp, 21 predicted proteins | sample CryGeyCG2014_080_2_FD_183965 | JGI IMG/M metagenome (GOLD analysis project Ga0210056, IMG submission 183965) | Groundwater microbial communities from aquifer - Crystal Geyser CG07_land_8/20/14_0.80 (SPAdes) (version 2) | ecosystem: Environmental > Aquatic > Deep subsurface > Groundwater | place... | reverse complement strand
TGCAATACTGTCGTATTTAGAGCAGACGCAGAAACTATCTCTGCCGCCACTGAAAACCATAAAATATTATTCTATTGAAGAGTATATGCAGCTGGACGATTCGGCAGTAGGCAACTTGGAACTGCTGGAGGGTCTTACAACACGTTCCAAACAAAACAGTCTTTTAGAAATACTTGACCACACAAGCACTCCCATGGGCAGCCGTTTCTTGCGTAAATGTCTTCTTCAACCTCTCACCAATAAAGATGAAATTTCAGCAAGACAATCAGTCGTGGAATTTTTTGTGGTAGAAGGGTTTATCAGAAGACAACTAGCTGAAATCTTTAAAATGAGTTCGGACCTGGAAAGAATTCTTTCAAGATTATCTTCAGGACTTGCAAATCCGCGTGATATAATTGCATTGAGGAATACATTAAAAACCGTACCTGAAATTAAAAATGTTTTAAATGGAACAGCTACCCTTCAGGATATGAAACCCAAGAAATTGAACTCTATAATTGAAAATCTCTACGAGATGGAAGAAACTGTAAATTTAATTTCAAAAGTTATCGCAGACAACCCGCCTGTGGATGTCCATAAAACCGGTGTCATAAAAGAAGGTTATAATAAGGAACTGGACGAACTACATAAAATCAGCAGGGACAGCAAAACCTATTTAGCACAACTTGAACAGAAAGAACGTGCCAGAACTGGAATTAATTCGCTCAAAATCGGCTATACTTCAACCTTCGGCTACTACATTGAGGTTACCAAAGTTAACCTTAATTCAGTCCCCCGGGAATATGTCCGCAGACAAACACTCACCGCAGGTGCAGAAAGATTTGTAACTGAAGAATTAAAACAATACGAAGAGAAAACGCTCACCGCAGAACAAAAAATCCAGCAGCTGGAACTGGAAATATTCAACCAGATAAAACAATCAGTACTTAAAGAATCGGACAGGATTCATATTATAAGTTTTTCATTAGCAGAACTTGATATGTATCTATCACTGGCTAAAGTTGCAGTTGAAAATGATTACTGTAAACCCGTGGTGGACTATTCATACAAAATTGACATAAAAGACGGCAGGCATCCCGTAATAGAAAAGAAATTATACGGAAAATCGTTTGTACCCAATGACATTTATCTTGACGGCAAAGAACACCAGATAATAATCTTAACGGGACCCAATATGGCTGGTAAATCAACATACCTGAGGCAGGCAGCATTAATAGTTATAATGGCACAAATCGGCTCATTTGTACCTGCAAGAGAAACCAGTATAGGCATAATTGACCGTATATTTACAAGGATTGGTTCTGCTGACAGCCTGGCAACGGGTGAATCAACATTTATGGTAGAGATGAACGAAACCGCAAAAATCCTGCACAATGCAACGCAACGCAGTTTACTTATTTTAGATGAAGTGGGCCGCGGGACTTCAACTTTTGACGGGATTTCAATTGCCTGGGCTGTGGTAGAACATCTTACAGAGAAAAAGGGGGGGGCCGGTCCTAAAGTATTGTTTGCAACACATTACTTTGAACTGACTGAACTCGGTGAGAAATACCCCGGCATAAAAAATTTCAATGTCAGCATAAGAGAATGGAAGGACGAGATAACATTTTTATATAAAATAGTTCCTGGCTGTTCGGATAGGTCCTATGGCATACATGTTGCAAAACTCGCCGGGCTTCCACAAAATGTTATTAACCGCGCAAGAGAAGTATTGCTTGAACTTGAAAAAAAGTCATCTTCCGAATTTGATAAATTAGACCGACTTCGTCGGCCTGCGGACAAATTAGTCAATTCTCAGAGAAGCGTCCAGATTGAATTGATAACAAATATAAACGAAGGAGGAAAAAATGGGTGAAGAAAAAAGGCAGTACACACGTTTTGTATTAATGCAAAATTTAGCCAAACCACTTGATTTGTTTATTGACCCGCCTTTATCTGAAACACAAAGCTCCGTACCTGCAGTGTTACTTGACTTATCTGCCGGTGGTATGGGACTTCTGACTTTCGCTACTATCAAAACTGAAACAAAAGTGAAGATAAAAATCAATCTGCCCGGTTTAAAAACCAACAATATTGACGGCAAAATTGTATGGTCTGTGGAAAAAGGTGAAAGCTGCCGGTTGGGATTATTGTTTACAAAAATAGAACCTCATGATTTTGACAACATAAAGCACATAGCGGAAGATTATGCTGACTGTGAAACAAAACTTTCTCTGGGTGTGAGGGATGTGTGTTTCAAAGATTGCAGGTATCATCCTCTATGTACTAAACCGGTAAAAGCAATTATTAAAAGATGAATAAGATACATCTATTGAGTAATGAAGTAGTAAATAAAATTGCTGCGGGTGAAGTCGTGGAACGACCCGGCAGTGTCATTAAGGAATTGGTTGAAAACAGTATAGACGCACAGGCAAAACACATAACAATTGAGTTTGAAGCCTCGGGCAAGAAACTTATCAGGGTTACCGATGACGGATGCGGAATGTCTCCTGAAGATACAGAAATGTCTGTCAAACGTCATACCACGAGTAAAATAAAAGATTTCCCGGACCTTTTGAAACTCAGTACAATGGGTTTCCGTGGTGAAGCGTTGTCATCAATTGCAGCGGTATCAAAATTAGATATTGTTACAAGAATTGAAGATTCACAAACCGGATGGGATATAAATGTTTCCGGAGGCAAATTAGTTAATAAAAGAGAAATTGGTGCACCTAAGGGAACAACTATAGAAGTAAAAGACATATTTTTCAATACACCCGCACGGAGAAAATTCCTTAAAAGTGACCAGGCTGAACGCGTAAATATTCTTCATATAATTGAAGAACTTGCTCTCTCTAACCCGGAAATAGGTTTTACAGTAAAATCTGATAAAAAAACTATAATAAATGCGCCTGCGGTCTCGCCTTCGGCGAGCAATCACAAAGAAAGAATAATTGATATTATGGGTAATGAAGTATATAATGGTACAATATATTTTGAAAAAGAGCAGGGGGACTTCAAAATAACAGGATTTATTTCACGCATTGAAAACAGCCGGTTAAATAAAAAAATGCAGTATTTCTTTATAAACAGGAGACCCGTTACAAGCAGGATTTTATCACAGGCATTATACGATGCCTACCGCGCTAGTCTGCCTGTGAACAGACATCCAATGGCAATGATATTCATTCAAACCAACCCGGAAGATGTTGACGTAAATGTCCATCCGACGAAACGGCTTGTAAAATTTTCATATGAAAAAGGAATATATGAACTGCTGAACCAGACTATAAGAGAGCGGATAGTAAAGCAAACTTCACCCATTTTCCATTTATCTGAATCAAAAACTACAACCTATATAGAACAAACCACCCTGCAATTGTCTCGGGAGACCGAAACGATGGAGCATCCTCTGCCTATTCTCTCTACTCCATCCCGCATTATAGGACATCTCTATAACACATATATAATTCTGGAAACACCTGACGGACTTACGATTATGGACCAGCATGCTGCAAACGAACGGGTGCTTTATGAAAAATTTATGAAACAGTCCAAACCAGATATAAAACCTATGGCACAGAACCTCATTGTCCCGTTGACATGGGAAACGTCCCCGCATGAGACTCAACTGTTAAAATCTCATCTTGAACAACTCCATAGAGCGGGATTTGTTATTGAGGAGTTTGGTAAGAATACTTTTATCTTTAAATCTTATCCGATAGTATTCGGCGAAATTAAGCAGGTTAAAGATTTCATCAATAATTTTATTTCAGCTTTGATGAATGACTTTACCGATTCATCTTTAAAAATTCTCGCTGTAGAAGAAAAAATTGTCCGTTCCGCATGCAGAGCTGCTGTAAAAGCAAAAGACCATCTCTCTAATAATGAAATATCGCAACTTCTAAATGACTTAAAAAGATGTTCTCAGCCATTGTGCTGTCCACACGGCAGACCGACAACAATTCATATTACGACAGAGGAACTGACAAAAAAGTTCGGCCGTACTTAAATGAAAATAAATGGTCGCTGTCCCTATTTAGTAATAGTAGGAGCAACAGCAACAGGCAAAACGAGTGTAGCGATAAAATTAGCAAAGAAAATTTCGGGTGAAATAATTTCTGCTGATTCAAGGCAGATATATAAATATCTGACAGTGGGAACAGCAAAACCTCAGGGGTATGATATTCCTTATCATTTAGTTGACTTCCTTGAACCAAAAGAAAAGTTCAGTGCCGGTGAGTTTGTGCGATTAGCAGAGGAATTCATAGAAAAAATAGCAGCACGGGGAAAACAACCTATAATTGTAGGCGGCACGGGACTATATATCAAAACTCTTATAGACGGTATTGTCAGATTACCTTCTGCTGACGAAAAATTGAGACAAAAATTACATAAACTTGTAGAGACACGCGGGAAAAAACATCTGCACATGTTGCTAAAAAAATTTGACCCTGCAAGTGCTGAAAAAATTCATCCAAATAATACAGTGCGGATAATTCGTGCCTTGGAGGTGTACTATCTCACAGGTAAACCCATATCGCACTGGCACAAAATCCACTCCTGTCATTCTGAGCCCGCCGTGGCGGGAGAAGAATCTCGTTTTCAATTTAAAATTTTCGGATTGGAATGGCAGAGAGATGTTTTATATGAACGGATAAACAACAGGGTCAACTGGATGCTTGACAACGGCATGATTGAAGAGACAAGAAAGTTAATCAAAAAAGGATATCAAAAGGATTGTCCTGCATTACAGAGTTTGGGCTATAAATGGGTACTGGACTATTTGGAAAACAAAATTGATTACAATAAAATGCAGCAACTCATAATGCGCGATACACGACACTATGCCAAAAGACAAAGGACATGGTTTAAAAAAGACAAAAGAATAAACTGGATTAAACTGAAAGAACCTTTTAAATCGGATAGAGTAGCGGATGATATATGGAAAAAGTTTTACTTGTTGGTATAAGATTACCCGGTGTCCCACACAGAGATATAAACGTATCCATTGACGAATTATCTCGCCTGGCAGAAACTGTTAATGCCCTGGTAGTTGATACAATAATTCAGACGCGACAGAGGTATGACCCGGGGCATTTAATAAGTAAAGATAAAGCAAAAGAAATCTCTGGAATAGCTAAAGCAAACAATATAAGGACAATTATTTTTAATAAAGAACTTACTCCGACACAACAACGTAATCTTGAAGAGACCATAGGTGCAAAAATTATAGACAGAACAAGATTAATCCTTGACATTTTCGCCCGCCGTGCACGGACAAAAGAAGGAGCGCTTCAGGTGGAACTGGCACAGTATACATATTTTCTACCCAGAATTACAAAACAGGGTCTGTGGCTTGACGGACAGGTCGGCGGTATTGGCACGCGTGGTCCCGGGGAACGAAAATTAGAATATGACAGACGCAGGATTAGAGACCACATAGTAAAGTTAAAGAATCAAATAGATTCTATTCGCAGTCACCGCGACTTACAGCGACGGAGGCGCAAAGCCAGTGGAATACCGGTTATAGATATTATAGGATATACAAACGTGGGGAAATCAACTTTATTTAACGCTATAATTAAGAAAAATGCTGTGTACGCAGACGACAAACTTTTTGCTACGCTTGACCCTACCATAAGAAACCTCACTTTACCCTCCGGGAAAAAAATCCTTGTCACGGATACTGTAGGATTTATAAGGGACCTCCCGCACCAGTTAATCATGGCCTTCAGGGCAACTCTGGAAGAAATAACTTCCGCAGACTGCCTGATACATTTAATAGATGCAATCTCATCTGAACATGATGTCCAGGAAAAGGTTGTTTTTGATACAATATCCGAACTCGGTGCTATCAATGTTCCTCTAATCAGGGTGTATAATAAGTGTGACCTGCTTAACAAAAGACAACTTAAACCCAGGATATTAAAGGATGATTTGTTTATATCAGCAAAAACTGACAGGGGTATTGATAAATTATTAATTAAAATTGATGAAATGTTCAGGACAGAAAAAACAAACTATACAATAAAAATTCCTTATGCTAAATTAAATCTACTGCCCATAATACATCAATATTCAAACGTTACAAATGAAACCTATGGGAGTAGAAATATAAAATTACACATAAAAACTGACTCGGTTGGATGGCATAAATTACAGAAACATTTAATATAAGAAAGCCCGATGAATCGGGCAACTCCAGGGATTCCCCAATTTATCCGCAGGATTATCTTATTTATTGGGGTTATAATTTCAGGCGAATTAATATGACTATACCAAATATCATAACATTTATAAGGATATTGTTTGTCCCTGTATTTATTCATCTTCTGGTTAACCATCAGTCAACCAATATACCGGGCATTGTTTTTGTCGGACTGGCTATTACTGATATGCTCGATGGATTTATAGCACGTCTGTTTAAAATGAAAACGCAACTGGGTGCTTTTTTAGATGCGTTTGCTGACAAATTGCTGATTCTGAGCAGTTATTTAGTGTTGACCTGTCTTACAAAAGTACCCGTATGGTTCTTCACGGTTATTGTGGGCAGGGATATTATAGTATTTTTGGGCTGGGTCTTAATTCTAATCCTGACAGGGTCCAGTGCAGTCAGACCGGGATTTCTTGGTAAAATTTCAATTGTTTTTGAAATGGCAACATTATGTATTCTGTTATTTGAGATGAATTCATTGATTAATACTTTTTTCTATTTAACGACATTAATGACTGTAGTTTCTATTATTGATTACATCATTAAGGGGAGTAAAAGAATTGTACCTGTCGCATAATTTTATGGATTTTAAAATTATATTTTTCTTAGTGGGTTCATATTTAATCGGAAGTATTCCATTCGCATATATAATAACAAAAACAGCCAGGGGAATTGATATAAGAAATTTCGGTTCGGGTAATCCCGGTGCTACAAATGTTTTTCGGGTAGCGGGTAAAACTTATGGCATTATAACTCTAATGTTTGATTTTTTAAAAGGTCTGATAACCGTATCGGTCACAAAATTATTTTATCCTGATTTGATATCTATTTCAATAATATGCGGATTGCTAAGTATAATAGGACATAACTGGCCTGTCTGGCTGAAATTCCGTGGAGGGAAGGGGTTTGCTACAAGTCTCGGTGTCCTGCTTGGCTTAATCCCTCTTGTAACTTTTTTTGGATTGATAACATTTGTAATTATATTCATTCTTACTAAATATGTCTCTTTAAGTTCCGTATTATCCTCAATAGTGGTAATTGCTATGTGCTGGATAAAGCGGGAACAGTTAATTTTGTGTTTATTCGTAACATTAACCGGGTTAATGATAATTATAAGGCACAGACCAAACATTGTGCGCTTATTGAAAGGCACTGAATCCAAATTAAAAATATGACTAACAGGAATGTGTTAATGCTCGGCGGTGGAAACTGGGGTCTGGCACTGGCAACACTGTTAGACAATAACGGCTTAACCGTCTCGGTATGGGAATATTTCAGGGAACGGGTTAAAGAACTTACAGAGAAAAAAATTATCTCTTTTCCGGGGTTAAGTGACCGGGAGTTTAAATTACCCAGTTCAATTAAAATATTCAATGAACTGACGGAAATAACCAAAAATCAATACGGAACGATAATATTTGCCGTCTCATCGTCTGCTGTCCGTGATACGGTACGTAAATTGAAACAAACCGGAATAAATTATAAAAAATGCGGGATATTAAGTGTAGTCAAGGGGTTTGAACCGGATACCTTAAAACGCATATCTGAAACAATATGTAAGGAATTACCGGAAGTAAGTAAAAACATCTGTGTCCTTTCGGGTCCGAGTTTTGCAATAGAAGTTATACAAAAAATGCCAACCGCAGTGGTTGTGGCAGGCAAAAACGAAGAATTAGCAAAAACCATACAAGAAATATTCTCTAACAAATATTTCAGGGTCTATACTCATTCTGACATTGTTGGCGTAGAAATAGCCGGCGCAGTTAAAAATGTCCTTGCTATCGCCTGTGGTATAAGCGACGGACTTGGTTTTAAGTACAATACAAAATCAGGACTCGTTACGCGGGGAATGCGTGAAATAATAAAATTGGGTGCGAAATTAGGCGGGAAAATAAAAACCTTTTATGGTTTATCGGGTCTGGGAGATTTGACTGCGACCTGCTTCTCTCAATACTCCCGTAACCGATTACTGGGTGAAAAAATAGGCAGGGGAACAAAACCGGAAACTGCGCTCAGGGAAATCAAATCAGTCGCTGAAGGCTACATTACAACCAGGTCAGCATACCTTATCGGGAAGAAAAACAATCTTGAATTACCGATTATAAATGAAGTTTATAGAGTAATATATGAAAACAAATCTCCCAAAGAAGCTGTAACTGACCTTATGGTCCGTCAGTTAAAATCCGAAAATTAGTCCCCCCTTGATTCTATCAAATCAATACAGGGGGGACACTTGAAATGGGAGGATTTTCAAGTGAATAAAGCAGATTTAATAAACGATTTGGCAAAAATTTTACCTACAAAAAAAGAAGCGGAACAGACCGTAAACGTTATTTTTAATTCAATAAAGGAATCTTTACGGTCATACAATAAAGTTACAATAGCAAACTTCGGTAGTTTTTATGTTAAATCTTATAGCCCGAGAAAAGTCCACAGATTAAAAGACGGTGCGAAAATATTAATTCCGCCGAGAAAAATAGTAAAATTTAAACCATCAAAAAAAATACTTATATGAAACCAGCCAGTGTGATTTTGCCGGATAAAACATTTTTTTCCATAGGTGAAACCAGCCAGATAACACGAGTTAAACAGCATACGCTCCGCTACTGGGAATCCGAATTCAAATTGTTAAGACCCACTAAAAGTAAATCCGGACACAGAAGGTACACAAAAAAAGACATTGATATTATACTCCAGATAATAGATTTACTCTACAACAAGAAACTTACAATTGCGGGTGCAAAAAAACAGCTGCTCTCTGAAAAACGGGGTAAAAAAGAACAGTTGCAGTTTGAATTTACTGAATCAACTGCTGCCATTGAGTTATTGAAAGAAACAAAAAAAACTTTACAAGAGATAATAAAAATACTAAAATGACCTTGCGGGTCATCCTGACCCCGATTCCATTCATCGGGGGAAGGATCTCGTTAATCGGGGCGTGGCCTAGTGGCTAGGGCACTCGCTTGGGGTGCGAGCGGTCGTGGGTTCGATTCCCACCGCCCCGATTTTTTGGAGCAAAATAAAAAAATGGAGGCTGCATGAAAAGAAAATTCGGCTGGATTCCCGACATTCCTGACAACAGGGATTATTACTACTACAAAATAATGCCACCGGTGAAATTACCATCTAAAGTTAATTTATGTGAAAAAGGAGTTTCTGAAGTAGAAGACCAGGAAGAATTGGGCAGTTGCACGGCAAATGCTATTGTGGGAAACCTGGAATACATAGATATTCAAAACGGGGATGGCTATACCGACCAGAGTAGATTATTCATTTATTACAATGAAAGATTATTAAGAGGAACTATAAATGAGGATTCGGGTGCAATGTTAAGAGACGGTATTAAGAGTTTGGTCAAATGGGGGTCCTGTCCCGAAACAGTATGGGAATATAAGATCAATATTTTTACAAAAAAGCCGTCTGCTGAGGCATACAGGTTAGCATTGAGAAACCGTATTAACGTTTACTACAGGATAAATGCGCTCAATGAGATGTTAATCTGTCTTGCTTCGGGATTTCCTTTTGTTTTTGGTTTTGCTGTATATGAAGGTTTTATGACAGACACAGTTGCAAGAACAGGAGTGGCGGGGCTGCCAAAAAGAAACGAAAGGATGTTGGGCGGCCATGCGGTAATGGCTGTAGGATATGACAATAAAAATAAGACGTTTTTAATAAGAAATTCGTGGGGTGCCAACTGGGGTAAAAAAGGATATTTTACTCTGCCATATAAGTATTTGGAATCCCGCGATTTATCAGACGACTTCTGGACAATAAAAAAATAGGCAACACCCACCGAATGAGTTTCGCTTCAAAATTTTAAGTAAAATATTTTCTTAACTAAATTTTTTGACAGATTTTTTTATTTTTTGTATAATCATTTAAGAGGTGATTAATATTATGTCTGAATGTTTAATTCCTATAACGATTAAACCATTAGAAGAAGGTGGTTATTTAGCAACAAGTTCTGTTTTACAAGGTCTTATTGCACAGGGAAGAACTATATCTGAAACTTTAGAAATTGCTGAAGATGTTGCAAGAAAAATAATTGAATCTTGTATTGAACATGGCGATCCTCTTCCTGCAAAAATTACTTCTGCAATTAACAAAAAAGTTAAAGTAGAAGCCCAAATACCTGTCCCTGTAGAATTATGAGCAATTTACCTTCCCTGAAACCTATTGATGTTATCCGTAAACTTCGAAGGGCAGGGTTTGTTTTTGATAGACATGCAAAAGGAAGTCATGAGCTATGGTATAATCCCAAAACTCACCGCAGAACAGTCATACCTAATCACCCTGGAAAGGATGTTCCCAAAGGAACCCTTCGTGCAATAATTCTTCAAGCAGGTTTAACTACCCAGGAATTCATAAACCTCTAATAGCTGAAATTTGTAATCTAATTTAATTTTTTATAGAATATGTGTTCAATTAACACTGTAGGGCAAGGCTTGCAGAAAGCAGGGGTATTTAGCAAAAAGATATCTATCTCACCAAAAATGTCTGTAAAATCCTCAAAATCAGCCGAAAACTCTACCATTACCGCGAAAATAAGGGTTATTACCTTAAAGTTAAAAGAAAGGAAAGGATAGAAAGGGATACATGAATTCATTATGTTTTACAAATTATTTGCTTGAAAAAATTGACTTTACTCTACTGAAAAAGGTATAATTTAGGCAATTTCATAGAAAGAAACTCCAAAAATTGTTACACTCCATCCTCTTTACAAGGTGCGAATAGAATTACAATGACTGACTTAAAAAAAATATTCAGCGGAAAAAAGGTTCTTGTAACAGGGCATACAGGATTTAAAGGTTCTTGGCTATCAATATGGCTTAAAGAACTTGGTGCCAAGGTAACGGGATATTCTTTAATACCTCCGACACACCCCAATAATTTTGAAGCAACTTCACTTAAAAATAAAATAAAACATATAATCGGTGATATACGGGATTACGCTAAAGTTAAAAAAACAATATGTGAGTCCAAACCAGAAATCATTTTCCATTTGGCTGCACAACCGCTCGTCCTTTATTCCTATGAAAATCCCCTGTTTACCTACGAAACGAACATAACAGGAACTGTAAATGTATTAGAGTCCGCAAGAAAAACAACTTCCTTAAAAGCTATTGTTGTAGTTACAAGCGACAAGTGCTATGAAAATAAAGGTAAAAAAGAGGGCTACAGTGAAAATGACGTTTTAGGTGGTTATGACCCTTATAGCTGTAGTAAGGCCTGTGCGGAATTAATAACGCGCTCCTATATAAAGTCCTTTTATGGCAAAAGCAACGATACGGGGATAGCAACAGCAAGGGCTGGAAATGTTATAGGAGGGGGGGACTGGGGAACGAACAGAATATTTCCTGATAGTATAAAAGCTTTAATAAAAAATAAGGAGATCCCTGTCAGGAATCCTAACCATATAAGACCGCGGCAGTTTGTTCTTGAACCATTATATGGATATCTGGTTCTTGCTTCAAAACTCATTGAAAACCCGAATAAGTATACGGGGGCATGGAATTTTGGCCCAAATAAAAGCAGTTGTATATCAGTAAAAGAAATTGTGGAAAAAATAATTTATTACTGGGGAAAGGGAAAACGGAAAAATATCTCCAAAGGGAAAGTTGAATCCGAAATGAATTATTTAACCTTGAATCCCGGTAAATCAAATAATCTATTAAAATGGTGCGTTATTTATAACATTGACGAAGCAGTCAGACATAGCGTGGAATGGTACAGGAAATTTTATTTAAAAAAAGAAAATATGTACAATTTCTGTGTTAATCAAATAAATTATTATACGGAATGCTTAAGTGAAAAATAACTAAAAAACACAAATCCAATTCTTTTGATTTGTTGACTTATTATAAAAATTTATACATATTTTACAATCCTCTATGCTTCAGGAAAAAAAACTAAGAAAAAAAATATTTAAAGCGATAACAGATATTTATAAAATAAGGAAAAAGGGTTGTAAATTCTATCCCGGTGTTTCTGAAATTCCTTATGCAGGAAGAATTTATGACGAAAAGGAAATAATCTCTCTCGTGGACTCTTCCCTGGACTTCTGGCTTACTCAAGGCAGATATTCAAATGAATTTGAAAGAAATTTCAAGAAATATCTGAATGTGAAAAATTGTCTCCTGACAAACTCGGGATCATCTGCAAATCTTTTATGTCTGTCTTCCTTGACTTCCCATAAGTTAAAAACAAGACAACTTCTGCTGGGAGATGAAGTAATAACTACTGCCTGCGCATTTCCGACTACCGTTAATCCAATAATTCAAAACAAATTTATTCCTGTTTTCATTGATATCAATAAGGAAACATACAATATACAGGCAGACAAAATTGAAAAATCGCTTTCAAAAAAAACAAAAGCAATATTTTTAGCCCACACTATGGGAAACCCTTTTGATATAGAGGAGGCAATGCGTGTTGCAGATAAATACGGGCTTTGGGTTATTGAGGATAACTGCGACGCTTTAGGGTCAAAATATAACAGTAAATATACCGGCACCTTCGGACATATGGCAAGTTTTAGTTTTTATCCCGCACATCACATTACTATGGGTGAAGGCGGGGCTGTTGTATGCAATAATGACACTCTGATAAAAATATTAAAATCCTTCAGGGACTGGGGACGGGATTGCTGGTGTGAAACGGGTAAAGATAACACCTGCAAAAGAAGATTCAGCCAAAAAATAGGTAACCTTCCTTACGGGTATGACCATAAATATGTCTATTCCCACATTGGTTATAACCTTAAATTAACCGATATGCAGGCTGCTGTAGGTGTAGAACAGCTAAAAAAGCTTCCGTTGTTCACTAAATTAAGAAAACGTAACTGGGCAAAGTTATATCAGTCATTAGAAAAATATAAAAAGTATTTTATCCTGCCGAAAGCCGATGAAAATTCCCATCCCAGCTGGTTTGGATTTGTATTAACAGTAAAAAATGGCGTTGGTTTTTCAAAAAATGATATAGTCAATTATTTAGAAAAAAACAAGATTGCAACCCGCCCCTTATTTTCAGGCAACATACTTAAACATCCCGCTTATCAGAATATAAAGTACAGGATATACGGCACACTGGAAAATACGGATTATATTATGGAAAACACTTTCTGGATTGGTGTTTATCCGGGATTGAACAATGAAAAAATAAATTATATAATTGATGTGTTCAATAAATTCTTTTCTGAAGGATAGAATTACATGAGAGACATAAAATTACTATCTATAGTCGTTCCATGCCATAACGAAGAAGAAGTGCTCAATGCAACAAATAAAAGATTGAGGGATGTCCTAAACGGACTTGTTAATGATAAAAAAACGTCAACATTTGAAATTGTTTATGTTGACAACGGCTCAACAGACAATACCTTAAATGTTTTAAAGGATATTTATGATTCGTCAAAGAACATAAAAATAATTGCTTTAAGAAGGAACTTTGGGTATCAGGGTTCAATATCAGCGGGTTTATATTACGCGAAAGGTGATGCTGTAATCACTATAGACGCTGACCTGCAGGACCCTCCAGAAAAAATAGGAGAAATGATACAGTTATATGAAAATGGCTATGATTTAGTCCTCGGTGTAAGGAACGACCGCAGCACAGATTCGTTTTTAAAGAAAATATTTTCAGAAAGCTACTATAATATATTGAAATTATTTGGAGTTGAAGTCGTACATAACCATGGCGATTTCAGATTAATGGCTAAAGGACTAGTTGATATTTTTAATTCGTTACCCGAAAGGAACCGATTTATAAGAGCGATGATTCTGCAACTGGATTCAAAATATGCAGTAGTACATTATAAAAGGGAAAAAAGAATTGCCGGAAAAACTAAATTCAACATTTCCTCGTTGTTATCCTTCAGCATAGACGGAATTGTATCCTTTAGTTATATGCCGTTAAGATTGGCCTCTTTAGTCGGTTTTATTCTGTGTTTTTTATCTATGATAGGAGTCCTGTGGGTACTATATATAAAATTATATTCAAGATCTCTGGTCCCCGGCTGGGCATCAACACTGTTACCCATATTTTTTATCGGCGGATTCCAGTTACTTGTTTTAGGAATAGTCGGTGAATACATTGGAAAGTTGTACATAGAAATTAAACAACGTCCGTTGTTTATAGTCAGAGAGGTATATAGACATGATAGATGACAAGAATAATATCCAGGTTGTAATCCTTGCGGGAGGTATGGGTATCAGGTTAAGGGAACAGACTGAATTCATTCCAAAACCTATGGTCTTAGTGGGTGACAGACCAATTCTATGGCATATAATGAAAATATATTCCTATTATGGTTTTAAGAATTTCATAATCTGTCTTGGCTATAAAGGTGAAATCATAAAAGATTATTTTCTGCATTATTTATACAGAAATAACGATTTTACGATTAATCTTAAACAGAGTGAAAATATTATTCTAAAAAAAACAAACAAAACAGAGGACTGGACAGTAACACTTGTAAACACAGGGCTGGATTTCATGACAGGTTCAAGGATCAAACAGATCGAGTCCTATATAAAGACAAAATATTTCCTTTTAACATACGGTGATGGAGTATCTGATATAAATATTGAAGAACTTGTTAAATTCCACCTTTCACACAAAAAAATTGCAACCATAACAGGAGTAAGGCCTATGTCCAGGTTCGGAGAATTCGTTTCAGAAAAAAATCTGGTAAAGAGTTTTATTGAAAAACCAAAGATTGTAAATACAATGATAAACGGCGGGTTTTTCGTATTCAACAGAGACATATTTAGCTATTTAACAAAATCAAAAAAATGCATACTGGAACAGGGACCGTTAAAAACCCTTGTAAAAGATAAAGAACTTATGGTCTATAACTACGATGGGTTCTGGCAATGTATGGATACAATGAGGGACGTAAATTTACTGAATCAACTTTATAATGAAGGTAAGGCGCCGTGGTTAGTCTGGTAAGAAATAATTTAAAGAAAAAAAGAGTACTGGTTACGGGTGCTGGGGGGTTTATCGGCTCTCATTTAGTGAAACGTTTGGTAGAAAATGAAGCCCATGTGCATATATTTGACTTGCCGAGTTCAAATTATTCAAGACTAAACGGAATTATCCATAAATTTTCAATACACGAGGGCGATCTGGCAAACCAAAAACAGATAAATCGCTGTATAAAGAAATCAAAACCTGAAATAATATATCATCTGGCAGCATTTGTAAATAACGAAAGAGACTTAAATTTAATTGATAGAATGATTGACGTAAATCTGAAAGGTACAATAAACCTGATAAATTCACTGATAAAAGAAAAACCGGATTTTAAATGCTTTATAAATACAGGAACATGCGAAGAATACGGTGACTCAAAAACACCTTTCCGGGAAAGCCAGAGAGAAATACCGGTTTCTCCGTATTCAGCAAGTAAAGTCGCTTCAACTTATTTCTGCCAGATGATTAACAAAGTTACGAAATTACCAATAATAACCTTAAGACCCTTCCTGACTTATGGTCCCGGTCAAGATTTACACCGGTTCATACCCTCTCTGATTGTACACTGTATTACGGGAAAAGATTTCAAAATGACTGCAGGCAACCAGACAAGAGAATTTAACTATATAGACGACATTATAGACGCTTATATATTAGCACCGTATAATAAAAAAGCATCGGGACAGGTTATAAATATCGGGAATGGTATTGAATATAAAATTATTGAAGTGGCAAAAAAAATTGTAACTATGCTCGGTAATCCCATTCGACTCCATATAGGCGTACTACCTAACAGACCAGGTGAAACTGCACATTTTTTTTCCAGTAATGAAAAGGCAAAGAAACTTCTTGGCTGGTTCCCAAAGGTTGGTTTGAATGAAGGTCTGGAAAGAACAATAACCTGGTATAAGAAATCAAAAGAGAACGTATCAATTGCCGGTGTTTTAGAAAAAGCGTAACCGAACTTAAAAAATTTCTTACAAAAATTTTTCATTAGAGGAACTAACTTATGGAAATTCAAGATAAAAAATTAGAAAAATGTAATAATAGTAAACAGTTTTTTAAAAAATTTAATTATTTTTTACAAAAAAGTAATTATTTCTATAGTCAGCTATTTTTCTTAGTTGTTTTAGGATTATTCTCTGCCTTCAGTCTTTGTGGTATTTTTTTATATAAGAATGCGCTGTTTTTTCGGGATAGAACATCTTTTTACAGTTTCTTTTATGACATCCTTCATTCTTTAAATTATTTTGGTGAAATTCCTTTCTGGAACCCTGCACAACAGAATGGTTTTCCACAGTATTATACTTCTATTCTTGGTCTCTATTACACAAACCCTTTGTTTTCTTTGATTGCAGCAATATGTTGGTTTTTAGGGCAATTCAATATCTATATAACATCGTTTGTAAGGATATATGTAATCTATTATGGTATTTTAATTCCATTTGTGTTTTTAATTGGATTATGGCTTTTAGCACGACAGCTATTTAAAAGCAATTTTAGTATTTTATTAATTTTAATTTTGGGCAGTTTCTCGCCAGGATTAATTATCAATATTACCGATATTGGATTTGAACAAACTGCCTACGGTTTAATTTTTGCCGCCGCTTTTCTGAAGTTTTTTAAAGAACCTAAAAAAACTACATTTTTAGGATTATTTTTTTCATCATTGTTATTAGCGATTTCATTAAATTATATGTTTCTGTTTTGGAACGTTATTTTTATTCCAATATTTGTAATTTTGGTTGTTATTTTTAATTACCATAATTACCGTACAAAAAAAACAAGCGTTCCCAGATTTTATTGGATACTACTATTTTTATCAATTGTCCTTTGTAGTTTGCCGACAATGTTTACTTTTTCACAGGGAAAGGGCATCATCAGGAAATATCTACCTACTCTATCAACTGAATACTTTCGCTTTGGCCCCGGGAACCCCCTGCAATTTCTTACAGTATCAACTCCCGGCGTAGGTTTTGGATCTGTTGGAGAACCGGTTGGGGAAAAACCATCTGTATTTTTTCAGCCACTAAGTTACGAAGAAAAAACAAACTTTTCATATAATTACATGGGGATATTAACTTTACCATTGGTAATTATTGGCTTAATTTTTGGGAAACGTAACTGGAGGTACATTTTCTTTATATTATTAGCGGCAAGTTGTTTGATTATCAATTTATCAGGTTATAGTCCTATTCTTTTTTTACTTCTTACATTAAGAACTCCTCTAAGTGTGATGTCGCATTATGGAGATTTGTTTTTTCAGGAAGGCGCCTTTTGCCTGTTAATTTTTTCTGCTGCTATGGGTTTTGAAGTGCTCGTTCGTTATAGAAGAAGAGTTTACTTTCTGGCATTTATCACTTTATTTATAATTTCTTCTCTTTTTTCAGTAATGTTTTTTATCCATTTGTATAAAACCCCTTTTTCATGGCCTATTTTTGGTTTTGCATTGGCAATGATATTCTTTTACCTGATAATTTTAATATGGTTATTGTTTAATAAAAACCCTCAAAAAGCAAACCCCATTTTTGTTTTGCTTTTATTTTTTATTTTAATAGATGTCTCAACTGTTGCTTTTTGGCATATGAGGGAAAAGATATGGTATGCGGTATATAAAAATAATTTAATGGATTTCAGAGACCCTCCTGTGGAATCTATAGGTATACCCAATAATGACGACAGAAGTTGGTATGCACGCACTTTCCTGAGTATTGCCGACATACTGAATACAGAGAGTATGGGTATTGATTTTGATTCATTTCCATTACTTGGATTTTATACTCCAAGGATTATGGCAGGATTGTCAAAAGGTAATGGTTTTGAACAAATCAGAAATATTAAACAATATCGGGAATATGATAAAATACAACCGATTAAATTTTATTTTACTGATATAAATGGTGATAAAAAAACAGATATTTTGTTCTATGATAATTCTCGTAATGTTTGGGTTGAGACCTATGCTGATAAAGGTTATACAAAACCTCAAAAATTGTTAAAGTTTGATAGTCCCGGTGTCTTGCAATTGGGAGATGTTAACGGGGATAACTTAAATGATGTATTGTATCTTGATATTCAGGGAAATTTTTATGTGGCACTGTCTAATGGAAATAAATTTCTAACACCTTCCCAACAATTACAATTACATCCATATTTTCACAAATTTATACAATGCGCAGATATAAATGGAGATGGGAAACAGGATGTTTTTTTCTATGATATGCAAAAGGAAGGTATTTTTGTGAGTTTTTCTGATGGAACAGGTTTTTCTGCTCTACAGAAGTGTTTTAAAATAGAGGGGAAATCCCTATATAAAAAAGATTTTATGCCAAGTACTAACCAAATTCGTCTGGCTGATGTAAACGGGGACAGGAAAGCGGATTTTTTGTTTATTGACCTTTCGGGAAATATTTTAGTGGCTCTATCAAATGGAGAAGGTTTTAACAAATCGGAAAAATGGATTAAATTGCCAGTTTCTGCCTCAGAACAAGTGTGGTTTGCGGACGTAAATGGTGATATGAAAGCGGAAATTATATATATGGACGATGCTGGTAGTGTTTACGTGGGATTATCAAGAGGAAATAGTTTTTCAACCCCTATTAAATGGTTACAATGTAAAGGTATTAAACCTAAACAGATACAATTTATTTATATAAACCAGGACAAAAAAAATGATATCTTAATATCTAATTTCTTCTCGGGGCAGGAAGACATAAAGATTACCAAAAAAACATATAATAATATTCAGTTAAGAGTAACAGCAACTGAAAAATCCCTGTTGTTTTATTGTGATGCGTATTACCCACCTTACTGGTATTCTACTGTTAATGGGAAAGCAACTAAAATTGAGAAAATGTTTTTAGGATTTAAGGGAGTTGTTGTGCCAGCCGGTAACTCAGAAATTGTTTTCAAATATAAACCTCCTTTTCTATTTTATTCGTTAATATTAGCATATCTTGCTATTCTAACTGCTGCAGTTATATGGATTATAGTTTACTTGAAGGAAAAAATTAGGGAAAACTTGGTTTTAGATAACTGATAAAAATGTAGTGCGATGATTCATTCATCGCAAACTATTAGTAACCACAAAAATGAAAATTATATCAATAGTCGGAAGTAAAGGCGGGTGCGGGCAGACTGTAATTGCCGCAAATCTGGCAGTTGCACTCACCAGAAAACTCAAACAGCCAGTGGGATTAATTGATTTCTGTCTGGACGGGTCATCGGGAGACATTGAAAGTATTCTCAACATCCAGTCAAAAAAGACATTTGCTGATTTAATACCAAGCATCAACCAGATTGATTCGCAGTTATTAAAGGGATATTTAGACAAACATTCATCAGGGGTGAATTATCTGAAAAGTGGGTTATCAGGAAACCCCCTCACCCCACCCTCTCCCACGAGGGGAGAGGCCTGTCCTGAGCGAAGCCGAAGGAATAAAGGAGAGGGTGACATTGTGAAATTCATAAATATACTGCGCGAAACTTTTCCATATGTAACCATTGATTTAGAAAGGGGTTTTTCAGATACATCTCTAACTATACTTGATGAAAGTGATTTAGTGCTATTGGTAATGACTCCTGATGTGCTCGGATTTAACCAGGTAAAACACTATATTGAAGAATTCACAAAACATCATTTTCCTCTGTCAATTTTGAAAATTGTAGTCAATATGAGTACAATCGCTCATTCTTTAGGTAAAGAAAGAATAAAATCATTTCTCAAACAGGATGTCTTCTTTGAAATACCTTATGATTTGGAAAATGTTTTATCAGCAGTCAACCAGGGTATTCCTGTTGTTATAAAAAATTCAAGGGCTGAATTTTCAAAAGCTATTTATCAACTGGCTGATTTGCTGACAACAAGGGAAGATTTGTATGTAAGTGAAGGGAAGAGAAATGAGATTCTTCTCCCGCCACGACGGGATCAGAATGACAATCTAATGGGTCAGAATGACAAACCAACAGAACTCAGGACAGGGGTTCGCGAAATGCAAGATACCGAATATTCAACCATTGCTACGCAGGAAATTATTGGGTTAAAACAAAAGTTACACAAGGAACTATTGCAGGAAGTGGACTTGCAGTCAATAAACTTAAAAACACCAGAAGCACAGAAAGAAACAAAAGAATCTATAAAAACAACTTTAGAAAAACTAATCGCAAAGGAAAAACTTTCTGATTCAATAGACCGCGAACAACGGACACAAATAATTTATGAATTGTTAGATGAAGTGTTAGGATTAGGACCGCTTGAACAATTCTTAAGAGACCCTTCTATTTCCGAAATAATGGTCATAGGGACTGATAAGATTTACATTGAACGGACAGGAAAACTTGTCCTGACAGACAAAAAATTTGCCAGCGATAAACAGCTGATGACTGTAATAGAAAGAATCGTCGCACCCATAGGACGTAGAGTTGATGAGAGTATGCCTCTCTGTGATGCACGGTTACAGGATGGTTCACGGGTAAATATTGTGATACCACCATTGGCATTAGATGGTCCTATGATAACAATAAGGAAGTTTTCTGAAAAGAAACTTTCTGTAAATGACTTAATAAACTATGGTTCTTTATCAAAAGAAATGGCTGAATTCTTGAAAATCTGTGTTACTTTAAGAAAAAATATAATTGTTTCAGGGGGAACCGGTTCAGGAAAAACAACTCTACTCAATATAATTTCATCCTTTATATCCGAGACAGAGCGGATTGTCACGATTGAAGATTCGGCAGAACTTAAACTCCAGCAGGAGCATGTTGTCCGTCTTGAAAGCAGGCCAGCTAATATTGAAGGCACCGGTGAAATTCCTATAAGAAAACTTGTAATTAACGCTTTAAGAATGAGGCCTGACAGAATAGTCGTCGGTGAATGCAGGAGCGGGGAAACACTGGATATGCTCCAGGCAATGAATACCGGACATGATGGTTCTATCACAACTGTCCATTCCAATTCACCGCGTGATACATTGAACCGTATTGAAACAATGGTATTAATGTCAGGAATGGAACTACCGATACGTGCTATCAGGGAACAGATTAAGAGTGCAATAGACATAATTGTTCACCAGACACGCTTTTCCGACGGTGCACGAAAAATAGTCTCCATTACTGAAGTTACCGGTATGGAAGGAGATATTATCACCACTCAGGATATTTTTAAGTTTCAACAAACCGGTATGGATTCCACGGGTAAAATACTGGGAGAATATAGGGCAACGGGTTTGATACCGACTTTTGCTGAAGAATCTAAGACAAAAGGAATAAGACTAAATTTAGATATCTTTAAATGATAAAACTATTGTTGTGTCTTCTTGTGTTTTTAATGATTTTCTGTGTGGTTTATTATTTTATTAATTTAGTCATGATTAAATTTATGAAAAAATATGGGAAAAATTTTATATTTGCCAGTGAACAACGTGTTGAGCGAAACAAATTAAAAACAAAATTTAATTGGAAAAGTATTCTTGCTGAAAAAAAACTCACACTGAAATTTACTTCCGCTCTAACAATATTCATAATATCATATCTCGGGACATATAGATTATTGATTTCCCTGCCTTTTGCTATACTGGGATTTTTTCTACCGGATTATATATCAAAATACCTTTTGAAAAAGGAACTGGAACAATTTGAAAACCAACTCACTGATGGACTTATACTTTTGGCAAATTCTCTCCGGGCGGGGGCTAGTTTCCCTCAGGCAATTGAGTTACTGGCAAATGATTCCAAACCTCCGTTATCTGAAGAATTTGCTAAGGTTACTTATGAAATAAGGCTTGGTATACCATTGATACAAGCACTGTTAAATCTTAAAGAAAGAGTAAAAAGTAAAGAACTGGGCATGTTTGTCACTGCAGTCAGCATAGGTCATGAAACAGGTGGAAATATACCGGAATTATTAATTGCTATCTCAAATACATTAAGGGAACGCAACAAAATTCAGGGAAAAATAAAAGCATTAACATCACAGGGAAAAATGTCCGGCTATATAGTCGGTGCTATGCCATTTATCCTGATAATAACGCTTTACCTTATGGATCCCGGATTGATTGAACCAATGTTCAATACAATCATCGGACAGTTAATGCTTGTAGTTGTACTGATTATGATTACAGTAGGTGCAATATTAATAAGAAAGATTGTTGACATAGACATATAAAAATGGGGACACATCCCATTTTTTCATTATCTGTAGCGTCATTTATCCTTATCTGTAGCGTCCAGTTTCAACTGGACGAAAGTGTAAAATGTAGCGTCCTGATTCCTGACTGCCGTCAGGCAAGTTCTCGGGACGAAAGTGTAAAATGTAGCGTCCAGTTTCAACTGGACGAATATTTTTATTGTTAGAT
>Ga0210056_1001192_pt1 | contig 22533 bp, 33 predicted proteins | sample CryGeyCG2014_080_2_FD_183965 | JGI IMG/M metagenome (GOLD analysis project Ga0210056, IMG submission 183965) | Groundwater microbial communities from aquifer - Crystal Geyser CG07_land_8/20/14_0.80 (SPAdes) (version 2) | ecosystem: Environmental > Aquatic > Deep subsurface > Groundwater | place... | reverse complement strand
TTAGAGAGAAAATGGAATTATCTTCCATTTTACGGAAGAAACTTGCAAAAGAAGGAATTGATGCTGATTTTATTATCAAATCAAAAAAAGAAATAAATTACTATAAGACAAAGATAGGTAATGTTGTAAGAGAGGTTTTAAAAGAGGGAATAAGGTTATGATAGATGAATATGTCAAAAAATGGCTAATTAAAGCTCATAATGATTTAGAGGTTGCTGAAAATGAGTAACAAGAAATAACCTTCTACACGCCATCCTTTTCTGCCTGCCCCATGAAATCTTATTTCACTGGGGTCATTTCCGCTTCCCCATATGTCATTCCCGCGCAGGCGGGAACCCATACCTCTTTTCCCTCGCTCTTGAGGGGAGAGGGCAGGGTGAGGGGGAAGAATGTCATTGCGAGGGAGTGAAACGACCGAAGCAATCTCATCTTGTATCTTGCAATTTACACCTTTTTTATCTTTATTATATAAAATTCGCATGTTCTAAAACGCAGATAATACAAGGGTTTCAGCGCCCTCTGGAAAATTTAATAAATATTCATCACGCCAATTAGCATAAAAATAAGTAAAAAAGTGCTAAAAATAGCTTTTTTAAGTCTTGAAAGGCTTACTATATAAGGCTTTCAGGCAATATCAACCTACAAGGCGTATAACGCATTTCTTTAAGGCTCTTAAGGTAAAACCCTATTATTTTCCAAAAAACGCTTAAAACGACCCTTATTTTAGATCTAGTTTAAAGGGCTTATATTATAAGGTAAATCTACCATTAAAATGAGCAAAGATGAATACGGTAGGGGCGTATTGCATACGCCCTTCCAAGAAAGATCAATCTTAGAAAAACATAAAGATAAACTATATTTTGATTCTCAAATCTGCAAAGAAGCCACTTTTAGAATTTATTGATATGAAGGTCTTTGGTGGAAACATAATTGCTCAAAGAGAGGATGCCTTAGAATTTGTTAAAGAACATATTAAACTACACGCAGAGATTAAAGAGACAGAAAGAGTAGAGAGATGGGAATATCCCATTGAGGCTTTAAGAGAGGCAATTACTAACGCAATATGTCATCGTAATTATAAAATTTCCAGTAATGTTCAGATAAGAATTTTTGATGATAGAGTTGAAGTATGGAGCTGTGGTTCTCTCCCAAAACCATTAACAATAGAAGATTTAAAGAAAAAGCATGATAAAGAAATGACTTGATAATAATTATAATGATAGATATAATTGTATATAGGAATTAATAAGTCAAGGAGATTTTATTTATGTTAACTGAATATATTGAGGAAGCTTTGAAAAGAGCAAAATATGAGATAATTGATGATGAAGAACCTTATTATGGAGAAGTTCCTGAACTTAAAGGTGTATGGGCTAGTGGTAAGACTCTCGAAGAGTGTAGAAAAAAGCTTAAAGAAGTAATAGAAGGCTGGCTTATACTTAGTATAAAAAAAGGACTCTCTATTCCGAAACTTGGCAGTATCACAGTAGAAGATGTTAAAATGGTGAGGATATAAATGCCCAAACTAAGTCCATTATCTTTTCATGAATTTATAAAAAAACTTAAAAAGTTTGGGTTTAAAGGTCCTTACAGTGGTGGTAAGCATTTATATATGATTAAGGATAATCTAAGACTCACACTTCCTAACCCACATAGGAAAGCTATAAGTGTAGATTTGTTGATAAAAATATTAAACCATGCAGGTATTACCAGAGAAAAATGGTTGCAAAAGTAGCAACCCGTTCCCCGCTAATATGCCGTCCGCTATCTACTAAAATGTATCTTGTAATTTACACCCTATCTTTTTCTAAAAAACGCTTAAAATGACCCTTATTTTAGATATAGTTTAAAGGGCTTATATTATAAGGTAAATCTACCATTAAAATGAGCAAAGATGAATACGGTAGGGGCGTATTGCATACGCCCTTCCAAGAAAGATCAATCTTAGAAAAACATAAAGATAAACTATATTTTGATTCTCAAATCTGCAGAGAAGAAGATTTACCCGAACCTATATTTAAAGAAGTTACCGATAATAATATATCTCCTGGACAAGCAAATAAAGATTTAAACGATCTATTTGAGAAAAAACTAATTAGAAAACAGGGAACATAAAGAAAGTTATTTGACTATCCTAATCTTTCAGATTATTCTATAGTTATAAAATACTTTTTTAATTATAGACCCCGATATTCATTATAAAGAATCGTCCCCTATGTTACTTGCATATGAAAATGCTTTGATTTTAAGTTCGTTTGTGATATCATACATATAAGATATTAAATATAATATTAGAAAGGATATGAATTGTAATGTCTATAAATATTGACTAATTTGACATCACAATTCTTTTACAATATAATGTATTTAAGTTCACCTTCTGAACATATAATATATAAATTATTTTCTTTTATATTCTTTATTCTTTCATTATTTTTTAGTTAAGAGGTGAATTATCCTGATCAGTTCGAGTATTAACAATTTGAGTATTAATTTAAAAAAATTCACCTGGGATTATCCAGATAAAGTTTTATCTGAAGAAAAATTCTTAAACTCTCCTGAATTAATTTCCCGAATTTTAAAATATGGAAGCATTGATGAATGGGTCTGGCTCACCCACAAATTAAACAAGGAAGGTATTAAAAAATTTCTCGAACACTCTGGTTATAAACTCGATGATAGAACCTTTAACTGGTGGAGGATTTATTGTGGATTTAACGATACTTTCCAAAGAGCAAATAGAGATATTGGAAACATTAAAAAGATCAGTCCTATTAAATAGTTTAAGTGTTGCTTCAGTAGAAGATATTTCTGCTATGAAAATGATTTCAATTATCCAACGAGGGCTAAAAAAAGATTTTGTTGACCTTTGGGCTATAATCAGACAAACAGAATATTCTCTTAAAGATATATTCTCTTTTTGCAAAAAGAAATATGGTTCTGCCTTCTCGGAATCTATAGCTTTAAAAGCTTTAACCTATTTTAAAGATGCTGAAGAGGAAGAGATACCTGAGGGGATAAAGTGTAATTTTTCGTGGGATAACATAAAAAAAGATCTCATTAAAGCTACCCACGAATATTTCACCCAATACCCACAATAACGAATGCGAATAGAGATTGTCACGCTCCCTTTGGTCGCTCGCTATGTCATTCCCGCGCACGCGGGAATCCACCAGAGTAGAAGTTATTACCGCTCCCTGTTACATTTATCTTGACGATTACTTTTATGTATGATAGTATTGTAATACAAAGGAGGTGCTTTTAAATGCCCAGACATACTGTATATTTATCAGATTCTGATGATAGGTTTTTACAAGAACTAAAAGATAAACATGGTTCCATCTCTAAAGTTATTCATATTTCTTTGAATAAATTAAGAGCTGAACAATTGAAAAAATATTATCTTCAGAAATCAGAGTCTTATCCTGAACTTCGTAAAGCGCAGGCAAAAGTTATACGAAAACAGGAAGAGGAAGAACAATTATGAGTTTCCCTCGCCGCGGTGAAGTCTTCTGGGGTCCCGGTAAAAAGAAAATTCGCCCTCTTCTTGTTGTGTCAAATGATCAAGGAAACCGTTACAGTAATGATGTTGTGGTTATCCCGGGCACTACACAAAAAAGAGATATAGTTTACCCGGTGGAAATTCTGGTCACAGAAGGATTTTCTAAACCTACAAAATTTCAAGCAGACTCTATTTTTACTATTGGCAAAGAGGAGCTCGGTGAAAAAATTACTGAACTTTCTCCTGATATTATGGCTGATATTAACACAGTCCTTCAAATTGAGCTTAATTTAGAATAACTCGCTTAGTTCATCTTCTCCTCTGTTATTCCCAGGAAACTTGTACTAGTGAAGACTTGTACTCGCGAAAACGAGTAATAAGAATCTATCTTTCTTTCTTTTCCCTAAATGTCATTGCGAACTCCCGCAGGGAGCGAAGCAATCTCAATTTGCATCTTGCACCTTACGTCTCGTATCTTATTTCATTTGACATCACAATTCTTTTACAGTATAATTTTCTTAAGTTCACATCCTGAACATAAAATAATCAATTAATCATTGCTAATGCTTTATTCCTACAATAATTTATAAAAGGAAATTTGAATCAGGAAGTTATTAAATAATATGAAAATTAAAGTAATAATTCACCAAGCAGAAGAAAGCGGTTATTGGGCAGAAGTTCCAGCAATTCCAGGTTGTTTAACAGAAGGAGATAACTGGGAAGAGCTTATCAAAAATATATATGAAGCAGTTGAAGCCTGCTTGAGCGTTGATGTAGAAAAAATGGAGTCCATATGTCCCAACACGAACTAAACACTCTACTAGAGTTAAAAGAAAATCCAAATTTATCCCAGCGTTCCTTAGCCCACAAACTCGACATCTCTTTAGGTTTAACTAATTCTATCTTAAAGAATTTAATTAGCCGGGGCTGGATTAAAGCCAAAAAAGATACCGGAAGAAAGCTCCTCTACCTTATTACCCCTCAAGGTATAGCCAATGTCAGCCGACTGATGTATACCCGTTTCCAGGAAACCCTCCATTATTATCATTATACTAAAGATCTGCTTACTGCTTACTTAATAAAACTCTACCAACAAGGAGAAAAAACGGTAAATATTTATGGCACTGGTCAACTGGCTGAAATTACCTACTATGCCGGAATAAGTACTCCCTTAAAACTAAATGCAATTATAAGTGATGATCCATCTAAAGAAAAATTCTTAGGTCACCAGACTATTTCTATGGAAAATTTCCTATCCCAATACTCAAGCGAAAATAATCTCTCCGACCAAAAAATAATCATACTTTCTACCAACAACCCGGAGGAATTAACTAAAGAAATAAATAAATATAAAAATATCCCAAAAAATATTAAAATAATTAACATAGAAAACGTCCTTAAAAATAATTAATAGCTGACTGTTAGATTATCCAATTGACTGATTGAAAGATTATTCTTGATCGGCAGATTGGCAGATTGGCCGATTGTTTTCTTTTCTTTTTCTTGATCGGCCGATAGGCCGATTGGTAGATTGGTAGATTCTCTTTGATTGGTCAATTGGCTGATCGGGAGACCACCCTACAAAAGAGTAGGTAAATCTACCATTAAAATGAGCAAAGATGAATACGGTAGGGGCGTATTGCATACGCCCTTCCAAGAAAGATCAATCTTAGAAAAACACAAAGACAAACTATATTTTTATTTTCAGATCTACAGAGAAGAAGATTTACCCGAACCTATATTAAAAGAAGTTACCGATAATAATATATCTCCTGGACAAGCAAGTAAAGATTTAAGCAATCTACTTGAGAAAAGACTGATCAGAAAACAGGGGAGAGGAAGAGCTATATGCTCTACGCTAATAATTTACCCCGCATATTTAACTTGCAATATTAAATATTAAGGGTTATAATAAAACAATAAAAATGAAGATAATAACAATAAACTTAGAAATATCACTTTATTGCTCAATTGGTGAATTAATTTCCTAATTTTTATTCTTATCTTAATTGGTCAATTGGTCAATTGGTGAATTGGTGAATTGATATATTGGTTAATTATTTAGAAGGCACGAAAAAATATGAAACTAAAGGCTCGAATATTAGAAAAAACGATCCTTAAAGCAATTAAAACTTTTCCGGCTATCGTGGTTACCGGTCCGCGCCAATCAGGAAAGACTACTCTATTTAAAATGCTCTTTTCCAAAACCCGCACCTTGGTAAGCTTGGAAGATCCTGATATAAGAATTAGGGCGAAAGAGGACCCCATAAGTTTTTTAAATCAATATCGCCCGCCTCTAATCATAGATGAAATTCAATATGTACCTGAATTATTATCTTATATAAAAACCAGAATAGATGAAAACCGCAAGCCCGGTCAATGGTTATTTACCGGTTCCCAAAATTTTACGCTTATGCAAAGTATCACCCAATCATTAGCCGGTAGGGCAGCAATCTTATTTCTTTTGCCTTTTTCTCTTTCAGAAAGAGTTGATAATGCCCGTGATGCTCAGGATATTTCCACCTGGATAAAAAGACTAGATCTAACCAATAAATTTGACCGGAAAATTTCTCTTAACGAAGTCATGATGCGGGGATTTTACCCCGAAATTGCTACTAACAAAAAAGTGGATAGAAAACTTTGGTGCAGTTCATATATTACTACTTATTTAGAAAGAGATATCAGAAATTTATCGAACATAGGTGATCTCAGTCAGTTTGAAAGATTTTTAATAGCCTGTGCGGTAAGAACAGGACAAATTCTCAACCTATCTGAGGTTGCCCGGGATATTGGAATTAGCGTGCCTACTGCCAAAAGATGGCTTTCTCTTTTGGAAACAGCACATCAACTATACCTTCTTTATCCTTATTACCGAAACATTGGCAAACGCATAGTAAAAAGTCCTAAAATATATTTTGGCGATACCGCACTATGTACTTATTTATTAGGGTTTCATGATGCTGATACTCTGCTTAAGAGTCCTCATTTTGGAAATTTATTTGAAACAATGATTGTTAATGATTTTTTAAAGAAGTTTTTACATTTTGGGGAAAGAGCTTCTATGTACTACTTGCGTTCAAGAGATGGTCTCGAGGTAGATTTAGTTATTGAAATAGGAGGATTCCTACACTTATTTGAAATAAAAAGTTCAATGACCATCACTTCAAAACATATTACTTCTTTAAAGAGATTGGCCAACGACTTAGGCTCAAAGGTCAAGACTGCCGCGGTTATATCCTGTTCTGACCATAACTTTATAGTGAAGGACAATATCATCAATTACAACTGGAAAAATATACTGACAATTTAATATTTCTTTCATTTCCAAAAATAGCTTTTTTAGGTCTTGAAAGGCTTCCGAGAGCTCAATAATAAAAAAATTAACTGAATATTAAGTTAGCAAAATAGAAAATCGTCCACTATTACGTATTACTTTTGTTGGTTAGATTTCTTAATCGGTAGATTGGCTGATTGTTTTCTTTTCTTTTTCTTGATTGGCAGATTGGCCGATTGTTATTTGATTGGTCGATTGAATTATCTTGCACCTTGCACCTCGCACCTTGCATTTTTTCTTTCTTTTTCCTCACTATATACTCGATACTCGATACTGTTTTACTATCCGCTATTTTTTTCTTGCATTTATTCTTTGTATTTTCTTCACTAACGACTATTCACTATTCGCTAACGACTGTTTCAAATCCCCAATACTAACAAACTCAAGGGGATAAAATATATTTCTCCAAAATCACAACTTTTTTTACTCATGAAATCCCTAGTTATCACCATTCCTCTCCGACACCCCTTTCCCTTTGCCTTCATAAAATTTTTCATCACCGTGGGAATCTTTTCTTTAATGAAATTTTGGTATTTAACCTCTATTGGGAAAATTTCATCCCCCTTTTTTACTAAAAAATCTATCTCTCCACCATCATAAGTGCGATAAAAAAAGAACTGAATAGATTCCGCAAACAAATAAGAATTTACTTTTTTTAAAACATTAAAAGTTATATTTTCTACTAAATGTCCAATCTCATTCGGATTAGAGGGAGAAGTAATTAAACCAATACAAGCATTACGAAATCCGGTATCTAAAAAATAAATCTTTCTATTTTTTCTAACTGCTTTTCTTTGATTTGTAAAATATGGTTGTAGAAGTTCTATTATATAAGTTTTTTCTAAGATATTTAAAAAATTCTTTAAAGTAGAGAATGAAATATTCAAGTTTCTGCCCAACTCATCAAGGTTAATCAAACTTCCGATCTGGTAAGAAAGGAGCTCTAAAAGCTGAGAAAAAGCAAAATGTTTTTCTATCTTTAAAGTCTCAATAATATCTCTTTCTATGTAGACTTGTTTTATATTTCTTAATACCATTTCTGACATAAATCTTTGTTTCTTTACCACCCCCGGATAACCTCCTTGCAGTAGATATTCATTGAATTGAATCATTATTTCATCCTTATAGAAATTTAATTTAGAAAATACTTTTTTTAATCTCTCATAATCATAATCTATATTTTGCTTATTACGTTTATAGCCGACAAAGTTCTGAAGAAAATCTTCTAATTCTCTTCTTAATTCTGGCAAAAATTTAATTAGAGTTGCTGATGCCTTTAAACTTAAAAGTTCCTGGAAGGTGAAAGAATAGAGTTGAAAATTTATTACTCTACCTAATAAAGACTCGCTAATACCTTTACTTAACTCTAAACTGGACGATCCAGTCATAATAAATTTAAAATCCTTATTTGAATCATAATATATCTTTAAAGTCTCAAGTATTTGCGGAGCTTTTTGTATTTCGTCGAAAAATATAAAAACTCTATCTTTTCCTATCCTTTGTTGATGGATAAAATTAAATACTGATTTTGGCTCTTGTAAAACTAAATTCCGCAAATCTCGTTCATCAAAAGAAAAATAAAAAATATTTTCTGGGTTCACTCCTCTTTTATGGATTAGCTCATAAATTATTTGTTTAATCAAAGTAGTTTTTCCTACTTGACGAGCGCCCCTAATAACTAAAATTTCTGGTTCATCTATCCAATTTAAGATTAATGGCTGAATTCTTCGTGGAGCGAGACCGGTAAGCCGCCATCCTGGCTGAATTCGCCAGGGATTCTGCAGCGAAAAGATATTTTGCATCAAAATTACCTCCTAAAAAATAGTAAATAATTAAATAATATTTTAATAATTTACCGTATTTTATTGAACTACGATTAAATTATATACGGTTTAAAATAAAAAATCAAGCATAAAAAAGGGGACAAGCTACTTTTTACTCTCCTCAATCGTAGGACAGGCGTCTCGCCTGTCTATGAATTAAGGTAGAGGTTCAATTCATCAAGCCCGTCTTTTTCTAACCACAATCTTCCTTGTCAGAAGGATAAAAATAGTGTAATATGGTTTTATAAAAAGAACAAGATGAGTAATTTATTCTCTGTCTCTGTATTTTCTCCGACTGGTAGATTGTCTACTTTTCTTTTTCTTAATTGGTAGATTGGTCGTGCGGCCGAGCAAGGTCGTATCATATAGCGGGTGGGAATCCCGTCTGGTAAGGCTTAACCAGCCACCAGTAGTTAGCCTTGGAGGATAGTAGGTAACTATTATCTTTAAGCGTAGGCAAACAAGGTAGCAGGCCGAAAGCATATGTCTGAAGGGATTGAGCCCCGAAAGCACCATGAAGTTAGGAAGGCTGATGTGGTGACCGATGCAGAAAGCTATATTTTGGTAATCGTTATGGTAAGATTATCAAGACTTCCTCGGGGTCTAAGACCTTGGCATGTTACACACAGTTAGGATACGGCAACTCGGGAGACCCTAACGGTTCTTACCAGATGAGTGAGTATGGCCATCCAAGTGATAATAAAGCAAGGAGGCCAGATGACCGATAGGGAGTCGGATTACAGTATAGTACCTTTGATGTAGGGTAACTCCTGCGGAGGGAAGGCTGTAACATATTATCGCCCTTTTACGAAGAAACAGGGAATACAAACTTGTTCCTAAAGTTAAGAGATGCTCATCTACTCGACAATTGGTAGATTATTTATTTGTTTTTGATTGGCAGATCTGTAGTTTGCTTTTCATCAACTGATTTAATTTCATCAACAGATTAAAATTAATCATCCTTGTCAGAAGGACAAAAATAGTGTAATATGGTTCTATAAAAAGGATAAAAATTATAAGGATACAAATTATGATAAATAAAGAACTCCTAAAAGAAATTATCGTATCCAATGAAGAGTTTATTCTTAATCAAGTGAAAGGAATTATAAAAAGAGAAGGAATTATTTTTCCAGATTTCTCTGCTTCCCTTGATGTCTCTGAGAATAAAAGACTCCCTCTCCATAAAGTAATAATACTCTATGGAGTAAGGAGAAGCGGTAAAACTTATATCTTATATGATTTATTTAAGAAATATAAAGATCGAGCATTATATCTAGATTTTGAAGATGAAAGACTGGCCGATTTTGAAATAAAAGATTTCGAAAAGTTAAAAGAAGTTTTTCTGGAGTTAAAGCCTCGCCTTACTGGAGCTAATCGGAGCGAGGTCAAAGAAAAAGAGATGATCTTCCTCTTCGATGAGATACAAAATATTAAAGGTTGGGAAAGATTTTGTCGGAGAATCACTGAACGGGAGAATATAAAAGTCTTGGTAAGTGGTTCTTCCTCGAGGATGATGCCTTTAGAGATCCATACTTCTTTAAGGGGAAGAGCTTGGAGTATAGAAGTAACTCCTTTTTCTTTTCGAGAATATTTACTTTTTAAAGGTATGGATATCCAGAACAAGAATATTATTTATGGGTCGAAGAAGGCTTTAGTGAAAAAACATTTCTCTGAATATCTAAAATGGGGTGGTTTTCCTGAGGTCTCTCTTTTAAAATCAGACTTTGAAAAAAGAAAGGTTATCAAAGAATATTTGGAAGCAATGTTTTTTAAAGATTTAGTGGAAAGATTTAACATTTCCAATATACCTCTTTTGAAAATGCTTACCGAAAGACTTTTTTCTTCCTTTTCCTCAAAATTTTCTTTAAATGCTTTTTATAAACAATATAAAGAAAAATTACCTTTTTCTAAAGATACTTTATTTTCATATTACTATTACTTCTTAGAAAGTATGCTCATTTTTGAGACCAGAAAATTTGCTGAATCTTCTTATAAGAGACTTAGAAATCCAGCCAAAGTTTATCTTATAGATACTGGTATCTGTAAAAAGGTTACCTCTGCTGATAGGGGAAGAATATTAGAAAATATAGTTTTTTGCCAGTTAAGAAGAAAAGGAGAGGAGATATTTTACTTTGAAGAAAAGAAAGAATGTGATTTTATAATAAAAGACGAGCAGAGTAAATTATTTCCTGGCCAGGTAACCTGGGAGTTAAAAGAAGAAAATAAAGAAAGAGAGATAAAAGGATTGGTGGAGGCCTGCCAGAAACTAAATGTAAAAGAAGGGGTTCTATTCACTTATGATGAAGAGGGTAACGAAATTGCCGAAGGAATAAATATTAAAATTACGCCAGTATGGAAATGGCTGTTAAGACCTTCTCATTAATCGTAGGACAGGTGTCCCCCCTGTATATGAATTAAGGTAAGGGTTTGATTCATCAAACCCGCTAAAGACGGGTCGAATAAATTCGACCCCTACAAGAGCAATAATGTAGGGGCACCATGCATCGTGCCCAGGGTAAACAAAAGACAAACTATATTTTGATCTCTTCCTCACTATATACCATATACTCGATATTCGATACTAATTATTCTATCCGCTATTACTATACGCTTTCTTTCATTTCCAGCCCACATCTTGAATTTTAGTGCCCGTCTTTACATTTAAAAAACAGATAAACTTGCTATATTATGAATAACGTGCTAAAATAACCTTACTAATGTTATATGAATATGCTAAAATAGTGAGGTAATATATATAAAAAGTATGAAAAGTATGAAAAGATTAAAACCACGAAGAATTACCAATAAGGTTATGAGCAGGCTTTTAAAGAGTAATGATTTAATTGTACTTTTAGGAGCCCGGCAGGTAGGCAAGACTAGTATAATGTATTTATTGATAGACAACCTCCTACAAGTAGAAAAAGTTGAGAGTAATAGAGTGTTTTATTTCGACCTGGAAGATATGAATTTATTAGACGTAGTAAATAGGGGGGTTGAAGAGTTCATTGCTTTCCTTGCGGCAAAGGGAGCAGATTTAAAAGAGAGATGCTTTATCTTTCTTGATGAAATTCAATATATGGAAAACCCGAGCAATTTTTTAAAAATTATTGCAGATCATCATAAGGAAATTAGCCTGGTGGTAAGTGGTTCATCATCCTTTTCTATAAAAACTAAATTTAAAGATTCGTTAGCCGGGAGAAAAAGGGTATTCGAGATTTATCCTCTTGATTTTGGTGAGTTTCTTGAATTTAAAGATAGAAAAGACCTGGCAGGTTTTTGGGATACAGGCAATTGGGAGAAGGCTCGTTTCTTTGAAGGCGATTTTTTAAGATATTTTGAAGAATATGTAATCTTTGGAGGTCTGCCCAGGGTTTCTCTCCTTCCCACTCGAGAAGATAATGTTGAATATTTAAAAGATGTAGTCAATTCGTATATCAAAAAAGACATTAAGGATCTTTTCCGCATAGATAATCCCTATGCTTTTAATAAGGCTATTAAATTACTTGCCTTACAGGCAGGTAACTCCCTAAACTTTACCAATCTCACCACTATGTGCGGAATATCGCGGCGTACCCTTGAGCGTTATCTATTTATTTTGGAAAGTACTTTTTTTATAAGATTAATCAACCCCTTTTACTCAAATAAGATAAAAGAAGTTACCAAGATGCCTAAATTATATTTTATGGATACCGGGATTAGAAATATAATTGTAGGTGACCTAAATTCTTTAGAAGGGAGAAGGGATTCCGGTAGTTTAGTGGAAAATTCTGTATTTTTAATGCTTTTAACTGGCAAGGGTCCACTTGATGAAATATATTATTGGAGGACAAAAGCCGGTGCTGAAATGGATTTTGTTTTAAAGGGTGAGGGTGAGAGATGGCGAGGTTATGAAGTGAAATATCGACCTTTTGAAGAAGCAAAAATTACCAGAAGTACCAGATCCTATATAAATGAATATTCTCCTGATCTAACCTGTATCTGCACCAAGAATTTTTATCAGGATAAAATAAATATGGATTTAATGGGTCTTAGTGGTTTAAATGATCAATCTAAGCTTATATTTTTGCCAGTATTTTTTCTTTCCAACCGTCCCTATCCCAGCGTTCCCTGGCTCACAAACTAAAACTCTCTTTAGGTTTAACTAATTCTATCTTAAAGAATTTAATTAGCCGGGGCTGGATTAAAGCCAAAAAAGATATTCCTGGGTCATGAAATATTTTCTCTTTCTGACTTTATCGAAAAATATTCTAAAAACATTTCTCAAGAAAATCTGATATTACTTTGCACCACCGATAAAGAAAAATTCTCTCAAGAAATATCTAAATATAAAAATAGCCCAAAAAACATTACCATAATCAGCATAGAAAATATACTAAAAAACAATCATTAATAGACACAAAGGAAGTGAAATTTGTGGAAACTAAAAATCTTATAGGTACTACTGAATCTGAAATATTAGAATGGAAATCCTCTCTCTCCCAACTGAACAGAATAAATGCACGATTTTTATTCCCCAGGTCATAGGTAAATTTGTAATTTGTAATTTTGACAATTATCCTAAACTTAATTATAATAAATTTGGAAGTAATTTCCATTTAGGATCATAAACTATATAATATGTAGTGATATTGTAGTAAAAATAGCTTATAAAATATTAAGAGGTTATTGATGATAGAGCAAAGGCAAATACAAATTACTAATTTCGCCAGTCCATACGAAAGAGATAAAGGCGATTCCTGATATATATGAACGTGTTTAGATAAAAACTATTTTAGATAGATTTGGAGTACATGCTGATGTTAATATTGATAAAACAAGAGAAAGAGCAGAAGAATTAGTTAATATAGGTTTTGGGGTAGCTGATGCAGCACATATTGCTTTTGCAGAGAAATCGAGGGCACCTTTTATAAGTTGTGATGACCAGCTTATTAAAAAGTGTTTGAAGCATAAAGTAAAAATATGGTGCGGTAATCCGGTTATTTTTTGCGAGAAGGAGGGATTAAGATGAAAACTGTAAAATATATGGATGAAGAAAAAGCAATTAAAAAAGCGATGCAGGTGCTTATAAAGGAATTGGGACCAGTAGAAGCTATTAGATTTATAACTATTCCAAAAAGCAGAAGAATTGAAAGTGTAAAACGGCATAGAGAATGGCAAAAAATATTGAGTAAGGATATATTTTTTGATGAAGTTTTTGCAGATAAATCCACATAAACCGTAGGACAGACCTTTTACTGTCCAGATCTTCTTTCCCCTCGCCCTTGAGTGGGGAGGACGATTCATCGAACCCGTCTTATGCACATACGTAGGAAACAAAAGGGGACTGACTACTCCCCTTTTTCCATCTCGCTCGCACCTCGTTTTCTTGACATCACCATTCTTTTACAGTATAATTTTCTTAAGTTCACATCCTGAACATTAAACTCTGTCATTGCGAGGGAGTGAAACGACCGAAGTAATCTCAACTTGCATCTGGTAATTTACACCTTTTTTATCTTTATGATATAAAATTCGCCTGTTCTAAAACGTAGATAATACAAGGGTTTCAGCGCCCTCTGGAAAATTTAATAAATATTCATCACGCCAATTAGCATAAAAGTAAGTAAAAAAGGGCTAAAAATAGCTTTTTTAGGTCTTGAAAGGCTTACTAGATAAGGCTTTCAGGCAATATCACCGTACAAGGCGTATAACGCATTTCTTTGAGGTGCTTAAGGTAAAACCCTATCTTTTTCCAAAAAACGCTTAAAACGACCCTTATTTTAGATATAATTTAAAGGGCTTATATTATAAGGGTTTCCGAGAGCTCAATAATAAAAAAATTAACTGAATATTAAGTTAGCAGAATAGAGAATCGTCCAATATGACGTATTTCTTTATATTTTTAAATCCTTAAAAGAGGAAGGGTTAATAAAAAAAAGAGGAGAAGGGTAAAAACATTAATATTCAGACTGCCTTAGAATATGCTGCAGAATCAGGTCATGGAGAAGAAGTTCATTTACTTAGAGTAGTAAATGAAATTAATGGTAAGGAGTAAAAAATAAATGATAAAGGAAAATGTAGGAAACTTACTCAAAGAAATGCTTCAAGAGGTTGATTATAAAGAAATTATTTTATTTGGTTCCAGAGCAAGAGGAGATTACTCGGAAAAGAGCGATCACGATATCCTAATTGTAATGAAAAATAACCTTACCATTAGAGAGAAAATGGAATTATCTTCCATTTTACGGAAGAAACTTGCAAAAGAAGGAATTGATGCTGATTTTATTATCAAATCAAAAAAAGAAATAAATTACTATAAGACAAAGATAGGTAATGTTGTGAGAGAGGTTTTAAAAGAGGGAATAAGGTTATGATAGATGAATATGTCAAAAAATGGCTAATTAAAGCTCATAATGATTTAGAGGTTGCTGAAAATTTGATATTATAAAATAAGTGATGCATATTTATTAATATAAATAAACTCTCTATTATTATGCATCTATACATTGAAAGGAGACAGAAAAGTTGAATATGTCGTATAAAGTTAATGTAGTTATTGAGAAGAGTGAATATGGTTATTATGCTTATTGCCCGGAATTAGAAGGTTGTCAAACACAAGGCGATTCTTTGGAGGAAGTATTAAGCAATATAAAAGAGGCTATCGGGTTATATTTAGAGACATTGTCAAAGGATGAAATAAAAACTTTTTTAAGTAAAGAAATATTAACTACCTCTTTAGAGGTGAGAGTTGGCTAAACTACCAAGATTAAAAGCTCAGGAAGCAGAAAAATTGTTGTTTAAGGCTGTGGTTTCAAAATAATTAGAAGCAAAGGAAGCCACAGGATATATAAAAAAGGGTAAAGAAGAATAATTATACCTTTTCATAAAGATATAATATTGCATCCGAAGATTGTTAAGCAAGTTTTAAAAAGTATAAATGATTAATAATTAAAAAAGATAAGTTATTTTTTCCCAAAAGGTTCCCCCTACGGAAGCAGGGGAATCAATCTCAATCTACATTGGTCTTCTTAAAATTATTAATATTGAAACTATCCTTAAAAATTCTACCTAATTTCCTACCCCGAATTCCTTCGTGAAGGCTTGAACGAAGAGTACACCTTGGCGGATCTTTCGTCTATAGAGAATCGTCCCCTGTATTACTTGAATATGAAAATGTTTTGATTTTAAGTTCGTTTGTGATAGCATATAAGATATTAAATATAATATTAAAAAGGATGTGAATTGTAATGTCTATAAGTATTTCCGAAGACATAAAATCGGTTTCGGATTTAAAAAAGAAAACGAATGCAATCTTTAAGCAAATGCACCATACTGGCCGCCCAATTATCGTTACTGTAAACGGTAAGCCTGATGCTGTTTTGCTGGATGTAGAGGTTTTTGAGAAAAAGTTAAAATCGTTGAATCTTGGCATTCTATTGGCTGAGGCAGAAATGGATGTCAGAGATGGCCGTACCAGAGAAGCACGAAAATTTATAAAGGAGTTCAATGAGAGCACAAAGGTATCGCGTTGAGATTACCAAAACTGCTGAATCGGATATAGGAGAGATTTTTCAATACATTACAACTGACCACGAAATAGCGGCAAAGAAGCAATTTCCCATGCGCTGCCCGGTTATCCCTGAATCGAGGGAATTAGGAAAAGAGTATCGGCATATTATCTATGACAATTACAGGACTATCTTTAGAATTGACGATGCCAGGGTTATTATTATGCGAGTTATTTATAGTGCTCGATTGCTAAGTCTAAAAATGTTTGAAAAAGATACTGAAAAGACATGAACCCGACTTTAGATAATGAAAGCTTCACCTTCGAACTTGTTGAGAGGACAACCTGACTAATTTGAATCACCAACATTTTACAGTATAATTTTTACAAGTTCACATCTTGAACATTAAACTCTGTAATTGCGAGGGAGTGAAACGACCGAAGCAATCTCATCTTGCATCTGGTAATTTACACCTTTTTTATCTTTATGATATAAAATTCGCCTGTTCTAAAACGCAGATAATACAAGGGTTTCAGAGCCCTCTGGAAAATTTAATAAATATTCATCACGCCAATTAGCACAAAAATAGGTAAAAAAGGGCTAAAAATAGCTTTTTTAGGTCTTGAAAGGCTTACTAGATAAGGCTTTCAAGCAATATCAACGTACAAGGCGTATAACGCATTTCTTTGAGGTGCTTAAGGTAAAACCCTATCTTTTTCCAAAAAACGCTTAAAATGACCCTTATTTTAGGTATAGTTCAAAGGGCTTATATTATATCGTCCACTATTACGTATTACTTTTGTTGGTTAGATTTCTTAATCGGTAGATAGGCCGATAGGCAGATTGGCCGATTGTTTTCTTTTCTTTTTTTGATTGGCTGATTGGTAGATTGGTAGATTGGCATATTGAGTATTCTTGCATCTTGTCTTTTGAATTTATTCTTTGTATTTTCTTCACTAACGAACTATTCACTAACGACTAATTCATATACTTGATACTGTTTTAATTTATTAGCAAATTATCCAAAAAACTGATAAAATAATGATAAATAAATAATATATTTACTCTTCTTAATTTTATGGAGGTGTGTATGAGATTTCAGGTTGTTTTTACCTACGATCCAGAATACAAGGGCTATGTAGCTGATGTACCTGAGCTTCCAGGATGTATGAGTCAAGGAAAGACTTTGGATAAAGCCATCGAAAATATTAAGGATGCCATAAAAGGTTATCTTTATGTAGAGAAAAAGCATGGTCGTAGTTTTGAACCGAAGGAAGAAAAAAGTGCTTTTGTTGGTGAGGTTACAGTTTAATGGGTCTTCTATCTAATATATCTGGTAAGAAGGCCGTTAAAATATTCGGTAAGTTTGGCTATATATTGGACCATCATACTGGAAGTCGGGAATATATCCAAAAATATCAAAATAATAAATATAGAATCTGTCCTTAAAACTATCACTTAAAGCTTACAATCGTTATTTTCTTTACTAAATACTAAATACTAACGACTTTTTTTAGATTGGTAGATTGGCCGATTGCCTGATTCTTTTTTGATTTTCTTTTTATTTCGATTGGCAGATTGGCCGATTGGCAGATTGAATTCGATCTCTTGACTTTATACTTCAATTGCAGTATAATTAATTTGAGGTGATAATATGAGAAGACAGACAAGTATAAGAGTAGAAGATAGGTTCTATAAAGAATCAGAGAAAGTATTCGATGCATTAGGATTGAGCTTTGGAGACGCAGTGAACTTGTTTCTTGCCAAGGTAGCCTTAGAGAAGAAGATACCATTTGAGGTAGGAATTCCTTCCGATAAACTCATAGAGAGAATTCATAATATTGAGAATAATGAAGACGTAGAAATTTACAATACAGCAGAGGAACTCTTTAAAGAACTGGGGATTTGACATTGTTAAAGATAAAAGTTGAGAAAAGGTTCAAGAAAGATGTTGAAAGGGATAGGAGAAGTGGTAAATACTCGCCATTAGATTTTGAAATATTAAAGCATATCATTACTACATTACAAGAAGAGAAACCAGTGGACCCTATTTATAAAAAGCATCCTCTACTTGGAACATCGAAAGGATATGAGGCAATACATATCAAAAGCGATTGGATTCTGATATTTAAAGTTGAAAAGCCTCTCCTAATACTTGCCATGATTGGTTCTCATCCTCAGGTGTACAAAAAACTGATAAAATAAAATAACAATTGATAAATGATTAATATATCTTTCTCTCTATTTTACGGAAATATAATATGAGATTTAAAGTTACTTTATTTACTATTTAGAAATACAAAGGAAAATAATATGTCAAGTAAAAATCATTTAAAGGAAATTACACAACAAATTGTAAAAGAAGTTGCTCCTGATAAAATTATCCTATTTGGTTCACAGACAAAAAAGGAACAGAGTAAAGAAAGTGATTACGATATTTTTGTGTTGAAAAATGACATTACTCACAGGAGAAAACTTGCCCAAAGGATTTACCTGAAGCTCAACGTAGATGTTCCTATTGATATAAAAGATTGTGGAAAAGCACCCCTTCTGATATCGCTCGAGAATTTACTCCTTCCCTTTCTCCCCGTGATGAGTTTCAGAGTAATTCTCCTCAGGAGGTAGGCCATCCTGGAAGAAGGAAAAAATTTAGTAATCCCAGAAAAGATTTTTCTTTTTCAGTGAACATCACTCCCATTAATCAGAAAATAGAAGATCAGATTGATCTAAGTGATATAAAAAGAAAAAATGTTCCCTTAGTAGAAGACTTAGAGACATTAGTTTATTTTTTTCGAGAAAACCAAATAGAAGTAACCATAAAGAATAGATGGATTCCTTTTAAATATCTAAAATTGATCGAAGAAAAATTTATCAGTCCGGATAAAGATAGTTTTAATTTATTAGATAAGGAAGAAAATAGGGGAGAAGAACCTTTCAAAAATTTACCCAGAAATCTTACGGAGAAAAAGTCTTTGAATTATTATTGACCTGGATTGAAAAGTTGAACTAGAAAAAACACAAGGAGGAAGTGTAAAAATGAACGATAAACTGCCATCTATTCAAGAGTGGAAAGACCTATATGATGCCGCAATAGAATTTAAGAGAAAAGAGTGTTGGAACTGGATGTGGGATTATGATTTATTTGGAGTGCAAAACCCGGTAACCGGGGAGATTGGGAAAAAATTATCCATCTCTTGAGGATATGCTCAATCTTCAAAAATTACTTATGGCTTCATTCGAAGATAGAAAATATTTACAGAAAGAAGATTTTCAAGTAATAAAAAAAATTGGTTTAAAATTTAGTGGACCTAATTCCTGGCCGTCATTTAGGAGTTATCGGCCTGGTTATTATCCCTGGTATTTAACCAGTGAAGAGGCAAGATATCTAACCTTATGTCTACAACAGGCAATCGATGTCTCGCTCCGTTTTAAAGATGATCCAGAAATGCTCACTCCCCCTGCCAGGAAAAATCATTATTTAGTTCGAGTCCCACAACAGGACAAGATCGGCGGTCTATCCTGGAAGGATGAGTGGATAGAGCCGTTGCCCTTTAAAAAAGAAGAAATTATTGTGGAACCTATTGATACAGATCGTTTGGAAGAAATAAAGAATAGAATCCCTCATGGTCAAGGTGTTTGGGAGGTAGATTTCTTTTATTATCCACAACCAATAAAAGGAAAAGAAGGAAGGCCTTTTTATCCTTATGTAACTTTATGGGTGGAACAAAACTCAGGTTTTATATTAAAGCATCATTTAGCAAAACCAGAAGAATGCATCTCCGAATTTCAGGGGCAGCTCCTGAAACTTGCTGAAAATTATAAATTTCTACCCCAGGAAATCTTAGTCAAAAAAGAAGAGGCTTTCAAACTTCTCGAACCTATCACATCTGAGCTTGGAATCAACTTAAGAAGGGTAAAAAGGTTGAGAATGTTAGAAGAGGCCCAAGAGAGTATGTCTAAATTTACCACCGGTGAGAATTAATACTAACGACTAATCTACCCTGCATATTTAACTTGCAATATTAAATATTAAGGGTGAAAGTAAATAAACTATTTCCTTTTTCGATATAGCTCTTTTCTATGCCGTACATAATAAATAATCAAAATATTTGTCTTTATTGAATATCATAGGAGACCATTTTTTCTTATATCTTTCTTTAAGTTTATCAAAAGTTATTATTGATTCATCTCGTCGTTCGGCGACGATAGCAAGGTCATGAAGGTCTTCTACAAGTTTTTCATATTTTTTAATTGGAAGGATAGCGGCTGTTTTTTCTCCTTTTTCATTTATAATATATTTTTCTTTAAATATTTGCATCTTTTGTGCTCCTTTATATGAAGATAAATATTTAATATATTTTATCAATTTATATTTTACTTTGGTTTTATTATAGATTATTTTTGCAAAATTATCAATAAACAACTAATCCTTCCTCCTATTTTATAGGAGCAAGACTAATCTTATGTAATAATCTCTACTACTAACTTTAGGTCATTCCCGCGCACGCGGGAATCCACCAGAGTAGAAGTTATTACTGTTCCCTGTTACATTTATCTTGACGATTACCTTCATGTATGATAATATTGTAATACAAAGGAGGTGCTTTTAAATGCCCAGACATACTGTATATTTATCAGATCCTGATGATGTTGTAGTTATCCCGGGCACTACACAAAAAAGAGATATAGTTTACCCGGTGGAAATTCTGGTCACAGAAGGATTTTCTAAACCTACAAAATTTCAAGCAGACTCTATTTTTACTATTGGCAAAGAAGAGCTCGGTGAAAAAATTACTGAACTTTCTCCTGATATTATGGCTGACGTTAATACAGCCCTTCAAATTGAGCTTAATTTAGAATAATTAGATTAGTTTATTCCTCCCTCTGTCATTCCCATTCCTCTTCTTTATGTCATTCCCGCTTCTTTTTATATCATTCCCGCTTCTTTTTATGTCATTCCCATGAAAATGGGAATCTATTTTATTACCTTTTTCTTATATCGTATATCGTAGGACAGGCGTCTCGCCTGTCTATTAGTTGTTAGTATTGCGTTATAGATAATTAGGATTCAGAGGTAGGGGTTTTATTCATCAAACCCGTAATAATTTTGGGGCACGATGAATTTTTTCCCGACCGGCAGACTATTCTTCTCCGCACTTCTTTCCCACACTATTCCTATACGCTAAACGCTATACGATAGTATTTATCTTGTAACCCGTAACCTGAAACTTGAAACCTTTTCTTATATCTGGTATTTTGTTTTTTTCTTCACTATATACCCGATACTCGATACTGTTTTTATCTTGCACTTTGCATCTCACAACTACAACTATAGGAGGTATTTAAAAAATATGAAAATTAAAGTGATTATTCATCAAGCTGAAGAAGGCGACTATTGGGCAGAAGTTCCAGCAATTCCAGGTTGTTTTACAGAAGGGGATAGCTGGGAAGAGCTTATTGAAACTCGCAACTTGCAACAGACGACCGAAGGGAGTCTCTTATGTCCGACTACAAAAAACTAAAAGTCTGGGAAGATGCCCATAAATTTACTATCGATATTTACAATATTACAAAAAATTTTCCAATAATGAACAATATGGACTGACTTCCCAAATCAGAAGATCAGCATCATCTATTCCTACTAACATTGTCGAAGGCTGCGGCCAGCTTGATAATGGTAATCTAAATTTACCGCGGCTGGATTAAAGCCAAAAAAGATACTGGAAGAAAGCTCCTCTATATTATTACTCCCCAAGGTATGGCCAATGTCAGCCGACTGATGTATACCCGTTTCCAGGAAACCCTCCATTATTATCATTATACTAAAGATCTGCTTACTGCTTACTTAATGAAACTCTACCAACAAGGAGAAAAAACAGTAAATATTTATGGCACTGGTCAACTGGCTGAAATTACCTACTATGCGGGAGTAAGTACTCCCCTAAAACTAAATGCTATTATAACCGATGATCCATCTAAAAAGATATTCCTGGGTCATGAAGTATTTTCTCTTTCTGACTTTATCGAAAAATATTCTAAAAACATTTCTCAAGAAAATCTGATATTACTTTGCACCACCGATAAAGAAAAATTATCTCAAGAAATATCTAAATATAAAAATAGCCCAAAAAACATTACCATAATCAGCATAGAAAATATCCTAAAAAACAATCATTAATAGACACAAAGGAAGTGAAATTTGTGATAATTGAAAATTTTGTAGGTGCTGCTGAATCTGAAATATTAGAATGGAAATCCTCTCTCTCCCAACTGAATAGAATTATTGAAACTATCTCTGCATTTTCTAATACAAAAGGTGGCAAACCACCCTACAAACGAGTAGGTAAATCAACCCTTAAAGTAAGCAAAGATGAATACGAAAGATTA
>Ga0210056_1001191_pt1 | contig 22538 bp, 18 predicted proteins | sample CryGeyCG2014_080_2_FD_183965 | JGI IMG/M metagenome (GOLD analysis project Ga0210056, IMG submission 183965) | Groundwater microbial communities from aquifer - Crystal Geyser CG07_land_8/20/14_0.80 (SPAdes) (version 2) | ecosystem: Environmental > Aquatic > Deep subsurface > Groundwater | place... | reverse complement strand
AAATTAATTATGAGTTATGAGTTATGAATCAAAAACTTTAAATAAAATCCTTGCTTTTAATTCATAATTCATCATTCATAATTCATAATTGTTTTTTCAAGCTGCTCTCTAAGAGCTCTATGTTCTCCTTCATCATATCCGGTTTGTCCGGCGGGTAAATTCCCACGCACACCGCGTCCCCCGGGCGCATTATGCCCGCCGTGAACTCATACGCCTCGCGTGGGTCATTCCTTCCGCCTGCCAATATCTTGTAGTGTATTACCGGTGCGGGAAGGCCCTTTATGACCTTTGCCATTGCCTGCCTCTGCTCTTCCTTGAATTCCTCTTTAGCCCCGAACCTGTGCTGGGGATTGTCCTCGCGCGGTATCGGGTCGTAGTGGGAACACATGTAAAAATCAAGTTTAAGGTTTTCTAAAGCCCACTTGAAAACTTCCGGGTTGTGCCCGGCAACGCCGACCGGGATACCTTTGTCTTTCGCGATCTGAAGGACCGGGCCTACAATGTCAGCCTTAGACTGCGAGACCATATAATCCATGTGCCCGCCGTGAATGAAACAGGCTTTCGCGCCGTAATTAATAGCGGCTTCGATCCCGGACTTTATATTTCCGGCAACATCCGAACATACCTGCGCGATCCACTGGATCTTCCCTCCCTCGCCGTAGTATTCAAGAAGCATGCGCATGATATGGAAATCCACCCTGGCTATAAGCGAATTCACGCCCAGTGATTCGGCCTGGCGAAGGAGCTGCTTTATCCTGTCAACCGTGAAATATTTGCGCATCTCCCAGTCTTTTTCGATCGAATGGTGCGAGAAACCGCAGAACGGATTCGCGCCGAGTATAAACCTGCTGACCTCAAGATTCCCCAGCTTTACATTTTCCACAACAAAACCTCCTGTAACCACGGATTAACACGGATTTTCACAGATTGAGTTTTCAACCTTTTTCACAGATTGAGTTTTCAACCTTTTTAACCTATAGCAAAGCAACCTTTGCAGCTACTCAGTCGCCCAGGACCTTCTTAATTTTCGCGACGGACCTTAAAACCGCGGGAAGCGGGTCATCCGGCTCACCCTCGTATTCTATCGAAAGATACCCGCTGAAGTTCATTGAATCAAGAGCCTGGAAGAGCTGCTCCAGTTTCAACCCGCCCTCGCCCAGCACTACGTCTTTCGGTGAGCTGTCAGCCGCGAAAACAAAATCCTTCAGATGCACTCCGTAAAGGCGTTCGCCGAAGATCTTCGCCGCTTTCACCGGGTCTGTTTTGGTCTGCAGCATCCACGCGGTATCAAGGCACAATCCTATATTCGCCCCGGTCTTCCCGAACAGCTCCTTCAGCTGTTTTACGGTCCCGTACCTGTGGTTTATCCCGTGGTTATGTATCGCGAGCCTTACGTTGTATTCCTTGCTCAGGTTCTCCGCCATATCCAGCGCGTCCGGCTCTATGTCCGCGCTAAGCGCTTTAATGCCGGCCTTCTTTGCGAATCCAAGCGCTCTCCTGTTGGCGGCTTCGTCCTTTGAAAAACCGTGCACCCCGTATGAATCAGGCGTTATTCCCGCCGCCTTCAGCTTGTCAAGGCCTGCCTGCACGGTCGCGTCGTCCGCGTCGCATGACAGGTGGCCTGAAAACAACTCCATGTAAGAAAGCCCCGCCTTCTTTGTAAGCCCGATCGCCTCGTCCAGGGTCTTGAAATTCCTGAACGTGTAACTCTGCATACCCAGCCTGAACTCCGACATTTGCCCTCCTTTAAATACAGTCATTTGTCATTTGTCATTTGTCATTAGTAAAAAATTATGAGTTATGAATCAAAAGCAAGGATTCTTATTCTAAACAGTGTTAACTTGCGTCAACCTGTGTTCACCCGTGGTTATATATGCAGTTTATATAGTTTACAGAGTTTATAAAGTTTACACAGTTTAAAATCCGTGAAATTCGTCGTTTATCGACGCAGCCCACAAAGAATGTTGCGGAGCAAAGAATCCGTGGCTGAATTATTTTTCCGTGCTTCCGTGGTGATTATTTACAACTGCATTTTAAAACCAAGGCGCTGGTTGCCGAACGGCGCTATATCCTTCACAAGGCTTATCGCGTAATCAAAAGTATAGCGCTTGATGTTAAAACCCAGGCCGAATGTCATACCCTCTGTGTTCCCGAATATGTAGCCGAACCTGAACGCGAGGTTCTCGCTGAACTTGTATTCGCCCCCGAGGCTTGGTATGATCTTGCCTTCGTTCAGCAGCCATTTGAACTCAAGCCCGCCTATCATCCCGAATTCAAGCAGTTCATACGAAAGGCCCGCCCTGAGCGTGGCTGGGAGCGGTTCGGCCTGAGTAAGGTAGTTCAGCCCGCCGCCCATATTCTGCAGGCAGACCCCGACCCTGAGGCCTTCGACCGGGACCCTGAAAAGCCCGCCGGCGTCTATCGCGAACGCCTGGACCGCTGACCTTTCCGCAAGAGATGAAGAGATCACCTTGCCGCTGAAACCGATAGGTATGCCCTTAAAAAACTCCTTCGCGTACGAAAACGTGAATACGACGTCGGTCTGGGCTTTGATGACCCTCACCGTTCCGTCAGCGAAATTCAGCTCCGCGCTGCCCGCGTCGAAAGAAGAAAGAGAAACCGCGAAACTTCCGATGTCAGTCGGCAGGTTGTAAACAAACCTGCAGAAGCTCAGATCCCCGAAACCCAGCATATAGTCAAAACCGACCTGGGACTCCGTAAGATTCGCGAGCCCCGCCGGATTATACGGCAGGAGCGATATGTCATTTTCCAGAGCGCTGCCTATCTCGCCCATCGCTCCGGTGCGCGCGCCCGCAAGGTATTCGAACTCAAGACCCGCGCCTGCCGTCACTCCCCCGCCCCAGCCGTAACAGTGACAAGTAACAAGTGACAAGTTACAAGTTAAAATCCCAAGAATTAAATAAATCTTTATGTTTTTATTCATTGCTTTTACTCTGACACGTTGATACGCTGACACGCTGACACGTTTTCAGCGTATTATTATCACTTTCTTCGAAACCCTTATGCCCGGGCCTTCAACGTAAACAATGTATGTCCCTGAAACAACCGGGCTTCCCTGACTGTTGTAACAATCCCACAGCCAGTAGTTCTTTGAACTGTCCAGCGGGTCAAGCACGTCAAAAACATTATCGGTGACATAATTCCCCGTAACAGTATATATCTTCACCACTATTCTCCCGGCGGTTGCCGGTTTTACCGCTATTATCGCCTTATCACCCTGGAGAGGATAAACTATCCCCTGTTTTCCCGTTGAACCTATCCTTACCTCGCCCGTGCTCTGGGGCGGCAGTATCCCGGGTACTGTTGTATATTTAATCGTCAGGAAATCATTATTCGCGCCATTATGAGAATAACCGGTAAGGTAAACATAACCGCTGGCGTCCGTTTTAAGGTCAGGCTCCCTGTCCGTGTCGCCACTGTCATAATACCTCGTCCAGAGCGGACTACCGTCTGAAGTAAATTTTGCTATAAGCCAGTCAAAATCAAAATTTGCAGTGTTATAGGATTCCGCCCCGATATATATATAACCGCTTTGGTCCACCATGACGCTGAAACCGCGGTCTATCCCTCCCTTATCAATAGTCTGGGTCCATGCCACGGAGCTGTCAGAACGGTAATTAATCAGTATGCAGTTATCTGTAAATCCGGTATTAGATGTACCGGCTACCAATATACTACCGTCCGAAGTTAGAGATATATCGTTGCCGGCTACATTTGAGCTACTGCCTGCGACCGCCGCGGTCCAGGCTGTGTTTCCAAAGGAATCAAGTTTAACCGTAAATATATTATTGTCATTGGCAACCCCGGTCACGTAAGAGGAGCCGTCTGGCGCAACGGCGATAGCTTTTGCCTCATCATTGTTACCGCTGTCATATGTATATGTCCAGAGGAATGTCTCACCAGAAACATTGCATTTAGCCGCAAAAAAATTCTTGCTCGCGCCCCCTGCGTCGGAATAGCCGCATACGAATATATTCCCGGTATTGTCAGAAGTTAAACTATATAACTTGCTCCCCGAAACGTCGTGAGACCTTTCCCAGACCGTATCTCCATTTGAATCCATCTTTACGATAAAACCATCAAGGTTTGCTCCCTTCGTGCAACCTGCCACATAGATATAACCCAGATCGTCCAGAATGATATCATGGCCCTCATCAACTCCGCCCTTGTCAATGTTCCTGACCCAAATTGGTATGCCGTTCGGGCTGTATTTGATGATCGTCAGGTCATTATTTGAACCGTTGTTTGAATATCCAGCAACATATATGTTGCCGTCCCTGTCTACGCACAGCCTTTTCGCCCTGTCCTCGCCCGCCCTGTCATATCTCTTTGACCATATCTCTTCAGGCGCCTGTTCGCAAAACGCAGCAACCGGCAAGCATGCTATTGACAGCAAACAGGTAATAGCTAATATCAAATTTTTATTTTCCAATTTTATCATTAATTTTTTACCCCGCGTGTCATTGCGAGCCCCGATTTTATCGGGGCGTGGCAATCTGCATACGAGATTGCTTCGTCACTTTCGTTCCTCGCAATGACAGATAAATCAAGAATTTGTGTTACAAAGCATTAATCTCAGATTCAACATTTAACCTCTTTAACCTTTCGGAGAGTCATCCGCCCCGTTCTGATTCGTAGATCCCTGTGTTAAGTTCCAGTTTTATCGGAACTACAGGGACAACCTTTTTTAACTCTTAAGCATTTTCAGTTCGCTCTCCAGATCCGCCAAAGGTATCTCCTTCTGGGTGCTGGATCTCATATCCCTGAGCATAATTATTCCCTTTGCAAGCTCATCCCCGCCCAGTATCAGGGTATATTTTGCTTTTAACCTGTCCGCCTCCCTCATCTGGCTTTTCAGGCTTTTTGTTGAACCGGATGACAGGATTCTGAAACCGCTCCTGCGCAGGCGGTCAGCGACCTTGAAAGCTTCCGTAAAAGCAATTTCCCCGAGTGAAGCGATATAAAAACCGGTTTCCTCTTCATTCGCGGGATTTTTATTCATTATCTCAAGGGCGAGCAGGACCCTTTCCATGCCCATTGCCCAACCAACAGCCGGAACGCTCTGCCCTCCCATCTCAGCTATCAGGTTGTCATACCTGCCTCCGGCTACAAGCGCATTCTGCTGGGGAGAGGAATCCCGAAAGTCCCTGCATGTTATCTCAAACGCGGTGCGAGTATAGTAATCAAGCCCCCTTACAAGCATGGGGTTTACCGCGAATTTGACATCTATCGCGGAAAGGTATTTCTTGACTTCCTCGAATGCCTGCGCGCACCCCTGGCAAAGACTGCTGCTGATCGCAGGCGCCTTCTCAAGGACCTGGCGACACTTCTCTTCCTTGCAGTCAAAAACCCTCATCGGATTCCTGCCAAGCCTTGCCTTGCATGTTTCACATAATCCTGCATTGGAAGAGCTAATGAATTCCTTTAACTTATTGTAATAAACTCCTCTGCAATCAGTACATCCTACACTATTAAGATTGATCTCTACATTGGTCAATCCAAGCGATTCCAGCATGAAAACAGCCATAGAGATCACTTCAGCGTCCAAAGCAGGATCCGGGCTGCCGATCACCTCAACTCCGAACTGCCTGAACTCCCTGTTCCTTCCCTTCTGGGGCCTGTCATACCTGAACATATCCCCGCAGTAGAAGAGCTTTGTAAGTATATCCGGATTTATCCCTGCTTCAAGGTATGCCCTTATCACGGAAGCTGTGCCTTCAGGCCTTAGCGCAATATTCCTTCCCTTGCGGTCCTTAAAGGAATAGAGCTCTTTCTCCACTATGTCCGTAGCTTCACCTATGCTGCGCGTGAAGAGCTCAGCTTCCTCGATAACGGGCGTGCGTATCTCCCTGTAACCGTATCTGCCGGCTGTCTGCCTGAGGTTGTTTTCCAGATACTGCCATTTCTGCGACTCCTCAGGTAAAATATCGTAAGTTCCCCTTAGCCTTTTTATCGTTTCCCCTCAAATTCAGATTAAGATTTAAAATAATAACCACGGAGGCACGGAGAAAAGCATCTTTTTGCCACTGAGAACACTGAATTCACTGAAGAAAATGCGTAACTCAAACCTTCAGGTTTGATATCAGGGCTGAAGCCCTGAGTTACTCCGATGCCCCGACATACCGTCGGGGATACGGAGTCCCTTTGGGACAATTTCAAAATTCCTTGCAGTTGCGTTGACACGCTGACACGCTTTAAACTATGAATCGGCGTTTACCCGCCGATCTTGCCGGGCGGAACTCTATGACTCGTATTTTCAAGCAGCTCGCGCGCGTGCTTGAGAGCAGCGGGCGTCACTTTCTCCCCGCTGATCATCCTGGCTATCTCTTCGGCGCGTTCGTCTTTTTCCAGCTTCCTGACCTCGGTTCTTGTCCTCTGTTTTTCAACTGTTTTTTCAACCCTGAAATGCAGGTCCCCGCACGCGGCTATCTGCGGGAGGTGCGTTACGCACAGTATCTGCTTCTTCCCGGCAAGCTTCCTGAGCTTCTCTCCCACGCTTGACGCTGTCTTTCCGCCGATCCCTATGTCGATCTCGTCAAATACAAGGACCGGTATCTCGTCCGCGTCGGCAAGTATGGATTTCAAAGCGAGCATTATCCGGGAAGTCTCCCCGCCTGAAGCGATCTTTGATAACGGTCGTAGATCCTCCCCGGGGTTTGGGGAGATCAGGAATTCAACGTCATCTATGCCCTTCGGTCCCAGCTCCTCACTTATAAACTTGTAAACTTGTAAACTTGTAAACTGCGCACTTGGTTTTCGCGGCTTAATGTCAACCCTGAACTGCGTTTTCTTCATCTCCAGCCCTGCCAGCTCTTCCACCATTTTCTTCTCAAGCCTGGCCGCGGCGGTTTTTCTTTTCCGCGACAGCTCCTTTGCCTGTTTCAACGCCTCGTTCTCCAGTTTTACTATTTCCCCGCCAAGCTTTTCTATCTCCTCTTTGTGCGAGGAGATCTCTTTGAGCTTTTTTTCCGTCTCTGCGCCGAACTTCAGGACATCCGCAACAGCAGGGCCGTATTTGCGCTTGAGTTTTCCTATGAAATCCAGCCTTTCAGTGAGTTCCTCAAGTTTGCCGGGGTCATACTGGATCCCATCCCTGCGGACCCTTATCCTGGAAGCGATGTCAGAAATGGACACGCGAGCTTCTTCAAGCATTCTTGCGATCTCTGACAGCTCCGCGTCAATTGACCCAAGCGCCTCAAGCTGCGCGCTGATCTTCCTGACGCGTTCAGCCACCGCCCCTTCCTCTTCGTAAAGGCCCTGGTACGCAAGGCTCAGCGCTTCATTGAGCTTCTGGGCGTTCGCAAGAAGCAGGCGTTCCTTTTCTATCTCCGGCTCCTCCACCTCACTAAGCTTCGCCCTTTTTATCTCCTCGACCTGGAACTGGAGGAGCTCCCTCACGCTCTCTTCGGTTTTTTCAAGGCCGGTAAGCTCCTCAAGCCTTTTTTCTTTCTGCTTCAGCTCAATGTATTTCTTCGCGACCTCTTTCTGCTCGCCGTATAGGCCGCCGAACCTGTCCAGCAGGTCTATATGGCGCGATGTGTTCAGTATTGCCTGGTGCTCATGCTGGCCGTGAATGTCCACCAGCGCGTTCCCGGCTTCCCTTACCGAAGAAACCGGCGCCATCCTGCCGTTAAGAGAACAAGCGCTCTTTCCCGGGCCTACCTCCCTCTGGAAAAGCAGTTCTTCCCCCTTAATGCCGGTGATCCCTTCAACATCCGTGATGTCAAAAAGCGCGGCAACCCTTGCTTTTTCCTCGCCGGTCCTCACAACCTCCTGCCCGGTTTTCTCGCCCAGGGCCGCTGAAAGCGCCTCTATGATTATCGTCTTGCCTGCCCCGGTTTCCCCGGTAAAAACATTCAGGCCCTTGTGGAACTGCAGCTTCAGGTTATCTATGATGGCGAAATTCTCTACCTCAATGCCTTTCAGCACCTATTTTCTCCCTGAAAGAATCCTGCCCAGCCTGCTGTTAACAGTTCTGTAAAAACCTCCGTTCCCGAGCCTTGCCAGGACAAAGGAATAAGGGGACCTGCGCACGTTTATACACATACGGGCGGGAACAGGTATCTTCTCCTGCCCGTCCACTGTTAAAAAGCACTCGCTTTCCGGAATAACGCTTACAGTCTCATTGCCGGACAGCACGAAAGTCCTGCCTGCCAGCGTGTGCGGCGCGATCGGCGTAATCATGAACCCGTTCAGGCCAGGGCTTGCGACAGGCCCTCCTGCCGCAAGTGAATACGCGGTTGAACCTGTCGGGGTTGAAAGTATCAGCCCGTCGCAGAGATATGAAGCGAATATTTCATCGTTTATCTTTACCCTGAGCACAACCGCTCTGTGCGTCCCGCGTTCCACCACGAAATCGTTCAGGGCCCTGAACCTGCGCTCCCCGGCTTCAGCAGAAAGCATCAGCCGTTTTTCCGTTGTGAATTGCCCGCGGATAACCGCTTTACAGCTGTTTTTCAGCCGGCTTATGCTTGCGCCTGAAAGAAAATTAAGGCTCCCCAGGGAAACGGGAAGCACCGGTATGCCGGGTTTTACAAGCCTTGCAGCGCGCAGGAGCATACCGTCTCCTCCGAGCGCAATGACCAGCTGGCATTTGCCCAGGTCCGCTCCTTCCAATATTTCCGCGCCTTGCCTGGCAAACATGCCCGCAACTGCTTTCGCCGCCCTCGCAGCCTTCTTTTTTTCAGGATTATAAATCAACCCTATCTTTTTAATCATATGTTCCGCAGTATCAGGACTCCCTCCTTAAAAATTGGCGGGTCTTCGAGAAGCCCTGAGTTACTTTTGACCTTTGTAAACTGTGTAAACTTTATAAACTCTATAAACTGCTGTTACTGACCACTGGACACTGGCCGCTGGACACTATTTTTGAACTGTGCCGCCTGGAACATGAACGCCTCAAGCCTTGTTCTCGCCGTGGTCTGCTCAAGGCCGTCGTAGGACATGTTCAGCACCGGTATATCCCCGAAATCCTTTTTCACCCTTGTCAGGACAGCGCTGACATTGGTGCCCGGCATGCAGGTGAACGGCATTACGTTTATTATCCCGCTTGCGCCCTTCCTGATGTAATCAATTGCCTTGCCTACGCTGAGCACCGCCTCACCCTCAATGCTCCTGTTCAGGTAGGGGTTACTGCTGTTCAGCATCTCTTCAACGCCCGGCTCCCTGCCGTCGGAAAGCAGGCCGCAGAAAACTTCCTCGGTAATATGCTCTTTCTGCCTTTGCCAGGCATCCTTCACGCTGTCAATAAGATATCTGATATAATTTTTTTCAAGGGCCCAGCCGTCAAGCCTGTTTTTATTCGTGTAGAAAAACCATTCCGCCATTGAAGAAACCCTGGTTTCGCCCCCGAGTTCCTCGACTGCGTTCACTATGCCGTTGTTCGCGAAGTGATGCGAGCGGATATATATCTCCCCCACAATGCCTATGACCGGCCTGGCAGGTGATCTCCGGCCAGCCTTGACCGTTTCAAACCTGCCCCTGATGCTTTCAAGCATGCGCCTGTAATCGAATATGCTTCCGTCCTCGATAGCTTTCTCCAGCATCTTCAGGCATTCCCCGTAGAGGCGGTCTGACTCCCCCCTGTTTTTCTCATAAGGCCTGGTTTCCCTGACGAGCTTGTCAATGGCGTCAACAGCGCACACGCCCAGCCACGCCCTGCGGTCAAAATCCCTGCCGTACCCGGAAAGGCTTTTGTAAAAATCAGACGACTGGTTGGGGGCGAGCACCGGGATATCGGGGAAACCGAGGTCGTCAAGCACAAGCCTCTGCCATTTGCTGTATTGCCCGAACCTGCACGGGCCGCTTGCCGAAGGCATAAAGAACGCGGCCTTCCTTCTGTCAAAACCCGGCGACTGCAGCATTTTCACTATGTCGCCGGTCGTGATAATGCAGGGAAAACATTCTTTGCCTGAAGTATGCCGCCTTCCGAGCTCAACCGATCTTGAGTCAGCTACCTGCATGACCTCGGAATCCAGGCCGCAGGCGCGGAACGCGGCCGCCACAATGTAAGCGCTGTTGCCCATGTAGGGGACGTAAAGCCTTCGCCCCGCAAGATCGTCCTGCGAAGGGGAATACGATATTATGCTCTGGCCCGGAAGATGCGGCTCGATGATGTCGCCCAGGTTTTCCAGGCTGTCCAGGAACGCCTCGCACCTCGTAATAACGCCCGCCCCGGCGCTGTGCTCGTCCACCTCAATGCTCAGGTATGGTTTTCTTCCGGCTTCCTTGCCGAAGTATTTCAGTATGAAGGAATCCGGCCCGCACCCGAAATTCGTGATGTAAAGAGGGTAAAGCTTGGGATGCGCCTTTATGATCCTGAGGGCGGCGAGTATCTGCTGCCCGTATTTCCAGTACATGTTCGGCCATTCAACCCCGAGCTCGACCTTTTCAAGCGTAAGGTAGTCCATAGGGATCGCGAGGATCCCCATTTCCCTGAGTTTCTTGGGTATCTCAAGGTTCAGGCCCGGATCGCACGTGTTATAAGGCCTGCCTACAACGACCACCGCCCTTTCTTTCAAAGAACCGAGTATTTCGCTGCCTCTTTTCCTGACAGCGCCGTAAAATTCCGTTTGCGCTTTTACCGCTTTTCCCGCGGCTTTCCTGACCTCCGCCTTCTTTATCCCGAACCTGTCCAGCATCCGGAACATCACGTCGACCAGGTGTTCTTTACCCCTGCGCAGGTACACAACCGGGCTGAGCAATTCTGTTTCTTTGCCAAGCTCGAGCGCGGACTTTATTATGTCAGGGCACGCCTGCACAAAAGGGCACTCATAGCTCTTTTCTATCCCGTGGTATTCGCCGTACAGGTTCACCAGCACCGGGAAAAATATATGACTGCATTTCTTCTCAAGCAGGTTCTGGATGTGGCCGTGCGCGACCTTGATGGGGAAACAGTGCTCTGAAACAACTGATTCGACCCCGTTGTGGATTATTGACTTGTTGGTCGCGTCCGAGAGCACCACGTCAAATCCAAGTTCCCTGAAAAGCGTTATCCACAGCGGCATCAGCTCGTAAAAATACAGCACTCTCGGTATGCCTATTGAAAAGCGCGCTTTTTTTGTAGCGGTTGCGCTCTTAAGCGCATCCTTCAGCGGTTTCATCAGCAGTTCTTCGCGCTCCGCGAAAAGGTCCGGCAGCTCAACTTTGGCTTTTTTCCTGCCGACCTCATATTTCTCACACCTTGAACCGTAATAAAGCGGGCTGTCCCCTTCAACTTCGACCTTCTTTACCTCGCACCTGTTGGCGCAGCCTTTGCATTCAAAAGCTGAAATGCTGTATTTCTTCTTCGACAGGTCAAATCCCTTGAACCTGCTTTCCTTCAGCCCGTTCTTTTTCATGTATTCCATCGCGATGAGCGCAACGCCTATCGCGCCGGTCACGTCGTTATTGGGAGGGACGGTGATCTTTTTGCCTGTAACTTTTTCGAAAGCCGAAACAACTCCCCTGTTGAAAGCGACCGCGCCCTGAAAAAAAATATTGCCGCCGATCTTTTTATCCCCTACCACGCGGTTGAGGTAGTTCTGCACTATTGAGTATGAAAGCCCTGAAGCGATGTCTTCTTTCCCCGCCCCCCTCTGCTGGTGGTTCACGACATCGGTTTCCATGAACACCGTGCACCTTTCTCCGAGCCGCAAAGGTGCCTGAGACCGCAGCGCGCAATCGCCGAATTCACCCTTGATGCTTATCCCCAGCCTTTCCGCCTGCTCCTCAAGGAACGAACCTGTGCCGGCCGCGCACACCTTGTTCATTTCAAAATCTGTGACAACGCCGTTCTTAAGGCTGATGAATTTTGAATCCTGCCCGCCTATCTCAAAAACCGTATCTACGCTTTTATCGATCTCGATAGAAGCCCTTGCCTGGGCAGTGATCTCGTTCTTTACGACATCCGCCCCTATCAGGTCACCGGTCATGTACCTGCCTGAACCCGTTGTGCCTGCGCCCCTGACCCTGACCCTGCCGCCTATTTCCTTGCCCGTCTCATCTATTCCCTTCCTTACAGCTTCTATCGGCCTTCCGGCGGTAGGCAGGTACTGCCTTGAAAGGAGCCTTTTATTGCCGTCTATGGCAACAACGTTGGTGCTGACAGAACCTACGTCCACACCCAGAAAAACATCCGTGATACCACCTTCGGCGATCGGTTTTTCATCAAGCGAGTCGAAGATATTCACGCCTGCGGACACGGTCAGCCGGTCAAGCCGCGCGCCTGCGGGATCCATCCTGTATTTTTCAAGCTCGCTTATGTCCCTGAATCCGGCCTGGCTCAGCGGGTTTTCAATGAGAGCGAGAGCCGCTCCTATAGCCCCCATCGAAACGAAATATTCCGGGATAACAAGCTCGTTCCCGGCAAGCCCAAGGACCTCGCTGAAAGCCCTTGCCATGCCTTTGTTTGCCGCGACCCCGCCCTGGAAAGAGATAGGTTTTTCAAAATCCTTGTTCTTTGCTATCGTGCTCCTGAAATTGCGTGCCAGCGCGTGGCATAGGCCCGCTATTATATCGTAATCAGGGGTCGCCTCCTGCTGGAGGTGTATCATATCGGTCTTGGCGAAAACACTGCACCTGCCCGCGATCCTGGGCGGCGTCACAGACTTAAGGGAGATCTCCGAGAACTCCTCGATGGTATACCCCATCCTGGAAGCCTGCTGGTCCAGGAAGGAACCGGTGCCTGCCGCGCATATCGTGTTCATTGAAAAATCCCTGATAAGACCCGCGCCGGTCCCTCTGCCCGCATCCAGAAGTATGAACTTTGAATCCTCGCCGCCTATCTCAATGATCGTTTTAACCCCGGGGTACAGGAACCCGGTGCTTTTTGACTGTGATATGATCTCGTTGATGAACGGGACACCGAGTATTTCCGATACAAGCTTGCCGCCTGAACCCGTAACAGCCATGCCCGCTATATCTTCCTGCCTGAAAAGCGCGAAAGCATCCCTGAGGACCTTAGCGGTCCTGCGCAGCGCTTCGCCTTCTATGCGGACGTAATAATCTTTAAGGATCTTCTTTTCTGCATCGAGGATTACAAGTTTGACGCTGACCGACCCGATATCCAGACCTGCGTAATATTTTTTCATATACTTCATTCTGCCACAGAGGGCACTGAGATAATTCAAACCACACGATTACACTAGATTTTCACACGATATGTCATTGCGAGAAGCGTAGCGACGAAGCAATCTAATACAAGATTGCTTCGCTTTCGCTCGCAATGACTGCCAGATAGAAATCTGTGAAATCTCGTGGTTAAAAACTTTTTCAGTGGCTTCAGTGGCTAAATTTTAAATTTAAACAGATGGATAAGCCCGTCAAAACCGAATACCACAATAAGACAGCCGATCAGGCTGCCCAGCGCCAGGAGAAGAACGCTCTTCCTGCGGTCTATTTTAAGGAAATAAGCCATAAGTATCGAAGTCCACATGCCCCCTCCGAACGCGGGCATCGCTGCCACAAATACCACCCCGAACGCCCCGAGTCTTTCGGCGAATTTCAGGAGCGGAGAGTTCAGCATCCTTTCCTTAGAGGGCATCTTTGAATATAAGAAAGACAGAAACTTTATCCTGGAAGTGCCTTTATCGTAAATATAAAAATATAACGGTATCTGAAGTATATCAAAAATGAATACGACGGACAAAACAACGTATTTCCCCATCCCCAGCGATATACCAGCCGGGATGAACAGTATCCGGCTCCCTACAACGTAAAGCAGGAAGAATAACAGGTAGTTTAAAAATATCCGCATTTCACCAATGCAAAATGCAAAATGTAAAATTCAAAATTGAAAACCATTCCTTTAATTTTGCATTTTTAATTTTTAATTTTTAATTGTCTTTTAAACCAGACCTCTATTGTCGCCGCTATGGATTCCGCGTCCAGGCCGCACTCTTTCAAAAGAACAGGCCTTGGGCCGTGTTCTATAAACCTGTCCGGAAGCCCGATGCGCTTAATGGCGATCTTTCCTGCCAGGTTTTCCTTCTCAAATAATTCCATTACCGCTGAACCGAATCCGCCCTCAAGCGTGTTTTCCTCGACTGTAACGAATTTGCCGAAGGTGCCTGCCAGCTCAACCAGCAGGTCCCTGTCAAGAGGCTTGATAAAACGCGCGTTAACCACACACGGTTTTATTCCCTCCTTTTCAAGGATCTCGGAAGCTTTCAGGCACGGATAAACCATGGAACCTATGCCCAAAACCGCTATATCACCGCCCTTTTTCAGGACCTCTGCCAAGCCGATATCGATCATTTTGAGGGGAACCGATATATCGGCTCCCACGCCTCTGTCTTTCGGATACCTTATGGCAACCGGGCCTTTATGGTTACATGCTGTCTTCAGCATGTGCCTTAGTTCCGCTTCGTCCTTCGGTGCCATTACCGTGATGCCGGGAAGGTGGCGCAGGTATGACAGGTCGAAAACGCCGTGATGCGTTGGGCCGTCTTCCCCTACTATCCCCGAATGCGCTGAGATGATCACAACGCTAAGGTTCTGCAGGCATATGTCGTGGAGCACCTGGTCGTACGCCCTCTGCAGGAACGTTGAATATATTGCGACTACAGGCTTCATACCCTCAAGCGCGAGGCCTGCGGCGAAAACCATCGCGTGTTCCTCCGCTATCCCCACGTCGAAAAATCTCTGGGGATATTTTTTAGAAAAATCCTCAAGGCCTGTGCCCAGCGACATCGCAGCTGTTATCGCGACTATCTTTTCATCCCGTTCTGCAAGTTCAATAAGGGTCCGCGAAAAAACTCTGGCAAAAGAAGGAGGCGCCGCGGGCTGGGTCTTGAGGATCCCGGTTTCAAGATCGAAAGGCGGCGAGCTGTGAAAAACATCCGGGTTGTCCTCCGCGGGCTTGAACCCCCTGCCCTTCTTTGTCACCACGTGTATGAGCCTGGGCCCTTCAAGGTTGCTGACTTTTTTCATGACATCAGCCATTTCCGGGATGTTATGGCCGTCCACCGGGCCGAAATACCTGAAACCCATTTCTTCGAAAAGAGCTCCGGGGACAAACACGCCCTTCAGGCCCTCTGTCATTTTCTTGCCCAGGTCAACGATCCTGTCGCCTATCACGGGTATGTCCTGAAGCAGGTCCTTTAGATTCTGGTAGAGCTTGTTGTAATCTGGATTAGTTATCAGCTTGGTCAGATATTTTGAAAGAGCCCCCACGTTCTTGGATATGGACATTTCGTTATCGTTAAGTATGACTATAATATTTTTCTTGAGCCCGCCTGCCTGGTTCAGGCCTTCGAACGCAACCCCGCTTGTCATGGAGCCGTCCCCTATTACGGCAACCACTTTGTAATCTTCTCCTTGTAAATCCCTCGCGCATGCGATCCCCAGCGCCACGGAGATCGAGGTGCTGGAATGGCCCGAATCAAAAACATCGTAAACACTTTCCTCCCTCTTCGGGAAACCGCTCAGGCCCTTGTGTTTGCGCAGTGTGTGAAACCTTCCCCGCCTGCCCGTGATCAACTTGTGCGCGTATGTCTGGTGCCCCACATCCCACACTATTTTATCCCTCGGCGCGTCAAACACATAATGCAGGGCAAGGGTCAGGTCAACCGCGCCAAGGTTTGAGGAAAGATGGCCGCCGGTCACGGACACAACTTTCACTATCTCACTTCTTATTTCTCCGGCGAGGATACTCAGGTCTTTAATATCAAGTTTTTTAAGGTCTTTGGGGTCATTTATTTTTTCCAGCATAGGTTTAGCCAGTTATCCCCCTAAAGGGATCCCTTAGGGACAATCGTCCAATTATCCCCACCCGATTTTATAAATCGGGCGAGGTCTCGCCCCAGTTTTACTCGGGGCGGACAGTTATCTAAAGCAGTTTATCGCCGCCCTCTTTCTCCCCGTTCCCGCCGTCTTCTTCTTTTCCCTTAAAGGGCTTTAACTCCGCCTTCCCCGCGGGATTTTTCGTAAGCAGGTCGATCTTGGTATGCGCTTCTTCGAGCTTCTTGGTGCAGAACCTTGAAAGCTTGACGCCTTCCTCGAAAAGTTCAAGCGATTTTTCAAGCGTCAGGTTGCCTTCTTCCAGTTTCTGGACTATTTCCTCAAGCCTTTTCATGGCTTCTTCAAACTTGAATTCTTTCATGTTAACCCCGCCCCCCCTCACCTTTGTCCTCTCCCTCGAGGGGAGAGGATTGAGGTGAGGGTGAATTTCATTCAACCCTTGCCCTTATTATTCCCTTTTTGACCTTTATCTCGATCTCGTCTTCTTTATTTACCTTCCCCGCGTCCATGACTATTCCGTGTTCAGGCAAAAGGAACGTGATGCTGTATCCGCGCTCAAGTATCGCCTCTGGGTTCAGCACCATAAGCTTGCCGTATAAATTTTTTACCTCTTCTTTCGTCACGCTCATGTAATGGCCAATGATATCATTCAGTTCCGAGTCAAGCGAGTCAAGCTGCTGCTGGTAGAATTCCATGCGGTTCTTGGGATGGAGCGTGCGCAGCATCGAACACAGGCTGTCCAGCCTGGCTTTTTCCGTCTCTATTGAATGTTCCATGGACGTCTGCAGCCTTACAACCCAGCCCTTTTCCAGGTCGTCTTTCAACTCCCTTTTACTTTTTGCCACAACCCGCTTGCCCGCGTCTGTCGGAGTGAGAGCGCGGACATCCGCGACAAAATCCGCTATGGTGTAATCCGTCTCATGGCCTACCGCGCTTATCACCGGTATCTCAGAGCCGTAAATAGCCCTTGCGACCGGCTCTTCGTTGAACGCCCAGAGGTCCTCGATCGACCCGCCTCCCCTGCCTGCTATTATGACGTCAGGCCTTATCTCTTCGTCAAGCCCGTTGAGCTCCCGTATGGCTTCCGCTATATCCTCAGCCGCGCCCTCTCCCTGCACCTGGGCCGGGTATATGATAATGCGGGGCACGGGGAACCTTTCGGTTATGGTGCGCAGCATATCCCTTATAGCCGCGCCTTTTATTGAAGTTATTATACCTATGCAATCCGGGAAAGGCGGTATGGGCCTTTTATGCTCTTGGTCGAAAAGCCCCTCTGCCTTGAGTTTTACCTTCAGCTGTTCAAAAGCCTGGTACAAAGCCCCGAGGCCTGCCGGCTCAAGTGCTTCAACGATAAGCTGGTATTTTCCGGATTTCTGGTAAGCGCTTGCCCGGCCGTTGGCTATCACCTTCATCCCGTCTTCGGGCTTGAATTTAAGCCTGTCTCTGCCGTTGAACATAACTGCGGGAAGGACCCCGCCCTCATCCTTCAGGTCAAAATAAAGGTGGCCGGAGGGATATGATTTAAAATTCGAGATCTCGCCTTCCACCCATATGTCCGAAAGGTTCATCTCAATAAGGAGCTTTATTTTTGTGGTGAGCTCAGAAACAGTATATATTTTTTTGTCCATAAAATACCTTTTGGGATTACGGTGATTATAACTGAGATTACGGTGATTATTTAAATTTGAATAATCATTGTAATCATCTTCTCAAAATCACTGTAATCATAGTATAACCAGGTTGTCCCGATGGATCACTTCGTCGTAATCCTTGCGGCCCAGCGCCTGCTCTATATCCGCGGTTTTTTTACCGGCAATTTTTTTCACTTCATCGGCCGCATAGTTCACCACGCCTTTCGCGATCTCTCTGCCGGCGCTGTCCTTGACACTCACCGCATCTCCCTGCTCGAAACTCCCCTGTACATCCTTTATTCCTGAAGGCAGAAGGCTCTTTCCGTCCTCCTTCAGCGCTTTTGCGGCTCCTTCGTCAATAGTCACGCTGCCCTTTATCTCAGCGTTAAAAGCGATCCAGCGCTTGCGGGACGCCATTTTTTTTGAGGAAATAAACCACGTGCCTGTCGTTTTAGCTCCGGAAAACTCGGTTATGATCCTTGCGAGTATGTGCGGATGGTCTCCCCTGGCAACGACCATCGGGACCCCGCTTGACATCATGATCTTAGCCGCCTCGATCTTTGTGGTAATTCCGCCTGTCCCGAACCTGGATTTCCCGCTTGAACCCGTCGCAGACTCCTCTATGTTCGCGACGTCATCAACCACTTCCCTGATAACGCCCTTTTCTCTTTTATCCGGGTCCCTGTAAACCCCCTCAATGTCCGACAGTATCACCAGCAGGTCCGCGTCCATCTTGGAAGCGACGATGGCTGAGAGGGTGTCGTTGTCGCCGAATTTTATCTCATCTACCGCGACGGTGTCGTTTTCGTTGATAACCGGCACCACGCCGTGCTCAAGCAGGCTCAGAAACGTATTGCGCGCGTTAAGGTACCTGTGCCTTCCCTGAAGGTCTTCCCTGGTAAGCAGGACCTGGCCCACCTTTATGCCGTATTGGGAAAAAAGGTTTTCATAGATCTGTATCAGGTGCGCCTGCCCGACAGCGGCAAGCGCCTGTTTCTCCGATAGGTCCTTCGGCCTGCTGACCCCAAGCAGCGTTTTACCGATCCCTATAGCGCCTGACGTGACTATTATCAGTTCCTTGTTCCTGCGCAGTTCAGCCATCTCCTGGACAAGCGCCTTCAGGCAGGCGGAATTCGGCTCCCCGTTCTCTTTCAAGATCACGGAGCTTCCCAGTTTTATCACGATCCTTTTTATATTATCCGTCATTTCAGTAACTCAGATTAAGATTTAGATTTAGATTAAAGTTTAAACGTTGACACTCTGACACGCTGACACGTTGACACGTTTTAAACTTTCACCTTCTCCTGGCTAAGCAGCTTAAATAATTCGTGTTTAAGCGTGTCCAGGCCTTCTCCGGTAATGCCTGATATGGGTATGACCTTATATCCCTTTCCTGAGACTTCTTTCGTGAAAGCATCCAGGTTCCCGCGCGCGTCTTCAAGGTCAGTCTTGTTCGCGGCCACTATCTGCGGTTTTTTCATAAAATCAGGATTGTATGATTCCATTTCCCCGTTTATGGTGCGGAAGCTTGATGCGGGGTCTTTCCCCTCATAACCGCACATATCAACAACATGCAGTATTATTCTTGTCCGTTCAGCGTGCTTCAGGAACTTGTCTCCCAGGCCTTTGCCCTTGTGCGCGCCCTCAATGAGCCCCGGCAGGTCCGCAAGCACAAAGCTTTCGTTTTCCCGCCTTACGATACCAAGGTACGGCTCCAGCGTAGTGAACGGGTAAGGCGCTATTTTGGGCCTTGCGTTTGAGAGCTTTGAAATAAGCGTGGACTTGCCCGCGTTCGGGTAACCCACAAGGCCAACGTCCGCTATCAGCTTCAGTTCCAGTTTAAGGGTTATTTCTTCGCCCGGTGTTCCCTCCTCGGCGGTTCTGGGCGTCTGGTTTGTCGAGCTCTTGAAAATAGTGTTGCCCCTGCCCCCCTGCCCTCCCTTCGCAACGATTATCCTTTCTCCCGCCTTTGTCAGATCCGCTATTATCTCGTTCGTTATTTCTGAACTGGGAACCGGCCAGTGGCCGCTTGCGATCTTTCTTACAACAGTGCCGACAGGCACCTTTATGACCAGATGTTCCCCGTTCTTCCCGAATTCATTGCTTCCCCTTCCGTATTCACCGGGCTTCGACTTAAAATGGGACCTGAACTGAAAATCTATCAGGGTCGCAAGGTCAAGGCTGGATTCAATGATTATATCACCGCCGTTGCCCCCGTTGCCCCCGTCAGGACCTCCCTTAGGTATGTTTTTCTCGCGCCTGAAACTGACGCAGCCATTGCCGCCATCCCCGGCTTTCAAAAATATCTTAGCTTCATCAATAAACATTTAAAATCCGATTACGGTGATTATTTAAAAATGATTACGGTGATAAAGCTTTAATCACTGTAATCTAATTTAAAATCACTGTAATCATTCTTTATTGGGGACGGACGCTTATCTTTTTCTTATCCCTTGTGATCCTCTCAAACCTGACTATCCCTGGCGCTGTCGCGAAAAGGCTGTTGTCCTTTGCCTTTTTTACGTTAAATCCCGGCATGAAAACCGTGCCATGCTGCCTGATTATAATAGCTCCGGCGTTCACCAGCTGTCCGCCGGAAGCCTTCAAGCCCAGCCTTTGCCCTGCGCTGTCCCTTCCGTTCCTGGAACTTCCTTGTCCTTTTACGTGAGCCATTCTTTCCCTCCGAAATCAGATCCTAGATCCTTGATCCTGGATCCTGGATAAAGGAAATTATATCTAAATAAATTCCTCAATCTAGGATCTAGGATCCAGTATCCAGCATCCGGTATTTTATTTTCCTGCGTTAATTTCTTTGATGAGGAGCTGCGTGAACAGCTGCCTGTGGCCCATCCTGCGCCTGTAGCCTTTCTTGGCCTTGTACTTAAAAACAAGTATCTTCTTGCCCTTGCCCTGGGTGACAACCTGCGCCGTTACCTTGGCTCCCTGAAGATAAGGCCTGCCTGCCTGGTACTTGCCGTCTTCAGCAAGGAAAAGGACCCTGTCAAACTCAACCGTGTCCCCCTTTTCCTTTTCCAGATACTCCACATTCAGGTTTTTATTGGGGCTTACCCTGTACTGCTTCCCTCCTATTTCAACTATCGCGTACATGTTTTGCTCCTTTTTAAAAGATGATTACGGTGTCGCCACTACGGCGACCCGCCGAAGGGGCGGGATTTTTTTCTGCGATTACAGTGATTATCAAAGAGATTACAGTGTTAAAAAATACGGCTGGCAATGGCAGGGCAAGCCCTGCAGCTACTTTGACTCTATGACTCTTTGACTCTTGCATAGCCTTCTCTCGATCTCGGTTATCTTGCGCACACGGCGCGCGTGCCTTCCGCCTTCCGCTTCCGTTCCCAGCCATACCTTTACGATCCCCATCGCTTTCTTTCTTGTCAGGACCCGCGCTCCCAGGAGAAGCATGTTGGCGTCGTTATGAGATCGGCTCACCTTCGCCGTGAAAATATTATGGCATACGGCGCCCCTTATTCCCGGGAATTTATTGACTACCATGGACATCCCTATCCCGGTACCGCATATCAGGATCCCCCTGTCATACCTGCCTTTGCTGACGGCTTCCGCGACAGGAGCCGCGATATCCGGGTAATCCACGGGTTCCCCGCTGTCAGTCCCGAAATTCCTGTACGCGATCCCCTTTTTTTCCAGGTAACCCGCGATCGCGGATTTCAGCCCGCATCCCGCGTGATCATTCCCTATAGCCACTCTCATGTTTTTCCTTTTATCTGATTTCAGCGATTTGACACTTATTATTTATTTATAATTACTTCTGTCAATTTATTTACGACACACGATGAACGAAGCACGATGCACGAACAGCCTTTTGCAGTTGCTTTAAGGAAACCGCTCCCTCGCGCAGGACCCTGAACGGCTCAGCGGTCAGGTCAAGAACAGTGGATGCCTTCCCTTTGGATGTCCTGCCGCCATCTATGACCAGGTCCGCTTTATTCAGCATGGTTTCCGGTATATCTTTCACGCTTGTTGGGCTTTTCTGCCCGGATATGTTAGCGCTTGTAGTGGCGAACGGCACCCCTGCTTTTTTCAGGACCGCGAGAAGGAACCTGTGATCAGGCATCCTTATCCCTACGGTGCCGCGCCTGTCTTTTACCGGGAACCTGATGCCCCGGCCCGCCTTAAATACCATAGTAAGGGCGCCGGGCCAGAATCTTGCGATAATTTTTTTCGCGCCTGCGGGAATGCATTTGATATATATATTTAAGTCTCTTTTATTATTAATAAATAATATAAGGGGTTTATTTCCGGCCCTCCCCTTTATCCTGAATATCCTGCCGACAGATACCTTGCGGTCAGCGCGCGCGCCTATCCCGTATACGGTATCCGTTGGGAAAATAACAACGCCGCCTTTCCTTATTATGCCTGCCGCTTTCCCGACTTTTTTCTTTTCGGGATTTTTTGAATTTATATATAATATATTCATATAAGAGTATTTATTATATGGTAATCGCTGAAATCGGTTTTTTATCGCTGAAATCGTATTCTTAAATATTATAGCTATTTTTGCCAAAAAGTCAAGAAATAGTAAAAATAGTATTTCTAATGACCTTTGCAGAAGTGATTTTTCCTATTATTATAATTGATAACCCATCATTTATAGGAAATTTAATGTGGTAAATCTAATTTATTAATTATATTTTGACTTTTAACTCCTTTTCAAATATTTTTCCCATTTACGGATAATATATTTATAACTTTTTGTATTTCTGGAACTCGTAGATGGAAGATACTTATTAGAAATATTTAAATTAGGAAAAAAACTTTGAAAAAGATCATATGCCTTCCTACCATTTAAAAATATTCGACTAATATTTGGGTATTTATATAACAGCTTCCCCAAATTATTTAGTTTGGGACCAATTATTTTATCATCACAACTTCCCTGTCTTTGACATGACCTAATAATATTCCAAATACCAATATTTTCTAATTTTAAAAAGTTTATTCGTTCTTTATAATCAATTGGGTCTTTTTTACTAAATGTCTTAAAAATAATTTTCCAAAAATGGTTATTTTTACAAGAATAATATTCTTTGTTTTTTAATGAAGAATTACCTGGTATAGATCCTAATATTAGTAATTTAGTGTCTTGATCAACAATGGGCTTTAATCCTATTATCTTATTCCTCATAT
>Ga0210056_1001187_pt1 | contig 22555 bp, 18 predicted proteins | sample CryGeyCG2014_080_2_FD_183965 | JGI IMG/M metagenome (GOLD analysis project Ga0210056, IMG submission 183965) | Groundwater microbial communities from aquifer - Crystal Geyser CG07_land_8/20/14_0.80 (SPAdes) (version 2) | ecosystem: Environmental > Aquatic > Deep subsurface > Groundwater | place... | reverse complement strand
CTTTTTAACGCCAATTCATACTCTGCCCATTTTAAAACGTCTTCATATTTTGACCTCTTATACAGCGTAACAGCCTCTTTGAAAAATTCTTTCCGCTCTTTTTCAGGAGTGTTGAAAGCGATGCGGGGGATTGGCAGATATTCTATGTTCTCAGGATAAACATTGAGGGCATATCCTACAAATTTTGAGAAATAAAATCCATTTGCTTGGGAATTCATTACGGCAAGTACGTATAAAATGTTATAGTTTTTTGAACTATCTATTTCATCTTTTGTGGTGTATATTTTATGCTTATGCAGTTTGTTTTCATCATAACCTTCAAAACGGTACTTTGGAATACAACATATTAATGAGTCATCGGTATAATATTTTTGGTTATCGAATACACCAATGAGTCCGTGTTCTCCTGTCACTTTTTGAAATATAACCTTGTCATTTTCAAAAAAATCAGGCATAGAAGGGCGGTATAATTTTTTTACATCATAAAGTAACCATTTCTCAGAATATGCAAGACCATAACGCTCGATATTTCCTCCCTTCACCATTTTTTTACAGTGTTTGTTTATTGGGCTGTCCAAATGAAACTTTTCTACTGGAACGCCCCTTGCGCCCCATGACGCTGCAAAAATCTTTCCAAATTTTATTGTTTTGCTATCGATTTTCTTCTGGATGCTATGAAGTTCGGGGGTGAGGTCGATTCTAAACATATTTTCGTATGTATCTCTGAACTGGCTTGCATCAACTGATTTAACCGTGCCTCTTACTGCCTGAATTTTATTTGGGTCTTCATTTTGGGTAATAACATTAATTGCATAATCCGACTCTGTAATTTTCTTTTCAAAGACTGGAATGATATTTCTGACAACAGCATCAGGAAAAATCTTATATCTTGATAGGTCAGCTATGCTTTTAATTATTGTATTTTTAAGAAAGAATAGCCTTAACTGTTGTCCATAATCCTGTGTCAAGAGCGGAAAAGGCACAATGAAAGAGTGGTGACCATTATATCTTAAAAGTTTAATGCTGAGTTCATGAAAAGGAATAAAAATATCCATCCTCTTTATTGGTGTCGTATAAATGCCTGCTTGCATTAAGAAATCTCTTTCATCAGAGGGTATTCCTTCGACATTTACATACGGCGGATTTCCAATTACACAATCAAACCCAAGATTCTCTTTTGTGCCTCCGTCTGCATTAAAGAACACCTCAGGGAATTCAAGTTCCCAGTGAAAGAAATTTTTGTCTTTGGAGATCGATTCGGAATTCTCGAGCAACGAAGCAAGTTTCGGCATCCGAGTCTTGCCGTCAGGACTTTGCAATGAACTGACTACGAAACTATAAATCTGACTGGATATACCTGCCTTTGATTTCTTTTTTACAGTAACCTCGGCATCTGACCCGAACATATCAGTCTGATATTTAAACTGGTCTTTCAAGAGGTCTTCAAATACCTGTTCTTTTTCTTCAAGATTATTTCCAAAGAATAGACTTGTCCAGAGGTCGGCAATTTCTCTGTATCGGATGAGTTCTTCTTTCAATGTGTTAAAGGTCTTTTCTTTTTTCTTTATGTCCGAAAGTTTCTCGCTCGGCATTTCTTCTATTGCATGGAACCCCTTAATAACCGCCGTAATGTCTTCTTTAAAACGGGACTTGTCAAAAAGCACAAGCTGTTCATCTTGTTTTTCGGACTTCTTTTGCTTCCCTTTTGATATAGGCAGATAACTTAAATCATTTATCTTTGCGCCGATGAGCGAGTTACCGCGCCTGAGATGGTGGTCTAAAAAGTTAAGCGGCTGGCTTTTATCAACAGTTTTAAGCCACAAAGAGAGTTTTGCAAGTTCAACAGCAAGTTCTTTTATGTCAACACCGTAAATGCAGGACTCTACTACCTTTCGCTTCCAGTAATTAATCTCATACTCTGTTTCGCCTTTCGGTGTTTTTAGTTCTGTTGTTGGATGATAAGCAATCTCATCCGCAAGGTATTGAACAGACTCAACAAGAAAATGGCCAGAACCCATTGCAGGGTCGCAGATGTTGAGTTTGAGAACTTCTTTTGCAAAAGAGTCATCTTTAATGCCTTTATATTCTTCCTTAACCTTTTCATCTATCTCTTTGAGAATCGGCGTTAATGTATTTTCAACAATATATTTAACAATGTAATCAGGAGTGTAATATGCCCCTGTTGCTTTTCGTTCGCCTTTATCGTTTTGAAGAACTATCTTACCGTTAGTAAGGCTAAACTTGTGTTCAAGCAAACCTTCATAAACGGTTCCAAGATGTCTTTCCCCAAGTCCTTTGTAATCGATGCTATGGGTTTCCCCTGTTTTGTCAGTGCGGTAAGAGAGCTCATAAATCACCTCTGAGAGTATATCGTCACCTGCCTTGTTTTCTTCAAGGAACTTATACCTCTCAGGATCAAAGAGGCCGCCGTTATATCTCGGAATACTCATATCTTTGTTGAGCTTTTCATCACTGCCGTTTATAAGATGAAAAAGAGCTAAAAGGGCATCGTACAGAACTGTTTTGTTGCTTATGAATTCGCCCTTTTCATTCGTTACCTTATCTTTTATCCTCTGGATACCGTAATGTTTGTAGTATTTTGTTTGTGGATTTGTGGAAAGAAGGTCTCTTGCCTCTGCATTAAGAACAAAAAGTATTCTGTATAAAAGAATAAGGCTGTGATGGTATATCGAGTCGAGGTCTTTCTTTGAAAGGCGATTTTCTTCTCTGGACAGGAATCCATGCCCAAGCCATTCAACGCATTTAAAAACCTTTTCTCTAAGGTTTCTTTCTATATCTTCCTGAAATCTCAGTGATTCATCATAAATGTTGTCGAGAAGGCATCTATCCAAACTGTCTTTTATGAAGGCATCCGGTCTGAATAGAATATAAAAATATTTAAACTTCTGAAGGTCTTCAAGGCATGCCTCAATATCTATCTCAAAGAATTTACTTGAACGTCCTTCTTTGAAATAAAGCCGCCATTCCTTGCCATTGGTAAGAATTCCCCATCTTATGTGTTCGGACTCATTCAGATAATCTCTTATCTGTTGGTGCGGATACCTGCCTTTAGTAGCTTTGCCTTTACCGGAAGACGGCTGGTCTAAATTATGATCCCAGCGTTTTGCTTCTGCAATTGAAATTGAGAGCTTGTATTTCTTATGTGGGGACAGTTCAAATGCCTTGTCGGCTTCTTCAGGAGTGTAATAGAGAAAATAATCCGGCACTTGTCTGCGCTCTGCTTCCGGGATTTTATCCTGATTAAGATAACCAAACCCTAACTTGTTAAAAATCTTATCAATAAATCTTCTTTCGGTGTTGGCTTCGTTTCCTTTTCTCAAGCCGACTATATTCTTCTTATATAATTCTTGAAAAGCTTTATATGCAGAGAGCACTTCTTCGTCAGAAGGCCAGATTTTTGGCCCTGCTTGCGGCAGACGCTCTAAAAGATAATGACTTGAAAAGATACCTGCGGTTATCCAGAGGTCTTTCAATAAAGTTGTCTGCTGTTTTTTAGCCATTACTAAGACTCATTTTATACTAAATTGGCGTAATTTTTCAGCATGAGAACAAAGGTGAAGGCGGGATGCTGAAATAAATTCAGCATGACATCTTGATTATGTGACTTAAAACCTGCCGCTATTTCTTTGCAAACGTCTTCTTCCTTCCCCAGAGCAATACTATGGGGCTTGCAATGAATATTGAAGAATAGGTGCCGATGACAACTCCCATTATCATCGCCAGGGCAAAGTCGTGTATAACCTCGCCTCCGAAAAAGAAGAGTGTAATTGACGTCAAAAGCACCGTAAGGGAAGTTATGATGGTCCTTGAGAGAACCTCATTGATGCTTATGTTCATTATGCTCTCAAGCGGTTCTTTATACCGCACTTTCATGTTTTCCCTTATCCTGTCAAATACAACAACCGTATCTGTAAGTGAATAACCTGCAATCGTGAGCAAGGCTGTCACCAGGATGAGATTTATCTCGTGCCCCATAAGGTAGAACATGCCGAGAACCGCAAGCACATCGTGAAATGTCGCTATTGTAGCTCCCACTCCAAAGTTAAATTTAAACCTGAACGCCACATATGCGAGTATCCCTAAAACTGCAGCTCCCACTGCCATTGCCGCATCTGCACGGAGCTTGCCGCCCACCTTCGGCCCTATCTCGGTCGTGGAATCAACAACATACTTATTGTCTGGAAATTTCTGGCTGAGAATGCCTGTTACCGCATCTGACGTCTGCCCGAGTTTCTGCTCTGCCTTTTTTACTCTTATGAGAATCTTATTTACGCTAGGCAGGTCCTGAAGGTCAAAATCTTTAAGACTGCTTTCTTCAAGCGCCTTTCTAACAGCATGAAGCGCCACAGGCTTTTCAAATTTAAGCTGTATCGCAGTGCCGCCCGCAAAGTCAATCCCGAGATTTGCCTTTCCCGTCGCAATCTGGATTACGGCGATTACGCCTATAACTGCAAGAATCCCTGAAAATATAAATGCAATGCGCTTTTTCCCCATAAAATCTATTTTGGTGCTTTTAATAAGCTCTAACATCTGTCCTCCTATATGAGTTGCAGACTCTACGAGTCGCAGACTATATGCTCAATTCCCTTATGTCCCGCCTGCTCAGGATGAGGTCAAAGACTGTTTTGGTTCCTACAAGCGCTGTAAAAAGATTTATTGCAACGCCAAGACTGAGTGTTACTGCAAAGCCTTTTATCGGCCCGGTGCCGAGCTGGAAAAGGACTGCCGCTGTTATGAGGGTTGTAACATGAGAGTCAAATATGGTCCAGAACGCCTTCTTATATCCTGAATCAACCGCAGCCCTCGGAGTTTTGCCCGAGCGCAGCTCGTCCCTCATCCTTTCAAACATAAGCACATTTGAGTCAACAGCCATGCCGATTGCGAGTATTATGCCTGCAATGCCGGGCATTGTGAGTGTTGCATTTAAAGACGCCATCGCTCCAAGAAGGAGTATGATATTAAGGACCAGAGCAAAATCCGCAATAACGCCCGAAAGCTTGTAATAAACAATCATAAAAAGAACCACAAGCAGTGTCCCGAGAATACCTGCCATCTTCCCCGCCTCAATAGAGTCTGTGCCGAGAGAAGGCCCTACCGTGATGTTCTGCAGCATTTTTACGGGCGCAGGAAGCGCTCCTGCCTTCAGGACTATTGAAAGGTCTTTTGCCTCGTCCATTGAAAAGCTGCCTGAAATCTGTGCATTGCCGCCCCCGATTCTTTCCTTAATCTCAGGCGCTGAATATATTGTGTTGTCAAGGACTATGGCGAGCCTCTTCTTGACATTGGCTGCTGTAACCTCATCAAAGAGCTTTGCCCCTGCCGCATTGAATGATATAGAGACATAAGGATAACCGGCCCTTGACGAATCTATATTCACCCTTGCCTCCTTAAGCAGGTCTCCTGTCAGCGCTGCCTGTTTTTTCACAAGGATAGGAATCTTTCTTACCGCTCCTGTTTCTCTATTCACCCTTTTTTCAAAAAGCAGTTCATCGTCTGCGGGAAGCTTTTCCGCAAACTTCTTTAAAAGATTTTCCTCTTCCCCCGGTTCTATGGATGCAGGGATTTCAGCGGCAACAGGGGATGCGTCATCAACAAGCTTAAATTCAAGCTGCGCTGTCTTTCCAATTATCTCTATCGCCCTCTTCGGGTCCTTTATGCCCGGAAGCTGAATAACTATCTCATTTGTTCCCTGCCTTTGAATCGTAGGCTCTGCAACCCCAAACTGGTCAATCCTGTTTCTGATTGTTTCAATAGCCTGGTCAGCGGCATTGTTTTTAATCCTGTTTGCCTCTTTGTCTGATATCTTATATACAATATTTGTCCCTGTCTCAACAGGCGTGAGCACGGGATAATTGTCCTCTATCGCCTTTCTTGTTTCCATTGAGGAAGGGGAAACTGTTATAAAAAGGCCCTTGCTCGCAACCTCTGCATTTATTTTCTTTTTTGAAATAATATCCCTGATTGATTGGGCGATTCTTTCTGTTGTTATCTCAACAGCCCTTTCGCCTTCAACCTCAAAAACCAGGTGTATCCCGCCCTGGAGGTCCAGCCCCAGTGATATGCCCTTATCAGGCATATTCTTTTGCCACCAGTCCGGCATATTTTTGAACAACGGCGTGTTTGGCAGAAAAAATACTGCTGCAAGCGCAACCGCCGAGCCAATAAGAATAAACCGCCATAGAATCTTTTTCTTCATCATCTAAATCTAACCTCCAAAATAATTCGTAGTGCGTTTATTGCGTCATTGCGCTTTAACGCTGCACGCCATAACGCCTTACGCATCACGTTATGCCATTCTTGTATTATTTATATACAACTGAAATTCACAACCCAGGACCTTAGCCGCCTTTCTGCATGCAGCCATGCGCGACAGGAATATCTCAAAATATTCTATCACCTGAGAAATCCTTGTATCTATTATAAGCGAAAGCATAATGAGCTTCTTTTCTGCATCTACCGAGAGCTCCGACTCTGTCGCCGCATAATTAACCCTGTCATGTATATCCTCTGTGACCATCGCAGGGTTTCTCACTCTGCTCCTGTGCACATCAGCCTTATCAGCAATGACCAGCGCTGCCGCAATAGCATCCGGTATCACGCCTTCGTCTTCCTCATGCATGACTATTGCTCTCATAGCCCTTATAATGTCTCTGAGTTCATACCCGAGTTCCTCCAGGACTTCCTTTGCAAGGATTGCGCCCATTTTATGATGATTGCTCCTTCCAAGCATATTGCCAATGTCGTGTAAAAACCCCGCCGCCGCCGCCAGCTCTGCCTCGCTTTCGCTGGATGAAAGTTTCTTTAGTATATTGTAGGCAGTTTTAGAGACAATATCTGTGTGCCTGAAGCCGTGCTCGGTGTAGCCGATGAGCTCAAGATATTTGTCTGCCATTTCAATATAAAGCCTTGCCCTTTTGTTGTTGTGCAAGGCGCTGAGGTCCGGAGCCAAATCAATCTTCCTCTGAAGCGGGCCTTACTGCGGCAATATATGCCTTGCCGAACTTTACCTTCACGTTTTCCGCAATCTTCAAGGTCACTGTGGTTGTGCCGACAGCCTCTATAACAGCGTACACTCCGCCTGATGTAATAACCTTGTCTCCCCTTTTTAAGGCTTCAAGCATCTTCTGATGCTCTTTAGCCTTCTTCTGCTGCGGCCTTATCAGGAGAAAATAAAAAACAACAAAAATCAGTATTAACGGAAGAAAGGACATGATTGTTGATGCTCCTCCGCCCTGTGCTCCCTGACCTTGTGCCGGCGCCATTGCCCATGCTATGTCATTAAACATTCTAACCTCCATTCTGCCTCCCCTGATGTCATCGGGGGAGGAGAGAAAATTTTGATTATTATACTAACCGTTCACTGTGGATTTAATCAAGATAAAGAACACGCTACCGCAAAATCAGATATTCGGCGACAGCAACAAGAAATACAACAGAGGCGGCGGGGATTATCTTCTTATAAACACCCCACATATCCGCCTTGAAATATTCCCTCGTAAGCACCAGGCAGATGTGCACAGGAGAAAGCAGAACGCCCAAAAAACCCGACGCAAATGCAAACGAGATTATTACGGTAGATGATTCTCCCGCAATGCTCAATATCAGCGGAAAGGCGCTTCCGACAAATCCGACTGTCACGCCTGTCAGAAGGCCGCTCACAAACGGAAGCATAAAAAGCAGCGGAGCAGCAGGAATGCCGTTTAACCTCAAGAACTCGCTGAGGTTTTTTACTGCGCCCGAGGACTCCATGATTTCCTTGAATATCATTATGCCTGCTATAAGCAAGATTACATCAAACGACAGCCCGCGCTTAACTACCCTGATTATATCCTTCAGCCCGAACCTGTAAAAGATAAAAAGCCCGGGGAGCATAATCAGCAAGGCGTAGTGCAGCTCTATGTGAAAGAAAACAACGAGCATCAGCGCTATCGCTATGGGGACAAAGCTGAAGAGCCCTTTTCTTGATATGTTTCCAGCCTCTGAAAACCTGCCTGAAGCGCCTTTCATGCTGAACATAAATCCTGTTATCGCAACAAAAACAGCATACGGCATATTTGCAATAATTAAATTCCTCAACTCTATGTTTGACACTGCGGCGGCCAGCAATAACCCGGGATAAAGCGGAAGGATATACTCCCAGGGATGCCTGAACCAGTAATTTACAAATGCCTTTTCTTCCTGCGACATATTCATGCCTTTTGCAGATTCCTCAACCATAGGCGCTGAAAAATACGCGCCTCCCACAGACGGCAGAAGCCCTATCAGCAGAGGCATTGAGACCACAACTGCCTTTTTTCTCCTTAACAGCAGCCGCGACGCCGTCATCATATCCGACAGCACATCCTTCTCTCTGAGTATTAATTCAAAAATCCTTATAAGGGTGAGGGCCAGAGCAAGTTTGATTGTAACCTTATCAAGAAATGCAGCCTTTACCGCAGACGCCATTGACACCGGGGGCATGAGATATAAAAGCGCCAGAGCTCCGGAGGCGGCCAGCAGGACATACCCTATGTTCATTTTCTTTCTTAAAAGAATGAGTATAAGGACAAAGACAGCGGAGATTTTAAGTATATCCGACACGTTAAAGGCGCTTTCCGGCAAGTTCCATCAGCCCAAAAATCTTAAGGTCAATTTGATTGCCGTCTTTCTTAAAGGAAGATAATCTGTCGTATAGCTCATTCGCCGGAATCCGAAAAACTTCTATATCCTCTGCTTCGTCATTTTGCTGCTTCCCTTTAAATTCCAATCCTTTTGCAAGATACGCGGTGAGTATCTCTCCGGATGCGCCTGCTGATATCGGCCCCTCTGCAAGAAAAATCATTTCCTTCGCGGAATATCCTGTTTCTTCAAGAAGCTCTCTCCTGGCGGCGTCTTCAAGGGATTCGCCTTTGTCGTTAAGCCCTGCCGGAAACTCTATCACATAGCTGTTCACCGCAGGCCTGAACTGTCTTATTATGAGAACCTCGCCTTCCGGGGAAACCGGCACAATCACAACAATGCCGCTGCAGTTTACCCTTTCAAATGTCTCCCAGCTTCTCAGGACGCCTGCTGAATCTCTGTATACAATGCCCACGCTCTTTAAAAAATTCCCCTGCCATAACGTCTTCTTCTCTATAATCTCGGCCATCTTTCCCCTTTACAAAGGTTTTTGTTATCTTCAGGATTTTACAATAATATGGAGGGTTGCGATTATTCTTGACTCAACATTAACCATAAGAATAAAATCATGGTGGGCAGTCGCAGAATCGAACTGCGGACACGAGGCTTTTCAGGCCTCTGCTCTACCGACTGAGCTAACTGCCCGTGTGATTAAGTTTAGAGTTAAAAGTTGCAAGTTTATAAGTTAAACCTTAAATGCAACCTTGCTCAGTTCACTTTTAAGTTTTAACTTTACACTTTTAAGTTTTTTATTGTCAAGGCATGAGAACTTTTATAGCAAAGAAACTCCATACTTACGGGCCCTCTATGCTTTCAGGGACTCTTCTCCTGTTTTGTTTTCCGACCTTTGATTTTTTCTTCCTTGCATGGATTGCGCTTACGCCCTTTTTAATTTCACTCATGGATAAAAAGCCGTCAGAGGCATTTCGCGCGGGGTTTTATCTCGGCATCCCCTATTTTTTTGGCACGCTGTACTGGATATATCATTCAATAAACCACTATGGCGGCGTCCCTTTAATCCCAAGCCTTGCTCTCGTCTTTCTCCTATGCCTGTATCTAAGCCTCTATACCGGAGTCTTTGCGGCGCTTTTTGCATGGAAGATTGCAACTACCCGCCTGCCCGCGCTTTTTATAGCGCCGGTCTTATGGGTAACCCTTGAGTTCCTGCGTTCCTATGCCTTAACCGGATTTCCATGGTCAAGTCTTGGATATTCCCAGTATCTGTTTTTACCTGTAATACAGTTTGCCGACGTTACGGGGATTTACGGAGTATCTTTTCTAATTGTAGCTGTAAACGGAGCTATTGCTGATTTTTTCATAATCAAAAAACGTCTTCGCTCCATGCCCCTTTTCCCGCTTTCCCATACAGTAATCGGATTCTCCCTGCTTTTTGTTTTTATTGCCGCTGTATTTTTCTATGGATTCCGGCGTTTAGATGAAGCCCCTGTCGGCAAGACTGTCAGGGTAAGCGTTATTCAGGGGAATATAGAGCAGGATAGAAAATGGGACTTGGCTTATCAGCGTGAAGTCTTCAATACATACAAGGACATAACGCAGGCAGCCGCTGTCCTTTCTCCTGCATTAATTGTTTGGCCGGAAACCGCGGCGCCTTTTTATTTTAATTCCGACAGGGCCTTTACTCAGGAACTTATAAGCTTTCAGCAGACCTTGAATACTTATCTTTTATTCGGCAGCGTCCTCGTTAGAGAATCTGCTGATGGAGACAGCGCCGACAGTAAAAATCTTCTGACAAACAGCGCTATCCTCCTTGCGCCAGATGGAAAACCTTCGTTAATTTATGATAAAATACATTTAGTCCCATTCGGTGAATATGTCCCCTTTAGAAAAGTTCTGTTTTTCTTGGACAAGCTTGTTTCGGGTATAGGGGATTATGCGCCGGGGGAACACCAACTCAGGGGTGAAACGCCATACGGGAGTTTCGGCGTATTTATCTGTTATGAGGTTGTTTTCCCGGGACTGGTAAGAAAAACGTACTCGCACGGCGGGGATTTTATGGTAACCATAACCAATGACGCCTGGTTTGGAACAACATCGGGGCCCTATCAGCATTTCAGCGTGGCTGTGTTCCGAGCTGTTGAAAACAGAAAGCCGGTAATCAGGGCCGCGAATACGGGAATTTCAGGTTTTATTGACAGCAGGGGGAAAATACTGGGGAAAACATCCCTGTTTCAGAGAACATCTATGACAATGGATATAGTGACTGACGCCAGGAGGAGTTTTTACTCACGCTACGGCGACCTGTTTTCGTATCTGTGTATTGTTATAACAGTTTTATTATTAATAAATGTATCCCGGAGGCAATATGGCAGCGCAGTCAGAACTTAAAGAAGAGCTTTCAGCCTTAAGCGCAAAGATAGAAGCCCTTAGAGGGTATCTTTGATGTCCCAAAACTTAAACAGGAAATAGAAGATATAGACAAAGAACTCTCCCTATCTTCTTCGTGGGATTCTCCGCGCAAAATGCATGAACTCCATAAGAAAAAGGCGTACATAGCAGACATAGTTTTCCCCTTTGAAGCGCTGTCGGACAAGGCAGATTACCTTGAGGAATCCATAAAAATATTGGATGAGGAAGAAGGAGCGGTCTTTCTTCAGGAGATTCAAGAAGAGATTACAGGTCTGCGCACGCAGATAGATGAACTGGAAATGCGGCACCTGCTGTCCGAAGAGCTGGACAAGAACAATGCAATTGTGTCTATTCATCCCGGCGCAGGCGGCACTGAAAGTCAGGACTGGGCCCAGATGCTATTGCGTATGTACCTGCGCTGGGCGGAAAAACATAATCTTAAGACTCAGGTTGTAGACCTCCTGCCCGGAGAAGAGGCAGGTATAAAGAGCGCAACATTTACAGTCAGCGGCCCTTATTCTTACGGCTTTCTCAAAGCCGAGGCTGGAGTCCACAGGCTTGTTAGAATATCACCCTATGATGCAAATAAAAGAAGGCATACTTCTTTTGCCGCAGTTATTGTTTATCCGGAAATAGAAGATGATATAACTATAGAAATAAAAGCAGATGATTTAAAGATTGACACCTTCAGGGCGTCCGGCGCAGGCGGACAGCATGTGAACAAAACATCCTCTGCTGTCAGAATAACCCATATACCCACAGGTATAGTCATTTCCTGCCAGAATGAACGCTCACAGTATAAAAATAAAGAAATAGCTCTGAAGATACTTAAATCACGTCTTTATGACCTCTCACTTAAGAGACAAAAAAATAAAATGGAAAATATTATTGGAGATAAGAAAGGGATAGCATGGGGAAGCCAGATACGGTCTTATGTTCTTCAACCTTATAGGCTTGTCAAGGACCACAGAACCTCTATTGAGATTGGGAATGTGGATTCAGTCCTTGATGGAGACATAGATAAATTTATACAGGCATTTTTAGAAAAGAGAATAAAGAATCCGTAAGCTCTACTTCTTCTTATATATATAATCTTTTTAGTAGTAGAGGTAGAGGATGTTAGTAAGTATAAATATGTATAAACCTGCTTTTTTAAAAGAGTTTTTATTGTTTATAAAATATATAGAAAGGCGGCAATATATTTAACAAGAGAAGACGACAGAAAAAAAGAACAAAATATTAACAATAAAACTAACAGTTTTCTTGCTTGTAGTTTAAGAGATGCGATATAATAATGCGCCTCCCATAGGGAATTACTAACGCTTGTTGATAAACTGTTAATAACTTTGAGGGTTGGGAAATGACTTTAGAAGAGATTTGGGGGAAAAGCCTTTTAAAAATAGAAGAAAAAATCGGAACCAATATATTTGAATTGTGGATTAAGCCTATAAGGCCTGTCCAGCTCAAAGAGCAGCAGTTCACATTAGAGGTGCCGAACAGATTTTTTAAAGAATGGATAGAGGATTATTATCCAACCCTCATAAATGAAACACTGGAAGGAATACTTGGCCGCGCCGTAACATTAAAATATAGGATTGCCGAAAAACAAGTGGCAGAGATAAAGCGGATAGAAGCCAAGTTAGAAAGCAGAAAAACGCGGCTTGCAAATAGAGGAATATACCTTAACCCAAAATATACCTTTGAAAACTTTATAACCGGACAGAGCAATCAATTTGCCCAGGCCGCGGCAAAGGCAGTGGCAGAAGCGCCCGGAAGGGTTTACAATCCGTTATTCATTTATGGGGGTGTTGGCTTGGGGAAAACGCATCTAATCAGCGCAATAGGCAACAGCGTCATAGACAGCAAGCAAGACTGTAATATGCTTTATGTGCCGTCAGAGCAGTTTACGAACGAGGTGGTATCGGCAGTGCGGCACGGAAAAACAGAAGAGTTAAAAAAGAAATACAGGAATGTGGACCTGCTCCTTATAGACGATATCCAGTTTGTAGAAAATAAGATGGCAACACAGGAGGAGTTGTTTTATACTATTAATACCCTTTACGAAAAGCAGAAACAGATAGTCATTTCCAGCGACAGGCCCCCAAAGGAGATAAAGACTATCACAGACAGGCTCAGGTCCCGCTTCAGTATGGGACTTATCGCTGATATACAACCGCCGGAATATGAAACAAGGGTGGCAATAATACATAAAAAAGCAGCAATGGAAAGGCTAAACCTGAAAGACGACGTTATAAATTTTATTGCGGCAAAAGTAAAGACAAACGTCAGGGAACTGGAAGGCTGCCTTATCAGGCTCGGGGCGCAGGCGGCCCTTACGGGAAGCCCGATAGATGTGGAGATGGCAAAGGCGGTTTTAAAGGATTTTATTCAGGATGAAAAGCCGGTAACAACAGAGCAGATACTAAAAACAGTCTGCGAATATTTCGGCTTAAAAATGCAGGATATAAAAGCGAGGAAGCGGACCAAGGAGATAGCGCTGCCCCGGCAGATAGCGATGTATCTGAGCAAGCAGCTTACAGGGTGCTCGCTCAACGATATCGGCAAGGGCATGGGAGGCAAGGACCATGCAACGGTAATATACGCCTGCAAGCAGGTAGAAGACAGAAAGGCAAAAGACGAGAATTTTAACAGGATGGTAGAAACCCTGTTGCGTAAAATAAAACCTTAAGGAGGGGTTATGAAGCTGAGTGTTTCAAAAGAGGAACTGCAGGAAAAGCTTTCAAACATCCAGAATATTGTAGAAAAGAGGAATACGATGCCTGTGCTGAGCCACTTCCTTTTAGACGCCGGAAAAAAGAAGGCATACATTATTGCCACTGACCTTGAGACGGCAATAAAAGAACCGATTCAAGTAAAAGTTGAAAAAGAAGGGAAACTCTGCATCCCGGCGCGGAAGATGTTTGAGATAGTGAAAGAGGTGGACGGAGACATCACTATGGAGTCCGAAGACGGACAGTGGCTCAAAGTGAATGCGGGACGGAGCAAATTCAGGCTTGCCTGCCTCTCAGCAGACGAATTTCCCGCCTGGCCCGGGATGGAAAATATAGAAGAAGCTCAGATAGCTACAAAAAACCTGGTGGAGATGATAGAAAAGAGTCTTTATGCCGCAGGAGAGAGCGATACCAGATATACCCTGAACGGACTGCTCTTTCATGCAAAAAAAGACAGCGGTGAAATGACTGTTGTCGGCACAGACGGCCATAGACTGTCATGCATAAGCAGGAAGATAAACACTCCGTTAAAAGAAGAGAAAAAAGTGATTATCCCTCGGAAGGCGGCGGCGGAAATCAGAAGATTTCTTGACAGAGATACCGAGAACATTACGGTTATCATAGGCAAAAGCCATGTAATGTTTAAGATAGAGGAAGTGGAGTTTCTAACAAGGCTGATAGAAGGGACATACCCGAACTATGAACAGGTAATCCCCTCAGGCAATGAAAAGAAAGTCATAATAAGCAGAGATGAATTTATAAAAGCGCTGAGAAGGGTCTCCGTAATGAGCAGGGAAAAGAGCAATGCCATCAAGGTGGATATTGAAGATGGAGCGCTTGTCCTTTCTGCCTCAAACCCGGACCTCGGCGAGGCAAAAGACGAGGTGAAGGTTGAATATAAAGGGGAAGCGCTTTCCCTTGGATTTAATGCAAGGTATCTGATAGACGCTTTGAATGCCATGAGCGGAGAAAAGGTTGTCTTTGAACTTCAGGATCCGTTAAGCCCGACCCTCTTAACAGAAGAAAAGGATGCGAGCTATAGATGTGTGATAATGCCGATGAGAGTATAAAAAAGGGTTTAGGGGTCAGGGATTAGTTGTTAGCGAAGGCTTTTTTACCAATCCCAAAACCCTAATCCCCAACAACCATAAGAGAGAGGAATTAATGGAAGAAAAAGAACAGATAAATAACGATGTAGAGTCCTATGGCGCATCGGACATAAAGATATTGAAAGGCCTCAGCGCTGTAAGAAAAAGGCCTGCGATGTACATAGGCTCAACAGGCCCCGAGGGACTGCATCATCTTGTATATGAGGTTGTGGATAACAGCGTTGATGAATCCCTGGCCGGTTTTTGTAAAAATATAGAGGTAACACTCCACCACGACGGAAGCTGCACTGTGATAGATGACGGAAGGGGCATACCTACAGACCGGCATCCCAGAGATCCGGAAGGAAGGACAGCGGCGGAGATTGCGCTTACAGAGCTTCATGCAGGAGGGAAATTTGAGGCAAAGGCATACAAGATATCAGGAGGACTTCACGGCGTCGGAGTCTCTGTTGTAAACGCCCTGTCTGAATGGCTTGAGGTTGAGATAAAGCAAAACGGAAAGGTGTTTCAGCAGCATTTTGACAGGGGGAAACCTTCAGGCCCTCTTGCTCTTGTCGGGAAGACAAAAAGCAGAGGGACGAAGATTACGTTTAAGCCAGACGCCGAGATATTTGAAGAGACAACTGAATTCAGCTATGATGTTCTTTCCCAGAGGTTAAGAGAGATGGCGTTTCTTAACAACGGGCTTAAGATTTCCATATATGATGAAAGCACAGACAAAAAACAGGAGTTCCATTATGAAGGAGGAATTATTTCCTTTGTTGAACTTCTGAATAAAAACAAAACTCCGCTTCATCCCAAACCTGTATATATATCAGGAGAAAAAGATGGAATTATCGCAGAGATTGCGCTTCAGTACAATGACAGCTATGCAGAAAACATCTTCACATTTGCAAATAATATAAACACAAAAGAAGGCGGAACGCATCTCATAGGATTCAAATCCGCCCTCACCAGAACAGCCAACAGCTATGCCGCATCCTCGGGGCTTTTGAAGAACGGCAAAGAAGGGCTCTCAGGAGATGATATAAGAGAGGGGCTTACTGCGGTTATAAGCGTTAAGCTGCCCAATCCCCAGTTTGAAGGCCAGACAAAGATGAAGCTCGGGAACAGCGAGGTAAAAGGAATAATAGAGTCAATAGTCAATGACACGCTCGGCGCCTATTTTGAGGAAAACCCCTCTGTCGCTAAGAAGATTATTGAAAAGGCTGTGCAGGCGGCAAGGGTAAGAGATGCGGCAAGAAAGGCGAGGGAACTTGCAAGGAGAAAAGGGATTCTTGACGACACAGGACTGCCCGGAAAACTTGCGGACTGCTCTGAAAAAGACCCGGCCTTATCCGAGATATTTATTGTTGAGGGAGACTCTGCAGGCGGCTCTGCCAAGCAAGGACGCGACAGGCGCGCTCAGGCTATACTGCCTCTCAGAGGAAAGATACTGAATGTTGAAAAGGCTCGGTTTGACAAGATGCTTGCCTCCGAAGAAATAAAAATTCTCATAACAGCGCTTGGGACCAGCATTGATACAGAATTTGACATATCAAAAATCCGCTATCACAAGGTAATCCTGATGACAGACGCTGATGTTGACGGCGCGCATATAAGGACGCTCCTGCTCACGTTTTTTTACAGGCAGATGCCGCAGGTTATAGAAAACGGCTATCTTTACATTGCACAGCCGCCCCTGTTTAAGGTCAAGAAAGGAAGGGCAGAAAAATATATCCAGAACGAGACAGAGATGCAGAACATGCTCTTTGAGCTTGCCGCAGACGACCTCGCTGTTCCAATAAAAGGGCAGATTGTAAAAGGGAAGGCGCTAATCTCCCATCTAAAAAGACTTTCCAGGTTTGAGCGGCTGATGGAATGGTTCAGCAGAAGGAGAAAAGACACGGATGTTTTAAAGATTATCTTAAATGCTGGGATAAATAAAGAGACGCTGAAAGACCAAAGGGCGGTTGAAAAACTTTTAGCTGTGATAGAGAAAATGCCTGACATTGCCATAGGCGAAATTAATCCTGACGAAGAACATCAGGCATACAGCGTTGAGATAAGAAGGCATAACAAGAAAGTCCTGATAGACATGAATTTCCTGATGTCCCCTGAATTCAAAGAGCTTGAAAACAGCTACAGCATTATAAAAGATATTGGCGAGCCGCCGTATAGGGCAGAGACCAAAGAAAGTATAAAAGAGCTTGGTTCAAGCTCAGAGCTTCTGGACTATGTGTTCAGCGTTGCCAAAAAAGGACTCACGATTCAGAGATACAAAGGACTTGGAGAAATGAACCCGACACAGCTCTGGGACACAACAATGGACGCCGAGAAAAGGACGCTCCTTCAGGTAAAGATAGAAGACACGGTGCAGGCAGATGAGATATTCACTATCCTCATGGGCGACCAGGTAGAGCCGCGCAAGGATTTCATTACAAAGCACGCCTTAGAGGCGAGGAATATAGATATATAACTTGTTGTGTGTAAGATAACTGATATGGAGAAAGCATATGAGAAAATCCTTAGTTTTAGGTGATATTACGGATTCCGAATTAGAGGAATTTAACACTGCCACTGAAACCATGAGGCGGAATAGACGCAGTTCTGCCGGCACGGAAGATGTTGATAGTTATTTGCAATTTCTTGAAGAGCGACAGGCGCTGTTTAACACACCTCAAAGAATTCACAGAAAGTGCCCTATAGAAAAGAGCCATATTCTATAATAGGATTACTCACAGTACCAAACATTTTTAAGGAGACGCTATAACTGAATGTTTCAATTGGTAATTAACGAACAAGCTCATGGGAGCGTGGCGGTTTAGCGCGATTCCATGTAGCGCCTTGGTACTCATTTACGTCCTATCTTTTCTTTTTAAACGGTCGCTGTTGTCCCTTCTCAAAATTTTAGTTATACCTCTTATGCTTGCTATATTTGAATATCAAGCAAATTCTTGTTTCGTTCCTGCTGAACGGTTAGCTTTTTGTCAGAAGAAGCGAATCGTTTGTATCCCTTAGCCTCTCGGCAAGTGTCACAGCAAGGGATTTATATATCTTATTTGCCATGTCTTTATCCTCTTTCATCAATCTTTCAAGCGCGCTTACCGGCACCTTTAACAAAGTGCAATCCGCGTTTGCAACAACCGTCGCAGACCTCAGCCCCTTATCCACGAAGGATACCTCGCCGACAGGATGTCCCACGCCGATGGATGCAATCTTCCTGCCCTGCCTTATTACGCTTACAGAGCCTTCCTTTACAAAGAATATTGAATCGCAGGCGGTTCCTTCCTTCACAACGTCCTGCCCCTTCTCAAAGTTAACCCTCCTGACCAGCTTGCTTATCTTTACGACATCAAGCGTCGCAAGCCCCTTAAATAAATTGAGATTCTTAAGCAGCCTTATGTCTTCCATGTCTCCTCCTTTTTTATGCTGTCAAAAGACTTCATATCCTTAAAACTCCTATACAGATGACATCATATTCTTTTATTTTTTTGTCTTCAGATCTGTGCCTGTTTCAGAGAATTCAGCATGGTTTTTGATATCTTTACCAGTCCCTTTTTCTTTGAGCACAACGCCGCGAGTCTTGGAACCGATGTCTTTGGGCTTTGTTACAATCCGAAAAATGCCGCCTTCAGCCTTGAGATTAATATCACCAAGCGGCGAAGTGCCTGCATAGACTATTACGCTCTCATCGCCATACGGCGGGTCTACCTCAAGCTCAAACCTATCTTTGCCGGACGGGATTTCATAGACAACCCCGCCATTAAAGTAATTATCATCCCTGTATGGATTCGGAAGCAGCTGATGAAGATGTTTTGAAGCGTCTTTATATACCACCCTTGCATAGAATGGTTTATTGCCTTTGATATATATTTTTATCTGCTCGCCGGTCTTGTATTCTTTTTTGTCCGTCCAGATTTGAACATTTAAAGGCGCAGACGGGTCATCAATCGTTTCCTGAGAGGTTTTTTTCATCGCTTTTTCATCGGGTATAACATTTGCCCTTATCTTTATTTTGTAGCACTTGCCCAATGACGGGTCAGTATACCAGCCTTTTTCAATTTCCTTGTCAACCACAACTGTGGCGCTGTTATAAGCCGCTATAATGTCATTAGCCAACTGCGCGTCTTTTAACTTTGTCTCGCCCTTGATATAAGTGGATGCATTCTTTGACGCTTTATCCTTTGCATCAGCTATTGCAGCGCGCTCTGTATCCTTCATTGACTTGTCCTCTCCCATGCAGGCGTAGCCGTCTGATTCTAAAATCGTGGACTGCGCGGCATAAAGATTAGGGATTAGGAATAAACTCAAAATTACGGAAATAAATATTTTTATCATAAATCCTCTCTCTTTAACCCTCCTCGTCTTCCCCTTAATTTAGGAAGAATAGGCAGGGTTATCAAAATCTTAAAGACTACATGCCTATAGAGTCAAGGTAAAATTACCCACGCGCAAAATTACCTAAAAAGTCAGGGCATTACCGGCCGTGTGTTGCTCCATAGCCTTTATCTGATATAATACGATACAATATGAAGAGAAAAATCTATACCTTCATGCTGTCGGATAAAGATAGAAAAAGGCATGAACACATGGCTGAGAAAGGAAAAGTTTTTGGGTTTGTCGTTCAGTATGAAATTCTATATGATAATAAATGGATGCCTGTAATCAGATATGATACAGCACATGGTTATGCTCATAAAGACCTGACAAACCCGGATGGAAGTTCGGAAAAAATATTTATTGGCATAACCGATTTTAATGAGGCATTGCTTATGGCTGATAAAGACATCAATGAAAATTGGGGAAGATATAAAGAGAGATATTTCAGGAGGATAAAAAAATGACAAGAGAAGAAGTATTCAAAAAAAATCAGCAGCTTTCTACGGAATTTGAATTATATCTTCTTGAACACCCTGAGATAGAAGATAATATCCCTGATAACGCCATGATTGTTTTGGTGCCTGACTATGACAAGGAACTTGCAGAGAAGAATATAGAACTTGCCGCGTCAAATAAAGAACCCGGTCAGGCAGTCGTTTATGTAAGAGTTGAAAAACTCAGGGCTTCAAGGATTGAAGGGCTGACACTTCAGGTAGCATAGGTAAATTTACCGGTCAAAACCGGTCGCTGTCCCTATTTATGCTCCTTTGCCCTTTTACGCAATATACCGCACTGCTAAGTGCCTTTTTGGAAGAGAGGCTTCAAAAAGCCTGATTGAATCTTGGATGTCAATATGCGACATCTCAATCCATAACTGTCCGCATGTTTTGCGTGTCCGAGCCAGCTTTGAACAGATGCGTTTAATTTTTCGAATGTAATAAGGCTCTTTTTGTAAAGCAGTCTCATATGTTTCAGCTTTCTGATAAATAACATGCTGTTGTCTTTTCTGAGAAGTCTGTATTCGGGGAAAACCCTATAGCCGAGATGGTCAATGCCGATACGCACAGGCACAACAAATGTCTTGTCAGGATGCAATTTAAGCCTGTCCTTAATCAAAAACTTCTCAATATTCTCTTTTATACACCAGAGGTTCTTTTTGTCATTTCCAAATATGGTAATATCGTCAACATAGCGGATGTAGTATTTGCAGCCGAGCGTTTCTTTTGCATAGTGGTCAAGGTCATTAAGGTAAATATTTGCAAAGAACTGGCTTGTGAGATTGCCAATGGGGATGCCCTTTTTCCGCTCATGGGGACTTAGCAGGTCATCGCCAGCAAAATAGTTTATTACTGCATCCTGTTTGTTGCTTCCGTCAATGATCGCCCTGATAATCCATTGCGTGTCTTTGCATTTTATCTTTCTCTTTATTTTTTCAAAAAGTATGTCGTGGTCAATGCTCGGGAAGTATTTTCTTATGTCTGTTTTCAGGACATACTTATTCCTCCTGCAAAATTCTGTGAACCTGTCAACTGCACTATGCGTGCCTTTTCCCTTGCGGCAGGCATAAGAATCAAAAATAAATGCCTTTTCAAATATCGGCTCGATGATGTTGCAAAGGGCGTGATGTACAATCCTGTCGCGATAAGGCGCAGCGCTTATCTTCCTCGGCTTTCTTTCATAGATGGTAAATTCCCTATATTTGCCGGGAATATATATCTTTGAAAGAAGCTCCTCCTGAAGTTTGAAAAGTTCAGCCTCGATATTGTTCTCGAAGCTTATTACATTATTTTTTAACCGCTTGCCTTTGCGAGATTTTCTGCTTGCAAGATAGAGGTTCTCAAACGAGGTTATTTGTGAGAATAGATTTCCGTAGCGTTTCATAACAACCCCCTCAATCCCCCTTAACAAAGGGGGACTTAGGGGGTTGTGCCCCTTTTATAATGGGGAATAAAAAGGTGGCCGAAGGAAGCATTCGCATTTCGCTACCAGACTCCTCCGGCCTTTTTTATATTTGGGTCATAACGACCACAGGACATGGGCTTATAGACTATCATTTGCACTATCCTTATCTCCTTGAAGATATGGAATCTTGGCTTTGCATAACAGTCTTTTGCCGGAAACGCCAGACGGAACCCGTTGTTGTTGTTCCGTTTCGTAGGCTCGTTCCTGTTCCGGTTCGTCGTCTCCAAGTTCCTCGCATTGTTGTTCCAACTACCGCCGCGAAGCACTTAGCGCCCATACCCTTTACTGTACCTTCTTAAGCCATCCGCCTAACAGCTTCCCAATCTCAACAATCTCTTTTGCTGAGTATTCGTATTGTTTTATGCTCAGGACATTGGAATCTTTGCATAGTCTCAAATAATGTTTCAGACGTTCCAATTCAAAACTTGCATCGTTAAGCGCAGCTTTTTTATCCTTTTCCTCTTTCACGGCAAAAAGAAGCAGGTCATAAAAATTCAATACAGCCTCTTCTATCCTTTTTGCCATAACAAATCTCTGGCTCTTGGGAAATTTTATTGTATGCTCCAGAAGCCATTTTGTGAAGTCATAGGTTTTAACAAAGATTGGTGATTCTTTCATTTATCCTTAAAAATTTAGTGCGGGCTTCGCCCGCACTAACCAGAAAATAGAATTTTAGAACTCAGAAAATAACTACTTCGCCGGAAACGCCAGACGGAACCCGTCGAAGAGGGTCCGTAACGTAGGCACGTTCCTGAGCCGGGTCGTCGTCTCCAAGATCCACGCATCGCTGAACCAACAACCGCCGCGAAACACCTTATATTCTTTTCCGCTTGAAGGCCCTGTAGGATTACTCTTTGGACTATTCTTATAATAATCGCTGTCATACCAGTCATTTACCCATTCCCATACATTTCCTGTCATATCATATATGCCAAGTCCATTTGGCTTTTTCTGGCCTACAGGATGTCTCTTGCTTCCTGAGTTTTTGTCATACCATGCGTAATCTCCAAGCTCTGATTCATTGCTTGTGCCTGCATATTTTTCGCTTTTCCCTCCGCTTCTTGCCGCATATTCCCATTCCGCCTCTGTCGGAAGGCGATAGCTCTTGCCTGTTTTTTGATTCAGTTTGTTTATAAAGTCTTGTATGTCGTTCCAGCTTACGCTTTCAACAGGGCAGTTGTCTCCGCAGTTACTGAAATGTGACGGATTGCTTCCCATTATTGCCTTCCATTGTCCTTGTGTAACTTCATATTTGCCGATATAAAAATCATCCACGCAGACTTCATGAACCGGTTTCTCCTCTGATTCTCCGTCTCCGAAGGTATCTCCCATCTGATAACACCC
>Ga0210056_1001185_pt1 | contig 22570 bp, 17 predicted proteins | sample CryGeyCG2014_080_2_FD_183965 | JGI IMG/M metagenome (GOLD analysis project Ga0210056, IMG submission 183965) | Groundwater microbial communities from aquifer - Crystal Geyser CG07_land_8/20/14_0.80 (SPAdes) (version 2) | ecosystem: Environmental > Aquatic > Deep subsurface > Groundwater | place... | reverse complement strand
GCTTACCCGCAAGACCCAGGCTTAAGGCCTTTTCAATCTCCTTTGAGGCCTCTGAATAGGCCTTGCCTTCATAGTGGAACACCCCCAGGCGGTAATGGGATAATGAATTATCAGGGTCTCCTACCACCGCCTGGCTGAGATAGCGTCCAGCGGAGGCCCTTACCCCTTTCTTAAAAAGAACCCATCCCATGGTTCCCGCAAGATGAGAATTCTCCGGGAAGGCCTCAGATGCCTGCCTAGCTAACAGGAGAGCCCTGTCCAGGTTTTCTTTATTATCGGCGTAGAGCGATGCAAGGGCATCGGCTGCCCTCCAGTGAAAACCTTCCTTCAATACTCTCTCATAGGCCCCGACGGCCTTTGAAATCTCCCCTTTTTCCTCATATCGCTTTGCCATTTCCATATCGGAAGCCATCTTTTTCATTCTCTCTATCTTTACTTCTGCGTCCCCGGCCTCCTTTTCTGCCAGTCCCAGGCGCACCGCCTCTTTGAAAAACGCTGTTGCCTCATTATATCTGCCGGTTTTGTAATAAAGAGATCCCAGGTGATAATGAAATAGCGGCTCAGAAGATCTCCTTCCCAGTGCTTCCTTGATATTCTTCTCAGCGTGTGCAATCAGTCCCTTCTTGAACTGCACCCAGCCCATCGTATCAAGTATGTCGGGATTCCGGGGCTGCATCTCCTTTGCCATCGAAGCCAGCACCATAGCCCTTTCAATCTCTCTATCCGACTCGGCATAGATATAGGCCAGATCGTTGGCTGCGGGAGCCAGCGATTCGTTAATGGCAAGAACCTCCTCGTAGGCTGCTATCGCCTCATCCGTGCGGCCCGCCAGGTAATTGGCTCTGGCTTTTCCGCAAAGCGCATCCGTATTCCCTGGCTCAAGGGAAAGCGCCTCAAGGTAAGTCTGAGTCGCACGATCATAATCCGTTCTGTTCAGGTATGCCCTTGCAAGGACAAGGCAGGGGGTGATTGAAGAAGGATGACTCTTCCTGAGTTCTTTAAGAATGGCCTCCGCAGTTTCGAAATCACCCTTGCGCAGGAGCACTCCGGCCTTCAGAATCGGTATTGCAATTAGATCGGGCTTGCTTTTTCCCCGGCCATCGAGTATGCGCATAGCCTCATCATATCTTCCGTCAGTAACATAGGCTCGCACCGTCAACTCGAGAACACGCGTATCGGCGGCTGCACCATCGGACAACTGCTCTAAGGTCTCGGCGGCCTTTGCCGCCGCACCCATCGCCATATATGTTTCAGCAAGCCTTATTCTGGGTAAACTAAGCTCAGGCATCATCTCAATGACCTTCATATAGTCCGCCTCGGCCTTTTCAAACTGCCTGGTGAGCCTGAAGGCCTGAGCCCTTAGCATGAGAGCCCGCTCATTGTCTGGTTGTGATTCAATGACCCTGCTCAGCTCATCAATAGCCGCTCCGGGTCTGCCCGTCTTGAAATACACATAGGAAAGCGCTATCCTTACATTTAAGGAGGCTGGAGATACCTCAAGGGCCTCCATCAACTCAGACAGAGACAGATCATAGCGGCCTTCCTCAAGGAATGTCATCCCATAGAGAAATCTGGCGTCTGGTGAACGCGGAATAATCTCCTTGGCCCGCAGGAAATCCTCCCTTGCCTCGGAGATATTGCCCTCGGTCAAAAGGAGAATACCCCTGAGTATTCTTGCCCTTGCGTATCTGGAGTCATCCTTGAGTATCGCCTCCACGTGCTGGCGCGCCTTTTCGTATTTTCTCTCGGCAATCAAGACTTCCGCAATCTTCGATCTAACGGGTACCAGTTGGGGCCACCTTTCAGCAACCTTCTCATAGGTAATCTTGGCCTCGGCGATTCTTTTCAAGACGAGATAGTAATCCCCGAGAAGGATCATGCTTCTCCAATCATCCGGGAACTGATCGGAAGCATCTTTGAATGTCTTGAGAGCTGAATCAAAATCCTTTTTCAAGTGATATGTGATCGCGAGCAGATGAAGTATGGACGGATCCTTTATTCCCGCCTTCAACGCCTGCTTCAAGACAGCCTCGGCGTCTGCTTTCTCCTTGACCCTGTGAAGGAAACGGGCAAGCGATATCCACGACAGCGCATCCGAAGGAAAATCGCTGTTAGCCTTCCTGAAGACCTTCTCAGCTTCTGCCGTATCACTGGCCTTTTCATAAAAACTCCCGGCAAGAAGACGAACCTCAAGATTTCCAGGTTCCAGGCCCAAGGCTTCCTCTATCTTCACCCTGGCATCCTCCTCCTTACCCTCCAGGAGTAAGGCTCTCGCGATATGGACGGGCGGAAACGCGCTCTTGGGATAGTTTTCTTCCGCCTTTTTCAAAACCACCAAGGCCTCTCCTGGTCTGCGAACCGCCAGGAGACACTCACCAAGCATCAAAAAGTCGTGCAGTCCTGGGGCGGCGTTTGCCAGAACAGCCTCAAGAAGAGGGATGGCCCTCGAATACTCACCCGTCTGCATGTAGATTTGTGCGAGCGCCCTTGACGCATCTTCAAGGGTCTCCTTACTTCCGGCTGCAAGAGAGAGTTCTCTTGTCGCAAATGGAATCTGAGACTGTCTCAGATAGGAAAGACCAAGTTCAAGCCGTGCCTTTGCATGCGATGGTTTTTTCTTGAGGGTGTTCTTGAAATATATTATCGCCTCTGCGTCTTTTCCCCCCCGGACCGCCTGCAGCCCGAGTTCATAATATTCATCCGCCTTCTTGTCGCCTCCGTCAAACAGGAAGCAGCCTGAAAGCATTGACGAATACAGCATAAGCAGGACAACAACTAGGGCGATCATTTTATTCATTCTATTTAACTCCCGTATGACGGAAAGTTTTTTGCCGGCTATTTCATTGTCCATGATTACTTCACTCACTGCCATGCCCTGGCAGGGCACAACGAAGGATGAAAATGGTCAATAAGTTGGAAGCATTTTCATATAAAACTATCTCATTTCCGGATGGACACTAGTTGCTCCCTTATCCTCCACATGAGAAGGAATCAATCATTCCTTCCTGTAGGCGGCCAGAATACCCTTTAGAGGACTGACGGGAAGGAGCCGTAGCCCTTCGTAGCGAGGCAGGATGCGGTCAACTCCATAGACCAGAAACACAGATCCTTTCCTGCCTCTGGCCTTGATCAGCTCGGCAAACTCTTCGTGCATCACGAGATAGGTATAAAAAAGATCAAAGTCTTCAAATTCCACCCCTGTCTCTTTGCTGATGGAGCGATAAACCTCTGCGCCTGTCGAATCACCATGAAATATGCTGATGTTGGTCGGCAGCTTAGGGAGTCCCTGAACTTCAAGCTCATTTTCAAGAAATCCCTTAAGATATTCATATTCTTCAGCCGTCCATTCATCCAATTCTATCCCCACTGAAAGCCTCACCAGATAGCTGAAGAACACATTTACCCTGCCGTCGGCGCAGCCCAGGTCGAGGAACCTGCTCTCACCCGGGATGATGAGCCCTTCTTGAAGCAGGACCTCAACACAGTCAAGGAGGATATTCAGATCGGATGATCTTCTGAAACCAAGCGCCCCTGTCTCTCCGACCTTTCTCTTGTCGTAGAAGGATGCGACCCGCCCAAGGGTCTTTTTCATCGTTTGAGAGTCTATCACGCTTTTTTTCCCTTTTCGACATAGAGATCACGCGCTTTTTTCTTAACCTCCTCATTGATTAGAAAAAGAAGCATCAACTCCTCGCCTTCCGCCTCCTGAAGGGTGATTATCTTTTCCTTTTCACACCTCTCCGTTATCCTCGCGCACAAATAATTGACACACAGGACGTCTCTGGCTGCAAGGACGCACCCCCGGGGTCCCAGAAAAAGGCAGCTATCCGCATAGAGCCTCTCATCAGGCAGCTTGGCTCCGAGGATGAGATTCATGAAAAGCATCCATACGTCATAGCGCAACTCTATGCCTGCGCCGCAGCAGGAACCACCTTCAAGCCTTTCACAGATTCCGCACTGGGCCGTCATACCTGCCTCACCCCTCAATCGGCCGGATTTCCTGCACGCCCTCCTGTAACTCTCCAGCAGCCGTGCCAGTCCCTCATCTCGCAGAAACCCGGTCCCCGCCCTCCTGCAAAGTTCCCTTGCTATTTTCAGTTTTTCATGAAGCGGTCCGGCTTCAGTTGCTTTATTATCCATCACCGGGTCTTTTCCGTCTTTTCTTTCCTTTTCCCTGTCCGCTCTTTCTTGGTTTTTCCCGGGGTATCCGGCTCTCCAAACTCCTTCAATCCTTTGGCAAACTCCCTGAGTCTTTTTTCAACCAGGCAGTTTACAGTCCCCTCGGGATATGTGCCGTCCGAAGACCGCTCGCCGGCCGGAACCCCGGTCAGTATCTCTATTCCCTGATCAATCTTTGCTACACTGTAAATATGGAACTGCCCATTCTTTACCGCATCAACTACATCCTTGCGAAGCATGAGATCCTTGAGGTTGCTCTCAGGAATCATGACTCCCTGCCTGCCTGTGAGCACCTTTTTTCTGCAACAATCAAAGAACCCTTCGATCTTCTGATTCACCCCTCCTATGGCCTGCACCTCCCCCTTTTGATTGACCGATCCGGTGACTGCTATGTATTGCCTGATCGGGATGCCTGACAGGCTGGACAGGATTGCGTATATCTCGGTGGATGAAGCACTGTCTCCATCTACTCCCGAGTAAGACTGCTCGAAGGCAAGGCTGGCAATCATTGTGAGGGGCTTATCCTGAGCGTATTTTTGGCGGAAATAGCCGCTAAGTATCAAAACACCCTTATTATAGGTGCTGCCGGACATATCCGCTTCCCTTTCTATGTTTATAATCCCGGCCCTGCCCATGGAGGTTGAAGCGGTGATACGCGTTGGCTTTCCGAACATGTAATCGCCCATGGAATATACGGCGAGGCCATTTACCTGACCGACCATTTCCCCCTCCATGTCTATCAGCAGGGTCCCGCGATCAATCATCTCCTGGATGTGTTCCTCTATAAGGTTGGACCTGTATATCCTCGCATTGAGAGCTTTTTCGATGTGGCGCTCCTCTACAAAGGCTTTGTTCTCCCCCCTCGCCCAGAAGTCGGCCTCACGGAGAAGATCCGTCAGAGTTGGAAAGCTTGTTGATATCTTCTCCTGTCTTCCGGTCATGCGGACCGCTTCCTCTATAAGGGCCGCGACCGCATCCCTGGACAGAGGCAGCAGTTTCTCATCATCGGTCTTGAGTCTTACGAAGGCGGCGAACTGTTTAATGCTGTAGTCGTTTCTTTCCATGGCAGTATCGAAATCCGCCCTCACCTTGAATATCTTTTTCACATCCTGATCGTAGAAGAGGAGAAGATGATAGAGATATTCATCCGCTATAACCACTACCTTAGTATCCAGGTCTATAGGTTCAGGCTTGAGCCCGCTCGTCGTAAAAAGATAAAAAGGATCATAAGTCTGTATCTCAAGCTTCTCACTCTTTAAGGCCCTCTTGAGCGCCGGCCACACACCCGGCTCCACTATCGCGTCGAGGAGATTGATCACCAGATAACCGCCGTTTGCCTTGAGAAGAGAACCGGCCTTGATCTTGCTGAAATCCGTCCTCCAAAGTCCACTTCTGTCCACAATTCTTTCAATACTTCCAAATATGTTTCTATAGGTAGGGTATTCCTCTATTATGACCGGAGGACTCTTATTGTCATTGTTGTCAACAATGAGATTGACCTGATAGGGCTGGAATGGATCGGCCTCGGGAAATATGACGGGCATCCCCGGCACCGTTGGCTGGGCCTGTGGCCTGAAAATGGCAAGATTCTTCGCCATGTCTTCAAGCGCCGATTCTATATGACCGGTGACAGTCTCGTTTTTGTGGGCGGCCACTATATGGGCGGCAAGTCCGGTTGCCGTCTTCATGAACATGACCCGGTCCATCTCTTCCATCTTTTCCTGCACGTCTTTCTGCAGGTCCCTGAGTTCTATGAATATCTGATCTATCTGCTCCCTCAAGCGGGCCTGTTTTTCCTTCAGAGCCTCAAACTCGTCTTTGGGGAAACGACCCTTTTCCACCATCTGCTCCACCTGGTCTATATGCACCGGTTGGCCGTCCACAATAGGCATCACCTCCGGCCTCTTGTACTGTCCCATCTGCACGTCCACCAGGGCAAAGCCCTCTTCCTTTACCTTCTGGTCAAGGGCCTTGAAAAACCCCTTGCCCTTATTTTCATAGGCATCCATTATCTCTTTCTTTAAATTGATATATTCTTCGCTTTCAAAGACCTGGGGTATCTCCTTCTTAAGCCTTTCAACAATACCGGCCATATCCCGCTTAAAGACAAGGCCCGCTCCTCCCCCGAGCCGAAGCAGGACAGGCTCCTCAGGATTCTTGAAATTATTCACATAGCAGAGGTCATCAGGTATCTTGTCTTCTTTGCTCATCTCCTGAAGCATCTTCTTGACCGTAGTGAGCCTTCCCGTCCCGGGGGTGCCGGTAACAAACACGTTGTAGCCTCGCTTTGTCATGCGCATTCCGAAACGGAATGCCTCCACGCCTCTGTTCTGCCCTATTATCTCAGTCAAGGGCTCAATATCTTCTGTTGTCTCAAAAGGCAGGGAAGCCGGGTCCAGACGCCAGCGAAGCCTTTCCCATGTAACATCATTAATGGGACTAATCATGCCAATTTCCTCCCCAAAAAATTACTTAGTGTCCATCCGTAAATGAGATAGTTTTGTCGAGTTCAAGGCGGGCGATAATTTTAACCACAGGAATACATTGACGTATTTCGAGGATTAAAATTGATGGCTTAGTAAAAAGTCCATCTGCGGCGTTGCGCTGCATCCTTCGTCGTTGCGGCGTAGGCCTAACTACGCCTCACTCCTCAGGATTTGCGCGCCTTGCATCTGGAGCTTCTTACCTTGCCATCCCAATTTTGACTTTTTACGAGTTCATTAAAATTTGAGCCCAACGCCGAAATCGTTGAAAATAGCCATTTACGCATGGACACTACTTAACTACAATCTCAATACGACGTCTTTCCGCAGTCCCCCTCTTTGGCATCCTTATTGTGAGCACTCCCTCCTTGTAGAAGGCCGCTATTCTGTCGGAATCCACGCTGCAGGGAAGTCGGATCGTTCTTGAAAAAGACTCCAAGGCGCCCCTCTCCAATCCAATGCCGCCCGAACTACTGTCCATTTCCTTTCTCCCCAGTATGGTCAACTCCTCACCCGAGACGCTGATCTCGATTTCATCAGGATGGTAACCGGGCACCTCCGCCTTTATCAAAAAAGCATCCTTTCCCTCAACAGCATCTATAGAAGGAAAGTTCTGCCAGGCGGATTTGCCGGCGAGCAAAGACCACCAGCGGTCAAAAAGCCTGTCCATGTCACTCTTTAGAAGACCTATCTGCTGATTTTTCCACAAAGTAAGTTCCATCATGGTCATCTCCTTTCCATCCAGGTTCAAGGTTCAACGGTCAATGATCGAGCTTTCCCGGAGCCTCGTTTCCGGCCCCTGGTTCCTTCCACCCTACTTCCTGACCTCGCCCCTCTCCTTAGAGCTTTTCAAGCTTTGTGAATTCTACCTGAAGGAGTTTTCGGCCCGCGTCACGAAATAGCACCTCGAGCCTGTTCTTTCCAAAAAGCCTGGATACCACCCCTGTTCCGAATGCGGGATGTCTTACCCTGTCTCCAGGCTTAAACTGCCCTGCCCCTGAATCGGAGGCAGTCTTTTTCCTTACCGGCTCCGACTGCTCGAATCTCATCCTCCTTGCAGCCGCCCCTGACAGATACTCTGCCACGTCATCACCCAGGCCGTCAACGAATGAGGAAATCCCCCCCCTGGCCTCCCTTTCAAATCCGCCCTGGGAGGCCCAAAACGGCATGCACTCCTGACCCGGATAGCACAGCACCAGAGAGTCCTTTGCCCTTGTAGCCGCCACATACATAAGTCGCCTCTCCTCTTCCAGCATCATCGGATCGGCATAGGCCTTGGAGGATGGAAAGCGTCCCTCTGTTACCCAGATGATGAAGACGGTTGACCACTCCAGCCCCTTTGCCGAATGAACGGTTGAGAGGGTAAGGAAGTCCTTCTTTCCGGTTCTCGACATATCCGCCTCTGAGCTGGGCGGTTCGAGGACCAGATCATCCAGGAAGCTTCCTACATCCCTGTAGCGCTCCGCCATCCTGATAATCTCATTAAGTTCCTTTTCTCTCTTGGGGTAGTCGTCAAACCTCTCCTTCATCAAAGGGCCGTAATATTCAAGAACCGCCCGCGCCGCTTCGACCGGTTCATCCCTTCGTAGGCCGACAAGTCCCATAGCCCTTCCAAGGGCGCTCAAATCATCACGGTTTTTCCCAGCTTCCGGCCACTTATCTATCCCACTTGGCGGCATATTCTGCTCTTTGATCCATTCGACGATTCTCCTGCTCTTAGTCTGGCCTATCATCTTCACCATTTTCAGGATTCTCATCCAGCTTACAACATCCCCGGCGTTTACACCCACCCTTAAGTAGGCAAGAAAATCCTTGATGTGAGCGGATTCCAGAAACTTGAATCCTCCGTATTTCTCATAGGGCATGCGCTGCCTCGCAAGCTCGGCCTCCAGTTCGAAGGAGTGAAAGGCGGCCCTGAAAAGCACCGCAAATTCATTGAGCTTCCGTCCCTTTTCCGTCTCCCTCATTATTCGGTTGCATACGTAACGAGCCTGGTCAGGTTCGGTTCGGGTATCAACCACAAGCGGCATGTTTCCGCCCTGGCGCCTTGTAAAAAGGCACTTTGTGTGCCTGAGTCCCGCCCTTTCCATCAGCCTGTTCGTAAAGGAGAGGATAGGCTGGGTAGAGCGGTAGTTCTCTTCAAGTTTGATAATCCTTGTCCCGGGGAAAATGGACGGAAACTCAAACATGTTCTTATAGTTTGCCCCCCTGAAAGAATATATGGATTGAGAGTCGTCCCCCACCGCCATTACATTCCGGTGCCTGCTTCCGAGCCATTTGACTATGTCGGCCTGGATGCCGTTTGTATCCTGGTATTCATCCACCATGATGAATCTGAATGCATCTCCAAGTTCCCTGCGGATATCTTCGTTTTTCTCCAGGATGTCTCTGAAATTGCATATAAGATCGTCGTAATCCAGTAGGGCGTTTCCCCTCTTATAGTTCTGGTAGAGCCTGTCAAGTTTGATTATTTCAGCCGAGCAGTGGAGAAATTGGGGAAATTCCTTTTCTATAACCCATTCAATATTCTTATCAAGGTTTCTCGCCTTGCTGACCATGCCGGCAAGGGTGCTCCTCTTTGGAAATCGCAGCACCGCCTTTGCGATTCCCAACTCCTGAAGCAGCGACTGAAGGATTTCCTCCATATCAGGCCGATCCAGGATGGTGAAGGAAGACTTTAATCCGAGAAGCTCCGACCGGCTCCTGAGCACTCTGTTAGCAAGTGAATGGAATGTGCCTCCCGATACGAACCTGCATCTGGGATCGGCCAGAGAGGCAGCCCTTTCAAGCATCTCCTGTGATGCCTTTCGCGTAAAGGTAAGAAGCAGTATGGATTCGGGTGGGATACCCTCCTCGACAAGCCTTGCCGTCCTATATACCAGGGTCCTCGTCTTTCCGCTTCCAGCACCCGCTATTACAAGCATGGGCCCCTCAAGGGTCATCACCGCCTCAAGCTGCGCCTCGTTTAATACACCTTGAAAATCAATCCTGCTTCCCATAGACAAAAAACACCTTTATATATCCAGCACAATTTTTCAGAAGGCTGTCCTCAGGATTCCTAAGATCATATTCAGTGCCGCCCCAAGGGCGAATATTCCAAGGAAACCAAATGCCACGAAAAGCCCTGCGACCACCCTGCCGTAGCCTATTGAGTGTATCTCCTTAAGGCCAACCAGATAAAGGACCCAGCTCCATAAAACAGCGAGCCAGTATCCTACGTATGGAACAAAGGAGAGAAGATAAGGAAACTGTGAAAGGGCAGCTACTCTAAAGGTCGCCCCGAAACCATTCTTTCCTCCTCTTACGATCAAAAGGCATATATGAAGAAATACGCTTGAGGCGACTATATTGGCTGACGCATAGACAGGACCTGCCATAAGACCTCTGATAAGCCATGCTGGACCCGTTCCCCTTCCATCCGGACTCATCCCGAAAAAGGCATCTACAGGCCCGTAAAACAGCACCCTCACCAAGAAAGCGAGCATTGCCCCGGCCCCTCCCATAAGCAGGCCCACTGCGAAGGATTCCCTCAGACTATATTTGATTGCCGATGAAGAAAAAAAACGTCTGGGTGAACAAGCCGCCGAAATGGTAGCGGCAATGGCAAGGCCAAAAAAACCCGCCGAGTCATCGCCCTGACCTCTGGAAATATCCCTGTCGCCTGAGCCCCCCAAACTTGCGGCACAAGGCGCAGATTGGACGTAACTTATCTCTCCTCTTGAAAATGGAAACCTGCTTTTGCACCTCGGGCATATCGCCCGCCGCGCGTTTTCCGGAACCTTTTTATCATCAACGGGTCTCGTGAAGCCGCAAGCCGGGCAGGTCAGCTCCAGGCTCATCTTTTCTCTTCCTTCAATCGCCTGTTAATCTCCTTCATCTGAGACCATCTCCTTAAGAAACCCGTTACGCCTTCGGCGGGAGCCCTTTCCAGTAGTTGCGCCCTGAATCCAAGCCCGTCCTTTGTCTTAAGTGCATCCTGCAAGCATTCCCTCTTGACCGGACAGTCAAAACAGCCGGCCACAACCTCCCTGAGTCCATCGGAGCCAATGGGAAAAACCTTATCCAGCACTCCATAGCAGTCCTTTTTCGTCTTATCCAATGCAATAACCCCTCGTAAGGCTCAACATACATCTATAATCTACTAGTGTTCGGCGGGAAAGTCCATTGCTCCGTAAAGACAAAACTGATTGACAACTCAGTCATCAACAAATATAGTCGAGCCACATGAACAGGATTAACAGGTTATATCTTCTACGACATGGGCAGGTTATGGATTTTGCCTCATTTCCCATTTATGGGCACACCGACGTTGATATGACCGAAACAGGCATCCTTCAGATGGAGATGGCTGCAAAGAGGCTCAAGCTTGCTACGGTCTCTGCGATTTATGCAAGCGACCTCAAGAGGGCCCATGCCGGGGCTCTGATAATCGCTTGCCATCACGACGTCCCTGTAAAAGTGGAAAAGGATTTGCGCGAGATGTATTTCGGCGCTTGGGAAGGGTCAACCCTTTCCCACTTGAGGGAAAATTACGCTGAAGAACTTTCAAAACGCCAAGCTGATCCACTCAATTATCGCGCTCCCGGAGGAGCCGAGACCCTCTCTGAGTTTTCCCATCGAATAATTAACTGCATGGAAAAGATTTTCGACGCTAATAAAGGCGGCAAAATCGTTATCGTGGCACATGGCGGAACCAACAGGGTCATTCTCGCGCAGGCTCTGAGGATGAAAACAGAAGAGATATTCCGCATCCACCAGGATTATGGATGTCTTAATATTATTGACTATTTCCCTGAATCAGCTCTGGTAAGGCTCTTCAATGGGTGAGCATGGCTGCTTCAGAATATGAGAAAGTATCGTATGTTGTATCAGCTCAATAATTGGGGGAATGGCTTTGCGCTGACCAGGACATGCAGGCCAGGAATCAGGTTCTGTAGGTGCGCCTTTAGGCGCAGGGCGCACGGTTCACGTGCGGCTGAAGCCGCACCTACCCCCGGATATTTGAGCTGATACCGTATTTTCTATACGGTTAAGGAGACGTTGGAATGAAAACAATAATGGTGAAAGATCTGATGGTACCTCTTTCCTCCTATGCCACCTGCTCTGAGGATGCAAGCCTCTACGAGGCAGTCATGGCCCTTGAGGAGGCACAGAAGGTATTTGATCAAACCAGGTACAAACACAGGGCCATTCTGGTCTATAACAAGAAAAATAAGATCGTAGGCAAGCTTAGCCAGCTTGATGTACTGCGGGCTCTTGAGCCTCGGTACAAGGATTTCGGGGATTCATCCTCGTTTTCACGCACAGGTCTCAGCCCCCTGTTTATCCGCTCCATGCAGGAACATTTCCATCTTTGGGAAAAGCCCCTGGACGACATCTGCAAAAAGGCCTCCTCCATAATGATTAAGGATATCATGTACAAGCCTGCAAAGGGGGAATATGTGAAAGATGAATCAACCCTGGATGAGGCTATCCACCAATTGGTAGTCGGCCATCACCAGTCTCTTCTTGTTACCAATGGCAAGGAGATTGTCGGGATATTGAGGCTTACTGATGTGTTCAAGGAAATATGTCAGAGAATCAAGACATGCGCAATATAGAAATCAAATGACCTAAGAGGAGCAAATATAATGACGAATAACAATGCCGGCATTTCATGGAGCCGAATCATCTTTATACTTGTTGGCGTTTTCCTTTTCGCAGTTGTTTATTACTCTCCACCCTGGCCTGACGCGATTGACCCGCTTGGAAAGCACTTTGCTCTTTCCAAGGAGGCCAAGGGCGCGCTGGCGGTTTTTCTCCTTGCAGGCACCTGGTGGGTCTTTGAGGTGGTTCCAATAGGGGTGACAAGCCTTGCGATCGGCATCCTGCAGGCGCTTTTTCTAATAAGGCCTGCAAAGGTTGCCTTTAAGGACTTCATGGATCCTTCAGTGCTGTTTATCTTTGCCTCTGTTGTAATCGGCCTTGTGTTTACAAAGACCGGACTCACCAGACGTCTCGCGTACAAAATGCTGGACATTGTAGGCGAGAAAACCAGCATGATACTCCTTGGATGTTTTTTGGTAACTACGGCGCTTACCCACGTAATGGCTCACACGGCGGTCGCGGCAACTGTCTATCCCCTTTTTCTAACTATCTACGCCCTCTATGGGGAGGGAGAAAAGCCCACGAGGTTTGGTAGGGCGCTCTTTATGGGCATGGCCTATGTGGCGGGGGCCGGCAGCATAATCACCTTGCTCGGGGCGGCTCGCGGCGCAGTGGCCATTGGCTTTTTTAATGACATAGCCGGCAAGAATGTGAGTTTCTTTGAACTCACCTATTACATGTTTCCTGTCGGATGGCTCATGACCTTTGCACTCTGGGGTTTTTTCATGATATTCTGCAGGCCTGAAAAAAAGGTAATCGAAGGGTTAAGAGCCAAGGCCAGACAGCTTAATTCAGAACTTGGCCCCATTACCGGAAGGGAAATTCTTGCCGCCGTCATAGTGCTTTCCTGTATCGCCGTAATGTCGCTTAAATCATTTATCCCTGCCCTTGAGCCCATTGACAAGACCGCCCTAATTCTGATCTCAACCGTACTTTTCTTTGTATTCAGGGTCCTGGACATTAGGGACCTTGAGGAGATACCGTGGAACATCATACTCCTTTTTGCCGGAGCCATGAGCATCGGGTTCTGCCTGTGGGATACCGGTGCCGCGAAATGGCTCGCAGTTAACTGGCTCGCCATGTTCAAGGAATCCAACTGGTTTGTATTCGTAATGAGCATAGCCTTCTTTGTCATGGTTATGACCAACTTCATTATGAATGTGGCCGCTATAGCGATATCACTTCCGGTAGCACTTGTTATTGCGCCCTATCTCGGAGTAAGTGCCCATGTTATACTCTTTGCATCCCTTGTTACCGCCGGCATGCCGTTTCTTCTTCTTGTCGGAGCAGCCCCTAACGCGATCGCTTACGACTCAAAGCAATTTACGCCTGGTCAGTTCTTCATGTACGGGATTCCCGCAAGCATTCTTTTGATGTTGTTTGTCGCATTTTCTATCTATATCCTTTGGCCTTTGATGGGTATGCCAATAAGCGCCGTTGCTAAATAATTAAAGAATGATTTGAAAAGAGAACTAGGATGAGAGAACTAGAAAAGACACTTGATCGAATCACTGAGAGGGTAAACATTAATCTCAGGGAAAGGCGTTTTGACGCAGGACCATACATTAGAAACGCTGTTCCTCTCACCCAGATGCTGAAATTTTATGCTTATTATGGTCTTACCCACCTCCATCCCCTCCATTTCCGTTTCAGCAGATCAAGCCTTGCAGGCTCATATTTTCTGGGGAAATGCACGGTTGATGACTCAGTAATCTACAAGAGCAATGTGAGGGGCGATGAGCTTAAGGCGAAAGGGGAAACCATCAAGCTTGGCGGGATGGAGATGACGGTCTTTGATGACGAGGTGATCAGGATAAAGGATAGTATGCTTATAAAAAACCTCGTCCATAACTTCTCCCACGATCCGGAAGATCCTGAGGATTTTACCATAAGAAACACCGCATCCTTTCATTATGCCAATATCCACGGCTCCCCGGTTGAAGGATGCTTCCTGGGACCATTCAGCACCATTGATCTTACAACCGTCCATGACTGCGTAATAGGCCCTTATGCATATCTTCAAGTCGGCGAAATAGCGCATAAGACTATAACCCCTGGAAGATTATGGATAAGAGCTGAAGGTTTTTTTGAATTTACCTATCAGTACCCGGCCGACAAACTTAACAGATATGTTTTCATGGAGCCGGGCGGGCAACCGGGAGGCGTATTTATTGACTTTATCAACAGGAGGAAATCTGAATTTCAGAAGGTTTTCGACCTCGTAAAGCGAAAAGTGCCTTTGCATGTTCCTCAGGGCACGTCGCTCAGTCATTATGCGGTTGTTAAAGGGAAGACCCACCTGAGCGAAAACGTGCTTGTAGCAGAAAAGGCTTACCTTGAGGATGCCTGGATGGGAACCGGCGCCAACGCCCAGGAGAACTGTTACATCATAAGATCGAATCTCGAGGGATACAATGTCACGGCGCATGGAGCAAGCGTCATAGATGCAAGACTTGGCAGTAGAGTCTTTGTAGGATTCAATTCCTTCCTCAGGGGAAGGGAAAATGCCCCTTTGATCATTGGGGCAAATACCATAGTAATGCCTCACACGATAATTGACGGCAAGAATCCCGTTGAAATCCCGGGGGAGCATCTGGTGTGGGGACTGGTGAGACAGCAGGAGGATCTTGAAACGCATTCCATCCCCCTTGAAAGATTGGTTGGGATTGATGGGACTCTACAATTGGGTGACATGACCTTTGAGGGGAGCGGATCCACCTTTGTGGAAAGATTCAGACAGCGCATTGAGCACATACTTGAAGCCAACGGGGCCTTTTTCGATGGAAGCAATGGGAGAGGCCACGCGCAAAAGACCCACGATATTTCCTATAATACCATCCAACCTTATCAAGAAGGCCGTTTAAAAGGGCTTTACCCGACAATTGAGATATGGCCCTGAAGGACAGGAGGGGTATGCCCCGGCACTTTACACTTAGAAGCCGCATCGTTGCCATGATAACGGGGCTTATTGTTGTAACCATTTCAGGCGCATTTGTTCTCGTGTGGTACACACACAGGACGGATGACATTCTGGGATCCCTCATTAACAGGGAGATCACGGCCTTTCAAACCGCTGAAGAGCTTGAAAAGGCTCTTATAAATCAAAAAGGCTTCCTATCATACTATTTCCTGGACGGAGATCCTGAATGGATAAAACAGCTTGGCGAATACAGGCAGATATTCAAGGACAGGCTTGATCAGGCTAATTCCAGGGCCTCATCAGAGGAAGAACGGGAAAAGATAAAAACAATAGAAAAGGACTATTTTTTCTACGTTGAACTCAAAGACAGGCTCCTTTCCCTCCACAAGAAAGCAGACCCGGGATACACCTCTGAACTGCATAAGGAGGTCCGAAGCCAGTTCATGGAGGTTCTCAAGAGGTGCGATGAGTTCAAAGGGCTTCACAGACAGATGATAAGCAAGACCTGGGAACAGAGCATCCTGTTGGCCAGGACACTCAGGGCGGCAGCATTTTCTGCCATAACCCTGGTGATACTTCTGGGTCTCATACTGGCCTTCTTCATTATAAGGCAGATACTTGATCCACTCAAAAGATTGACCTTGGCCACAAATCCCAAAGGCTCCTCGGGAGGAGATGAAGTTAAAGCCTTAAGCACCAGCGTTCAAGGACTCATGAGGGACATGGACAAGACCCACCTGGAGCTTGCAAGGAGCAGAGAGACACTCTTGCAGTCGGAAAAGATGGCACTCATAGGAAAACTTGCAGCAGGAACAGCGCACAGCATAAGGAACCCTCTGACCTCGGTGAAGATGCGCCTTTTTTCTTTGGGCCGCGCCTTGTCTCTCAATACAGACCAGAAGGAAGACTTTCAGGTCATATCGGAGGAGATTCGTCACATAGATAACATCGTGCAGAATTTTCTTGAATTCTCAAGGCCTCCCAAGCTTAAGACCCAAATGATAACACCATCAGAGGTCGTTGATCTTACCATTCAGCTTATGCGGCACAGGCTTACCAATTATGAGGTTGATGTTATTCTGGAAAGAGATGGAACTCTTCCCCAGGTCTCAGCCGACCCTGAGCAGCTAAAAGAGGTTATGGTAAATATCTTCGTCAATGCCTGCGAGGCGATGGAAAGGGGTGGAATAATCCGGATCAAGGAGGAAGAAAAAGATGATCCGGAAAGGGGAAGAACGGCTGTAATAAAGATTTCCGACAACGGTCCAGGCATTCCTGCTGCTCTTCAGGACAAGGTGCTCCAGCCCTTTTTCACAACCAAGGAACAGGGAACGGGGCTCGGACTCAGCATAGCAGCCCGAATAGTAGAACAGCACGGTGGGTGGCTGGATATCATCTCCACCGAAGGAAAGGGCACTACCTTTGTCATATCGCTTCCGGTTAAGGAATTCGTTCAATGAGCACAGTTCTTATAGTTGACGATGACGACCAGTTGCGTCGCAGTTTTGAAAAGCTTCTCCTCGAAGAGGGTTACAAGGTCATCTGCGCCGCATCGGGTGAGGCTGCGTATCCGATAGTGTGCGGCCAGGCAGTTGACCTCACTATACTTGATGTGCGTCTTCCAGGAATGGACGGTCTTTAGACATTCAAACTCATCCACGAACAGGAGCCAAAACTCCCTGTGATAATAATGACCGCTTACGGTACCACAGAGACGGCCATTAAAGCTACAAAACTAGGGGCCTTCGATTTCATACTGAAACCTTTCGATATCCCTGAGATGCTTGAAGTGATCAGAAAGGCGCTTGAGGCCGGAAAATTCATGAGGAGCCATGTGGACCTTAACCCCGACTCCTTGTTGATAGGCGGCGAAGCGATAATCGGAACCAGCAGGGCGATGCAGGATGTCTATAAGGCCATAGGCAGGGTTTCACCAACAGACGCCACCGTGCTTGTCAGGGGTGAATCCGGGACAGGGAAGGAGTTGGTGGCAAGGGCCATATATCAGCACAGTCTAAGGTCACAAAAACCCTTTCTGATAATTAATTGTGTCGCTATCCCCGAGACTCTGCTTGAAAGCGAACTCTTCGGTTACGAAAAAGGCGCCTTTACCGGCGCAGCCCACCGGAGGATAGGCAAGATAGAACAGGCAGACGGAGGAACGGTTTTTCTCGATGAGATCGGCGATATGCATCCTTATCTCAGAGACGCTTAGAATATCGGGAGGAAACCGTTCAAGGGCCGCCAGGATGCTGGGGCTTTCAAGGCCTACGCTTCACGCCAAGATAGACAAATACGGCATCAAATGCGAAGTTACAGTCATCAAAGAATAGAAGAACTGGCCTCTGAATTCGCGCCCATGACATTACTGACACTGCAGATAAGCTCGCTCATCGTATAAGGCTTCTGAAGCACATGAAAGTTGCTTGATACGGGAGCCTTTTGCCTTTTCAATTCCGCACAATCCCCGCTGCTTATCAATATCTTTACATCTCGTCTGCGGCGCCTTAGTTCTCTAGCACAGTCCAAGCCGCTGATACCCGGCAGCCCTACATCCAGGATCACGAGATCAAAATGCCCCACGGAGAATAAATCTATGGCGTCTTCGCCTGTTATGGAGGGAGTTACTTCATAACCGTGATATTTCAACATCTGAGAGCACACATCGCTTACGCCCGTGTCGTCGTCCACCAGGAGGATCCTTTTCCCATCACCCGCGTTATAGTCCATAAGGCTCGAGAACCCCCTTCTTATTCTGCCGCGCCGCAGGCGCTGCCGGATTTATCATTTTGCGTTCATCATCCATCATTGCCGACACCACATATCCAGTGACTGCTGACAACCTGCCTAACCTCATAGTTTATATGAAAATGGCCCTTCCCTTACCTCCTCCCCCTCGACGGGGGAGGGAGGGGTGGGGGTGATTTTCATCCTTCGTTGTGCCCTGCCAGGGCATGGCAGTTAGTGTCCATCCGTAAATGGCTATTTTCACCGATTTCGGCGTTGGGCTCAAATTTTAATCCTTGAAATATGTCCATGTATTCCTGTGGTTAAAATTATCGCTTGGCTTGAACTCAACAAAACTATCTCATTTCCAGATGCTGGTTATGCATCAGCTCAATATCCGGGGAGATGGCTTTGCATAGATCGTGACATGCCGATCTGGCCTGATTAGGTATCAATCATACCCATATTAGGGCCGTCCATCATGGAACTGATTGTAATCATAGCAAGAGTCGTGCCCGAGGGCTTCAGTTAGAAGAGTGTATTTAATTCAGACAGATAGCAGCAATGACCAGGCATGACTGATCTTGAAGAGTGCACAGATTGCCGTGCACTGAGATGCGTTTTCTCGGGCTACTCAGCCTTTATTTCCAATTCGGTCATCCTTGAAAGAAGGGTGTTTCGATGAACGCCAAGGAGTTCAGAGGCCTTCTTACGGCTGTAGCCGACCGAGTCGAGAACGTCGGTGATGTATTGTCTCTCAAAGGCGTTTACAGCATCCTTGAGTGTCATATCCTTAATGGGCTTTCTTCCGATGCTGAGCGTATTGAGATTCCTGAGACCTATGACAGGCTCCTTTGTGATGGTCGCGAGTCTCTCCACAAGATTCTGAAGCTCTCTTACGTTTCCGGGCCAGTCATATTCCGTTAAGATGTTCAAGGCTTCTTGAGAGAAGCTCCTCCGGGGCTTGCCGCTTCTTTTGGCGTGCTGTTCGAGAAAATGAGCAAGCAATACCGGTATGTCGCCTCTTCTTTCTCTGAGCGGCGGAATAAAGATTGGAAACACATTGAGGCGATAGAAGAGATCCTCTCTGAAAAGACCCTTTTCAATGAGATCAGGAAGATTCTTATTGGATGCGGCAAGGAATCTCACGTCGCTTTTGATGACCTTGTTGCTGCCCAGTCTTTCGAATTCCTTCTCCTGTATCACTCTAAGGAGTTTCGCCTGCATGTTCACTTCAAGGCAGTCAATATCATCCAGGAAGGCGGTACCCCTGTCGGCAAGCTCCAGCTTTCCTATGATTGTATTGGTAGCACCTGTAAAAGCGCCCTTGATATGGCCGAAAAGCTCACTTTCCATCAATGTTCTCGGTATTGCAGCACAATTGATGACTATAAATGGACAGCTCTTTCTTGAACTTTGATTGTGAACCGCCCTTGCAACAAGCTCTTTACCCGTCCCGCTCTCTCCCTGTATCAGCACCGCCCCATCGCTGTCGCATATCGAGCGGATCAGTTCGAATATTTCAAGCATCTTCTTGTCTGAGCCTACAATCCGTTCAAACTTGCCGTATCTATCAAGTTCATCCTTCAGATATGCAACCTGTTCGACCAGTTTTTTCTTTTCCAAGGCTCGGCTTATGATAGTTAAGACGTCATCAACCATGAAAGGCTTTATAATGTATTCATAGGCTCCCATTTTGATTGCCTTGACCGCCGTCTGGATTTCCTTGACCGCCGTCACCATGATAACTTCGGTATTCGGATCTGTTTCCTTAATGCTTTGAAGCAAATCCATCCCATTGATATCAGGCAGCATTATATCCAGGAGAACAATATCAACCTTCCTCTTTGAAAGCACGCCCCTCGCCTCGCTGCCAGAGCCGGAAAGCAAGACCTGATAACTATCCTTAAGCACGAGGTCGAAGGATTGCCTTACCCCTTTTTCGTCATCAACAACCAATATTGTAGCTTTTTTTCTTGTATTCATTCTTCACCAATTGATATAATTGAAGGGTTTGTCAGTTTGTTTAGATGAACCTTTCTTTCTTTTTAGGGCAGATCACGATGTATCGCAACACAAAAATGATAGCCAGTCAATGAAAGGTTTTTCGATTATGGGAGCCTGCCTATACCCCCGCACAGAGTATTTACGCTCAATCTTACTTTATGTAATACAAAATATTCCGTGGAGAAGGGATATCGTATCAGAGAGCACAATAAAGGTTACAAAGCTGCACAATATTCGGTGCGGCGCCGGAGATATTTTTCCAAATGATAATCGATTCGATTATATAACGGCTCAAACAAATAGTGCATTATCACTATATGAATTAATGGGTTATAAACCAAATAGTCTTTGGCGCGGTCCATAGAGTTCCATGTGATTTCAATGGTATGGCATTTGCTTTTTTGTTCTAAGGGCGAAAATTTTTCCGTCTATCGGCGAACTTGAATCGGCATTACCTTACCAAAGGAGCATTACCATGAAAGCAGGGCTGAGCAATTTTCTTCAGAGCAGATTTAACCTTTCCCTTTATTTATTGTTTGGATGGACTGTCAGCAGGTTCATCATTTCATTTCTGGTGGCGCTGTATTACTTCCTTAACAGAGAAGAAAAGAAAAATATACACGCCGCGCTCGACGAGGCCCTGCAGGGAAGACATGCTTCCCTTAATTCCGACAAGCTCAAGCAAGACGTATTCAGGGGCATAAGCTCTCACTATTATGAGAAGCTCTATATGGCCTTTGAATCACCGATGAAGAGCCGCGCTTTTCTTGAGAGCAAGATTGATCCTTCAGGGATACAAAAGGTCCGTAACGCATTGTCTCAGGGGAAGGGCGTCATACTTGTCACCGGACATTACGGGGCCATTGAGTATATTCCAGTTCTCATGGCTATCCATGGTCTTCCGGTCTCCATGATAGCCAAGTTTAAGACCCAAGCCCTTAAGAAGCGTGCCATTTGCATGGCCGGAGAATACGGCGGAACAATTATTGATGCCTCCGAAAAGGGCAACATAATACGCGTTGCCATAGACGAACTTAAAAAAAATCGGGTCATAGTAACCCAGTGCGACGAGATATCCGAGTGGAGACCTTCTCCCTATGAAGCTATGACTTTCCTGGGCAAACGCACGGGAGCGGACAGAACCTTGACTCTACTTCAAAAAAGGACCGACGCCGCAATAGTATTTGGAGTCCTTCAGAGGGAGTCCCTCGACTCCTATAAACTGATAGTCCACGACTTAGATGAGATGCGAGAGATGATATCCGACCCGCAAGGGCTTTCTCATGGCGCAGTCGTATTGAAGTGTCTCGAAAGCTATATTTACAGGGACCCGGCCCAGTGGTATGAATGGAAGAAATATCCACAGATAAGCGGAGGGGCCTATGCAGAAGTTGAGATTAGGCCTCCGGCCCTCCTGCCAGTTGCGGCCTAGAAGCCGAAATCAAGAGATGAAGGGTATTGGATGGAACGGCAGACATGCTGCGTAAATGTAAAACCAATCCTTGAGTACCTCAAGGCATGCGGAATAGCTGATCTCACCCCCATAATTTCCGATCTCCATCCTGAGATTGATTCCTTCAAGAGCCCCATTTCCTTTTTGACTGACCCGCATAACTGGGTCCCGGCCGAAGTAGTTGTAAAGCTGTTTCAGCGAGCCAAATCTGCCCTGGGAGATGACAACGCTCCTTACAAGATTGCCAAGTTCGCCATTGAAAACGCATCGTTGGGATATATACAGAAGTTTTTTGTAAAGGCCTTCTGGTCATCAGAGAAGGGCTTGAGGCATGTCCAGAAGATAAACGACAAGTTCAACCGAAACAAGAGGGTTGAACTTACAGCCATAGGCAAGAGCAACGCCACAGTTAGGCTGTACTGGGCCCCGGATATGGTTCATTCCAAAGACATTTGCCTATATAATCAAGGGATGTACACATTTCTCCCTACTATCTGGAGTGGACGACCTCTTACTCTTACCGAAAGCGCCTGTTTTTTTAATGGAGATCCTTACTGTGAATTCCAGTTGGAATGGCAGATATCCAATCGGCTGGGAGAGTTTTTTTCTCGCTTTTTCACCCCCGGAGCCATGCTCAGGGAAATGATCCTTGAGATGGAGAAGGACAAACAGCTCCTGGAGGGAAAATACGAGGAAGTCACCGGACTCAATGTGGAACTCAACCGCAGGGTCAGACAGCTTGAGGCCATTCAGGAAACCGGAAAGGCGATCCTTTCAATACTGGAGCTGGAGCAGCTTCTCACGGTTATAATGAGCATACTTGCCAATGTCTGCAAGATAAACAGGGCCGTGATAATGCTTGTAAACAGTCAGGACAACTCCCTGGAGTTTGTCCACGGAATAGGTTTTGAAGGGGAAATGCCTCAAAGCATAAAGAAATACAGGGTTAGTCTGACCAAGGTAAACAACATACTGGCAAGGGTTGCAAACACCGGCAAATCAGAATACATACCGGAAGTGACAAGCTCAAAGCTCAACCGGGAAAACGTTATTTTGGTGGAAGGAAAGCCCACTTCCGTTTACGTAGCCCCTTTAATAACAAGATCAAAGGTCATCGGAGTAATTGCCACAGACGCTGTTGACGGAAGGGGCGTA
>Ga0210056_1001182_pt1 | contig 22581 bp, 21 predicted proteins | sample CryGeyCG2014_080_2_FD_183965 | JGI IMG/M metagenome (GOLD analysis project Ga0210056, IMG submission 183965) | Groundwater microbial communities from aquifer - Crystal Geyser CG07_land_8/20/14_0.80 (SPAdes) (version 2) | ecosystem: Environmental > Aquatic > Deep subsurface > Groundwater | place... | reverse complement strand
AAGTGAAAAATGTCATGCTGAACTTGTTTCAGCATCTCATAGAATCAAATACTTACGAGACCCTGAAATAAATTCAGGGTGACAAAACAGTAATTACGATACAGGCCGCCAGGGGAGAGGGGGATTTATTATGAGAATTACCTTTAAAATCCCCTCCCCTCGATGCGGGAGGGCTTGCCCTGCACCACGTAGGATGCAGGACAATGCCCTGAACCTGACATGGTTCAGGGGTGGGGGTGAATTCCTATGGAAAAATCACCTCTGCCACAGGCGGTTCATTTTTTAACTGTCCTAAAACGATCCTTTCGATCTGGCGGTGTTTTTTCTCAAAGATTTTTTGGGCAATGCTTTTTGCCTTTGTTATTCCATTTGGGATATCCACCTTATTGAGAAAGGCAACAACCCTCGATGAAGATGGGGCTCCTTTGAAAATGCCTTCAGGATGGGTCATCAAGATAGCCATCGCCTCATCCGTCAGTCTCTCTCCGACAGGAATTCTTGTCATTTTTGAAACCCGCTCCGGCTGAAAGACATTTTCCTCGTTTAACTCCATCTCTATCCCATCCACCCCCAAAATGGCCACAACCAAAGTCGTCCTTGTTGGAATGACGGGTTCCCCCTCTCTCGGGGCTTTGACCGGTCGGCCTGCTGCACCATCCGCTTCTATAATGATTATGTCAATTCTATGTGAACTCCAAAGCTCATTTACCAGATTTGGAGAAACCCCTTTCAACTTCCCCGATCCAAGTCTCTCCTGAGCAACAGTAATATGATGATATTGATCAATATGACGCCGCACAAAATCTTTGATCTTCTCCTCATCTGGATCAATAAAAAGAGAGCTTGTTTCTTCTGGGATTGGCTCTAATATCTTCGTGGTCGTAGTCGTCACTACCTTTTTCCCACTGAGGAACAACTCTTTTGCAAGGCGAAACATCAATGTGGTCTTCCCCCCCGCCCCGACCAAACTGATCACTTCTTTTGCCCCGAGGCCCAAGGATTCGGCCAAAACCAGAGAATGTTTTTGACCCTCTGCTTCTTTGACAAACTTTTCGACGATGGAAAAGACGACCTTTTGATGTGGATCCATCAAACCTTTATTATGATATAATAAACGCCCAAAATAATTAAATGTAGGGCAGGGCTTTAGCCCTGCTTCAAGCAAGCCTAAAGGCTTACGTTACATTTTAATACCTAAACTGATTTATGACGTCAACATCATCTCCCCCTAGCAAGAGACTGCGTCGAAATGTCATTCTGAGGAGCGAAGCGACTAAGAATCTATCGATTAAACCGATATAAAATGGCTTCCAGCACTCCTCCGCCAATAGCCCTGGCTTTATCTGAGATGGTAAAGCAAAGTTCCTTTTTCCCCCTCGGATCGATATCGCCTACCTTCATCCCTTTCTTTACCTCTACCCCTTCTCGAAGAAGCCCTCTCACGACACCCCTGATTTTGGCCATGACCGGAAAGTCATCTACCACAGCCACCACTGACCCTTTATTCACCCTTTCTCCAATTGATTTTTGTGGATGAAAGGTCCCCTTCTTCATCGTCCGAAGAAGCCTCTCAATCGTATATCCACCGATCTCACCAGGAATACCTGTGTCAGGCTCAGCTGTACCATTCAGGATCATCTTGCCCAGGTTATTTCCTCGATTCGTTTCGATCACGATATGGACATCTTTCCCCGCTGTAAAACCTGGACCAAGACCGATGACCAAGGAGGCATCATTGATCTGAGTCCCCAAATTCTTTTTGGCCATGATGGCATCAACCAGGACATCGGGTTTTAAAAAATTCCTTGTCTTCTTCCCATCGGAATCTACAAGAATTGGGATATCCCCTTTCTTCCATACAGATTTAATTTCCTCTGTTTTGGAAATGAGTTTCGCCCGAACCCCCTCCACTTCTTTTTCCCCATCATAGATGGCTTCGGTGAAGGTCACCTCCCTTCTCACGGCAAGGGGATGTGGAATCTCTATCATACAGATCTTAAAATGGGACTGGTGAAGTCGGTGGGCAACACCACTGGCCATCTCCCCTGCTCCACGGATTAAAATGACTAATTCATCCATGCTTTTTTCCATTCTCATCAAAATCCCCTTATTGTTTTCGTATTTCTAAATTCTTAACTCTTCATTCTTAACTCTCTCCTATAATCTTGCCATGTATCGACATCCTTTACAACACCTTCTGACTTTAAATGAACCACCCGTATATCTTCAGGATGTCTCTCAATAATGGATCTCCCTCCCACATCTCCTTTTAAATTCAGCAATTCCCTTTTGTATTTCTGATGGAAAATAACAGGGTGTCCCCTTCTCCCCCGAAAAGAAGGAACGACGATCCCGCTTCTCCCTTGACGGAAGGCACGGATCAAGGCGTTAATGGTCCTTGTTTTAAGAAAAGGCTGATCCCCCAGAGCAATGAGAATTCCATGACACCCGGGATGGATGGCCTGAAGACCTCTCTGGATAGAAGCGCTCATGCCCCTTTGGGCATGAGGATTTATGACAATCTTTACTTTTCGTCCCTGAAAAAGATTTCTCATCCCCTCATGCCGAACACCGAGGACGACGATTAACTCCCGCACTTCGGATTGCAAAAGAATTTTGAAACAACGTTCTAAAATGGCCTTCCTTCCCCAAGGAAGCGATAATTTATCAACCCCCATTCTTTTTGATTCACCCGCTCCAAGAAGGATTGCAGAAATTTTTAACATCTTGCCTTCTCGATAGAATTTTGTTAAATTGTAACGCCTTACTGAAGCGTGGGTGAATTCCGTCAATCGGGCAGTCATGTCTCCGAAAATCTTATCAAGCGGATGATTTGGAATGATGATTGGCAAAGGTAACCTCCCTTTATCCCTGCGCCATCCTTCCAATGTTAAGGGCGCCCTCGTAGTCAAGGGACAAGCTGAGGTTTCCGCTATAAGATTTTCTCCGACATCCCTGCCTGATCGCCGGTAACTTTCCACTGGAGAGTGAGGCATTACGTTAAATTTAATCTGATTCTGCAATTTCTGTCAACCCTGTTGTTTCATGAGGCGGTTTTCCCGGAGGGATGCAGAGTGTGAAACTCGGCAAATATTAAAGGCATTGTCCACGGAACAGGGGGGTACCTCACCTTCAACCATTCTGCTTACAAATGGGTCTTTGATATTAAAGAGGAATCGGTCTACTGGTGCACAGCAGATGTAGGATGGGTAACCGGACATAGTTCGATCGTCTATGCTCCTCTAATGCATGGGGCAGCCATTGTCCTCTATGAAGGAGCTCCAGACTATCCCGCCATGGATCGATGGTGGGACATCATTGAAAAATATGGAGTGACTATCTTCTACACCTCGCCCACGGCCATTCGGATGCTGATGAGATATGGGGAGAAGGAGATCGAGAAACATGATCTTAGCAGCCTCGAGCTCTTAGGGAGCGTGGGCGAACCGATCAACCCGGAGGCATGGACCTGGTATTACAAAAATATCGGGAAGTGAACCTCCTATAAGAAGGGAAAGCCTTCCTTCCCGTCTTAAAGAGCGGGGCTTGGGCCCCGTCGAACGGGTCAATAAAAATAAGGAGTTCGAAATGATTGTGAAGACCTATTGTGCCAGGATGGATCATGGGGGATGTGGTATTTTGGCCCATGTAGAGAGCGGAAAAATTACGAAGGTCGAGGGAGACCCTGATTCTCCCCTAAGCAGGGGAACCATCTGCGCGAAAGGACTTGCTCAAATAGAGAGGCTCAACCACCCTGACCGCCTCATTTACCCGATGAAAAGAATGGGCGAGAAGGGAGAAGGAAAGTGGAAGCGTATCTCCTGGGATGGAGCATTGGATACGATTGCTGAAAAAATTAGAAATACGATTAAGCAAGAAGGCCAGAAAGCCATTTCTTTTGCCCAAGGAACGCCAAAAGGTCTGGAAATCTACTTAATGATCCGACTGGCAAATCTCATGAATATCCCGAATATTTCCACACCTGGAAATATTTGCCACATGCCAAGAGAAACTGCCTCCAACCTCACCTGTGGGTTCTTTCCGATCCCGGATTACAGTGGCCTCCCTGCTTGCGTAATCGTCTGGGGAAGTAACCTCTTTCAAACTAACGAAGAGGGAATCATAGGCTCCCAATTAAGAGGGGCTATCGATCAAGGGGCAAAACTGATTGTCATCGACCCGAGAAAAACAGGAATTGCTTCCAGGGCAGACCTCTGGCTTCAACCAAGGCCCGGGAGCGATTTGGCTCTTGCGTTGGGAATGTTAAGGGTGATGGTAGATGAAGGTCTTTATGAAAAGACCTTCGTAGAAAATTGGACCACGGGTTTCTCTGAATTGGTTAACCATCTTCAACAGTACCCTCTCGCTCGAGTTTCAGAGATCACCTGGGTTCCAAAAGAACAAATTGTCAAAGCCGCCCGCCTCTTTTCTCAGACTAAGCCAGCCTGCATTCAATGGGGAAATGCTTTAGAACATAACCTCAACAGTGTTCAATGTGCAAGGGCATTATTGGTTCTGATGGCTATCACTGGGAACTTAGAGGCGCCAGGGGGGAATGTAAATCGTCCAGGTCCATCCATCATGAGGCCGGGGGAGTTGGTTCAGATTAAGAAGTTTCCTGACAAAAAAGAAAAGATCATGAGCCCTGAATTTCGTCTTGCCACGATGATGGGGTTTGTGCCTTCTCAAATGATTGTGAAGACCATCCTGACTGGAAAACCTTATCCCATTCGAATGATGTACATCCAGGGTGGGAATCCTCTCCTCAGTTATGCCAATGCCAAGGAGACTTTTGAAGCAATAAAAAAACTCGACTTCCTCGCTGTCTCCGAAATATTTTTAACCCCCACAGCTCAGTTAGCAGATATTCTTCTCCCGGCTGCCACAAACTTTGAATTTGACGATATCGGACATTTTGGGCTTCCCCATGGGTTCATCCTCGCTCGGCCAAAGATCGTTGAACCTCAGGGTGAATGCTGGCCTGATTCAAAAATCTTGAATGAATTAGGTAAACGCCTGGGTCTTGCACAATACTTCTGGAAGGATATGAGGGAGTGCCTCGACGAAATCCTGAAGCCAGCCGGGATGACTTATGATGATTTCAAAAACATAGGCATTCTAAAGGGGAAGTGGGAATATAAAAGTTATGAGAAGAAGGGTTTCAACACCCCCTCTGGAAAGCTGGAGATCTTTTCTCAACAACTAAAAGAATGGGGATATGATCCCCTCCCACACTATCAGGAGCTACCTGAATCTCCTTACAGCACACCCGAACTTTTCAAAGAATATCCGCTGATCTTTACCTCTGCCAAAGATCCCTTTTACTTCCATTCCTCTAACCGAAACATCCCATCCCTTCGCAAACTCTCTTCTGACCCTATGGTCCTCATTCACCCTGAGACGGCTTCCCAATTTGGAATTGATGAAGGGGATTGGGTCTCCATTGAGACAAAACGGGGAACCATTCGGCAGAAGGCAAAACTGAACTCAGAGATTGATCCCCGGGTCATTGTCCTCAGTTTTGGATGGTGGTTTCCTGAACGGAAAGACCTCGAGCTCTCCGGGTGGAAAGAATCAAACCTCAACATCCTTACAGACAATGGTCCTCCTTATGATCCGGCCATTGGCTCCATTCCACTTCGAGCCGTGCTCTGTCGTGTTTATAAGTCTAAAGGCTTTTAGTCATGATGGGTTTGAGGTATAAGGATCGTCCTGTAAAACAGGACTTAAGGGTAGAGGCAAAAGAGGTTTTACCTTAAACCTCAAGCGGAGCAATCCTCCAACCTCTAACTTCTTTTCTTTGTTTGACATATCCCATCAATTGTGATATCGCTAACCCAAAAATGGGAACTAAATTGCTGAAAATTATTTCCTTATCCTTCCTCGGAATCTCCATCTTTCTTCTGCAACCTTTTCCTGTTCTGGCCGCCACGATTACAGATGTTAGGCTTTGGTCTGCTCCCGATCACACCCGAATTGTTCTCGACCTTACCGAGCCGATTCAGTATGAAAGTTCCTCACAAGAAAGTCCTCCCCAATTTCATCTGGAATTGAAAGGAGTTTCCCTTCAAACACCTAAAAGAGAGATGGAGGTTAAAGACCCATTTCTCACTAAAATTAGCCTGACTGAACTGGGGAAGGACAAAGTGAAACTTATCCTTCATCAAAAAAAGCCTTTAAATGCCACTGTATTTACTCTGAAGCCTTACCAAGATAAACCAAATCGCCTCGTGATCGACCTGGTTGACGTAGTCCAGGAAAAAAAGGAGCAAGAAGAGAGGCAAAAACAAAAAGAGATCAAACCAAAGGGGACGAAGATCGTCGTGATTGATCCTGGTCATGGCGGGGAAGATCCAGGAGCCATTGGTCCGAAAAAGACAATGGAGAAGGATATTGTATTAAAGGTGGGAGAGAAAGTGGTTCACCTCCTCAATCAAAATAAGGAAATCCAGGCCTTCCTCACCCGAAAAGGAGATTATTTTATTCCCCTGGAAGAGAGAATTAAGATAGCCAGGGAGTATGGTACAAATCTCTTTATTAGCCTCCACACCGATGGTAGTTTCAATCCGCAAGCCAGGGGTTCTTCTGTCTATTGCCTCTCTCTCTCCGGCGCCACAGATGAAGCAGCCAAAATCTTGGCGGATAAGGAGAATACGTCAAACATTTTAGGTGGCGCGTTCTTAAGGCCTGCTGCCTTTGCCAAAGATCCCAATCTAAATCAAATTCTTTTAGACCTCATGCAAAATAATTCGATGAAAGAAAGTTTTCGATTTGCTGAAACTCTTCTCGAAGACATCAAAGCTGTCAATCCATTGAAATATCCCTCCTATCGGCAAGCTAATTTCATTGTATTAAAAGCCCCGGACATTCCCTCTGTGCTGGTGGAGATGGCTTTCATTACCAATAGGGAAGATGAACGTTTGCTCAATCGTGACGATTTTCAAGAAAAAATAGCTAAAACCCTCACCACCTCCATTAAAAAATATTTTAGACCCTAAAAGAGGTTCTGAAAAAGTCCGGAACTCTCTCAGGAGAGCGTGTCAAAGTTTTCCAAAGCTCTCAAAAAAATATTTGACAAATTCCATCATTACTGTGTATATAAGTATTAGCCACGAAGGTGAAGCCCCTATGGAAGGTGCGGCCAGAAGTGGCTTTTTTATTGAACGGAAAAAGGATGGAAAAGAGAAAAAAGTCTATCGCTGTGATCGATGGTCAGGGTGGAGGGATTGGAAGCGCCATTATCAAGCGCCTTCGCGAAACTCTTGGGGAAGAGGTGGAGATCATTGGTTTGGGAACGAATGCGATGGCTACAGGAGCCATGTTGAAGGCAGGAGCCAATAAAGGCTCATCTGGAGAGAATGCCATTGTTCAAACTGTAAAGATCGTAGAAATCATCATTGGGACAACAGCTATTGTGTTGGCCAACTCAATGATGGGGGAATTAACCCCTAAAATGGCCGAGGCCATCGCTTCATCCCCTGCAACGAAATGCCTCCTCCCTTTAAAAATACCGGAGGTGGAAATCATCGGGGCCCCTAAAGAACCCCTACCCCATTTAGTCGATCAGTTGATAAAACGGGTCCAAGAAATTCTTGTAACCTGAAACTTAATCCCCCCTCTCCCCCCTTTAGAAAAGGGGGGCTGGGGGGATTTGGAATAGGAGGAAACAGAACCATGTGTGAGGCGAATGCATATTTAGTAAAAGAAGGAAAGGAAGAATTAATTTTGGAGGATATCTCCATTCTCCGACCGGAAAAGGACGAGCTCTACCTTCAAAATATCTTCGGTGAACAAAAACGGATTAAGGCTCGAATTAAGGAGATGAATCTCCTTGATCATCGCATCCTTCTTGAAGAGGGATAAATAGGAAATTTCGAAATCCGAATATCGAATTTCGAAACAAATCCTAAATTCTAATTTTAAAATTCTAAACTTATTTCTTTTCGAAAATTCGTATTTTGAACATTCGCGCTTGTTTCGGAATTCGTGCTTCGAATTTAGAATTTTATTTTTTGAAGGGGCCACGAAGGTCTTTCGTTCTCGCAGAAGTGGGAAAAATCTTCGTGGCTTTTTTTCTTTTTAATCCCCCCTCACCCCCCTTTAGCCGCCGGCCCAAGAGGGCCTCTGGCCCGGAGGGAAAAGGGGGGATGGGGGGGATTTGAAAGGAGAAATATATGCATATACCGGATGGATTTTTAAGCCACAGTATCAATGCCGCCACCTTCGTGATCTCATTCGGGGCTTGTGCCTATGGAGTGAAACGGGTGAATCGTAACTTTGGAGAGCGAGAAGTTCCTCTGATGGGAGTGACGGCTGCCTTCATCTTCGCTGCTCAGATGATCAATTTTCCTGTGGCCGGAGGAACAAGTGGTCACTTTCTGGGAGCAGTCTTTTCCTCGGTCCTCCTGGGCCCCTGGGCAAGTCTTCTTATCATGACCATTGTCCTCGTTGTTCAATGCCTGGGATTTGCTGATGGAGGATTGACTGCTATTGGATCCAATATCTTCAATATGGGTGTGATTGGGGCATTGGGAGGATACGGTGTTTTTATCTTTCTTTACACCTTGTTCCAAAAAAGTCGGAGGGGGTTTTTTATTGCCTTGGCCATTTCATCATGGCTCTCCATTGTGATGGGGTCCTCCGCAGCAGCGATCGAATTAGCAGCCTCAGGAACTTCTCCTTTAAAGGTAGCTTTACCTGCGATGGCTGGAATCCACGCCATCATTGGCATAGGTGAGGCGATCATCACCACTACTGCCGTCTCTCTGATTTTAAAAACGAGGCCAGATCTGGTAACCAGTTATGTTAAAAAAGGAGCCCCGTATGAAAAGACGCCTTGATGGATTTGTATGGATCGGATTGGGAATTGCCCTCCTCCTCGCTCTCTTCCTTTCCCCGTTTGCCTCCACTTCTCCTGATGGTATTGAAAAAGTGGCAGAGACAAAAGGATTTTCAGAAAAGGGAGAAAATTGGAAATTCTGGAAGCATGCACCCCTCTCTGACTATACTCTTCCTTGGATTAAAAATGAGAAAGTGTCAACCACACTTTCAGGGCTGGTCGGAACCCTTGCCATCTTTTTCATCGCTATGGGAATTGGAAAACTAATAAAAAAAAGATAGAAGCTTTTGTGGACAGGGGGACTCTTTAAAATTTTTCGCCGGCTCGGATCTCTGTATCCAGAATATTTTCTTTGGGGGGGAGCACACAGACGAATTTATCGTTATAGGCGCAAGAAGGATGATAGGCTATATTAAAATCTAACACCATCTTATAACCCGATAGGATCTCGGCATCGATATACCTTCCCCCTTCATAAGTCTCTTTCCCGTTGGTATTGTCTTTAAAAGGAATGAAAAGCATATCGCTCAAGATGGATTTATAGATTTCGATGTCATATTCCTTTCCACCTAATTGAAAATGAAGCTTTCCATATCGAATATAACGCTTGTTGGTGCCTTTATTGGTGAGGAAAGTCGCATAATATTTCGGGTTGTTAATGTGGAAAATAAAGCGCTCAATCTGGCCGGAAAGGACATATTGGGGATCGAAAGGATAGTATTTTAATCCTTTAAAATGTCTCTTATCTTGGGGAAGAAGGGGGGAACGCTGATGGTTTTTAAAAAAGGCATCGCGCTCTTTTCTCCATTTTAGAACTTGTTGCTCTTGGGGTGTCATTTCCTTCTGACCCGCTCCCCTTGCCGTGACAGGAATCCCTTGGGCCAGCAAGAAAATCCCGGTGATCAATAGAATAAAAATGATTTTTCCTTCCCTCATCCCGAATCACCAAAATCCCCTTTATCTTAACAAATAGGATTCTCAGACGCAAATCATTAGCAATTCTCGGTAAGTTCACAAACCATTGAGATTCTTCGCGGAGTTTACCCTGAGCCAAAAAGCGAGACCCTTCGCTTCGCTCAGGGTGACACATGGCGAAGGGCTCAGAATGACAACTGGGGACTTTCGTAATGTCATTCTGAAGAGCCTGTCCTGAGCGTAGTCGAAGGAAGCCCTAGCGACTGAAGAATCTCGCTGTATTTTCACCGAGAATTGCTGGCAAATCATCAATGGCCTTGACAGATTCAGGGAGATTCATTATATTAGCGTTATTCTCGGTAGAGAATAACGAGAGGAGCGAAACCATGAAGATCGGTTATAAGGTCTGGTTGGATAACAATGGAAAGGCATTTGGGGATGGCCCCTATGAACTTTTAAGTTTGGTTGAAAAAATGATCTCCCTTCACCAGGCAGCCAATCAGATGGGCATGTCCTACAGCAAGGCCTGGCGTTTAATCCGGACCCTGGAGGAAAGGCTTGGCTTTGCTCTCCTGGAACGGAAAGTCGGGGGCCAATCCGGAGGAGGCTCACACATTACTCCCCAAGCAAGAAATTTAATGAAACATTATGAAAGGTTTCGTAAAGATGTAAATACAGCCCTTGAAAAAATCTACCTAAAACATTTTGGGTCTGTGGAAAGAAAAGGATGGAAATAAAGAAGATCCCTTTTTTAATATCAATCTTTTTAGCATTCGCCTTTATTCAAAATGCCCACTCTGCATCAAAGAGAATTTTGATCTTCGCTGGCGCTGCAAGCAAACCTGCCACAGAAGAAGCAGTAAGAATTTTCAAGGAGAGATTTGAAATATCTGTCGATGTGGTCTTTGGAGGTTCTGGGTTTGTCCTCTCTCAGATGAAATTGACAAGAAAGGGCGACCTCTACTTCCCAGGATCCTCGGACTTTATGGAGATGGCGAGAAAAGAAGGCTTCGTTCTCCCTGAATCAGAAAAAATTCTTGTTTATCTCGTCCCTGCGATCAATGTGCAAAAAGGAAATCCAAAAAGGATCTATTCTCTCAAGGATCTGACAAAGGATGGCATAAGGGTAGCCATTGCCAATCCAGAAATGGTCTGCGTTGGGACCTATGCTGTAGAAATCGTCGAAAAGAATTTCACTCCTGTTGAAAAAGAAAAGTTTAAAAAAAATTTAGTTAATTATACAGAAAGCTGTGAGAAAACGGCTAATGTCATCTCCCTCAAAGCAGTCGATGCGGTCTTGGGCTGGAGGGTTTTTCAGCACTGGGATCCTGATCGCATTGAAACAATCTACCTTAGACCGGAAGAAATTCCCCGGATTGGGTACATCCCAATCGCCATTTCAAAATTTACCCAGGATAAAACGATGGCTCAAAAATTTATCAATTTCATTCTCTCCCCTCATGGGAAAGCCATTTTCCAGAAATACCACTACTTGATGGATATTCAGGAGGCACGACAATTTACCAGACCCGATACGCCTATTGGAGGGGAATATGCTCTTCCGAATGAATGGAGGACAATGAAAAAATGAGTTTTCGTTATACGATGATCGGAGCAGCAATCTGCATATTTATCTTCTATTTAGGACTCATTCTCTCCCTTTTCTATTTTGTCGGTGGAAAAGGATTTTGGGAAGCTTTATTACACCCCAACACTCTATTTTCTATCCGATTGAGCCTGATGGCTGCCACCATCGCTACATTTTTTGCTGTGCTTATCGGGCTTCCATCAGCCTATGCTTTATCTCGTTTCAAATTTGTGGGCAAGGGAATTTTAGATACATTTTTAGAAATTCCGATGATCATTTCACCCATCGCTCTTGGCGCCGCTTTTCTCGTCTTCTTCAATACTCCCTTAGGGGAATTGATCCAAACAAAAGGCATTTTTTTTGTTTTCGAAGTCCCAGGCATTGTCTTAGCACAATTTGCTACCATTGCAGGTCTGGTAACACGACTGATGAAGGCCTCTCTGGATGAAATCTCTCCGAGGTATGAAGCCGTAGCTCGATCTCTCGGATCATCCCCATGGCAGGCCTTCTATCGAGTCACCCTTCCCCTTTCATTTCGGGGACTCCTTGCTTCTATCATCCTTTCCTGGGCAAAGGCGTTTGGAGAATTTGGGGCCACGGTCACGCTTGCAGGGGCAATGCCAGGAAAGACAGAAACGATGCCTATTGCCATTTTTACTGCTTTAGCCTCGGCCAATATTGACAAAGCGATCGTCCTGATTCTCATCTTAGTGGCCTTCGGCCTCTTAATCCTTTACGGTGTCCGATTGACCGGGAAAAGATATCGATATGATTAGGATTGAAGGCCTTACCATTCTTTTTGAATCGTTTAAGATAATGAATTTCAATATCCAAATTGAGGAGGGAGGATTTCATTTTCTCCTTGGCCCAACAGGGAGTGGAAAAACCCTGATCCTTGAATCCATCATGGGACTCCGTAAACCCAAGACGGGCAGGATCTGGATTGGTGACAGGGAAGTTCAAGGTCTACCGCCAGAGCGTAGAGGGATCTCTTATGTTCCGCAAGACCTGGCCCTTTTTCCTCATTTAAAGGTAAAAGAGAACATCCTTTTTGGAATCAAGGCAAGAGATCTGGACATGAAGATCTATGAAGAATATGTCGCTGCCCTGATTGAAGTGATGAAGATCGACCACCTTCTCGAACGATACCCTGCCTATCTCAGCGGAGGGGAAAAAAAACGAGTGGCCCTCCTCAGGGCCTTGGCGCCCAAACCGAAGCTCCTTCTGCTTGACGAGCCCCTCTCTGGCCTCGATCCATCCATTAAAATCGATATTCAACATCTTCTAAAAAATCTCCATACCTCCTTTCATCCAACCACTCTCTGTGTCACCCACGACTTCGAAGAGGCATACTCTTTAGGCGATGGGATAACCATCTTTATCGATGGAAAGGTAGAACAGGTTGGAAAACGAGACGATGTCTTTTTGAGGCCTAAGTCTATAAAGGTGGCTCATTTTTTGGGTGCAAAAAATCTCTATAAGGCAAGGATTTTAAAGAGCGACGGATTATTACAACGATTGATTCTTAGGGTCAACGGCCTCCAATTTTCTATTCCAGCAAGTTTGTATCAAGATCAGATGGAGGTGGGGAAAGAAGTCGACCTTTTCATCCGGCCTGAAGAGGTGATGATCATCCGCGAAGGGAAACCTGTGAAGGATTCTTTAAGACGAAATATTTTTGAAGGGAAGATACTCGACATCGCCGATAAAGAGAGATATCACCTGGTTTATTTTCAAACGATGGAAGGAAAGATCCCTTTTGAAATCTCCATTCCCAACTATGCCTTTCGGAATCTAAAACTCTCGATCGGGAAAATAGTCAGAATAGCTCTTAGAGAAGAATCCCTCTGGTTGATGACTTGAATCCTCTGTGAAGGTGTGCAGAGGATGGAAAGATCGTTATTCTTCAATACGAATCTCGATACGTTGAAAAGTTTTACAACCTTTCAAGGAGGAAAGCATCCCTTTTACTGTCTTGGTCAGAAATCCTCTGACGAAAGGGGTCATCGGAATCGTTCTCCCATCTACCCTTAGGGAAACTTCTTTCTCTTCCTTTGATTTTAGAAACTCCTTCTCGATAAAGTTGGAAAGCCCTTTCATATCTTCAAGGGGAAAACAGGGAACACCGACACTGAATTTTTGGCTCGAAACAATAGCAACGAGGCTATCCCTCTTTGTACAGAGAAGTTTTTTATGCTTCTCCTTCCGAAAAACCTCGATCTTAGGCTGTACATCCTTTTTGTATCCTTCTGAAAGGATGAGGTCCACATCCTGAATCCATCTCACCCGAATTTCATCCAAGGTTAAATCCTTTTCCACATCCCGAATCAAAGCGATCTTTTCGGGAGATGAGATGACTACGGTGTGCGCCCCTGCTTGCTTGTGCCTCCAGCTATCTTTCCCCTCCCGATCCACCTCAAACCCATGAATATCATGTTTGACTGTAGCGACCCGGTAGCCCCGTCGTGTTAACTCGGGGAGTAATTTTTCAATGAGGGTGGTCTTTCCGCTATCCGATTTTCCAACAATGGAGATGATAGGAATCATCCATAATCCCCTTGGAATACTGGAATGTTGGAGTAATGGAATAATGAGAAATACATGGGAGATTTCTTTCTACCCAATATTCCATCTTTCCATTATTCCACCCACCCAGCTAAAAGTTTCGGTCCAGCAGTTGGACTTTTACCTTGTCCCCTGCCCTCACAATCTCCTGATCTTCAGGGATGACGATCAAGCCATTTGCCCTTACCATGGACTTCAAAATTCCGGATCCCTGCTCTCCAGTGGTGGTGACAAAATATTGATCCTTTTCAAAAGAGACAGAGCCTCTGATGAAATAACGACTGCCTGGCTTCTTCCCAATCTGTTCCTTCAAGATGGCCTCAATGACAGGCCGAAAGAGTTGACGACGACCCATCATCTTTAGAAGCGAGGGCCTTACAAATTGCTCAAAAGACACCATGGATGAGACGGGATTCCCTGGAAGGCCAAACATTGGTTTTCCTCCCATCGTCCCAAAGGCCAAAGGCTGTCCAGGCCTCATGGCCACTTTCCAAAAGACCATCTCCATACCCAAACGCTTCATGACCTCTTTAACAAAATCATAATCACCCACTGAAATCCCTGCAGAGGAAATTAAAACATCCGCTCGTGTTCCCTGACGCAGTTTCTCTTCAATCTCCTCTTTTCGATCCTTGGCAATGCCCAATTGAAGAGGTATGGCCCCACAATCCTTCACCTGGGCAGCCAGGGTGTAGGAATTACTTGAGACGATTTTGACCTCATCCAAATCCCCATCCACATCGACTAATTCATCTCCGGTGCAGAGGATGGCGACTAACGGTCTCTGATAAACAGAGACAAAAGAACGTCCTACGGAAGCAAGCATTCCCACCTCTGCCGGGCGGAGAGTATCCCCCTTGGAGATTACACGATCCCCTTTTTTCACATCCTCTCCAGACTTCCGGATGTTTTCACCCAAAACAGCGGCTTTGAAAATCAATACCGATCCATCTTCCTTCTTTGTCTCTTCAACAGGAATAACCGTATCTGCCCCTTTCGGAATGGGAGCGCCCGTCATGATACGGATAGCCTTTCCTTTCTCAAGTTTCTTTGTCGAAATAAAACCTGCAGGGAGGTCTTCAATCACCTCTAAACAAACAGGATGATTTCGGGAAGTCTTCTGGACATCTTCAGATTTCAGTGCATACCCGTCCATGGCTGAATTATCCAAGGGGGGAATATTCCTTTTGGCAAAGATATCTTCCGCCATGACCCTCCCTAATGAATCTAAAAGGAAAACCTTTTCGAATCCTAAAGGATGGATGTGAGAAAGAATTTTATCTAAGGCATCATCTACTGTAATCATAGCTATACGCGGCGACTCAATTCAGAGCTCCTTAATCAAGGCTAAAGCCTTGAGTTACTGTTCGATGTCGGGTTGTAACTCAGCCCTTCAGGGCTGACCGGACCTCCGAAGACTTAAGCGATGATATTTATTTCGCCCTGTATAAATATATAACATAAAACTGAATTCATGGAAATGTGTCGAGAAATAAAAATCTCAAGGATTAAATATTCTGGTCGTCTGACTAATCAACCTCTTTCACAACAGACGCCTGGGGTTCTGGAAATCCTTTTTTTCTCTCAGATTGGCATTATATTTAAGAAGACTCGAATCGTGGTCGCTGACAAAATTGTGAAGAGCCTTCAGTTGAAGCGGATATGAAGAGCAATCGAGGGGATTTTTTTCATCTGGATCAAGTTTTAAGTCAAAGGCCCAGCATCTATTTTTCTTTAATGAATACTGGACCTTTATGAGACGGGTGTCCAGAGACGAGATGGATTCTTCGTGTCCATAAAAGAAAATAGGTTTTCGCCTCAATTTTTGGCTAAAAAGGGACTCTCCGTCAAAGGCCATTGGGGGATATGAAATCCTCATCGCATCAAGGAGGGTCGGCAATATATCCACATGGTTTGTAGGAAACCTAAATACTTTTGGCTTAAAAAGCGCTGGTTGACAGAGAATTGCTGGAGTCTCCAGATTTTCATTATAACTATATCGATAATGCATAAAATTATTAGGATGGTGTTGACCAAAAGCCTGGCCGTGATCCCCCATGATGACCAAAATGGTGCGCTCCAATAGCCCTTTTTCCTGGAGATGATCATAAATACGCTTAATCATATGGTCGAGAAGATTTAAATTATTATAATAGCGGCTGATCAAACGCCCATCATCCTCCATGATGCGGTAATCCTCGCCATAGTCAAAATAGGGGAAGTGGGCGGCAAAGCTGATGTAGATCCCCAGAAAAGGTTCTCTCGCTTTACTCAATCTTTGAATAAAGAAGTCCACTGTTTGAATTTCGTCTCTTGCGATATAATGACCAAGGGAATGAAATTCTTCTTTTATTTTAAATTTCAGATTTTCATAGCTATGAATCTCTCGCAGTCCGTTATTTTTTACAAACTTCGTTGGAAAGTACCAGGAGATTGAAGAAGGGGTCACTAAAAAACTGTCGGTGCCCTCACCCAACCAATTATATATGGCAGGAACTTCAGCATCCGGACGTGTGCCGAATGTCTCGCGGTTGAAAAAATCGTAGAGTCCACTAAATAATGAAAAAATTGCCTTGGTGCTGACATTCGATGTGGTGTAGTGCTTTTTTAAATACCAGCCCTCTTTCGAAATCTTATAGAGAAACGGCATGGGCATTGGATTACCATTGCCTGTGTCAAAAATATATCGAGTGCCCACCGACTCCATAATAAAAAAGACAATATTCCATGGATGATTACTTTGGGCCGGTAGAAATTTTGCCGGCTCCATCGGACTGGATTCAATGGGACGAGAGAACTGGATATCTGATTTATTTCCCTTGGCAATATTACTATTTAGATCTTCGGCGGAATGTTTAAAGAAAACATTCTCAGCCGCATCAGATAGGAGAAAAAGCGCCGGATTTAAACGCACCTCATCAGGAACATTTTTGGTTCTGTCATCAACTGCCAATATAGAAAGGGATGAGAGAAAGATGACCAACACAATAGAAACCCTGGCCATCCAAATCCTTAAACTAAGCGGGGATTGGAGAACCAGCCAAAAAAGTGTAAACGGAAAAAGAAGAAATAGATAATCTCTTATCTCAATGAGTTTAAGGGTTTCAATAAATGAAATGTCTGAAAATGTCTCCTTGATCACAGAAGTGTCGAATCCGGTTTGAACATCAAAGAGCAGGCGACCATGAACCCCATGAACGAGAAGCAGAGCCATTAAAACAATATGTAAAAAGACAAGTCCTGAAATCTTTAAAATTGGAAATGTTTTTCTCCCTTTGATGAAATAGGTCACTCGGGACAGGAGCCAAGATAGCAGGAAACAGACAAGGACAAGGGCAAGGTCATAGGGCAAATAAGCAAGCGTAAACCACACTGGATGATGCGCCGGATTAAAATCAAAGGGTCTCACTGGATTGGTAAAAAGACCGATCGAGAGTTGAATCCGGTAGACAAACACCATTGCCAATAGACCTATAAAAAGCGCAAAGGATGCCCCGCTCGAAGTGACGATTCCTGTAAGCAAATGAGAGTATTTCCTTAAAAGGGCTTTAACTTTTATTTTAACCATGCCGAGAACTTTGGGCGCTGATCTTTTTTACCCCGTTAGATACATTGAGAGCAAAGCAAATCTGTGTAATCTTCTTTTCAAATCTCTGTAATCAAGAGAGCTCATAGTGGTTCTCAGAGCTCTCTCTTAAACTCCTTGACAACAATTCTGTGTTTTCGGATCAGATTCTGAAGTTGCCTCCGGTCCATTCCCACATCCAAAGCGGTCTTGGAAATATTCCCTTTGTTCCTCTTTAAAGCCTCTCTCAAAAAAGCCCTCTCCACTTCATTCTCTGCCTTCCGCCTTAATTGCCATTTCATTCGTCTCAATTCTTCACTGTCTCTCGGCACCGAAACCATTGCCTTTCCACCCTCCCCCCTCACTTCGGGTGGGAGGTCTTCTACTTCAATCCGATTGGATCGAGCCAAAAGCATGGCCCTTAAGATACAATTCTCTAACTCCCTCACATTTCCAGGCCATAAATGGTTTTCTAAGGTTTGAAGAGCCTTTTCCGAAATCTCCAGAGGTCTATCCTTCACTTCCTTCTTATGCTTCCCAATAAAATGAGAAACCAAAAGAGGAATATCCTCTTTGCGTTCTCTCAATGGTGGAAGTTTAATGGAAACGACGTGAAGTCTGTAGAAGAGGTCTTCGCGGAATTCTCCTGCTTCAACCGCTGCCTTCAAATCTCGATGGGTGGCAGCAATCAGCCGGACCTCTACATCAATCTCCTCTGTCCCCCCTACCCTCATAAAACGATAGCCTTCGATCGCTCTTAATATTTTGACTTGAAGTTCCTTGGGCATCTCTCCAATTTCATCGAGAAAGAGGGTTCCTTTATGGGCCAGTTCAAAACTTCCGATCTTTCTCTTTCCAGCGCCAGTAAACGCCCCTTTTTCATGGCCGAAGAGTTCGCTCTCAAGAAGTTCTCTCGGGATGGCAGAAGAGTTGACCACGATGAAAGGAAAACCTGCCCTCTGGCTATTGAAGTGAATGCCTCGGGCCACCAATTCTTTCCCTGTGCCACTCTCGCCCTCAATCAAAACCGTCGCCTTGCTATCAGCGACTTGGTGGACAATGCCCATCATCTCGATCATCTTTGGATGTTTACTGATGATAGTATCCATTCCGTAAAGGGACTTAATTTCCTCTCTCAACTTCCGATTTTCATCAATGAGGTCAGCCTGGAAAAGCGCCCTTTGGATCACCAGTTCGACCTCTTCCATTTTAATCGGTTTCAGAAGGTAATCCGTGGCTCCTTCTTTCATGGCATTGACAGCTGACTCAATTGTTCCATAGGCTGTGATCAGGATCACAGGAACCTCCGGGCGGAGCCGTTTCACATCGTGAAGTAAGCTGAGGCCATCCTTTTCAGGCATCTTCATATCGGTGAGGAGAAGGTTGACCTCGTTCTCCTTAAAAATACGAAGGGCCTCCTCTCCATCTTTAGCAAGGAGAAGTCGGTATTGGTCCTGAAGGTTCACTTCCAGAATCCGTCTCATCTTCTCTTCATCTTCTGCAATGAGGAGGGTCCTCTTCATCTCTTATATTTCCTTTTCCAAAGGAAGGGTGATCGTAAAATTACTTCCTTTTTCCTCCTCACCCTCCACACTAATATCCCCTCCATGTTGAGTGATAATACGATGGGCGATGGAAAGTCCTAAGCCTGTTCCTCCCTCTTTTGTCGTGAAGAATGGTTCGAAGACTTTGGGCTGCACCTCTTTGGGAATCCCTTTCCCTGAATCACTGAACCGAACCACCACTCTACCTCTGGCGTTTTCTAACACCATTACCTTCAGAACCCCTCCATGAGGCATCGCTTCCAGGGCATTGACACCCAGATTTGTAAAGGCCTGCCTCATCTGATCCGGATCGATCGAAACCTGAAGAAGCTTCTGAGGAATCTCTCTTTTAATCTCCACCCCCAGGGTTTTTGCCTGCGGAGAGAGGAGGAGAAGGGTTTTTTCCAGCACCTCCCTGAGATCGCAACTCACCAATTTCGGCTCCTTCGGCCTTCCAAAGTCCAGGAAGGTGCTAATCAATCCATTGATCCGTTGGGATTCTTCTAAAATATAGTTGGTCATCTCCTCCCGAATCTTCTGATCTTTATGCTTTCGAACGGTCTCCGCAGATCCAGTGATAATACCTAATGGGTTCCGAATCTCATGAGCGATTCCAGCAGCTAATTCACCGATGGCCGCCATCTTTTCAGCTTGCATGATCTGTTTATCTTTTAAGCTCATATCCCGATAGATGAGGGCTCTGGAGATGGCAAGAGTTGTCTGGTTTGAAAAAGCCTCCAAGAGTTCCAGCTCTTCCACAGTATAGTCCTTCTCTGAACGCTTCTTCCCCAGCAGAATAAAACCCAGCAATCTCTCCTTCAAAAAGATTGGAGCAACTACCACCCAACCCTTTTCAATCAGATCATCAATCTCCTCTACCTCTCCTTCGATCTCCCGAAGGTGTTCCAGATCCACTGCCCTTCCGTTTGATCCTATTCGCTTCACAAAGGGGTGTTGGGATGAATATTTCATTTCATCATTAAGCAAGGTCCCAAAAATTGAATGATATTCATTCACCTCATTTTTTTGGAAGAAAAAAGCAACGGAGTCAACATGCAAAGTTTGGGTGATGAAATGAACCGTTGTCCCTGCCACCTCGTCGAGGTCCACCAACTCCGTCAGCGCTCGGCTAAACTCTGAAAGCTTCGTCCGAAAACGAACTCTCTCCATATAAAAAAAGCGGTCGATCCAATCCCCTATTTTTTTCTGAAAGGGCTGAAGCATAAAAACCAGGGCAAGGATCAAAGCAGATTCTACTAAAAGAGACCTTCCGTAAGCCTTTTGAGAAAGTGTCTCTCCAATGTTTTTGATGATGAGGATATAGATGGCCAGGATCAAACCCGAGACAGAAGAGTAGAGGATTCCTCCCCGAATGAGGAGATGGATGTCGAGCAGTCGGTATTTGATGAGGGCGATGGCAAAGAAAAGACTGATCAAGATCGAGTAGAGGCTGGCGAGAAAAAAGATCGGCCAGCCCAGTTTGAGAAAATAATTGGAGAGATTGATAATCGTTCCGACAATCGCCATGGAGACAATTCCAAAGATAAGGTATTTGATCTGAAGTTTTTGTCTGGGAATTCGTGTCGTCCGGAGAGATTGGAGCAGATTTTTGATGCCCCAATAGATGCAGATGCCTGAAAAGAGGGCGATCAAACCGAGGAAGATCAGAAAAATGAGCGGTTCTTCAAAGAGGAGACCATAATAGAAGACATTTCTTAATTCTTTGAACCTTTCAATGTCAATTCGGAAGATGAGGAAAAAGGTCACCAGAATGGCTATGGGAATCATATAGAGGAGGAAAAGTTTGAATCCTTTTGGCCATTCACTCTTTTTCTTGAAGGGAAAGATAAAAGAAAAATGGAGAAAGAACAGGGGGGCAAAAGTCAATCCGACAAAGATGACCCTCACCCCAAAAATGGCATGGATGGGATTGACACTGCTGATCATGATGAGTTCGCCCATATTCCAGGCGGCAAAGGCAAGGACAAAGCAGGCAAAGAGCTGATGAGCTACGTTTTTAGGATTGCTGGAAAGGACGACCAGACAAAGGATGAGGTTCATGGTAAAGGCAAGGGCTGTGGGGAGGGCCAAAATGTTCATCCAATCACCTACTAAATTGACGCTATGCGCATAGCGCTAAGCGCTTAGCGCCTGCCTGCGGTAGGCAGGTATTTTGTTGTCTTGAGAATGATGATAAACAAAATGGCTCCAAAGGTCAACCCTTCGACGCCTCGGCTTGAAGGCCAGGGCCTGACTTCGACGTGGGCGGCTCGACTGAGCCTGTCGAGAGCCTCCAGGTCGAGCGACTCGCCGAAGTCTCAGTCGAACGCTCAGGGTTGACCCTGAGCGGGGCTTAGCTCCGTCGAACGGGTCAATCCTGCTTTGAAAAAGGCCATCCCCAGGATATCTATTGAAATCTGACCTAAAATAATCTATGTTGATACCATTCAATTCGTCTTTCTTATATTTGATATCCCGTGTCAAAAACTAACTCTAAGAAAATAAAGGACTGGCTCGCGGACTTCTTTGGCAATCTCTTATTGGCCTTCTCTGTCCTGACATTTCGTGTACTCTCTCCAAGAATCGTAGTCTTTGTTGCAAGGATTTTAGGGACAATGGCTTTCTATTTGATCAAAAAATACAGGGATAGAGTACTTGATAATCTCTCCTTGGCCTTTGGAGGAGAAAAAGATCTTAAGGAGATTACAAAGCTCGCCAGGGAGGTCTTCTTCAACTTTACACTCACGCCTCTTGAAACCATCTATACGGCTGCTGTTCCTTTTGGACGTTTCATCAAGAATATTAAAATAACGGGTCGAGAATATCTGGATGCCGCTTTGGCAAAGGGAAATGGAGTTATTGCCCTGGGTAGCCATTTGGGCGCTTTTACACTATTGGGAACGAGGCTTGCCATGGTGGAGGGCTATTCATTTAATATCATCATCAATGAGGGTAATTTCCCAAGGTTGATTAAAAGATTAGGAAACTATCAAAGAGGGTTGGGTCAGAAGCCCTTTTCCCCAAAACCTGTAACAGCTTCCGTCAAGAAATCTTTGAACTGTCTCCGTCGAAATGAGATTCTTTATCTTATCGCCGATGAACAAAAGAGGCGGGGAGGACTTCCTGTCCTATTCTTTGGCCAAACAGCCTTTACCCCTCCTGGGCCAGCCATCTTCTCTCTAAAGACAGGGGCTCCCATCTTGCCCATGTTCGTCGTGAGAGAAAAAGGAATCCCGCAGAACTTATTTATCGGGAGTCCCATCGAAATAGAACGGACATCCGATGAAAAGAAGGATACAGAACTGCTAACCGCTAAATTTACAAAGGCCATCGAGGATTCCATCAGACAATATCCCAGTCAATGGCCATGGTTGAATCGGCGCTGGAAATTGCCCTATCAAAAAGGAGAGCTCTGAAAAAATTTAAGGGGTTTTCGGAGACCTCAAAAGGCCCCCTTGACATGGAAAACCAGGAAGTATAATATTTTCGTTCAATGGAAAATATAATTCTGAAGCGATTTAAAGAAAGTTCTGAAGTTAAAATGCGTTTTCTCAAAGAAAATCTC